>LIDZ01013014.1_pt35 | contig 11855 bp, 9 predicted proteins | sample 644651 | NCBI WGS metagenome assembly LIDZ01 (sample SAMN03856242, study PRJNA289617) | food metagenome | isolation source: wine grapes on drying loft during traditional withering process | host: Vitis vinifera cv. Corvina | place: Italy: Gargagnago di S. Ambrogio di Valpolicella | collected 2014-01
CGACGTCACGGTGACACTGTACCGACTGCTCACCCAGCTCAGCCATATCGCCCACCACAAAAACGCGATAGCCCGGCATATCAGCCAGCACATTCACTGCGGCAGTCATTGAGCCCACGTTGGCGTTATAGCTGTCGTCGAGAATCAGCTGTCCCGGCGTCAGCACCACTGGAAACAAACGGCCTGGTACTGCCTGCAACTGGCTCAGCCCGGCCTGAATCGCGTCGAGCGGCGCATCAACTGCCAGCGCCAGCGCCGCGGCAGCCAGCGCATTAGCGATATTGTGGCGACCAGGCAGCGGCAGCGTGATAGCAATCGCGCCACGCGGGGTATGCAGCGTAAAGCGGCTGCCCTGCGCGGTCATCTGCAGATCGCTGGTGTAAAACTCGCTGTTCTCATTGCCTTCAGCAGTGAAACGCCACAGCGTTTTGTCCGCCAGCTGGGGCTGCCAGCCTGATAAGTCATGGCTTTGCAGGTTAACAATGGCGATGCCTTTTTCGGGCAGACCGGCAAAAATTTCGCCTTTGGCTTTGGCCACGCCCGCGAGGGAACCGAAACCTTCAAGATGCGCCGCGGCAAGATTGTTGATCAGCGCCGCTTCCGGCGAAGTCAGTGCCGTGGTGTAAGCGATCTCGCCCTGATGATTAGCACCCAGTTCGATTACGGCGTATTGATGTTGTGGGGTCAGGCGCAACAGCGTCAACGGCACGCCGATATCATTGTTCAGGTTGCCTGCGGTATAGAGCGTTTCGCCGCACTGGCGCAGAATCGCCGCGGTCATCTCTTTTACCGAGGTTTTGCCGGATGAGCCGGTTAACGCCACCACGCGTGCGCTGGCGTGCTGACGCACCCAGGCCGCAATCTGGCCCAGCGCAATGCGCGTATCGCTGACACGCACCTGAGGGATATCCGTAGAGAGGGGTCGACTTACTAATAACGCGGCAGCGCCCTGCCCTACAGCCTGATCGATAAAGTCGTGCGCATCGAAGCGTTCGCCTGATAGCGCAATAAACAGAGAGCCCGCGGTGACTTTTCGCGTATCGGTGGTGACTTCGCTGATGCGCACGTTTTCGCCAATCAGCTCACCGCCAGTGATAGCGGCCAGCGTCTCTAAACTGAAGGTAATCATGCAATCACTCCCAGCAGGCGCGCCACGGTCAGGCGGTCGGAATAGTCGAGTCGGCGATTGCCGACAATTTGATAATCTTCATGGCCTTTGCCAGCGACCAGCACAATGTCGTCAGGTTTGGCCTGCATGATGCTGTTAGTTACCGCCTGTGCCCGACCAGCAACGACGCGCGCGCGGCCCGGGTCAAGCAAGCCAGTGAGGATATCGTCCACTATCGCTTTGGGATCTTCGCCGCGCGGATTGTCGTCGGTGATCACCACAACATCGGCAAACTGCTCAGCAATCGCGCCCATCAGCGGACGTTTACCTTTGTCGCGATCGCCGCCGCAGCCAAACAGGCACCATAGCTGGCCTTTGCAGTGCAAACGCGCCGCTTCAAGCGCTTTTTCCAGCGCATCTGGCGTATGGGCATAATCGACTACCACCACCGGCTTGCCTGGCGCGCTGAACACTTCCATACGCCCGCAGACCGGTTGCAGTTGGTTGCCAGTGGCGATCAACTGCGCAAGGGGATAGTCAAGCGCCAGCAGCGTAGCCAACGCCAGCAGAAGATTGCTGACGTTAAACGCCCCCATCAGGCGGCTTTCAATTGTGCCTTCGCCCCAGCTTGAGGCAAATGCAACGGTCGCGCCGTTGTCGTGATAGCTCACCGCGGTGGCTTTTAACCAGCGGCCGCGACAGCCCGGCTCGAGGTTTTCAGCCATGGTGACCGCAACCGCATCAGGCAGATTTTGTAGCCAGCGAAAACCCGTTTCATCATCAGCATTGATCACGGCGACGCCGACGCTGTGCTCAGAGAAGAGCAACCATTTAGCGGCTTCGTACTGCGCCATATCACCGTGATAATCGAGATGATCGCGACTGAGATTGGTGAACACGCCCGCGGAGAAAGGCAGCGCCGCAACGCGATGCTGTACCAGCCCGTGTGAAGAGACTTCCATTGCCGCCAGCGTCGCGCCGCGCTGTTGCAGGCTGTGCAACAGCTGCTGCACTTCAACCGCTGAACCGGTGGTGTTTTCAGCTGGCGTCAACTCGCCGTACAGGCCGTTGCCCACCGTGCCCATCACCGCACTGGTTTCTCCCAACAGCTGCGCCCACTGCGCCAGCAGCTGCGTAGTCGTCGTTTTGCCATTGGTGCCGGTCACGCCAATCAGGCGCAGCTTATCGGCAGGCTGCTGGTAGAAGCGTCCCGCCAGCGCAGAAAGGCGCTGCTGCAGCTGAGCAAGATAGATAACCGGCACGCCATGCATGTCGCGGATATCTCCGTCTTCAGCTTCGCCTTCTGCTTCCGCGATGATCGCCGCCACGCCCTGGGCAATGGCTTGCGGAATAAAATGCCGACCATCAACGTGATGACCTGCGACTGCGACAAACAGATCGCCCGATGCCGCCGCGCGGCTATCAAGTGTCATGTCGCGAAGCGGACGCGATGGCGCGCCGCTTACCCACGGCGCCACCAGCTCGCGCAAGTTACGATCTGTCACTGGAACCCTCTTTAATGTTGTTCACCATTTCGCTTTTATCACCGCTCGGCAACGCATCAGGCTCAATGTTCATGGTGCGTAACACGCCGCCCATGATGGCACCAAACACCGGTGCCGATACCGCCCCGCCATAATATTTGCCTGCCTGTGGATCGTTAATCACCACCACCAGCGCAAAACGGGGCTGACTGGCAGGCGCAACGCCCGCGGTGTAAGCAATGTATTTGTTAACGTAACGACCATCCGGGCCAACTTTTTTCGCGGTACCGGTTTTGATCGCAATTCGGTAGCCCTTGATCGCAGCCTTCACGCCACCGCCGCCCGGTAAGGCTACGCTTTCCATCATATGCACCACGGTTTTCACCAGCGACTCGGGAAAAACACGTTCGCCGGCAACGGGCGGATCAACTTTAGTAATGGAGAGCGGACGATGTATGCCATAACTGCCGATGGTGGCGTAGACACGCGCTAACTGTAACGGCGTTACCATTAGCCCGTAGCCAAAGGAGAAGGTGGCCCTCTCAATGTCAGACCACCGTTGTTTTTGCGGATATAAACCACTGCTTTCCCCGACCAATCCCAGATTGGTCGCTTTCCCCAGTCCAAAACGTGAGTAAGTATCTACTAACGCTGAGGAGGGCATCGCTAACGCGAGTTTGGATACGCCCACGTTACTCGACTTCTGTAATACGCCGGTCAGGGTCAATTCGTTATAACGTGCCACGTCTTTGATCTCGTGACCATTTACCCGATATGGCACGGTATGCAGCACGCTGTTCTCTTTCACTACGCCACGCTGCAGCGCCGCCATGACCACCATCGGTTTGACCGTCGAGCCAGGCTCGAAGATGTCGGTGATGGCCCGGTTACGCATCACATCTTTTGGCGTGTTGCTGAGATTATTAGGGTTGTACGCAGGGCTGTTGGCCATCGCCAATACTTCGCCGGTGTTCACATCAACCAGTACCGCGGTGCCCGATTCTGCTTTGTTAAAGGCGACGGCATTGTTGAGTTCGCGATAGACGAGAGCCTGCAGGCGTTCATCGATACTGAGCGTCAGGTTATGGGCTGCCTGGCTGTCGACCGATGAAACATCTTCAATCACCCGACCAAAGCGATCTTTACGCACGGTGCGTTCGCCCGGCTGGCCGGTCAGCCACTTATCAAAGCTCTTTTCAACGCCTTCAATGCCCTGCCCGTCGATATTGGTAAAGCCAATCAGGTGTGAAGTGACCTGCCCGGCCGGATAATAGCGGCGTGACTCTTCGCGCAGATGAATGCCCGGCAACTTCAGTTTCTTGATGTAGTCGCCGATGGCGGGATTGATTTGACGCGCCAGATAAACGAAGCGCCCTTTTGGATTCGCATTAACGCGGCTTGCCAGTTGATCGAGCGGAATAGAGAGCGCATCGGAAAGCGCCTTCCAGCGGCTGTCCAGCGTGATGCCGCCGCGATCGTGTAACTCTTTTGGATCGGCCCAGATGGCGTTTACCGGCACGCTCACCGCCAGCGGCCGTCCGGCGCGATCGCTGATCATGCCGCGAGCCGTTGGCACCGCCTGCACGCGCAGGGAGCGCATATCGCCTTCGCGAACCAGCCGATCGGGATTAATCACCTGCAGATAGGCTACGCGCAACAACAGGCCAACCAGCGCCAGAAGAATACAGCCGCACAACAACGCAAAACGCCAGCTTACAAAGCTGGCTTTATCTTCCGGTTTCTTCAATTTCAGCGTGCGTTTCCCGGCGCTCATTGAATCGGGTATTCCTTATTGCTGTACAATAATATTTTCCTGTGCTGGATCAACATGTTGAAGATGAAGCTTATCCGTCGCGGTGCGCTCGACCCGACTGTGGTCGCCCAGCGCGTTCTCTTCAAGGATCAGGTTACGCCACTCAATATCCAGAGCGTCACGCTCCAGCACCAGCTGCTCGCGCTGGGCAGTTAACAGGCGCGTTTTATGCGCCGTGGTCACTACCAGCACTGCCGATACCAGCACCGCGATCAGCGTAATTACCGGAATTTTGCCGTGACGCAGCAGATCGCCGCCAATCACGCCCGGCAGGCTGTGGCGCTCGTTGCCAATCATGCGTCGGTCCTTTCCGCAATACGCAGCACCGAACTGCGCGCACGCGGATTCTCCGCCACTTCACTTTCGCCTGGCATCATTTTGCCTAACGCTTTCAAGCCGCGACCACCCATCTTCTGCAACTGCGCTTCGGTCAGCGGTAAGCCGGCCGGCACCTGTGGACCGCGACTCTGTTCGCGCATAAAACGCTTCACGATGCGATCTTCCAGCGAATGGAAACTGATAACGGATAATCTGCCCTGTGGTGCCAGCACATCAAGCGCACCTTTAAGCGCCCTTTCAATCTCTTCCAGCTCGCTGTTTACCCAGATACGTATCGCCTGGAAACTGCGGGTCGCCGGATGTTTGAACTTATCCTTCACCGGCGTGGCAACGTAGATAACTTCGGCCAGTTCTTTGGTACGCGTCATTGGCTGTTCGCGATTACGCTCAACGATGGCGCGCGCAATTCGCTTAGCAAAGCGTTCTTCGCCAAAGGTTTTCAGCACAAAGGCGATATCTGCTTCATCAGCCTTCAACAGCCATTCTGCGGCGGATACTCCGCGAGAAGGATCCATGCGCATGTCCAGCGGGCCGTCACGCATAAAGGAGAAGCCGCGTTCTGCATCGTCAAGCTGCGGCGAGGAGACGCCGAGATCCAGCAAAATGCCGTCAATGTTGCCGCGTAAGCCGCGTTCATCGACATAATCGCTTAACTGAGAGAAAGGCCCGTGTACGATGGAAAACCGGGGATCATTGATTAATGCGGCGGCGGCAATCGCTTCAGGGTCGCGATCGATAGCAATCAAGCGTCCCTGTTCACCTAAATGAGAAAGGATCAGGCGTGAATGACCACCGCGCCCGAAAGTGCCGTCAATGTAAATACCGTCTGCTTTGATGTTAAGACCGTTAACTGCCTCATCCAAGAGCACCGTGGTGTGTTTGTAATTTTCCTGCATAGCTATAGCGACAAATCCTGCAATCGATCAGATAGTGGGTCCTGCGCCGACTGCTCAGCGTCAATATCATCCTTGACTTGTTGATACCAGGTCTGTTCATCCCACAGTTCAAACTTGTTGAACTGGCCAACCAGCATCACTTCTTTGGTCAGTCGTGCATGTTGGCGAAGCGTATTCGCTAACAATAAACGGCCTGCATTATCCATCTGACATTCGCTGGCATGCCCCAATAACAGACGCTGTACGCGGCGTTCTGTGGGATTCATGCTGGATAAGCGAGACAGCTTTCGTTCGATAATTTCCCATTCGGGCAGGGTATAAAGCAGCAGGCAAGACTGATGGAGGTCAATGGTGCATACCATTTGTCCCTGCGATTCGGCGCTCAGCGTGTCGCGATAGCGAACAGGAACGGCAAACCGTCCTTTACTGTCGAGATTGACTAACGTTGCCCCACGGAACATGCCAACCACGCCCTCACTGTTTTTACCACTTTATCCCACAAATACCCACGAGAGGAGTTTACGGAGCCGGGGAAATCATTGTCAAGCCGCAGCGCGGGCCGCAAACAATTATTTCCTGTATTTAAAAGCGGGCCATTTTAGAAAGGGTTCGCAAAATGGCTTTTTGAGGAAAATTAACCTGATGAATAATGACGTAAAAATTTCAGCTGCTCGTTAAATAGCCGAAAACATTTCTGGCAGGAAATATCTTATTACATCGATGATGTTGTGAGAGTCACTGCATTTTAGGGTATTTCTGAACGCACTTTAGCCGTCTGAGAGCACGCCAGGCAGGCATTCTGTCTGAATTGTCTTGTTGGCAAAAATTTAATCGCTGACGCCAATGCGCAATGTTTACTTTTATTTACCGGAGAAATGAGCGGAAGATCATTTTTCCTGCGCGCTATACCTGGAATTAAATACAGGCAGCATGGCCGCCTGTATTTAATTACGCCATTTTTCGATTTAATTTGCCGCGTCGAAATAAATTCCGGCGAATGCGTGTCAGCCCGGGCTTGGGTTTTTTCGGCTCATCCAGACTGGCTAATACCAGCTCCAGCACGCGCTCAGCAACGTCGCGATGACGCTGCGCCACCGCCAGTACCGGACAGTCGAGGAAATCGAGCAGTTCATGATCGCCGAAGGTGGCAATCGCCAGATCCGTTGGCAGCCGCCCTTCGCGTCGCAGGGTCACATCCATCACGCCCTGTAGCAAGCCAAAGGAGGTGGTGAACAGCGCGTCCGGCATCGCATGCGTTTCCAGCCAGCCTTCGAAAGCCGTCGCCGCAGCGCTACGCTCAAAACTGTTAACGTAAAGGTAATCGATCGGCCGCGTATCGTCTTTCCAGGCTTCGCGAAACCCTTGCTCACGCAGGTAGCTAACCGACAGTTCAGGCAGCGCGCCAAGATAAAGCACATTGTTCAGCGGAAGCTGACGCAATTCAGCCGCCAGCGCCTGGGAGTCATCCTGATCGGCTCCTACCACGCTGGTGAAGTGCTCACGATCCAGCGCGCGGTCTAACGCCACAATCGGCAGCGGATCGTTGATCCAGCGCTGATAGAAAGGATGTTCAGGCGGTAACGACGTTGAAACGATAATGGCATCAACCTGACGCTGCAGCAGATGCTCAACGCAGCGCATTTCGTTGTCGGGCTGATCCTCAGAACAGGCAATCAACAATTGATAACCGCGCTGCCGTGCCTGGCGCTCAAGGTAGTTGGCAATGCGCGTATAGCTGGTGTTTTCCAGATCGGGGATCACTAAGCCAATGGAGCGGGTTCGTCCGGCGCGTAATCCTGCGGCCACCGCATTGGGATGATAATTATGCTCACGCACCACCGCCATCACCTTCTCAACGGTTTTTTCGCTGACACGATACTGCCGCGCTTTGCCATTTATGACGTAGCTGGCAGTGGTGCGCGAGACACCGGCCAGGCGCGCGATTTCATCCAGTTTCACTTTAACCTCATTCTTTTGCCACTCGCTGACGCAGAAACAATAGCCTCACGCGGGTTATGGATAATTTATGTGTTACATCTAACAGTAGAACATTCTCTACAGCAACCGCTTTTGATGGCACTTTTTGATCGGACGCAAAATAAAAAAACCCGACTTATCGCCGGGTTACCTGTGGTTTGAATCATCACGCAGCGTGATTAGCGCATAATGCGATCGCCACGCGAAACGCCAACGATTCCTGAGCGCGCCACTTCAACGATCTCAGCGACTTCGCGAACCGTTTTCAGGAAGGCATCGAGCTTGTCGCTGGTGCCAGTAAGCTGAACCGTGTAAAGCGTCGGCGTAACGTCAACGATTTGTCCACGGAAGATCTCCGCGCTGCGTTTCACCTCTTCGCGCCCGTAGCCGCTGGCCTGAATTTTCACCAGCATCACTTCACGCTCAACGTAATCGCCCTGCCCTAACTCGGTCACGCGCAGCACGTCCACCAGCTTGTGCAGTTGCTTTTCGATCTGCTCCAGCACCTTTTCATCACCAACCGTCTGAATGGTCATGCGGGAAAGCGTTGGATCGTCCGTAGGTGCCACGGTCAGGCTCTCAATGTTATATCCGCGCTGCGAAAACAGGCCAACCACTCGGGACAATGCGCCGGATTCGTTTTCCAGCAATACCGATAACACACGACGCATAATTAAGTCCTCTCCGTTTTGCTTAACCACATTTCATCCATACCACCGCCGCGTACCTGCATCGGGTAAACATGCTCGGTGCCGTCTACATTGACGTCGACAAACACCAGTCGACCTTTCGCCAGTTCAGCCAGGGCAAAGGCGAGCTTCTCTTCCAGCTCTTCCGGACGCGCGATGGAAACCCCTACATGACCGTAAGCTTCTGCCAAACGAACAAAATCGGGCAGAGACTCCATATAAGACTGCGAATGGCGGCCAGAATAAATCATGTCCTGCCACTGTTTCACCATGCCGAGGAAACCGTTGTTCAGATTGAGCACCATCACCGGCAGACCATACTGCAGTGCGGTGGAGAGCTCCTGAATGTTCATCTGAATGCTGCCGTCGCCGGTAACGCAGACCACCGTCTCTTCCGGCAGGGCGAGCTTCACGCCCAGCGCGGCTGGTAAACCAAAGCCCATGGTGCCCAGGCCACCAGAGTTGATCCAACGACGCGGTTTATCAAATGGATAATAGAGCGCAGCGAACATCTGATGCTGGCCAACGTCTGACGTAACGTACGCATCGCCGTGGGTCAGTTTCCAGATGGTTTCAATAACCGCCTGCGGCTTGATTTGATCGCTGGTACGATCGAACTCGAGGCAGTGGCGGGAACGCCAGCTTTCAATGCTCTGCCACCAGTCGCGCAGGCTGTCGAATTGCTGTTGCGACTCGTTTTGCGCCAGCAGTTCCAGCATCAGTTGTAGCACCCACTTCGCATCGCCCACGATAGGCACATCGGCCGCCACGGTTTTTGAAATTGAGGTCGGATCGATATCGATGTGCAGCACAGTGGCATCAGGACAATATTTTGCCAGGTTGTTGGTGGTGCGATCGTCAAAACGCACGCCTACTGCGAAAATCACATCGGCATTGTGCATGGTCATGTTGGCTTCATAGGTGCCGTGCATGCCCAGCATGCCTAAACTTTGCCGATGCGTAGCGGGAAAGCCTCCGAGCCCCATTAAAGAAGAGACCACCGGCAGGTTCAGCTTTTCAGCCAATGCACGCAACGCATCATGGCACTCCGCATTGATCACACCCCCACCGGCGTAGATCACCGGTTTATGCGCAGCAAGCAGCGTCTGCAACGCACGCTTGATTTGTCCTTTATGTCCCTGAGTAGTCGGATTGTAAGAGCGCATGCTCACCGACTCTGGCCAGATATAGGGCAGCTTATTCGCCGGGCTTAAAATGTCTTTGGGCAGATCGATAACCACGGGGCCGGGACGGCCGCTGGCCGCCAGCCAGAACGCTTTCTTCAACGCGCCAGGAATATCTTCCGCCCGCTTAACCAGAAAACTGTGTTTTACGATAGGACGTGAAATGCCGACCATGTCGCATTCCTGAAACGCGTCATAGCCAATTAAAGAAGAAGGTACCTGGCCAGAAAGCACCACCAGCGGAATTGAATCCATATAGGCCGTGGCGATACCGGTAATCGCGTTCGTCGCGCCCGGGCCTGAGGTGACCAGCACCACACCGACATCACCGGTCGCGCGTGCATAGCCATCGGCCATATGCACGGCGCCCTGTTCATGGCGGACTAAAATATGATCGATACCGCCGACGGTTTGTAGCGCATCGTAGATATCCAGTACCGCTCCGCCCGGATAGCCGAACACATGTTTAACACCTTGGTCGATCAACGATCGAACAACCATTTCGGCTCCTGACAACATCTCCATTCTTGCCTCCCGGCTTGAGGATGCGCCCGCACTGCATCTGTAAAACAGCTGCTACCAGGCAAAGGCGCCATCTCATGTTTACGCATAGATTCCGGAAATCATTTCCCGAATCGGGTACAGGGTTCTGTCACCCTTTATTTTCTTCTGATGTGAAGGGTCGAATTACCATAACCGTAGAAGCCTGGGCCAGGCAAACGGCAAGCATGGCTTTGCGCGTGAAATACGCCAGGAGCTCACTATCTGGCGCGCTTTTCAGGCGTGGAATTGACTAATTCCCGGGCTGCTAAAAAGAGAGTTATGCTGAATCACCGATTATTTGCAGGTTGATAATAGTCTTATTAACAATTGGCCTGCCTTAAGCATAGTGGGCCATGTTGATGCAGGTGAAAAAAGCGGTGCGATCCACTGTTTTTCAGCGCTCAAACCTAATTTACCTCTGACCATAAATCATTTAAATCGGTTTTTTCATTACTGAAAAATCATTAAATTAACGTTTAATTTCAAAGACTTTAAAAGCCTCTCGCCGGTTGCGAAGCAAGAATATCCCCGATAAATATCTTGCTCCACAATTCCACGAATTAACATCGTCTGTTATTTGCGATCGAGCCAGCATAATTTACTTTTTAACCGAAAAAATTAACCCTGCATTCAAGGTTGACATCGAAAGCTGATTCCCGTACCAATATAGGCACACCCTATTTTTAAGGTTTGAATTCATGATTCGTTTTACCCGCCTACTCGGTCTACTACTAAACGCACCTCTGCTGCGCGGTAGACTTGTGGGCGGAATCAAACACTGATTCGAGCCTGAACAAATCAAGAAACCCGCGCCATGCGCGGGTTTTTTTATGCTCGTTGCACGGTAAAGCTAACGTTAAAGGATGAATACGATGAGCCAACAAGTGATCATTTTCGACACCACACTGCGTGATGGTGAGCAGGCCTTACAGGCAAGTCTGAGTGTAAAAGAGAAACTGCAAATTGCGCTGGCGCTGGAAAGAATGGGTGTTGACGTGATGGAAGTCGGTTTCCCGGTCTCTTCGCCAGGCGATTTTGAATCGGTACAAACCATTGCCCGCACCATCAAAAACAGCCGTGTCTGCGCACTGGCGCGCTGCGTTGAAAAGGATATAGATGCGGCTTATGAATCTTTGCGCGTGGCGGATGCTTACCGCATTCACACCTTTATCGCCACCTCGCCAATGCACATCGCCACCAAATTACGCAGCACCCTGCCGGAAGTCATTGAACGTGCAGTGCACATGATCAAGCGTTCACGCAATTATACCGACGACGTGGAATTCTCCTGCGAAGACGGTGGTCGTACACCGATTGACGATCTGTGTCAGGTGGTCGAAGCCGCGATTAATGCCGGAGCCACCACCATCAATATTCCCGATACCGTGGGCTACACCCTGCCAGGCGAATACGCCAATATCATTGCTCAGCTGCGCAATCGCGTGCCGAACATTGATAAAGCGATTTTGTCTGTGCATACCCACGACGATTTGGGTATGGCTACCGGTAATGCACTGGCCGCGGTTATCGCCGGTGCCCGCCAGGTAGAAGGCACGCTGAATGGCTTAGGCGAACGGGCCGGTAACTGTGCGCTGGAAGAGGTGATCATGGCGATTAAAACCCGCCAGCAGATCATGAACGTGCACACCGGCATTCATCATCAGGAAATTTACCGCACCAGTCAGCTGGTCAGCCAGATCTGCAACATGCCGATTCCGGCGAATAAAGCCGTGGTCGGTTCCAACGCCTTTGCGCATTCATCCGGCATTCATCAGGATGGCGTGCTGAAAAATCGTGAAAACTACGAAATCCTGACGCCTGA
>LIDZ01002273.1_pt1 | contig 11854 bp, 10 predicted proteins | sample 644651 | NCBI WGS metagenome assembly LIDZ01 (sample SAMN03856242, study PRJNA289617) | food metagenome | isolation source: wine grapes on drying loft during traditional withering process | host: Vitis vinifera cv. Corvina | place: Italy: Gargagnago di S. Ambrogio di Valpolicella | collected 2014-01
GCATTATACGCAATCGGCTCGCTGCGGCAAGCAAAAACCGCAGCGCCGAAACCGTTTGCCCCTGGCAACTTAATGCAGTTTTGCCAGCGTCGCGACCATCACCGCCTTAATGGTGTGCAGACGGTTTTCCGCCTGATCGAACACCACGCTGTGCGCGGATTCAAACACGTCGTTGGTCACTTCCATGCCGCCCTGCAGATTGTACTGCCCGGCCATCTGCTGGCCCAGCGTGGTCTGGTCGTCGTGGAAAGCCGGCAGGCAGTGCAGGAACTTCACTTTTGGGTTGCCGGTCAGCGCCAGCATCTCATTGTTGACCTGGTATTTGCGCAGCAGCGCGATACGTTCCTGCCACACTTCTTTCGGTTCGCCCATCGACACCCAGACATCAGTGTAGATGAAATCTGCGCCGTTCACGCCTTCCGCAATCTCTTCAGTCAGGGTGATTTTGCCGCCGGTTTTCTCTGCCGCCTTACGGCATTCGGCGACCAGCGCCTCATCCGGCCAGCAGCCTTTTGGTGCCACCAGACGCAGGTCCAGTCCGACCAGCGCCGCGGCTTCCATCAGGGTATTGCCCATATTGTTATGCGCGTCGCCGACATAGGCGAGGGCCATCTGGCTGAAGGCTTTCTCCGGCAGGTGCTCTTCCATGGTCAGCAGGTCTGCCAGCAGCTGGGTCGGGTGGAACTCGTTGGTCAGGCCGTTCCATACCGGCACGCCGGCATGTTCCGCCAGTGACTCAACCAATGACTGACCGTGACCGCGATACTGAATACCGTCATACATCCGGCCCAGCACGCGCGCCGTGTCTTTCATCGATTCTTTATGGCCGATCTGGCTGCCACTCGGGCCGAGGTAGGTGACATTTGCGCCCTGATCGTAAGCGGCAACTTCGAAAGAGCATCGTGTACGGGTCGAGTCTTTTTCGAAGATGAGCGCAATATTTTTGCCTTTCAGGTGCTGAATTTCCTCGCCATTTTTCTTATCGGTTTTCAGCGTGGACGCCAGCGCCAGTAATCCGGTCAGTTCGGCGGGGGTAAAATCCAGCAGCCTGAGAAAATGGCGTTTATATAAATGACTCATAAAGCACTCCAGGTGACAATTATTGAATTAAAATTCAATTTAACCGTATGAATATGCATTTTCAACCCCGGCGTGCAGAAACTTTTGTTTAAAGGTAGTGGCGGGAACGGCACTGTGGGAAAATACTCATTATAGATGCCACACACAGAGGAACGGATCATGGCAAATGAAGCCTTGCTGGAAGAGCAGCGTGAAGAAACGCGGCTGATTATTGAAGAGCTGTTAGACGATGGCAGCGACCCGGACGCGCTTTACACCATCGAACACCACCTCTCTTGCGACAGTTTTGACGCGCTGGAAAAAGCGGCGGTTGAAGCCTTTAAGCTGGGTTACGAAGTGACCGAGCCAGAAGAGCTGGAACTGGAAGATGGCAGCAAAGTGATGTGCTGCGATATTCTGAGCGAAGGCGCGCTGAATGCCGAACTGATTGATACGCAGGTTGAACAGCTGGTCGATCTGGCGGCGAAGTTCAACGTTGATTACGATGGCTGGGGCACCTACTTCGAAGATCCTGATGCGCAGGACGAAGATGAAGAAGGCGACGAAGCCGATGAAGAAGATGACGGCATCCGTCACTGATTCAGCTTAAGCGTTACCAGGCCCGGACATTGCTCCGGGCCTGTTTATTTCTGATCGGGCAGAATTGCGCTGCCATCGACTTTTATGAGGGGAACGCCGGTTCACCTTCACCACTTTTCGGACCCGCATGAACACTGAACACCTGCTTGCTCCCATTCACGCGTTTTTGCATTGCCGCACGCCACAGGCATGGATCGATCAGGCCCGAAAGCCGGAGAACCTGCCGCTGCTGCTCACCGACCATCTGGTATGCGAACTGAAAGCGGCGCAGACCGCCATGTGGCTGATCCGCAGATATGTCGCGGACAAAGAGAGCGGCGATGCGCTGCTGGCCTGGCTGAAGCCGTGGGAACAGTTTGTGCATTGTGAGAACGCTGATCTGGCGTTTCTCGAGCAGCATAAAACCTTATCGAAGACGGTGATCAGCCGTGTCGACGCGAAATATGGCGATGTGCTGGTGGATAAAATGGTGCTGCTGATCAAAGAGGAGCTGCACCATTTTTATCAGGTGCTGGAGATCATGCAGGCGCGCAATATTCCCTATGTGAAAATCACCGCCAGCCGCTATGCCAAAGGCCTGCTGCGGGAAATCACCAATCATGAACCCCAAACGCTGGTGGATAAGCTGATTTGTGGCGCGTACATCGAAGCGCGTTCCTGCGAACGGTTCGCCAGCCTGGCGCCGCATCTGGATGACGAGCTGGCAGCCTTTTACGTGTCGTTATTGCGCTCAGAAGCCCGGCACTATCAGGATTATCTGGCGCTGGCAGCCGAGATATCGAAAACCGATATCAGTGCACGGGTGCAGATCATTGGCGAGACGGAAGCGAAGCTGATTCAGGAACCGGACAGCCAGCTGCGATTCCACAGCGGATTGCCGGATTTCGGCTAGTCGAACAGAAGATTGGTGCGGGAAGGGGAAGGATAAGGACGGAAGGGGAGTTCCGTCCGGTTCAAATCACAGCGTTTTCAGCATGGTGACTTCGCAGTCAACGTGGCCGGTGCAGCCCATCGGGCCTGGGATATGTTCAAAGCCCAGATGCTCATACAGACGCACGGCACGCGTCAGTGAAGCCGTGGTTTCAAGGTAGCAACGTTTAAAACCGCGCTCGCGCGCAAAGTCCATCGCCTGCATCGCCAGTTCACGTGCCAGCCCCAAACCGCGCACCGCAGGCATAAAGTACATCTTCTGCAGTTCACAAACCCCTTCCTCGCTGCACTGCAGCGGCGCTACGCCACCGCCGCCAACAATCTTACCTTCCAGCTCAATTACCCAGTAGGCGCTGTCAGGCTCGCTGTAGAGCTCAAAAAGATGGTCGAGGTTCGGGTCCGCCACGGTGAAGCCTTTATCGGCCGTCAGGCCAAACTCGGCGGAGACATCGCGGATGACGTGCGCAATCTGCGGGTTATCGTCCAGCGTGATGGGACGCACGTGTAAATTGAGCTGCGTTGCAGTTGTCATAAGACTCACTCGTTTAACCATGCCAAAAAAGCCGGGCAAGCCCGGCTCTGATCGGTGGGCAACGGGCTGGACGCCCGTTGCTCTTTACAGTGCGGCAATCACCGCCTGCTGTTCAATCAGTTTCGCTTTAGCCTGTTCAAAGTCGGCAATGCGCTCACGCTCTTTCGCCACAACGGCTTCAGGGGCGCGGGACACAAAACCTTCATTCGACAGTTTGCTCTCAATCTTACCAATTTCCACGTCCAGCTTGGTGACTTCCTTCGCCAGACGCTCCAGCTCAGCGGTCTTGTCGACCAGGTCAGCCATTGGGATCAGCAGCTCGGCACCGTCGATGATCTTGGTGACCGACACCGGCCCTTTGTCATCGGCGGCCAGACAGGTGATGCTGTCCAGACGTGCCAGCGTTTTCAGGAAGCTGTGGTTGTCGGTAACGCGCTGCACCACAGTCGGGCTCGCGCCACGCAGCAGTACATCGAGCTTTTTAGAAGGAGACAGGTTCATTTCCGCCCGAATATTACGGATGGCAACAATAGCCTGCTTCAGCCACTCGGTGTCGTTCAGTGCGGCTTCGTCGACCTTCGCGGTATCGAAAGCGGGCATCGGCTGCAACATGATGGTGTCGTCGCTGATGTTTTTCAGCACTTTCACGCGCTGCCAGATGGTTTCAGTGATAAACGGAATGATTGGGTGCGCCAGGCGCAGCAACGCTTCCAGCACGTTCACCAGCGTATTACGCGTACCGCGCAACTGGGCTTCCGTTCCGCCGGTCATTACCGGTTTCGCCAGCTCCAGGTACCAGTCACAGAACTGGTTCCAGGTGAATTCATACAGAATGTTGGCGGCGATATCGAAGCGATAGTTATCCAGCGCGTCGCGGTAAGCCTTCACCGTCTGGTTGAATTCAGCGATGATCCAGCGATCGGCCAGAGACAGCGCCATTTCGCCGCCGTTAAAGCCACAATCCTGATCTTCGGTGTTCATGAGCACAAAGCGGCTGGCGTTCCACAGCTTGTTACAGAAGTTGCGGTAGCCTTCCAGGCGCTTCATATCCCAGTTGATGTCACGGCCGGTTGAAGCCAGTGCCGCCAGGGTGAAACGCAGGGCATCGGTACCGTGTGGCTCAATGCCGTTCGGGAACTGCTTCTCGGTGCGCTTGCGGATTTTCTCGGCCAGCTGCGGCTGCATCATGTTGCCGGTACGTTTCTCCAGCAGGTCTTCCAGCGAAATGCCGTCAACCATATCCAGCGGATCGATGACGTTGCCTTTCGACTTGGACATCTTCTGGCCTTCGTCGTCACGGATCAGGCCGGTCATATAGACCGTCTTAAACGGAACCTGCGGCTTGCCGTCTTCATCTTTGATGAAGTGCATGGTCAGCATGATCATGCGGGCGATCCAGAAGAAGATGATGTCGAAGCCGCTGACCAGCACGCTGGTCGGGTGGAAGGTGCGCAGTGCTTCGGTGTTCTCAGGCCAGCCCAGAGTGGAGAAGGTCCACAGGCCGGAAGAGAACCAGGTATCCAGCACGTCTTCATCCTGGTTCAGCGCCACTTCGGCACCCAGGCTGTTTTCGCTACGCACTTCTTCTTCGGTGCGACCGACGTAGACGTTGCCTTCCGCATCATACCAGGCCGGGATACGGTGACCCCACCACAGCTGACGGGAAATACACCAGTCCTGGATATCGCGCATCCACGAGAAGTACATGTTTTCATACTGCTTAGGCACGAACTGGATATCACCTTGCTCAACCGCTTCAACCGCGACTTTCGCCAGCGGTGCGGTACGCACGTACCACTGATCGGTCAGCATCGGTTCGATAACCACGCCGCCACGGTCGCCGTAAGGCACGGTCAGATCGTGAGGCTTCACCTCTTCCAGCAGGCCCAGCGCGTCGACCGCAGCAACGATCGCTTTACGCGCCGCGAAGCGTTCGAGGTTCTGGAATTCAGCCGGGATAGCCGCGCTGTAAACATCAGATTCTTCGCCGTTGCAGTCATACACCTGCGCCAGCTCACGGATATCGCCATCAAAGGTCAGGATGTTGATCATCGGCAGCTGGTGACGACGGCCAACTTCATAGTCATTGAAGTCGTGCGCCGGGGTGATTTTCACGCAGCCGGTGCCTTTTTCCATGTCCGCGTGCTCATCGCCAACGATTGGGATGCGACGATTTACAAACGGCAGCACGATAAATTTGCCGATCAGATCTTTGTAGCGCGGATCTTCCGGGTTAACGGCCACGCCGGTGTCGCCCAGCACCGTCTCAGGACGGGTGGTGGCAACCACCAGGTAATCTTTGCCATCGGCGGTTTTCGCGCCGTCGGCCAGCGGATAGCGGATATGCCACATCGAGCCTTTTGACTCGCGGTTTTCCACTTCCAGGTCAGAGATAGCGGTGCGCAGTTTTGGATCCCAGTTGACCAGGCGCTTGCCACGGTAAATCAGGTTCTCTTTGTACAGGCGCACAAACACTTCTTTTACCGCGTCAGACAGGCCATCGTCCATGGTGAAGCGCTCACGCTCCCAGTCCACAGAGTTACCCAGGCGGCGCATCTGGCGGGTGATGGTGCCGCCTGATTCTGCTTTCCATTCCCAGATTTTTTCGATGAACGCATCGCGACCGTAGTCTTTGCGCGTTTTGCCTTCTTCAGCGGCGATTTTGCGCTCGACAACCATCTGCGTGGCAATACCGGCATGGTCGGTACCTGCCTGCCACAGGGTATTTTTACCCTGCATGCGCTGATAGCGGATCATGGTATCCATGATGGTTTGCTGGAACGCGTGACCCATATGCAAGCTACCGGTGACGTTCGGCGGCGGGATCATGATGCAGAAGCTCTCCTGACGGGTATCGCCATGAGGTTTAAAGTAGCCCTGCTGTTCCCAGTGCTCGTAAAGCGGCTGTTCGATATCTTGCGGGTTATATGTCTTTTCCATTTCTACTATGTCGTTGGCGGCACGGGCGGCGTTGCCGTATTCAAGTGGAATCCAACGCTGCGATACGCTTTGTAGCGGTCGCGCGCCAGCTGTTTCAAAGATTCTTCATAAGGGACGAAGTCTACCACTTCATGGAAAGCGGTGGCAAAATCTGCAAAGTGCGGCAGCAGGCTGATCAGCAGGTCACGCGGAGAATTTCCCCGACGTTGTGGCCAGGCGAGTTCAACCGGTGCACCGTATTTTGGCCCTTCGCCCGCCAGATTGTGCGGCACAAAGGCGCTGGCCGGACGTTGCCATAAGGCTTCGTCCAGCCGGATGGCCTGCGCTTCATCCTCGCAGGCAATCAACACGCGTTTTCCCTCGCGCCAGCGCGCTTCTGCTATATCGCAGACCAGCGCCTCAAGGGCGCTAATCCCGTCAACCGGGGTGTCGGTTTCCAGCAGATAGAAGGTTGCGTTTTTCATCAGATTTTAATCGTCGCCGTTCAGGCCTGCGCGGTTAAGCAGGAACTGAGAGAGCAGGGCAACCGGACGTCCGGTCGCGCCTTTGGCTTTACCGGAGCGCCATGCGGTACCGGCGATGTCCAGGTGCGCCCAGTTGTATTTACGGGCAAAGCGCGCCAGGAAGCAGGCTGCGGTAATCGCGCCGCCAGGACGGCCACCAATGTTTGCCATATCGGCAAAGTTGGAGTCCAGCTGCTCCTGATATTCGTCGGCCATCGGCAGACGCCACGCGCGGTCACCTGCCTGTTCGGACGCGCCGATCAGCTCGTGCGCCAGCGGATTGTGGTTCGACAGCAGACCGCTGACGTGGTGGCCCAGCGCAATCACGCAGGCACCGGTCAGGGTAGCAATATCAATCACCACGTCCGGATCGAAACGTTCGACGTAGGTCAGCGCATCGCACAGCACCAGACGACCTTCGGCATCGGTGTTCAGCACTTCAACGGTCTGACCGGACATGGTGGTCAGCACGTCGCCAGGACGGTAAGCCCGGCCACCCGGCATGTTTTCACAGCCGGCCAGCACGCCGACCACGTTCAGCGGCAGATTCAGCTCGGCCACCATCCGCATCACGCCGTACACCGACGCCGCGCCGCACATGTCGTACTTCATCTCATCCATGGCTTCGCCAGGTTTGAGGGAGATACCGCCGGAGTCGAAGGTCACGCCTTTACCGACCAGCACGATAGGCTTGCTGTCCGGATCCGGGTTGCCTTTGTACTCAATGACCGACATCAGCGATTCATTTTGCGAACCCTGGCCCACGGCCAGATAGGCGTTCATGCCCAGCTCTTTCATCTGCTGCTCGCCAATTACGCGGGTAGTGATGTTTTTGCTGTAGGCATCGGCCAGCTGACGCGCCTGAGACGCCAAATAAGCCGCGTTACAGATGTTCGGTGGCATATTGCCAAGGTCTTTTGCCGCTTTCACGCCAGCCGCGACGGCCAGACCGTGCTGAATGGCGCGTTCGCCGCTGGTCAGTTCACGGCGCGTCGGCACGTTGAACACCATTTTACGCAGCGGACGACGCGGTTCGGTTTTGTTGCTTTTCAGCTGATCGAAGCTGTAAAGCGTCTCTTTCGAGGTTTCAATCGCCTGACGCACTTTCCAGTAGGTATTGCGGCCCTTAACGTGCAGCTCGGTCAGGAAGCACACCGCTTCCATTGAGCCGGTATCGTTCAGGGTATTGATTGTTTTCTGAATAACCTGCTTGTACTGACGTTCATCGAGCTCGCGCTCTTTGCCGCAGCCAATCAGTAAAATGCGCTCAGAGAGAATATTCGGCACATGATGCAGCAACAAAGTCTGACCGACTTTGCCTTCCAGTTCGCCACGGCGGAGCAGAGCACTGATGTAGCCATCACTGATTTTATCCAGCTGTTCAGCAATCGGTGACAACCTGCGCGGTTCAAACACGCCAACCACGATACAGGCACTGCGTTGTTTTTCCGGGCTACCGCTTTTTACACTGAACTCCATGCACTCTCCTGAATCTTAAAGACAACGGCGCTTGCTGCGGCTAGAATGTAGCGCTTTCGTCAAGCTCGGTGCCAGGCATTACGCCGTTAAAGTAACGGGCGTCAGATTTAGTTTTGGTGATGATTAGTCCCAATTATTTTGGGTTACATCATTTTTTTGCATCACCAGAACGCGATTGTTGTCATACTAGTTTAGCTATGACGGAGGCCATTGATGAGAAAAAATGGCGTATAAGCGATGAAACTAGCGATTTTCCTGCAAAAAGACAAGTTTTCACAGGCGTACTCAGCGTGATCATCATTAGATATCTGGTAAGGGAAACACTCAAAAGCCAGCTGGCTATCCTCTTCATCCTGCTACTGATCTTCTTTTGTCAGAAGTTAGTGAGGATTTTAGGCGCGGCGGTGGACGGTGAGATCCCAACAAATTTAGTCCTGACATTATTAGGCCTTGGCGTGCCCGAAATGGCGCAGCTTATCCTGCCACTGAGCCTGTTTTTAGCCATTTTGATGACGCTTGGCCGGTTATACACCGAAAGCGAAATCACGGTGATGCACGCCTGCGGCCTGAGTAAAGCCGTACTGGTGAAGGCAGCGATGGTGCTGATGCTGTTTACCGCCATTGTTGCGGCGGTTAACGTTGCCTGGCTCGGGCCCTGGTCTTCGCGCTATCAAAGCGAAGTGACACAAAATGCTAAAGCTAACCCTGGCGCTGCTGCGCTGGCGGCGGGCCAGTTCCAGCAGTCCGGAGATGGTCAGTCGGTGATGTTCATTGAGAACGTCAAGGGCAACAACTTTGGCAACGTGTTCCTGGCGCAGTTGCGGCCGAAAGGCAACGCGCGTCCGTCGGTGGTGCTGGCGGATAAAGGCCATATGACCCAGGGGCCGGACGGTTCTCAGATTGTGACCCTTGATAAGGGCACGCGCTTTGAGGGCACGGCGATGCTGCGCGACTTCCGCATTACGGATTTCGAGAACTATCAGGCGATCGTGGGGCACCAGGACGTGGTGCTGGACCCGAACGATGCCGAGCAGATGGATTTCAAAACCCTTGCTCAGTCCGACAAGCCAGAGTTCAGAAGCGAGTTCCACTGGCGCCTGACGCTGGTGTTCTCGGTGCTGGTGATGGCGCTGATGGTGGTGCCGCTCAGCGTGGTCAACCCACGTCAGGGCCGCGTGCTGTCGATGCTGCCTGCCATGCTGCTGTACCTGATCTTCTTCCTGCTGCAGAGCTCCCTGCGCTCCAGCGGACAAAAGGCTCGCCTCGATCCAGCCTTATGGATGTGGGTGGTGAACCTGTCCTATCTGGGGCTGGCCGTGTTGCTTAACGTGTGGGATACGGTGCCGATGCGGCGTTTCCGTGCCCGCTTTAGCAAGGGAGGAGCCTACTGATGTTTGGCGTACTCGACAGATATATCGGTAAAACCATCTTCAACACCATCATGGCAACGCTGTTTATGCTGGTGTCGCTGTCCGGCATCATCAAGTTTGTCGATCAGCTGCGCAAAACGGGCCAGGGCGAATACACCGCGCTGGGTGCCGGTTTGTATACCGTGCTGAGCGTGCCGAAAGATATCGAAATCTTCTTCCCGATGGCGGCGCTGTTAGGTGCGTTATTGGGACTGGGCACGCTGGCGCAGCGCAGTGAGCTGGTGGTGATGCAGGCGTCGGGCTTCACCCGTATGCAGATTGCCGCCTCGGTAATGAAAACCGCCATTCCGCTGGTGCTGTTGACCATGGCCATCGGCGAATTTGTGGCGCCGCAGGGCGAGCAGATGGCGCGTAACTACCGTGCTCAACAGCTGGTGGGCGGCTCGCTGCTGTCGACGCAAAATGGTCTGTGGGCGAAAGATGGCGATAACTTTATCTTTATCGAACAGATCAAAGATAACAGCGAACTCAGCGGCATCAGCATTTATAGCTTCAACAAAGAGCGTCGTCTGGAGACCGTGCGTTATGCGGCCTCGGCCAAGTACAACCTGGATAAAAAACGCTGGGACCTGGCGGAAGTGGATCAGTCGAATCTGACCGATCCAAAACAGGTGACCGGTAGCCAGACGCTGAGCGGCGAATGGAAAACCACCTTAACGCCTGACAAGCTCGGCGTGGTGGCACTGGATCCGGATGCGCTGTCGATCAGCGGCCTCTACAACTACGTGAAGTACCTCAAGCAGAGTGGTCAGGTGTCCAGCCGTTATCAGCTGAATATGTGGAGTAAAATCTTCCAGCCGCTATCGGTGGCTGTGATGATGCTGATGGCGCTGTCGTTTATCTTTGGTCCGCTGCGCAGCGTATCAATGGGAATGCGCGTAGTCACCGGGATCAGTTTTGGCTTTATCTTCTATGTGCTTGACCAGATCTTCGGTCCGCTAAGTCTGGTTTATAACATTCCGCCGATTATGGGCGCCCTGTTGCCAAGCGGTGCGTTCTTCGCGATCAGCGTCTATATGTTGCTGAAGCGGCGGTAACCGCAGCCCGGTTGCTCTCAACGCCGACCTGAAAGTAAAAAGACCCCGCCAGCTGGCGGGGTCTTCGTTTTGCAGGGCAGCAATCAGAAGTGGTAGGTGATACCGGCGATGCCGCTGTAGTCGGTGCGGAAGGTGCCGCCAACGCTGCTTCTGGCTTTCCCCTCAACCGACCAGTTATCGGCAATCTTACCTTCGACGCCCATTTGCACACGGTAACGGTTATCCGATAACGCGCCGTATTTGCGGCTGACCTGGCTGTCTGACAGCGTCAGGCTGGAACCGGCTGTTCCCGGCGAATATTGATATTCAACCCCCGCCGTTAACATCACATCCGGATTGGACTTCCACAGTCCCCGCTTTTTCACTTCCAGCCCGGCGGTAGCGAAGTACGGCGTGCTGGAGCCGAGGCTCACCTGCGCGCTGTCGCTCTTCAGGCTGAAGCCAGACAGGCTGCCGCCACTCAGGCCGACATACGGCGAGATAAACAACGAGCCGCGATCGGCAGTGAACTGATAGCCGCTTTTAACGCTGCCGGCCAGGATATGGCTTCTCGCTTTACCGTGGTGAATATCCAGCACCGGATCGAAGGTCAGATCCTGACTGAGGTGCATATAGCGCACCGCGGCATCAACAAACCAGCCAGCCGGAGACGACCAGGAGTAGTCAGCGCCGATAGTCGCCATACGGTGAGTTTCCTGCCCGTTACCCTTGGTGGTGCCCTGGGTGTAGCCGGCATTGAAGCCGAACATCGTCTGCCCCTGCACGCTGTCCCATCCAAGGTTCAGAGACTGCTGGTTAACCGTAAACCCGTCGAAACTGCCCTTGTTCTGCTCAATCGACACCCATTCACCGCTTTTTTGCAGCGCATTGCGCAGCAGCGAGGCGCGTCCATGCAGCTGGCTTATGGCTTCGCTGAAGACATACTGACGGGAAGCCAGCAACGCACGGGTATCGCGGATCAACGGTTTGTTGTCCTCGACGGTAAACCAGCCCGAAGGTTTGCCACTGGTAGGGTCGACTGGCGCTTCAGGCTCAGCGGCTTCTTCTGGCGTTGCAGACTCTGCCGCTTCAGGTTCAGCTGGGGTTTCCGCAGGCGCAGCCGCTTCAGGTTCTGCGGGTTTTTCTTGATCCGCCGGCGTTGAAGGTTCAACCGGTGTCACCGGATCCACAGGCGCGACAGGCTCAGCCGGGGTTTCAGGCTCTGCGGGTGCCACCGGTTCCACAGGCGCGACAGGCTCAGCCGGCGTCACCGGATCCACTGGCGCGACAGGCTCAGCTGGCGCTTCAGGCTCTACTGGCAACTCCGGTTCTGCCTCGGCGTTGTGCGCCAGCACCCATTGCACG
>LIDZ01014821.1_pt1 | contig 11829 bp, 7 predicted proteins | sample 644651 | NCBI WGS metagenome assembly LIDZ01 (sample SAMN03856242, study PRJNA289617) | food metagenome | isolation source: wine grapes on drying loft during traditional withering process | host: Vitis vinifera cv. Corvina | place: Italy: Gargagnago di S. Ambrogio di Valpolicella | collected 2014-01
GGTGCGGGTGCCGGTGCGGCAGCCGCAGGCGCCTCGGCGGCGCCCTCGACTTCTAGTTCCAGTACTTCGTCGCCTTCTTTCAGGCGATCGCCCAGCTTGACCTTGAGGCTCTTGACGACGCCGGCCTTGGGGGCCGGAATCTCCATGCTGGCCTTGTCCGACTCCAGAGTCAGCAGGCTCTGATCGGCTTCAATGCGATCACCGACCTTTACCAGCAGTTCGATGACTTCACCTTCACCGCTGCCGATGTCGGGTACGCGAATGACTTCACTCACGGTGTATCTCCTCAGCAGTCCAGTGGGTTGCGTTTTTCGGGGTCGATGCCGAATTTGACGATGGCCTCAGCCACCACCTTCGGTTCGATTTCACCCCGATCAGCCAAGGCTTCCAGCGCGGCCAGCACAACGAAGTGGCGATCGACTTCAAAGAAGTGACGCAGCTTCTTGCGGCTGTCGCTACGGCCAAAGCCGTCGGTGCCCAGGACCTTGAATTCCTTGGAAGGAACCCACTGACGGATCTGCTCGGCGAACAGTTTCATGTAATCGGTAGACGCAATGACCGGGCCTTTACGGCCTGTCAGGCACTCTTCGACGTAGGTCTGCTGGGGCTTCTGGCCTGGGTGCAGGCGGTTGAAGCGCTCGGCGGCCAGGCCATCGCGACGCAGTTCGTTGAAGCTGGTAACACTCCATACGTCAGCGCCCACGTTGAACTGCTCGCGCAGGATCTTCGCCGCTTCGCGGACTTCACGCAGAATGGTGCCCGAGCCCAGCAGTTGAACGTGGTGGGCGGCTTCCTTGGTGTCGTCTTCGAGCAGGTACATGCCCTTGATGATGCCTTCCTCGACACCGGCCGGCATGGCGGGCTGCTGGTAGGACTCGTTCATCACGGTGATGTAGTAGAAGACGTCCTGTTGCTCTTCGGTCATCTTCTTCATGCCGTCCTGAATGATCACCGCCAGCTCGTAGCCGTAGGTTGGATCAAAGGTACGGCAGTTCGGGATGGTGCCCGCCAGAATGTGGCTGTGACCATCTTCGTGTTGCAGGCCTTCGCCGTTGAGCGTGGTGCGCCCTGCGGTACCGCCGATCAGGAAGCCACGGGTGCGGCTGTCGCCAGCGGCCCAGGCCAGATCGCCGATACGCTGGAAACCAAACATCGAGTAGAAGATATAGAACGGCAGCATCGGCTGGTTATGGCTGGAATACGCCGTACCGGCAGCGATGAAGGAGCTCATGGCACCTGCTTCGTTGATGCCTTCTTCGAGAATCTGGCCCTTCTTGTCTTCCTTGTAGAACATCACCTGGTCTTTATCGACCGGATCGTAAAGCTGGCCGACCGAGGAGTAGATGCCCAATTGACGGAACATGCCTTCCATACCGAAGGTACGGGCTTCGTCCGGGATGATCGGGACAATGCGCGGGCCGATTTCCTTGTCCTTGACCAGCTGCGCCAGAATCCGCACGAACGCCATGGTGGTGGAGATTTCGCGGTCGCCGGAGCCGTCGAGGATCGACTTCAGGGTGTCCAGAGAAGGCGTCGGGATACCAAAGCTTTGTGCGCGACGCTGTGGCACGAAACCGCCCAGTGCGGCACGGCGCTCACTCAGGTAACGGGCTTCGGCGCTGCCTTCTTCAGGTTTGAAGAACGGCAGGTTTTCCAGTTCGCTGTCCTTGACAGGGATGTCGAAGCGATCACGGAACAGCTTCAAGCTCTCGACATCGACTTTTTTGGTGTTGTGCGCGGTGTTTTTCGCTTCGCCGGCCCCAGTGCCATAACCCTTGATGGTCTTGGCCAGGATGACGGTGGGCTGTTCTTTGTGGTTGACCGCTTCGTGGTACGCCGCGTAGACCTTGTACGGGTCGTGGCCGCCACGGTTGAGTTTCCAGACTTCGTCGTCGGACAGGTCAGCAACCATCGCCTTGAGTTCAGGCGTGTTGAAGAAGTGCTCACGCACGAACGCGCCATCTTTGGCTTTGTAGTTCTGGTACTCGCCGTCGATGACTTCGTCCATGCGGCGCTGCAGGATGCCGTCGACGTCCTTGGCCAGCAGTGGGTCCCAGAAACGGCCCCAGATGACTTTGGTGACGTTCCAGTGAGCGCCACGGAACACGCCTTCGAGTTCCTGGATGATCTTGCCGTTGCCGCGAACCGGCCCGTCGAGGCGCTGCAGGTTGCAGTTGATGACGAAGATCAGGTTGTCGAGCTTCTCGCGGCCAGCCAGCGAGATCGCGCCCAGGGATTCAGGCTCGTCGCACTCGCCGTCACCCAGGAAACACCAGACCTTTTGCTTGCCTTCTGGAATGAAGCCGCGGGCTTCAAGGTACTTCATGAAGCGCGCCTGGTAGATAGCCTGGATCGGGCCCAGACCCATCGACACGGTCGGGAATTGCCAGAAATCGGGCATCAGCCAAGGGTGCGGATAGGACGATAGGCCCTGACCGTCGACTTCCTGGCGGAAGTTGTTCATCTGCTCTTCAGTGATCCGGCCTTCCATGAACGCGCGGGCATAAACGCCTGGCGAAGTGTGGCCCTGGAAGTAGATCAGATCGCCGCCGTGCTCTTCGGTCGGGGCCTGGAAGAAGTAGTTGAAGCCGATGTCGTACAGCGTGGCGCTGGAAGCGAAGCTGGAGATGTGACCGCCCAGGTCAGCGTCCTTCAGGTTCGTACGCATTACCATCGCCATCGCGTTCCAGCGTACCAACGAGCGAATGCGGCGTTCCATGAACAGGTCGCCAGGCATGCGTGCTTCGTGGGTGACAGGGATAGTGTTGCGATAGGGCGTAGTGATTGCGTAAGGGAGTTGGGAACCGCTGCGGGTTGCCAGCTCGCCCATGCGGGTCATCAGGTAGTGAGCGCGGTCTTCGCCTTCTTTGTCGAGAACCGACTCCAACGCGTCCAGCCATTCCTGGGTTTCGACGGGATCGAGGTCTTGCATGGCTTGCTCCAGGGCGGAAAGGCTTCCAGAATCGAAGCCAGAGTTTGCGACGGCCTTGTGGGCAGACGATATTGAATTCTTGGATGGCCGGAGGGTTGGCCCGGCGGCGTGTAGTTTTACTACAAATCCTTCTTCATTTCATGCTTTCGAGATGAAGGCGGTGTGACGCACCTGTGCTGCGGCGTCTTGTCGCCCCCTGCTGGCTTGTGAGAATAAACGATACGACGACCAAAATATAATCGCGAGGCCGGTCGTGTATGGTGAAATCTGCCAATAAATTACGCAATTCAGCTATTTGCAACTTTTGTTCGGCGCTCCGCCCAGCAGCTCCAGGGCGACTCGAGCCTTTTTCTGCCACTGCTACGACGATCTAGGATAGACCATGAGCCTGCCACCGCTGGTTGAAATCCCTGCTGTTCTCGTCCCTCTGCTTAGCCGAAACCGGCAGTCGCTAAAGGAGGCTGCCGCAGCCCTGGATTGCTCTGCAAGCCTTGAACAGTGGAGCGCCGAGCGCTGGGGCGAGTTCGATCGGGTGTGCGCAGCCAGCGAATTCGTGCTCGAGCAGATTCTGCGCGAACCCAGCCTGCTGCAGGAGCTGGTGGACAGCGGCGATCTGGATCGTGGTTTCGCCCCCGGCGAGCTGTGCGCACAGATCAGCGCTGCCGTTCGTCAGGCCGACAGTGAAGACGCCTTGAGCAGGACCCTGCGCCGCCAACGCAGCCGCCATCAGGTGCGTATCGTCTGGCGCGACGTGCTGCGCCAGGCCGATTTGATGCAGACCTGCCGTGATCTATCTGACATGGCCGATGCCACCATCGATCAGGCCTATCAGTGGTTGTACCCGCGCCACTGCCTGCAGTTCGGTACTCCGATCGGGCGGCGAACCGGGGATGTGCAGCAGATGGTTGTGCTTGGCATGGGCAAGCTGGGCGCGGTGGAGCTCAATCTGTCGTCCGATATCGACTTGATTTTCGCTTACCCCGAGGGCGGCGAAACCCAAGGCATCAAGCGCCCGCTGGATAACCAGGAGTTCTTCATTCGCCTGGGCCAGCGCCTGATCAAGGCACTGGACCCGGTCACCGTCGACGGCTTTGTGTTCCGCGTCGACATGCGTTTGCGCCCCTATGGTTCGTCGGGGGCGCTGGTGCTCAGCTTTAACGCTCTGGAGCAGTACTACCAGGATCAGGGCCGCGACTGGGAGCGCTATGCCATGATCAAGGCCCGCGTGGTGGCCGGCGATCAGGGCGCCGGTGCGCAGTTGCTGGAGATGCTGCGCCCGTTCGTTTATCGCCGGTACCTGGACTTTTCGGCGATCGATGCGCTGCGCACCATGAAACAACTCATTCAGCAAGAGGTTCGCCGGCGCGGCATGGCCGAGAATATCAAGCTGGGTTCGGGCGGCATTCGCGAGGTGGAGTTCATTGCCCAGGCCTTTCAGCTGATCCACGGTGGGCGCGACCTTAGCCTGCAGCAGCGGCCGTTGCTACGCGTGCTGTCGACTCTTCAAGGCCAAGGGTACCTGCCTGCGGCGGTTATCGAGGAACTGCGCGAGGGCTATCAATTTTTGCGCTACACCGAGCACGCCATCCAGGCCATCGCCGACCGCCAGACGCAGATGCTGCCCGAGGGCGATATGGATCGTGCGCGCATCGCCTTTATGCTCGGCTTCTCCGATTGGGCGGCGTTCCATGAGCGCCTGATGTATTGGCGCAGCCGGGTCGATTGGCACTTCCGCCAGGTGATCGCCGACCCCGACGAAGAAGAAGACGACAACGTGGTGGTCGGTGGCGAATGGCTGCCCCTCTGGGAAGACAGCCAGGACGAACAGGCTGCGTGCCGCCAACTCGGCGAGGCGGGCTTTCGCGAGCCGGCCCAGGCCCTCAAAAAGCTCACCAGCCTGCGCGCCAGCCCACAGCTGCGCGCCATGCAGCGCCTCGGTCGCGAACGCCTCGATGCGTTTATTCCGCGACTGTTGGCGCAAGCGGTGGAGCACGACCATCCCGATCTGGTACTGGAACGCGTGTTGCCGCTGGTGGAGGCGGTGGCCCGGCGTTCGGCTTACTTGGTGTTGCTCACCGAAAACCCCGATGCCCTGCGCCGATTACTGATGCTGTGCGCCGCCAGCCCGTGGATTGCCGAGCAGATCACCCGCTTTCCGCTGCTGCTCGATGAATTGCTCAACGAGGGGCGCCTGTTCAATCCGCCTCAGGCATTGGAGCTGGCCGCGGAGTTGCGCGAGCGGCTTACGCGCATCCCCGAAGACGATCTGGAACAGCAGATGGAGGCCTTGCGGCATTTCAAGTTGGCCCATCGGTTGCGCGTCGCGGCCTCGGAAATCAGCGGCAGCCTGCCCTTGATGAAGGTCAGCGACTACCTCACCTGGCTGGCCGAAGCGATCCTGGAGCAAGTACTCGCCCTGGCCTGGCGCCAGACGGTGGCCCGCCATGGCATCCCGATGCGCAACGACGGCAGCCTGTGCGAGCCGGGCTTTGTGATCATCGGCTATGGCAAGGTCGGCGGCATCGAGTTGGGCCATGGATCGGATCTTGATCTGGTGTTCATCCATGATGGCGATCCGCAGGCCGAGACGGACGGGGCCAAGCCTATAGATGGCGCGCAGTTCTTCACCCGCCTGGGCCAGCGCATCATCCACCTGCTCACGGCCCAGACCAACTCCGGTCAGCTCTATGAAGTGGACATGCGCTTGCGGCCTTCTGGGGCGGCTGGTTTGTTGGTGAGTTCGCTGGGTGCCTTCGCCCGCTATCAGGAGTCCGAAGCCTGGACCTGGGAGCATCAGGCGCTGTTGCGTGCCCGGGTGCTGGTAGGTGCCAGTGATGTGGGCGCCGCGTTCGAGCAGGTGCGGGCGCGTGTTCTGGGGCGCAAACGCGACGAGGCCGAGCTGCGCAAGGAGGTTAGCGAGATGCGTGCCAAGATGCGCGACAATCTGGGCACCCGCGCCACAGGCGCTGGAATGGGCGCCAACGCCTTTGACGCCAGCGCCTCGTTCGACCTCAAGCAAGACGCCGGAGGTATCGTCGATATCGAATTTATGGTGCAATACGCCGCTTTGGCGTGGTCCAGGGCGCATCCCGAGCTGCTGCGCTACACCGACAACATCCGCATTCTGGAAGGGCTGGAAGAGGCCGGGCTATTGCCCCAGGCCGATGCCGCACTGCTGCGCGAGGCCTATAAGGCGTATCGTTCGGTGGCGCACCGTCAGGCCTTGCAGAACCAGACCGGGGTCATTGCTGCAGACCAGTTTGGTACCGAGCGACGCGAGGTCATGCGTATCTGGGCGCAGCTAGGGCTCAGTTGAGGCCCGGGCCAACGCCTGCCCGATCGTTTCTGGAAAGAACATGAACATTCTGATCATTGGACCCAGCTGGGTTGGCGACATGGTGATGGCGCAGACACTATTTCTGTGTCTCAAGGAGCGCCATCCCAACTGCGCCATCGATGTGCTGGCGCCTGAGTGGAGCCGCCCGATTCTCGAGCGCATGCCCCAGGTGCGTCAGGCCTTGAGCTTTCCGCTCGGCCACGGCGCGCTGGAGCTGGCGACGCGCCGACGTATCGGCAAGTCGCTCAAGGGTCGCTACGACCAGGCGATCCTGCTGCCCAACTCGCTCAAGTCTGCGCTGGTGCCGTTTTTTGCCGGTATTCCCAAACGCACTGGCTGGCGCGGCGAGTTTCGCTACGGCCTGCTCAATGATGTCCGTACCTTGGACAAGGCGCGTTATCCGTTGATGATCGAGCGCTTCATGGCCTTGGCCTATGAGCCGGGCGCTGCGCTGCCACAACCTTATCCACAGCCGCGCTTGCAGATCGATGCGGCCAGCCGTGCCGCGACGCTGGCTAAATTCGGCCTGGAACTGGACCGCCCGGTGCTGGTGCTGTGCCCCGGCGCAGAGTTCGGCGAAGCCAAACGCTGGCCCTCCGAGCACTATGCCCAGGTAGCCGAGAACCGCATCCGCGAAGGCTGGCAGGTCTGGCTGTTTGGCTCGAAAAAAGACCACCCGGTAGGTGAGGCGATTCGCGAGCGGCTTATCCCTGGGCTGCGCGAAGAGTCGGTCAACCTCAGTGGCGATACCTCGCTGGCCGAGGCAATCGACCTGATGTCTTGCGCGCAAGCCGTGGTGTCCAACGATTCCGGGCTCATGCACGTGGCTGCAGCGCTCAATCGACCGCTGGTTGCCGTGTATGGCTCAACGTCCCCCGGCTTTACTCCGCCGTTGGCCGATCAGGTCGAAGTGGTGCGCCTGGGCCTGGACTGCAGCCCGTGTTTTGATCGCACCTGCCGGTTTGGCCACTACAATTGCCTGCGATTGCTGGAACCACAGCGTGTGGTTGCAGCCCTGCAAACCCTGCACGGCCCCGAACGGGTCGATGCGCTGGTCGAGGTCGATTGAAGTGCGGGTACTGCTGATCAAGACCTCATCGCTGGGTGACGTGATTCACACCCTGCCGGCACTCACCGATGCCGCGCGGGCGATCCCTGGCATTCGTTTCGACTGGGTCGTGGAAGAAGGGTTTGCCGAGTTGCCCAGCTGGCACCCGGCGGTCGACAAGGTGATCCCGGTGGCAATCCGCCGCTGGCGCAAGAATCTCTGGCAAACGGTCAAGTCCGGCGAGTGGAAGCTGTTCAAGCAGCGAGTGCGCGAGCGCCATTACGATCTTGTGATCGACGCCCAGGGGCTGCTCAAAAGCGCTTGGCTGACCCGCTACATCAAGGCCCCGGTGGCGGGCCTGGACCGCCAATCGGTTCGCGAGCCTATCGCAAGCCGATTTTACGACCGCCGTCTGGCGGTCAGCCGCGGACAGCACGCGGTCGAGCGGGTGCGCCAGTTGTTTGCGCTGGCGCTGGGTTACGACCTGCCCGGAGGCATGGGCGACTACGGCCTCAATCGCTCGCAATTGCTCACCGGGCCGGCGCCGCGCGGTTTTGTGATGTTTTTGCATGGCACTACCTGGGATACCAAGTTCTGGCCCGAGGTCTACTGGCGCGAACTGGCCCAGCGCCTGGGACAGGCCGGGATCGATGTGCGCCTGCCTTGGGGTAATCCCGCCGAGCAGGCCCGCGCCTATCGTATCGCCACGGGCTTGAATAACGTCCAGGTACTGCCCAAATTGAATCTGGCGGGGGTGGCAAAGGTGCTGGTCTCGGCCAAGGCCTGCGTGGCGGTCGATACCGGCCTGGGGCATCTGGCAGCGGCGCTGGATGTGCCGACCCTGTCGTTGTTCGGGCCGACCAACCCTGGCTTGACGGGCGCCTATGGTCGCGACCAGGTGCACCTGGCGAGCAATTTTGCATGCGCGCCGTGCCTGCAAAAAACCTGCACTTACCAACCTACGCCAGATGACCTGGCCAAGTTCGATATCAAGCGCGAGTCGCCCCTGTGCTTCACGCGCGTCAATCCCGAGCGTGTGGCAGGCCGACTGAGCGCGTTGTTACTGGCTGAGGATCTTCGTTGATGCAACTGGCATTCGTGCTCTACAAATACTTTCCGTTTGGCGGTTTGCAGCGTGATTTCATGCGCATCGCCCTGGAATGCCAGCAGCGTGGTCATCAGATTCGCGTCTACACCCTGATTTGGGAAGGCGACGTGCCGCCCGGCTTTGAAGTGCTGGTGGCGCCGGTCAAGGCGCTGTTCAATCACCGGCGTAACGAGAAACTGCTGGCCTGGTTGCAGGCTGATCTGGCCAAGCGTCCGGTGGACCGTGTGGTGGGCTTTAACAAGATGCCCGGCCTGGACGTGTATTACGCGGCCGATGGGTGCTTTGAAGACAAGGCGCAAACGCTGCGCAATGGCTTGTACCGGCGTTGGGGGCGCTACCGTCACTTTGCCGACTATGAGCGTGCGGTGTTTGCTCCCGAGTCCAGGACCGAAGTGCTGATGATCTCCGAGGTGCAGCAACCGCTCTTCATCAAGCATTACCAAACGCCTTTGTCGCGGTTTCATCTGCTGCCGCCGGGTATCGCTCTGGACCGTCGGGCGCCGGCAAACGCTGCCGAGATCCGCGCCGAGTTTCGCGGCGAGTTCATGCTTGAAGACGACGAGCTGCTGGTAGTGCAGATCGGCTCGGGGTTCAAGACCAAAGGCGTCGATCGCAGCCTCAAGGCCTTGGCGGGATTGCCCGCAGCGTTGCGCAAGCGCGTGCGCATGATGGTTATCGGCCAGGATGATCCCAAAGTATTCCAGCTGCAGAGCGTGGCACTGGGGCTGGGCGATCGTGTGCAGTTCCTCAAGGGGCGCAGCGATATTCCGCGATTCTTGCTGGGCGCCGATCTGCTCATCCACCCGGCCTATAACGAGAATACTGGCACCGTGCTGCTCGAAGCCCAGGTAGCGGGCCTGCCGGTACTGGTGTCGGCGGTGTGCGGCTATGCCCACTACATTGGTGATGCCGACAGTGGCTTGGTACTCGACGAGCCGTTCGATCAGGCGCAGCTCAATCGCTACCTCGAAACCATGCTGAGCGACGATGATGCACGTGCGGCCTGGTCGCGCAATGGCCTGGCGTACGCCGACACGGCCGACCTCTACAGCATGCCGCAGCACGCGGCGGATGTGATTCTGGCGGAGCGCCCATGAAGTTGAAACTGGCCGAGCCGTTCCAGACCCTGTGGGCCGGGCGTGATCCCTTTGTCGAGGTCGAGGGCTTACAGGGCGAGGTGTACCGCGAGCTTGAGGCGCGGCGCACCCTGCGTACCGAGGTCGCAGGGCGTGGTTACTTCGTCAAGATCCACCGCGGCATTGGCTGGGGTGAAATCTTCAAGAACCTGCTTACTGCAAAGTTGCCGGTGTTGGGTGCAGGTCAGGAATGGCGCGCGATCCAGCGCTTGCACGAGGCTGGTGTGCCGACCATGACGGCAGTGGCTTACGGTGAGCGAGGCAGCAACCCGGCCGATCAGCACTCGTTTATCGTTACCGAAGAGCTTGCGCCCACCGTCAGCCTTGAAGATTACAGCCTCGATTGGCTGGTCAATCCGCCTTTGCCCACGCTCAAGCACGCGCTCATTGCCGAAGTCGCGCGCATGACCGGTATGATGCACCGTGCCGGGGTCAATCATCGTGACTGTTATATCTGCCACTTTCTGCTGCACACCGACACCGAGATCACCCCCGAGCAGTTCAAGCTGTCGGTGATTGATCTGCACCGCGCGCAAACCCGCGGGCGCATTACCCGGCGTTGGCGTGACAAGGATCTGGCTGCGTTGTATTTTTCGGCGTTGGGCATTGGCTTGACCCGCCGGGACAAGTTTCGTTTCTTGAAGGGCTATTTCCAGCAGCCATTGCGTCAGATTCTGCGTGATGAGGCTGCGTTGCTGGGGTGGCTGGATGGCAAGGCAAACAAGCTGCTCGATCGAAAGCAGCGTTATGGTGATGCTCTTTGACCGTGCCGATGTACCCGCTTCACGGGCACCCTGTGCCCACTGCCAATGCCGGGAGGCATGCTGATGCGTTTGTCTGAACTGAAGTCGCAAGGCCGCGCGCCGTCGTTACCGCTGGATATCCAGTTGGCCGACGCTGCGGGCACCGGCACGTTGCAATTGCTCAGCCTGCTGCGGGTCTTGCCGGGCCAGCGGTACGTGGGTGCTGCGGTATGGCGCGGGCGCCCGGTGCTGGCCAAGTTGCTGGTGGGTAATCGTGCGGCGCGCCACTTTCAGCGCGAGCTGGCCGGGGTCAAGGCGCTGGCCGCCCAAGGCTTGCCGACGCCGACCCTGCTGGTCGAGGGGCTGGAAGAAGGCGAGGGCGGTTGGCTGTTGTTCGAGTTCTTGCCCGATGCGCGCAGCCTGGCCCAGGACTGGGCTGGCGTTGAAGCGCTGCCGCTGCTGGCCGACGAGCAGCAAGCGGTGTTGGCGCAGGCCCTGACGGCCGTGGCGCACATGCATGCCAAGGGCCTGTGGCAAGAAGACTTGCACCTGGACAACCTGCTGCGCGCCAATGGCCAGTTGTACCTGATCGATGGCGCCGGCGTGCGGGTCGAACAAGCAGGGCAGCCATTGTCGCGCCCGCGCGTGCTGGAAAACCTCGGTGTGTTGTTTGCCCAGTTGCCGAAAACCCTGGAGCCATTTTTCGAAGAGCTGCTGGTGCATTACCTGCTGGCCAACGGTGAGCACGGCTTGCCGCTGGAGGCGTTGCTCAAGCAGATCGACAAGGTCCGCCAGTGGCGCCTGCGCGATTTCATCGTCAAGGTCGGCCGTGAATGCAGCCTGTTCAGCGTCCAGCGCGGCGCCTTTGCGTTGCAGGCTATCCGCCGCCGTGAAGTGTCGGCAATGCAGCCGGTGCTGGATCAGGCCGATGCCTTGCTCGACCGTGGCCTGTTGTACAAGACCGGTGGGGCGGCCACGGTGGGCAAGGTCGAAGCCCAAGGGCGGCAACTGGTGATCAAGCGTTACAACATCAAAGGTGTCGGGCATTGGTTCAAGCGCTTTTGGCGCCCCAGCCGTGCCTGGCATTCGTGGGTCGAGGGTAACCGCCTGGCCTTTTTGGGGATTGCCACGCCGGTACCTCTGGCGGTGCTGGAATATAGATTTTTGTGGTTGCGGCGCCGGGCTTATCTGATCACCGAATATTGCTCCGGTGCCGATGCCATCCAGCATTTGGAGCCGTGGCGTGATAACGGCGAGATTCCGGCGGCCGAGCTGTCGGCGCTCGAGCAGTTGTTTACCGACCTTATTCGCCAGCGCATCAGCCACGGCGATCTAAAGGGCTACAACCTGTTCTGGCAGGACGGGCGCTGGTCGTTGATCGACCTCGATGCCGTGTGCCAGCACACCAGCGCCGCCAGCTTCGCCCCTGCGTTCGAACGTGACCGGGCGCGATTCTTGCGCAACTGGCCCGTCAGCAGCCCGCTGTACCGCGTGCTGGATGAGCGCTTGCCGCGGTTGTAGGCGC
>LIDZ01014636.1_pt2 | contig 11825 bp, 6 predicted proteins | sample 644651 | NCBI WGS metagenome assembly LIDZ01 (sample SAMN03856242, study PRJNA289617) | food metagenome | isolation source: wine grapes on drying loft during traditional withering process | host: Vitis vinifera cv. Corvina | place: Italy: Gargagnago di S. Ambrogio di Valpolicella | collected 2014-01
TCGATGAACTGCTCTTGCTCCTTCTGCCGGCTTCTTCCCTCCAGCGTCCGGCCAAGGTGCCAGTCTCCCGTATGCAATATCCGCATCTTCCGCCTCTTTCTCCGCACTTTATGCGGCAATGAATAATATTTATAAGCTTACAGCATGTCCACCGTCAAAAAAGTACAGCCACAGCTCGCTGACGGGTTCTCCCAGAATATCATTTAACGCCTTGCCGTACAGCTCCAGCTGAAAACGGTATTTATCCTTAAGCTCGTCTAACGCGCCCGGATGCTCCAGAATAGTATCAGTCTTATAGTCTAGCAAGATTAGCCGATCTCCCTCACGGAATAGACAATCAATAACCCCTTGGATCAATACAGCTTCGTCTTCTGCATCATCTTCTGGTGCTGGAGCGATTGTGGAGACGGCTTCATCTAGAAAGCTTAAGCCTTGGTAGGCTTCACTAGCCGGAACCATATAACTGAATGGCAGCTCTCTTCTCTTCCAGGTAGAGGCCAGTAGTCTTTGTCCAAGCTCACTACTATAAAAACCCTCGATTTGCTCTGGAACCACTGCCTCAGCCTGCTCAGCCGTCACAATCGCTACTCGCTCCAAACGTGCCAAGGTCGCTTCTACAATAGCGCGATCCACAGGTCCTTCGAGCGGAATATGCTGCATAACCGTATGATATGCGGTTCCCCGCTCCGCAGAGGTCAAACTGCGCTTCTCCATAAATTTGGGGCGCCGCAAATGAAGGCTGTCGGCATTGGTAATGCTACGCCCTCCGATTCTTTGAGCAGCAAGCTCCCCTTCCTCCAAGAGATCAAAGGAAGGCTGCTCTTGCATAGATAACAAGGCCTTCAGCTCCGTTACTGAGGTCTTGGCCGGAATACCTGAGGCTGCTGCGTAAGGATAGCGCCAATTCAACTTTCGAGCCACTTCGCTCCCAGCTTCGGTTCCTCCAGAAGGCACAGTGACCCCTTTTTGCAGGGCATGCAGCACTTGCTGCCGCTCTTCATCCTTTCCGCTGCCCTCCTTGGCAAGGAAAGCACCAGTGCTAAGCTCGGCAGCGTCCAGCACACTGATGCTCCAATTGGAAACATCAGTATGCAGCACTGAAGAGACTGTTCCTTCTGAACCAGCCAGCTTGCGCAGGATAGTTGCTCCGGGATGACGGATCAGGGCTGGTCCAACCCAGTCCAGGTAGCAGCGTCCACGAGCCAGTAAATGGTCAGGCAGCAGCAGTTCCTCCCGGCTCTGAACCGCACTCCAGCCAGCGATTTTGCGAGGTAAATCACGAACCGTTCCCACCAGAATCATTTTGTCTCTAGGCCGGGTCAGCCCTACATACAGCACACGCATTTCCTCTGCCAGCAATTCAAGCTTCGAGCGGCGGTTAATAGCGAGATAGGGCAGCGTCGGATAGCTCACTCTTGTCTCCCGTTCCACAAAACGGGGGCCGAAACCCAGCTCCTTATGCATTAGAAACGGCGAATACAGATCCTGCCGGTTAAAGGGCTTGGACATGCCTGCCAGAAAAACAACCGGAAACTCCAGACCTTTGGATTTATGGATGGTCATAATTCTGACTCCGTTGCCCTCTTCATCGCTCCCACCGGCAACCCCAAGGTCGCCGCCATTCTCGCGAAGTCGGCTAATAAACACCAGAAAGCGGAATAAGCCGCGGGCCGAGGTATCATTCTCATATTGTACAGCCCGATCATACAAGGCTTTGAGGTTATTCTGGCGCTGAAAACCTCCAGGCAGACCTCCGACCCACTCCAGATAGCCACTTTCTCCGTAAATACGCCAGATCAGGCCACTCAAGCTGCCCTGCCGAGCCGCATTTCTCCAGCTTTCCAGTTGGTCCAGAAAATATTGAAGCTTCCGGCGCAGCTTAGGAGCGATAGTCGGCAGAGCTCCGCTCGCTTTCTCCTCTTCATAAGCTGCGGTGATTTCACTTAAATTAGGAGAACTATCCTCTTCTAACGTGAATGCCGCCTCAAACACGCTCTCGGTCGTAGCCGCAACTTCGCTGTCTCCAGCCCCGGCATCCAGCTTATGCTCTTGTACTGCCGCTTGCAAAGCTTCATAGAACGAGCCCTGGCTGCATAACCGCACAGTAGCCAATTCCTCTTCGCTTAGACCAACAACAGGTGAGCGCAGCACTCCTGCCAGTGGGATATCCTGCTGGGGATTATCTACTACTTTTAGAAGGGAGAGGGCGATTTCTACTTCTGTAGCCTGAAAATATCCTTTGTTCTGGTCACCATAGGCAGGTATACCTTCCAGCCGTAGCTCCTCGATCATCAGAGGTGTCCATATTCTGGCCGAACGGAGCAAAATCACGATGTCGCCATAAATGACGGGACGCATGATCTTGAGGCCTTTATCATAAATGAGCAGCGGTGAACCGCCGGTCATACCGGTCATCTGTGAAATACGCCGGGCGATCGCCCGTGCTTCAAGCTGAGCCGTCTCACTTTCAATGACTTCGCTCTCTTGCGGTGCATCCTCGCTATCCTCCGAGGTTTCCTCTGCCTTACCCGTTGCGTTCTTGCCACGGTCGATCAATAAGAGCTCCGGAGCAAAATAAGTATCCGGGCTCTTATCTTCAGTCCCAGGGAAATTAGCTCCATAAACCAGCTCAGCACGCTCGTCATAATTTATTTCGGCTACCGTCTCGTTCATAATCTGCTGGAAAATCATATTCACGGCATTTACGACTTCACGGCGGCTGCGGAAATTACGGGCCAGATTGATTACCGATCCTGCAGAAGATTCACTATCAGAGACGCTAGCACTGGCACCCTTGGCGCTGAAGCTACGGTATTTATCCAGAAACAACCCTGGCTCTGCCAATCGGAAACGGTAAATACTCTGCTTCATATCTCCAACCATAAAGCGATTTCCAGGTGCTTCCCGGGAAATCAGGCGTACGATTTCCTCCTGCACACTGTTCGTATCCTGATATTCATCCAGCAGCACCTCATCGAACTGGGCACGGTACTCCATAGCCGCATCGGAAGGTAACGAGCTGCCTGGTAAAGAATCTGGATGGCGTAATATTTGCAGGCAATAGTGCTCCAGATCGCTGAAATCAACCAATCCACGCCCGGATTTCTCTATTCGATAACGTTCGCCGAATTCGATCACTGTCTCGGCCAGCTCATCCATTAGCGGAGCTGCCTCGTGCAATTCAGCCAGAAACACAGCGGCAGGACGGCCAAATAACGCCTTCTGAAGCTCCAATATACTCTTCTTGACGCTATCACGAAGCTCTTTAACTGCTTCCTGAAGTCCAGGATCGGTGGAGTCCTTCTTGCAGGCTTTGAGCTTACCGAAAGATACCTCCATAAAAATATCGTACAGTTCGGCCCAAGGACGTTGATTCACAGCATCCATGAGCTCGTTGACCATCACCAGATCAGCCGCCAAATTATCAGCATAAGGGGCTGGACCTCCCGGCTGCAAGGCAATTTCCTGCCCCTGCATCAGTTGGCTTATTGCTCCAGCCAGTGTCAGCTTCGCTTCCTCCAGAATGCTCTGCACCCATGGCGTCTGGCTCAGACTGTCCGTATCCGGCAGCGAGAAATCGGCGGCAGTATCGCGCAGCCACTGCGCAGGCCAGGGATGGCTGCGGGCGAAATCATGCAGCCGCTGTATCAGCGCATGCACCGCATCATCGCTCCGCTCTCCGCTGAACCAATCGGCGAGCCTAACAAAAACAGTGTCTTCACCATCCTCGCTTACTAGACCATACTTTTCTTCCAGCAGTTCCTCCAGCAGCTCCTGCCGCATCATTTCGGCCTCATGCTCATTTAAGATACGAAAGCCGGGATCAATCGGGATAAGCTGGTAGTACCGGCGAATCACTTCCATACAGAAGGAATGCAGTGTCGTAATGGATGCTTTGCCCAACAGGGCAAGCTGACGGCGCAAATAGTCATTCTCACCATTGTCCTCCAACGCCCGATCCAGTGCTTCTCGAATCCGCTGGCGCATTTCGGCTGCGGCAGCTTTGGTAAAAGTGGCAACCAGGAGTCTGTCCACACTAAAGCCATTCTCTTCCTTGCTGATTTTGCGGATAATCCGCTCCACCAGCACCGCTGTCTTGCCGGAGCCTGCCGCCGCTGCTACCAGGATATCATCGCCGCTCTCGGCAATGGCGCGCCATTGATCATCACTCCAGATGCTGCCTTCCGGTTTCACTTCTATTTCAGCCTTCATGCTCACAATGTTGCTCCTCCTTTGCGGGACAGCAGGTCCCAAATGATATCCTTGCCTGGCTTGCCAAGATTGTTATAATCATTACCTTCCACCGCTTCATCGAACTGGCATACCGGCCGATAGGAGCAAAAGGTACAAGCCGTCTCCTGCTGAATGCGATAGGGTTGAATCTCAACATCTCCCTCCGTAATACGGGTTCCGATGTCTGTAATCGTGCTTCGCACAGAGGACAGCAAATGTCCCCATTGCTCCGGAGTGGCCACTGAGGCACTGCTATAAAAACTGCCATCGCTCTTCACCGCGACCGGTACAATTGAGGAATACCCTTTGTCCAGACTGGTATCCATCAGCGAAACGATCTCGCGGTCTGCTGTCAGCAGCCCTTTCATCTTGAAGCGTTTCAGCAATTCCTGTTCTGCCTGCTCCCGATTCAGCCCATTGGGTGAAGTTAGCAGCGGGTCATGCACATGGAAATAGAGCGTTCCGGCCGGAAGCGCTGGGCGGCCCAGCCATTGTTCGGAATAGGTTAGCAATACATCGAGATAAGTCAGCATTTGCAGGGATAAACCATAGTACACCTCATGCAGCTTAAGATCCTTTTGGCTCGATTTATAATCAATTACCCGCAGCAGGATACCATTCGCCCCTTCGGCCATGTCCACTCGGTCAATCCGGCCCACTACCTCCATTACACAACCATTCGGCAAAGTGATTCTTAAAGGCGGCAAATCCTTGCCCGGCCCAAAATCAAGCTCCAGCCCAATCGGTTCAAAGCTGCCCCGGCGGGCGTGCTCCCCCAGAATAACTGTAGCTCTCCCAACGATATTCTTCAGCTTGCGGGAGATGTATCCATAACGCTTGGAGCTCAGCAGGATTTCGCCTTGCAGCATCGGTGACAGGCGATCCACTGTCTCTCCAGCCTCACGTCGGCATTCCTCGGGCGTCATGCTGCCCCAGCCACGGCCTTCATTCTGCAGCCGTTTCGCCATATCGCTTAACGCAGCATGGAACAGCTGCCCAATATCAGGCGCTTGCAGCTTGTAGAGCTGCCGCTCCCTTAATCTGAGACCATATGAAGCGAAATGGGAGAACGCACAGCCTACAAACTTCTCCATACGCGATACGCTTCCGCGCAGCGTTGTACCTCCATATAACCTGAGACTGGTTCCACGCTTCAGCTTTATCCCATCGTTGCGGTAGAACAATGAGCCCAGCAAACGTTCCAACTGCGGCTTCCGTTCTTCATTCGCTGTGAACCAATTGTACACATCCCACCACAACTCCGGAATTTCCACGCCTTGGCGCCACTGCCGCAGTTGCATAATCAGCATGCGCAAAGTCTGCTCCGGCTGAGCCACAAAACCCATATGCAGGGAATCCCCAGTTTCTGCATTCAGTCCAGCTAGTGGGAAGCCAACAAGGGAGTGCTCCTGTGCCGAAGGGAACATTTTATGCAAATGGCGAATGACCTCGGAAGGCAGCAAGGGTTTCCCTTCCTCATCAGCTGACGCATAGCTGACCCATAATCTTCTGCTCGCTGTTGTCAGCGCGTTGTAAATCAGAAAGCGCTCGTCCAGCAGCTTGCGGGAAGAACCCGGAGCCAGCTCCATACCAGCGTTCTCCAGCACAGAACGTTCTCCCTCCGAGAGAATACCATCCTCCTTAAACTGTGCAGGAACCACACCTTCATTAAATCCCAGCAAAAAAGCATATTTTACACCGGATGTGCGTGTCCGGTCCATATTCCCAATGAGTACCTGATCGAGCGCAGGCGGAACAAGCCCCATCTTCAACTCGGCAAGTCCAGTCTCCAGCACACCAGCGAACACGTCAAACTCCAACCGCTCATTGCCCATCATTTCGACAATCTGATCCAGCAGATCCAGTGCCGCGCTCCATAGCTGACTATGTTCCCGCGCAGCCTCCGGCTGTCCCTGCTCCAAAGACTTTGCACTCATGGCTTCCAGCTTACGCGCTGTATCCGTTTCTTGGAGCAAACTATAGACTGCTGTACACAGCTCAAGACCGCTGCGGCTCTTCTTGACGCGTTTCTCAAAAGCAAACAACGGACCCGTTATAGCTGCCCGACAACGTTCCATGGTCAGCAGCAGATGTTCATCTACCCCTCGGCCACCCTCCATCGATAGGCTCGGTATACCTCTCCAGGACCGTCCATCGGTCCAGCGGTATCCCTGTATCCCACAGGCCAGCACATAGTTCTCCAGAACATCCATATCTTCGCGCGTCAAACTATGGTCCAGCGGAAGCAGCAGATCGGTCTTCACGCAGCGAAATACATCCTCATAACGCCAGCGGCGACGCACCACATCCAGCGCAGAGCGAATAAATTCAATGAGCGGATGATGCAGCTCATTTACTTTTTGATCCAGAAAAAACGGGATTCCGTAATCCTGAAAGAGTGGTATCACCAGTTGCTCATAATCGCCAATATTACGCATGAACACAGCCATTTCACTGTATTTTGCCCCTTCGTCCCGCGCCAGTCTGATCATTTCGCGCAGCGCTCCTTCAACCTCTGCTCTACGGGAGACAGCAGCACCGATGGAGATGGCTTCAGCTATTTGTGCATCATCTCCATGCCAGCGAGTCCGGCGGTCATAACCCTGCTCCAAATGGGCAAGCACGGGAGAAGCTGCAAATCGCGGAAGAACAGGTGCACTCAGCAGCTCGTCCCAGATCTCCACACCCAGTTCCTCCGCTATTCCGCGCAGCTTGATATAAGTGACCGCCGCAGGATGAAAGAGCTCCAGCTCATACGGCTGTTCTCCCTGAGGGTAAGTCCGGTCAAGCGTAAGCGACACAGTCAGCTTGGCCGCACACAGCATTAATTCGCGCAGCACAACAAATTCCTGCGGAGTAAAGCCATGAAAGCCATCTACCCATATCTCGGCACCACGAATATAAGCGGACTCTGGAATATGCTCTGCCAGTTCAGCCAGACGGTCTTCTTCGTCAATATACAGCCGTGACATTTCCTGCTCCAAGTCGCTAAATACGATATGTAAATCATCCAGCTTGCCTACGAGAATTGGGCTGCCTCCGATCGTATTCCGCATTCTGGACAATTGCTCGTCCAAATCGGCTGCACCCAGACAGCAGCGTTTCATTTCTGTATGCAATTGGCTAAGCCGTTCTACAAAGCCTGGTCTGTCCGCAGAAGCTCCAAATAACTTCAGTTCCTCTTTACGGCGGTTGATGATTCTATAGATCAGCATCTTCTTGCCTTCTTCACTGATAGGCAGGCTTGCGCTGCCGCCAGTTTCCTGCTTCACCCGATAAGCGAGACGCGAAAAACTAAGCGTCTGGGCCCGGATGCTACCCTTGGCATTCCCGGCGCTCAAGAGTCCCCGCTCCGCACCAAAAGAGCCCTGCTCCGGAACGAGCACAATAATTGGCATACCCAGCGGTTCCTGCTCTAAGGAGGCGGATACGGACTCCCATATCTTTGTTGTCTTACCGCTGCCCGAGCGGCCTATTAAAAAGTTTACCGGCATAACGCAAGACTCCTTCCGTGGTGGAGAGAATTAAAAGTTAAAGGTGGATTCCACCTGTATAATTCAATAGTTTCTATAACTTACTCATCCTCCAATTATACCATAACCTCATTTGAGAGAACATACGTTTGGGATTATTTTCAAAAGAATGGAAATGCTAAGTTCAGTCCTTGAAGGCCTCGATGGCAATATATTTGAGATTCATCAAGGTAACGATGTAAAGATTTCGAAGAGAGGAATAAATTAACATCATTTTCTGCTGCTAATTGGAGTCATGCAGCTCTTGATGACTCAGTAACAGCAGTTACTGCCTCTAATTCGGCAATTCATCACAAAAATTTACTCATCAGAGGAAATTAACAGCATCAACGGCAGTTAATTACTGAATTAGCCTTGAATCTGACAATTTAAAGGCATGAATTGCCGTTAAACATGAAGGACAGCTTCGTCATTATTTTATGGACGATACCTATTTTTCGTGAATCATGATGCTGAGGTTTGAGGGTTCTTTTGACCGCTGTGCTGATTTGGAACGATTCCTTAATGATAAGATATATTTATTTGAAAGCAGTCTTTTAAATTGAACACTATCGTTTCTCCCGCGTGTAGCATAGGATTCATATATATGCAAAAAAAGAAGAGCCTCTATACAGAGACCCTTCTAAGGTGTTTCCAGCTTATTTATTTTTGCTGCGCACTTCAAATATAGCAAACTTCAAATAATGCCCCTCTTCAACACCGAGGATCTGCGGATGGTCCTTGCCAGCGGCCCGCCATTCGATCAAGCGCAATATCTTGCCAGCATCCTTCGCCGCGTCCGCGATGGTCTCCAGAAACAGCTCTGGCTGCATATGGTACGAGCAGCTTGCGGTTACAAGATAACCCCCCTCGTTCACCAGCTTCATGCCATGCAGATTAATATCCTTGTAGCCGCGAACAGCTCCTGCTACCGCACCTTTGGCCTTGGCAAAAGCAGGAGGGTCCAAGATAACTACATCCCAAGTCCGTCCGCCGCCTGCCGTCATCGGCTTGGAGGTATCCGCTTTCGCTGGACCTTTGACTTTGGAAGGAGTGTTCCCTGCAACTGTTGCAGAGTCAGATTCAGTAGCAGCTGTAGTGACCGTTGCCCGCTCCGAACGCTCCTCAATTCCCTTGACGTGGTTGCGCAGGTAAGCAAAAGCATCATCTACCACAAACTCCACACGATCGCTGTATCCATTCAACTCCACATTGACCTTGGCACTCTCGATAGCATGTGCCGAAACATCTAGGCAGGTTACCTTCTTAGCACCATACTTGCAGGCATGCAGCGTGAAGCTGCCGGTGTGCGAGAAGCATTCCAGCACCGTCGCCCCATCCCAGTAAGGGAAGGTGACATGTTTGCCGCTCTTGTTAACGGGTAAAATCTGCAGCGAGCCGTCCTCTGCGGCAATTTCTTGCAGGGTAATCCCGCTGCGTCCACCCCAGCCTTGCATAAGTGGAGCGATAGAGGCTCTATTCTCACGCTGGTCAAAAAAGTAACCCGTCTTCTGTCCCTCTTCGATATCAACGATCAGCTTCAAACCATTTTCGCTTATCGTAACGTGGCGGGGACACTCCCCGTACAGCACGCCTGTCGTCTGCTCCAGACCCTCCAGCTCACGAACGCTCACATCACTGCGCTCATAAATGCCGCGCGGAGCCATGACTTGAACCAACGCCTCCACAATCTCGGCGCGATGCTTGTCCATTCCGAGCGTCAGCAACTGCACAACAAGAATGTCGCCAAAACGGTCGACAATCAGTCCCGGCAGAAAATCCGCTTCCCCATAGACTAGCCGATACGCATCGGCTCCTGGCAGAAAACGGGTTCTATGCTGGTGACAATTCGTAAACCGTTCCGCGAAAAAGGCTGTATCCATAGCCGCCAGCGGTGCTTGGGAGACAATTCTCACCCGGATCTGCGAAGAGGTATTGTAATATCCCACAGCGAGAAAACGCCCCTGATGATTAAGCACATCCACCAGTCCGCCATCCTCCGGACTTCCATCTACCGATGCTATTTCACCTGCGAAGACCCAAGGATGGGCCTGCTCCAGTCTTTTCTTGCGGTTGCGTTCTAAAGTAACTGATGCCAATAACTTCAACTCCCTATTCTTATAAAAATGGTTTTATACATGTCCCTTGTACTACATTCATATATTGGTGTACAACCCTCGTTCATAAAGGAGTCTGTCCCTATGATCCGTGATCTGCTGTTCCCTGTCCTATATGGTCTTATCATTTTTCTGGCTGGTATGAAGCTGCTGGAGGCCGCAATGGCCAGAGTGGCAGGTCCGCTGCTGAGAAAAAGTCTTAACCTAGCAACCGCCACGCCGTTAAAAGGTTTAATTGCCAGCAGCCTGCTCTCAGCCCTACTGCAGAGCAGTACAGCCGTAACCGTGTTGACGATTGGCATGGTTAATGCCGGGCTGCTTACCTATGCCCGTACGCTTGGCATCATTCTGGGCAGCAATATCGGGACCTGCCTAACCACAGAGCTGATCGGCCTGCAGATCAGCTCCGCAGCTTCACCACTACTGGCGGCCTCGCTCAGTCTATGGGCGGCGGCGGTCATCGCTGGTGAGCTGCCAATGAATAACTCACGGTTAGCGGCAGCACGCCAGCGAATCGCCGAACCCCTCCAGTTCATCAGCCTGGCTGTTGCCGGGTTCGCGCTTGTCCTATGGGGCATCGCTGTCATGCAATCGATCGGCCCCGCCTTGCAGAGCAGCGGCCTGTTCGAATGGTTCCTGAACCACGCCGCTACCAGCGCGCTGTGGGGACTCGCCGCCGGAGCCTGCCTGACCGCCCTGCTGCATAGCAGCGCTGCGGTCATCGCCATGGCCATGGGCGTAGCCGCTTCCGGGGCGATGCCGCCAGAACTCGGTATCGCCATCGTGCTTGGTGCCAATATTGGCACCTGCGTCACAGCAGTCATCGCCTCGATCGGCGGCTCACCTTCCGGTGTCTTCGTCGCCTGGTCGCATGTTGCGCTTAACGTTGGCGGCGCGCTGCTCTTCTTGCCTTTTACCGCGCAGCTGCAACACATATCATCATGGCTCGGCGGCGGCCCAGCCTCGCAGATTGCCCACTCCCAGACTATTTTTAATGTAGCCTGCTCAGTTATAGCACTGCCGTTATGCTATCTGCCTATATGGTCTAGGCTGGAAAAACGTCTTCAGACTTAACCCTTATGTTCACGCTATCGCTGTACTATTATACTTCAATTGGGTTCAAAGATGTTGTAAAACCGCGATCCATCGTGAAATGTAATCACAGTCGAGGCGATAGCGATCAAGGCGATTAGTCCCAAAGCGATATAATCCTGGCTTGAGAAAGGACGGGTCTTATACCAGGTTCGTTTCGTTTTGCGTCCGAAGCCACGCAGCTCCATGGCTGTGCTAATCTTATCTATTCGCTCAATACTGGTTAGAATTAAGGGCATTAGTATCGAAATGATGTTCTTCACCCGTCTGGACAGCTTTTCTTTGCGAGAGATATCAATCCCGCGCGCTTGGGCAGAGAACGATATGTTCTCATAATCGCGTTGAACATCTGGAATATATCGCAGGGCAAGCGATACAGAATAAGCAATCTTATAATTCACTCCCAGCCGGTTTAACGAGGCGGCAAATTCACTGGGGTCCGTGGTCAGCAGAAAAAGCAGGGCCATTGGAAGGACAACAGCATATTTTAGCGCAATATTGAATTGATAGAACAACTGCTCCCAAGTCAAGGTGTACCTGCCCGCAAGATGAACGATATTATGACGCGTCCCATATATACCCACTCCCTCCAAAGGAGAAAAGATAAAGATAGCCAGCTGATTTAATAGAAAAAAGAGCAAAATCAAAGACAATACAAACGCATAGTCCCGAAATTTAACCTTGGAGAGTATAAATGGAAATAGACTGAATAGCAGCATCACTGCCAAGCATCTGGTATCGTATGTAATCATCGCGGCCACAGACCAAACTACGAAAATAATCAGCTTGGTAGCACCTGTGAGGCGATGAATCGGTGAATCCTGCTTCGTGAAGGTTAGCATATTGGCTTTCATCTGCCTCGGACCCTCCT
>LIDZ01015333.1_pt15 | contig 11809 bp, 13 predicted proteins | sample 644651 | NCBI WGS metagenome assembly LIDZ01 (sample SAMN03856242, study PRJNA289617) | food metagenome | isolation source: wine grapes on drying loft during traditional withering process | host: Vitis vinifera cv. Corvina | place: Italy: Gargagnago di S. Ambrogio di Valpolicella | collected 2014-01
GAACCGCGTTGCTGTTATCGAGTTGCTGACGGACCGAGATGAAATCCCACCCACTGCACATCGTGTGCTCAACATGTAATTCAGGAGGCCCTTATGAGCGATAAAATTAATAGTGGCTTAAACCATTTCTCTAATCTATCCGGTGACTATGGAGCCAAAGCCTTAGCACCGATTAAAGAGCATTTTCCAGAGTTAGCAGATTTCATCATGGGAACCGCCTATGGTGATATCTTCCAACGACATACTATCGGAAACGATTGGAAAGAAATTGCGGTAATCTCTTCCTTGATAACTATGGGTCAATATGACCAATTGGGTGTTCACTATGTTATGGCTCTTCGTGTAGGTATCACTGTTGAACAAATCAAAGGTATTTTATTACATTTAGCTCCTTGTGTGGGTGCTCCTAGGATTATTAGTGCCTTTAATGTCCTACTGGCTACGCTTGAAGAAGTACAATAAACACACAAGTTACAAATTTATACATAGTTCGACTTTTATATTGCATATATGAGAAATATATGTATATAATACAGTTAAAATATCCCAAAGCTAAGATTTTAATGTCGAATAATGGCGTTATTTAATCAGTTTAAAGGATATATAGCGGCTGGGTGATATCACAGTCAAACTAAAGCTAATAGTAATTAAACAATGGGAGAGTGCACACATGGGAAAATTTATTTTGAAAACTGATTCAGCTGCCAAAGTCATTAATATCGAGCTAGAGGGAGCTTTTTCAGAGGAAGACGGTCTAAAATCAATTCAAGCGTATCAACAAACCATCAACCCAATTAACCCTGCAGACTATGAATTAAAGATTGACTGCCGCAAACTTAATGTAACCGCTCCTGACGTAGTGCCTCTTCTTGAAGGATGTTTTGTAATGTTTAAGGCTGATGGCTTTGTAAAAGTAAATCTTACGCTTGAGAACAATCCGATCCTTAAAATGCAGTTGGCTCGTCTGGGACGTAAGGCTGGTCTTGAGAACCTTGAGATTATCTCTACAGTTAAAGCCTAGTCAGCTTAATAGTTTCATTTAAATAGATTGCTTTATTCAGCGGAATACAGATTCCTAAGAGAAATAATACTGTAAAGTTTTACTAGAGAAGCGCAGGCTTCAAAATCGAAATTTTAGGAGGAATCATATGGCTGGAATCTGTATTAAAGATATCGATATCTATCATCCAAGTAACAAAGTGGGTAACGACTTTTTCATTCAACATTTCGACGAAAAGGGGATTGATATCCGTGGACTTCTGGCCACTTTAGGTCGTGATACTCGCTACAGTATTAACAACGAGGAAGAGAATTCCCTGACTATGGCTTTTGAAGCGGCAAGCAATGTTCTGGAGAAAACAGGACTAACCGGTGCCGATATCGACCTTATCGCCTATGCCAGTCAAACTCCAGAATATATCTTTCCTACAAATTCATTAATGATTCACCGATTGATTAACGGTGCATCCCACACCATTTGTATTGATAGTAATGCTAACTGTGCCGGGATGACGGCTTCCGTTGAGCAAGTTAGCCGCCAGATGATTGCTAATCCGAGGATTAAACGCGCTCTGGTGATTGGCTCTGATCATGTTGCACCACATGCCGATAAAAGCGATCCGGTATATTACGCCAACTTCGGTGATGCTGCTGCTGCCGTGATTTTGGAACGTGTCGAGAATTCGTCGGGATTCATTGATTCTATCTACCAGACAGACACTTGTGTCTACGGTAACTCCCTGTTCCCTGCTGAAGGCTTAGCCAAAATGGGCAAGACAGGCGTAGCCACCGGAGAGTTTAATGTTAAATTTATTCCTTTCGATGATTCTATCTGTGTAGATGCTGCAACCGAATCTATTCAGACACTGCTCTCCAACAATGATATTGCACCTGAATCCATTAAAGCGGCTTGCTTCTCACAACTGTCACTTCCCAATATTCGTGCTGTATCCGAAAGAATTGGCATCGGCAGCGACGTTGCTGTGTATATTGGTGATGAGTTCGGTTATACCTCCACTAGTAGTCCTTTTATTGCCCTCCACAAGGCTGTCACCACCGGCAAGATTGAACGTGGGGATAAAGTACTATTTTGGACGGTTGGCGCTGGCTGGCAGAATGTAGCTTTTGTTATGGAGTATTAATAAGCTGATTTAAATCGTTTAAAAGAAAACGGCAAGCCTCCTGCACTTAGGAAGCTTGCCGTTTTTCTATGTTTTCATACAAATCGTTATACAAATAAGTTCCTTAATTCCTTAACAGTACCTTAACGATGTCCTGCGTGCTTCTCCCAGCCCATCGTGCGTGACACCGCATCCTGCCAGGCATGATAGCGGCGTTCACGCTCTTCTTGCCCCATCAGAGGCGTAAAGACCCTCTCCGCCTTGTTAAAGCTCTCCAACTGGTCCCTTGTCCAGATACCAGAGGTTAGTCCAGCAAGAAGCGCTGCGCCCAGTGCAGTCGTCTCTGCATAAGCCGTACGCGTAACCTCACTGCCAAGGATGTCCGACTGGAATTGCATCAGCAAATCGTTGCTTACCGCGCCACCATCTACGCGCAGCCCGGTAAGCGGCATGCCGGCATCTTTTTCCATAGCCCCGATAACGTCTCTAGACTGAAAAGCTAGGGATTCCAAGGTTGCACGTACCAAATGAGCGGCTGTTGTTCCCCGAGTCAAACCAAATATCGCTCCTCGAGCATACATATCCCAATAGGGTGCGCCTAGTCCAGTGAATGCCGGAACGACTACAACCCCTTCACTATCCTCCACTTCCTTAGCCTTATCCTCCGAGCTCGCCGGTTCTTCAATGAGCCCTAAGCCCTCCTGCAGCCACTGTACGGCAGCACCAGCTACAAACACGCTGCCTTCTAGGGCATAGTACATTTCGTCTCCCATACCCCATGCTACTGTTGTCAGCAGACCATGGCTTGAAACCACCGCCTCTGTTCCCGTATTCATCAGAATAAAGCAGCCTGTTCCATATGTATTTTTGGCACTGCCTGCTTCGAGACAGGTATGGCCAAATAAGGCTGCCTGCTGGTCTCCCAGTACAGAGCGAATCGGAATTTCGGCACCGAACCACTGCGCTTCTGCTGTTCCAAATTCTCCCCCCGACATCCTCACCTCAGGCAGGATGGAGCGAGGAATACGAAGCTCGTTCATAAGCTTGTCATCCCATATACGTTCATGCAGGTTAAACAACATGGTGCGGGAAGCATTAGTAACATCAGTGGCATGTATACCACCTCCAGTGAGCTTCCAGATCAGCCAGGTGTCAATTGTTCCTGCCAGTAATTCACCGTTCTGCGCCCGCTCTCTTGCTCCTTCTACATGGTCAAGGATCCAGGAGAGTTTGGTCGCTGAGAAATAGGCATCGACTACCAGCCCAGTCTTGCTTGCAATCTCTTCTTCCAGACCTCTGGCTTTAAGCTCTTCGCAGTGTTCAGCAGTTCTCCGATCCTGCCATACAATAGCTGGATAAATCGGTTTACCTGTGAATTTATTCCACACGAGAGCTGTTTCTCGTTGGTTCGTAATCCCGATAGCAGATATCTGTGTTGCCGCAAAGCCGCTCGCGCTTATTGCATCCCTTGCTGCAGCCAGTTGAGTCTCCCATATTTGCTCAGGGTCATGCTCCACCCATCCGGGACGAGGAAAAGACTGCTTAATTTCATATTGTCCCTGGGAGATCATTCTGGCCTCCTCATCGAACAATATCGCCCGAGAGCTAGTAGTCCCTTGATCTAATGACAAAATCATTCCGTTGCCTCCTAAAAGTTTTGTCAGCATACTCTTCCATGATATTTGCTTCGTACAAAACTCGCTTCGTAAGCATGTCCTTAGTTTTGTCAGCATACACTTCCATGATATTTGCTTCGTACAAAACTCGCATCGAAAGCATATACTTAAGTTTTGTCAGCATATATTCAGAGATATGTTCCACGATGAACAAGATTAATCGTTTAGTTTCAACAAAAAGCACCTCTGCTGTCAGAGGCGCTGGTCAAACTTTTTTTTGTGATGTCTATTTTTCGACAGGCAGTCGAAGTGTGAAGGTTGTCCCTTCTCCAAGCTTACTGGAGGCAGAGATATACCCGTGATGCGACTCGACAATATTTTTGACAATAGCAAGTCCTAATCCGGTTCCTACAGATTCACCCCGCACACGCGCCTTATCAGCTTTGTAAAAGCGTTCGAAGATATACGGCAGATCTTCCGGAGAAATTCCGACACCCTCATCACGGATGTTAATTTCAACGAAGCGGCGACCCTCCGATACGCTAGAACCTGCAAGAATAATAATCTTCTTACCGGCAGGCGTATGGCGGAAGGCGTTATCCAGCAAATTGGTTAGAACCTGCTCCAGCTTATCTTCATCTGCCGCCTTCAACTGCAGAACGTCACTTTGTTTATTAAATTGTAAATCAATCTCCCGTTCCTTAGCACGTACAGAAAACTTACGGTAGACCCGTTCAAGCAGCTCATTCATATCCAGCTGATTCTTCATCATATCGGTATGACCAGCCTCCATGCGCGCCAGATCAAGTAAATCCTTCACCAGTCGGCCCATCCGCAGTGACTCATCATGGATGACCTGAACCAGCTCGCTGCTCTCCTCTGGCGAAGAAGCCATTCCATCCAGAAGCGCCTCGCTATAGCCCTGCATCATCGACAGTGGAGTACGGATTTCATGCGAGACGTTGGCGACAAAGTCCGTACGCATCTTCTCGAGTCGTACCTCCTCGGTTACATCGCGAAGAACAGCCACAGCTCCGCGAATGTTATCCTCGGAATATAGTGGAGCCATGTGTACAGACCAAACACCTTGCCGGACATGCACATTGGAGCGCTGGTCGCCCCGCTGATTCAAGGTACTGAGAAACAAGGGACGCAGCGGCGGCGGCACATTACTCTGGCCAACACCCTCAGGATATAGATCGGTTTCGCTCTCTTGCTCCCAGGAAAGATCACTCCAGGTTTCAAGCAGAGCTTGTCCATGCGGATTAGTCAAGATGATCTTGCCCTCGATATCAAATGTTATTACAGCATCACTCATGCTGCGCAGCACACTGGAGAGATGGCCTTTCTCATGATTGAGACTGCGTATATTTGCTTCCAGCTCTTGAGCCATATGGTTAAAAGAAGTCGCCAGTTGCCCAATTTCGTCACTGGTGACAAGCGTAAGTCTCGTGCTGTATTCGCCGCGGCGAATATCGTTCGCAGCCTCAATCACTTGATGCATGGGCTGTGTAATCTTCGTAAACAGAAACAAGGCGAAGAAAGTCGTCAAGGAGAAACCAATCATACACGTATACAAAAATAAACGTTTAATTGCCCCGGAATTGGCAAAGTTACTGTCGATATAGGGTAGCAGAAATAACCCTAATGTAATGAGCACGACAGCAACAAGACAGATGATCGTGACCCACAGCTTACCGACAAGACTTCTCCAGAAGTTCACCTATTTAGGAACCTCAAGTTTATAGCCTACTCCCCATACCGTTGTGATCATTGCTGCCGATTCCGGTGATACTTTATTCAGTTTTTCGCGAAGCCGTTTCACATGCGTGTCCACTGTGCGCAAATCCCCAAAAAATTCGTAATTCCAGACATCCTTGAGCAGTTCTTCGCGGGAAAACACCTTATCCGGTGAAATCGCCAAATAATGCAGCAACTCGTATTCCTTTGGAGTCAAGCTCACTTCCTGTCCACCGGCCGTCACACGATGCGCATCATGTTCAATAATAAGATGCGGGAAAACAATATTGTTGCTTGAATTACTCTCCTTGGACAAAAAGGCCGTTGCCGATGAACGCCGCATAATGGCCTTAACGCGGTAGATCACCTCACGCGGACTAAAAGGCTTAACCACATAATCGTCAGCGCCCATTTCAAAGCCCTGAACACGGTTAATCTCTTCGCCTTTGGCTGTAAGCATTAATACTGGTGTAGATTTGACCCCTCTAAGTCTGGTCAGAACTTCAATCCCGTCGATACCGGGCAGCATGACGTCCAGCAAGATTAGACCGTAGTCATTAGCCGTTGCTTTGCGTAGAGCAATTTCGCCATCCTCGGCTTCGTCGATTTCATATCCTTCTTTTTCAAGATACATCTTAAGTAGGCGGCGAATGCGTTCCTCGTCATCCACCACCAGAATTCTATTCAAATGCTCTGCCATTTCGCTACAACCCCTTCATCAAATACAGTAGAACGTTACCCAAATCGATACGCTGCGTTAGCAGATAAAATAGTATGCTCAATCTGTCCCCGCATAAGAATGAAGTCCAGCGATGACCAGATTAACACCAACCAGGGTAAACATTACGACTAGAAAGCCGAGTACGGCGAGCCATGCGGATTTGCGCCCCTGCCATCCGCGTGCCAACCGCAAGTGAAGATAAGCACTATAAAACAACCAAGTAATGAGTGCCCATACTTCTTTTGGGTCCCATCCCCAGAATCTACCCCAAGCCACTTGAGCCCATATCATTGCAAAAATCAAAGCCCCCAGTGTAAATATAGGGAAACCAATTGCTATCGCCCTGTACGCAATCTCATCGAGGTCTCCCTCATCAATTCCGTCCATAACCGGATGAATCGCCTTGCCCAGCGGTTTGCGAGCAATAAGACGGATAACTCCATAAAGAAGCAGCCCGGAAATCAGTGACCAGATAACAGTATTGAACTTCCGCCCTGCATTTACACCATTCATCCAAGCTGGCGCTTCGAAGAGTGGCGCTTTCATGCCAAGAAACGACTGGAAGCTCTCAATTTCGCTATGGTAAGGTGCCACAATCGGCGGCATTTTATAACTGACTTTCTCTATTGTACTATTTTCCTGCCCGGGGCTGTCAATCGTAACGTTCTCACGGACAAAAACCGTTTCATATCCAGCGCCACGAAAAGCAAATACCGAACCAAGAAAACCAATTATAACAATGATTGAAAACAGTGTAAATTCGACCAAACGTTGCTGCTTGCGGTCGCCTTTCTCCACACTGTTAAATTTAACAGTCCGCAAAAGATACATTAGTCCAGCAGCAAATCCAACCGCGAAAAATGATTCGCCAGTTGCAGCCAGCGTAACGTGAATGTTCAGATAGATGGATTGCAAAGAAGGTATCAGCGGCTGGACCTCTTGTGGGAATACAGCGGCATAGGCCATAACAATAATAGAAATTGGAACAGCGAAGACACCCAGTATAATTTTGCGATAAATTGCGAATATTACGGTAAAAGCTACCATAACCATCATCGATAAAAAAGTCATAAATTCATACATATTGCTTACGGGAATATGCCCCGAACCCATCCAGCGGGTCACAAAGTATGCCAGGTGGCACAGCAAGCCGACAGAGGATATGGTGAACGCAACTTTGCCCCAGCGCGCTGTATGAGCCTTTGGATCGCGTCCGGTCCATTTACGGCCCATGATGGCGATAGTGAATAACATGAACGCGCCACTGTATAAGAAAAAAGCGGCAATAAAGACGTTACTGCTGAAATCGAGTAAGCTCATGCTAAACCTCCCCCGTTGTCCAAGGATTTTTCATCGACTGCCATGTCCACTCTTTCCAAAATAGAAACAATCTCGCGACGGAAGCCGAACCAGTTCTTATTCGTATGTCCTCCGAGCGTTAACTCTCCATTATTTACGATTAGCCAGATGCGTCGATGCTGCCAATAAAAACCGAGCACAAGACCCAGCATAACAATTCCCGCTCCCAACCACACGAAAGGCATAGCCCGGTCCACTCGTATATTCAGGTAGGCCGTTGATTCGGCAAAGTCGACATCACTCATATTGGCCACATCAAGTTCCAAAAAGCGGTCTTGGCCACCGAGCTTATCATTAATGGAAGCTTGTTGGAACTGAGCCTTATCCACCTGCTTGGGAAAATAAAAGTATTGCTGGCCAGCCACCGGAAGATCCGGTCCCTTGATCAGAAAAAGAAAGGCTGGTGCATTCGGATAGGGTGACTTGGAGACCGGCTGACCTTCCTCGTTCAGACCAAAGTCCAGGTATTTCTCCTTCAGTGTCAGCGTATAAGGACCTACCTGAAAGCTCCGCTCTGGATTCTTCATCTCCAGCTTAAACTTGCCATAAGACTCTCCGTTTGCAGAATTTATCAGCTCCGGCTGCACTGAGCGCAGCACTGGAGTTAGGTCATAGTCAAACTGATACGCTTTCAAACCTTTGTACTTCAAAGGTGAATTGACCTGAATATCATGTGCTGCCACTTCGGATAGCTGTGGCTCCTTAGACGGGTCCATGCAATCTGCAGTACATTGATACAGCACCGCACTCGTCTGATACAGCTTTGGAAGAACTTTTTTGCCGCGGAACTCCTCGGGCATCTCTTCATCCGTGTAGAATTCGACCTTAAATTTCTCATTCTTTAAATAATAGGTCGTGTCCGGAATCCGGGTAATTTCCCCTTGCGGAAAAGCTAAATGCTGATCCATGTTAAGTCCCGGCAAGCCCCTCGCTAGTACCGCAAGCAGAAAAATGATAAGACCGATATGTATTACATAGGGTCCCCAGCGGCTGAAGCGATGCTTCTCAGCCAGCAGAGCACCCCCATCCACCTTGACACGATAGCCTTTTTTCTTCAATGGCTGAATTAAGCGGGTTACCCAGGCTTCCGGCTCTTCCTCTACATTTGCTATCAAGACGACCTTCTGCCGGGTTAAGAACTGCCGATGCTTGCGGATCTTCTGTCTTGTTAATGCCTTATATAGCGGAAGAACCCGATCCAGGCTGCAGATAACCAGTGAAGCACCGATCATCACAAGCAAAGATACAAACCACCAGGACTCATAAGTATGGGAGAAGCCAAGTGTGTAATAAATTTTCCCTGCTGCTCCATACTGTTCTTTGTAATAGGTGGAGGCATCAATATTCAAAAAGGTGCTTTCCTGTGGAAAAACCGTACCCAGCATAGAGCCCAGCAGGGTCAGTACAATCAGGTAAATCGCTATTTTGACCGAGGAGAAAAAGTTCCAAATGAGATCAATAGCTCCTGGATTGACACGCTGGGAACGGCGGGCAACACCATCGTAACGCATTTCTAGGTTCTCGCTGGAATCAAACTCCTCGCCAATCGGCTTGCCGCAGGCTTCGCAAAGAACAGTGCCTACGGGGTTCTGGTGACCGCATTCACATTTAGAGTTGGTTATAAACGGCGTATGCCCCATCATCGGCTCACCAGCTTCCCAATTTGGGCATCCAGTGTACTTAAATCAAGCTGGCCAATGTGAATACTATCCACTTTCCCCTTTGAATTAATGAAGAAGGTAGTTGGCATCGGTGAAATTCCGTAGCTCCGCACCGCATCACGCCCGGTGTCCATAACCACAGGAAAATTAATGCCAACCATCTTCACAAAATTCTCGACAGTCATCTGATCCTCACCAACATTTACTCCTACGACTACAACTCCTTGGTCGCGCCATTTCTCCCACTGAGCCTGGAGAGCTGGCATTTCTTTGACACAAGGACCGCACCAGGAGCCCCAGAAATTCAATACAACAGCCTTGCCCTTATATTCGTTTAACGTGTGGGTCTGGCCGTCAAGGCCGAGAAGCTCGAAGGATGGCGCTCTACTGCCTTCCTTAGGTTTTCCGTCTCCACCAAATACTGAAGAGCCAATTGCATAGCCCCCCAGCAGAACTATTAGAAACAGGATCACGATTTGAATCGGCTTTCTTGCTTTCCCCACACGCGATGCCCCCTTCTGTGACAGAATTCATACTTAAGTTAATAGGTGTGAACATCCTATGAACATTATAACGAATATTGTCACAACTTTAGGGGCTTTAATTGTGAACTTTATGTGTCTTTGCGTGGAGTTCTTTCTTTTAGCAATCCCGCTTGGGCAATTTGCTGCAGATGGTTGATTTCATCCTTGGTCAAATGGCGGTACGAGCCACGTTTTAAATTTTGCAGCAAAATATCCCCGAATGAAATCCGCTTCAAGCGAATCACGGGGTGAGCGATCGCTTCGAACATCCGTCGCACCTGACGGTTGCGTCCCTCGTGAATGGTAATGCTGATTACGGATTCTTTATTTCCTTCGCCAATATCCTTGTATTCCACTTCGGCCGGAGCAGTCATACCGTCTTCCAGCTTGATGCCTGTCTTGAGCTTGTCCAGTGCAGAACCGTGCGGGACTCCCTTGACCGTGGCGTGATACGTCTTGGGTACATGATGCTTAGGATGAGTCAGCAGATTAGCAAACTCACCATCATTCGTCAGCAGCAGCAATCCTTCTGTATCATAATCCAGACGGCCAACGGGATATACCCGCTCGTTAATACCCTTTAGGTAATCCGTTACCACTTTGCGCCCTTTAGGATCGGAAGCGCTCGTAATAACACCCTTAGGCTTGTTGAACATAATATAGATTTTATTCTCGCTCCGGATCAATCTGCCGGAAACCTTAATAATATCTTGTGCGGGGTCAACCTTTGTGCCAAGCGTAGTTACGAGTTCCCCGTTGACTTCCACTTTACCGGCCAAAATCATTTCTTCACACTTGCGTCTGGACGCTACACCTGCTTGCGCCAAAATTTTCTGTAATCTTTCCATATTCGACTAGTCACCTCAGATTAATGATAACCATCAGAGGGATAAATCACAAGTTCATTCCACGGAAAAAATGTCCCAGGGCAGGAATTAGTATGATGTTCAATGATTAATGGTGAGATTTGATAGCGTTCAGCGAGCTCAAAAATAAGTTTTCCCGTGGCAAAAAGCTGTTCCTTCCTTTCCGCTGGTGACGGAGCACTCTCCTGCTTGCTGAAGTCACCTTCGAGACAAAGGTGAATATAATCAGGATCTGTCAGTAGCGGCGCAGCAAATATGTCTCCCTCTGACCCTATCCAGAAATCGAAGCCTTTACCGTTGATAGATGGGCAGCGGGAATGATGTAGAATTAAGCCTTTGTATTTCATTTAGATATCTGCCTCCCTCCATATTGCTGCAATAGCATATGTTAGGGAGGTGAGCGGCGTGACGCCTGCCATATTTTTTGTGGTTTTTTTTAACCGAGGGAACTGCGAGGAATATGGGGACTTGGAGGGTCGCTGGCTAACCAAATACCATGAGACAGATAGCGATGGCAGCAACAAAGCCGACAATATCAGAAAAGAGGCCGACTTTGAGCGCATAACGTCCATTCCGGACGCCAACAGCTCCGAAATATACAGTCAGCACGTAGAGGGTGGTGTCTGTGCTGCCCTGAATGGTTGAAGCAATCAAGCCGATTAGGGAGTCTGGACCATGGACGCGGATAAGATCAGTCGTGTAGGCAAGCGACCCAGTGCCCGTAAGCGGCCGTAGAAGACCGAGTGGCAATACTTCTGGGGGTACTCCTAAACCTTGCAATGCAGGAGCAATGAAGCCCATCAGAAAGTCCAGCGCTCCAGAGGCGCGGAAGACACTGATGGCTACCAGCATTCCCACTAAAGGAGGGATGATGGCGATCGCAGTCCCAAAGCCCTCCTTCGCCCCTTCAACAAACGACTCATACACAGGAACCTTCCGCGTAAATGCGTAGAGCGGGATAAACGTGATCATGACCGGTATCGCCCATGATGATAGCAGACTGATCAATTCAAACATGGGACGATCATCCTTTCACAGAAGTATGAGGAAGCTTTGCGCTCCCACGAGCAGAGTCTCCGTTCCGCACGGCAGGAGGCTTCGGCGGCCTGCGGAGCAGAGACATCCGGCGGAACATTCGATCGGCAGCGATGGCTGCCAAAGTGGCTACAGCAGTAGCTGCCAGCGTCGTACCCACGATGCCA
>LIDZ01015887.1_pt7 | contig 11788 bp, 10 predicted proteins | sample 644651 | NCBI WGS metagenome assembly LIDZ01 (sample SAMN03856242, study PRJNA289617) | food metagenome | isolation source: wine grapes on drying loft during traditional withering process | host: Vitis vinifera cv. Corvina | place: Italy: Gargagnago di S. Ambrogio di Valpolicella | collected 2014-01
ATCCTCCAGCAGTTTGGATATATATCAGAATATTATTAGTGCGATGAAGAACAATCAGGACCCAGGTCTAACCTACAAAGATGATGAATTTGTTGGGTTTGATGGTCTGGAACTGCAATATCAGAGAGATCTTCGTGGGCAGAATGGCTATCAGGAAATCTCTGTTAATCCGCAGAACATGGCGGAGAAGATCGAGAAGGTAGTTCCTCCTGTAAAGGGCAACGATGTCTGGACGACGATTAATAAAAATATTCAACTTAAGACGGAGCAAGCAATAACAGAGCAGATTAGTTGGCTCCATTCTCATGCGGTACAGGGCAAGACTCATCCGGATGCTTTGACTGGCTATGCAGTAGCGATGGAAGTGGATACAGGTAATATAGTGGCTATGGCAAGTATGCCGGACTATGATACAAACATTTGGACCACAGGTTCATTGCCGACAGACGTCTGGAACGATATTATTAACAATTACCAGAATGGAACGATTAATCCTATTTCTTCGGGAACTTCAGGAAATGGCTTGAGATCCGTACTGTTGATGGGTTCAACCATTAAACCGCTCAGTGTGCTTGTTGGATTAAATGAAGGTTTCTTTACAACCACCAGCGGGTATTCAGATAAAGGATTCGCCACTTTCGGTAAAGCGGGACATGAGACGAAGGTGAGAAATTCTTCAGGACATGTATATGGATATTTGGATCCGGCTAAAGCCATTGAGAAGTCCTCAAATGTGTTTATGGTCGATATGGTTGGCAAGAAGCTTTATGAAAAATATCAGGATAAGGGTATTGATGTCTGGGATAAATATATGAAGGAGTTCGGGCTTGGTGTATCTACCCAAAGTGGTCTACCCAATGAATTCTTGGGACAGATTAACTATACCAATATTAAGGCTGCCGGTAGTTCACAGGCTGCACTGGTCTATGCTTCTTTTGGTCAACAAGGCAGTTATACGGCGATGCAGCTTGCCCAATATGCATCTACGCTTGCTAATGAAGGACAACGGATCAAACCGCAGCTGGTTAGCAAGATTACGGACGCGAATGGGAATGTAGTTCAGAAGTTCAATCGCGAAGTACTCGACGAAGTAACAACCTTTGATCAATCTTTTTGGAAGGAGATCAAAAAGGGCATGAACAGTGATGTGACTGCATTTGCCGACTTCCCTTATGACTTTGCCCGTAAAACAGGAACCTCACAGCAGTTGGCGAAAGGTCAATTACGTGATAACGGGGTCTTCATCGCCTTTGCTCCGCGTAATAATCCGAAGCTGGCTGTAGCGGTAGTTATTCCTGAGGGTGGTTTCGGTTCCAACAGCGCTGCGCCAGTAGCGCGTAAAATATTTGATGCTTATGATTGGGAATATGGGCTGGATGGTGTACCCAAGAAGAATCTTCAGCCTGCTACCGACGCAAATGGTGATGCTACTACGAAGAAGGGAGATAGCACGACTACAGATGCTGCCGATACTACTAGTACTCATTAAAAAATAAATAGCTACTCATAATGGAGAGCATACAAGAATGGAGGGGTGGCAAATGATTGCCAAATACCGCCTGCTTGCTTTGGATATGGATGGAACACTACTGAATGATGAACAGCAGATTACCCCCGAAACGGAAAAATGGATCAAAAAGGCAGTGGAGGCAGGCGTTCATGTCTGTCTATCAACAGGAAGAGCCTTCAGAAGTGCCTTACCATATGCAGAGCAGCTTGGCTTACAGACACCAATGGTTACTGTAAACGGTAGTGAAGTGTGGCGGGCGCCGCACGAGTTATACCGCCGTTCCCTGATGGACCCGGTGTTAGTTACACAGATGTATGAAATTGCTCAGCACTATGATATCTGGTTCTGGGCTTATTCTCTGGATGAGGTTCATAAAAGGGACAATTGGGATGGAAATGTGGAAGGCAGGGAATGGCTGAAGTTTGGTTATCAGACTGAGGACGATGACATTCGTCATAAGCTGCTGCTGCAGCTTCAGGATATGGGAGGGCTGGAAATCACGAATTCCTCCCCGTATAATCTGGAGATTAATCCACAAGGCGTGAACAAAGCGGCAGGAATACGGGAAGTCTGCCGTCTGCTGGGAATAAATATGTCACAGGTCGTTGCTGTTGGTGATAGTCTGAATGATCTCTCGGTAATTCAGCAGGCTGGATTAGGTGTTGCCATGGGCAATGCTCAGAAGACCGTTAAGCAAGAGGCTGATGTTGTGGTGGCCTCCAACAATGAAGATGGAATTGCCGAAGTGATCCAAAAGTATATTTTGACGGAAGCAAAGATCACTGCGGCTACTACTGCAGTGAAATAGAGTCTTAACAATCATTACAATGCAAAACTGGCTTAGGTTCGTGAAGCCAGTTTTGCTGTGAAATGTGCTAACAAAACTTAGAATATGCTTTCGAAGTAGTTTTGCGATGTGAATCCATGTAGCTTATGCTAACAAAACTTTTAGGAGTTGAGGGAATTGATGATCCTGGGTTGGGTTCTGATTATCGCATTATTTGCGGTAGGTCTGGTCGGAGCGGTATATCCGATATTACCGGGCGCACTGGCGATTTATCTGGCTTTTTTCGTATATGGCTGGTTCTTTTCCTTTCACTCCTTCGGAGTATGGTTCTGGATTATTCAGACCCTGATTGTTGTAACCCTCTTTGTATCTGATTATGTCGTAGGGGCATGGGGCATCAAAAAGTTCGGCGGCTCGCGTGCTTCGGTCATTGGCAGTACGATTGGCTTGATCTTCGGACCGTTTGTCATTCCGGCGTTTGGACTGATTCTCGGTCCGTTTATAGGTGCTTTTGTAGGTGAATTACTAGCGGGTTCTAATCCAGGTAAAGCTGCCAAAGTGAGTGTAGGCTCATTGTTGGGTTTGTTTAGCAGTACCGTGGTCAAAATCGTGCTGCAGATCGTGATGGTCGTTCTCTTCTTTATCTGGATCGGCCGGTATTAAATTTACAGTGAAGAAGGCGAAATAGCTTGTCCAAGAAAGAATCTTTTGTAAAAGGTACGCTTATTCTGGCTGCCGCAGCTTTAGTAGCACGCGTACTCGGGCTTGCCCAGCGTGTTCCGCTGGATCATATATTCGACGATATTGGGAGAGCCTCGTTTGGGGTCTCCAACAATATTTATTTGATGCTGCTGACTGTAGCGACAGCAGGCATACCCAGCACCCTCAGTAAAATGGTATCTGAGCGTTATGCCTTGGACCGTCCCGAAGAGGCAAGACAGGTGTATCATGCTGCGCTGCTGTTTTCGGTAGCTGCCGGGGTTTTCATGACTGCCCTACTGTACTTTGGAGCTCCATTCTACGCAACCCATATCGCAGATGTTCCTGAAGCAGCGATGGCAGTTAGAGCCATTGCACCTGCACTGCTGCTGTTCCCCGCCATTGCGATGATGCGCGGCTATTTTCAGGGTCGCAATAATATGATGGCTGGTGGTATCTCACAGATCGTGGAACAAGTTGCCCGCGTATTTACTGCCATTCTTATTGCTTTCATTTTGCTGCAGCAGGGCTACAGTAATACGACTCTTGCAGCCGGTGCATCCTTTGGTAGTGTATTAGGCAGTATTGCAGCGTTTGGTGTGATGATTTATTTTGCAGTAAAACTGCGTCGGCAAGATAAGGAACAAGGGTTAAATTATGATTCTGCACAAAAAATGCCCATGTGGTCTATTTACAAAGATATCTTCACATTATCTATTCCGATCGTACTCTCCTCTCTTACGATTCCTGTAGTGAATGTTATTGATACCTCGCTGGCAGTTCCGCTGCTGATCGACCAGATTGGGCGGGCTGATGCAACGGCAGCGCTGGGTATACTAACCACCCGCGCTCAGAGTGTGGCGGGTATCCCTCCTGTTCTGGCTATTGCGCTTGGCACTTCGCTGATTCCGATAATTTCGGCTGCCTTTGCCCGTCGGGATGAGATTCATCTGAAACGACAAATCACATTGGCCTTACGTATTTCTATTTTGACAGGAATGCCGATTGTAATCGCACTGTCTGTGGCTGCTTACTCTGTCAATGGTCTCCTGTTTAGCGGTTTGGGAGGCAGCGGCATCGTAGCCATGCTGACGGTTGGAACTATATTCCAAATTACAATGATGACGACCAACTCGATTCTATTGGGGATGGGGAAGTCACGCATTTCCATGTTTTATGTTCTGGCCGGTATTATTGTTAAACTTATTGCGAGTTTCTTCCTAAGCAAAGTGTTTGGTATTTACGGAATTATTGGAGCGACGGCCCTGTGCTTCGTAGTCATTACCTTACTTAATTTACGTATGCTGAAATCGATCGTGCCCTTTGAGATTATGGGTAAGCGCTGGGGCGGGTTTGCTGTTGCGGTACTGGCGTCTGGCGGGATTGGTTATGGCCTTAACGAAGCTGGTATTATGATGACTGGGCTGATGCCTGCACGCGTGGCATTTCTTATCACTTGTCTTGTGGTAGGAGTGGCGGTTGTGGTTATCTATCTGGTGCTGCTTATTGTGCTGGGTGTGCTTAGCAGACAAGAGGTTGCCAGCTATCCACGTGCGCTCCAAAAGCTGTTGAAACCCCTTATGAAGCTGCAGCCTGAACGTGTTCGGGCACGAGAATAAGTTGACTTCTGTTATACATTTTGATTCACTTAAGAGGACAGGAAATAGACTGCTAAAGAAGAAGGGACTGGATAATGCATGGATAAGATTAGTTCTCCCGCTGAATTTCAGGTAGCTACTCAATCCCCCCGTCTAACGGTGGCGGTATTTAAGGCGGATTGGTGCTCCGATTGTAAATTTATTGATCCCTTTATGCCTGAGCTTGAGCAGAATTATACAGGCCGGCTTACTTTGGTTGAAGTTGATGTAGACGCTGTTGGAGATGTCAGCCAGGAACAGAATATTCTGGGTATTCCCAGTTTTGTAGCCTATACAGACGGGCGGGAGCTCGTCAGGTTCGTTAACAAGCTGCGTAAATCCCGTGAAGAGATTGAGAATTTCCTGAACACAGCGCTTGATGTTTACCAGAGCATTCACAAATAAATTGCATTACACCGCTTTCGCCCGTTAGAGCAAAAGCGGTGTTTTTTTTGAAATATAAGAATTTATATGCTTCACGCAATAATTTATCCTTATATTTCTCGAAGAAACGGGGACCGTCCATATAAAGGACGGCGAAGCCGTTTCATCTTGAACTACAGCTCGTGCCTGTTTCGGTTATAATAGGAACAAATCATGATACAGCGGGTGATAACAATGACAATGAATCAGTTGAAATGGCTTAGTTACACAACCTGTCTTATCATGTTCCTGGCTTTGCTGGGAGGAGCGATTGTAACAAAGACGGGCTCAGGATTGGAATGTGGAAATGAATGGCCACTTTGTCACGGAAAGCTGGTTCCGGCTTACACCTTAGGTTCAATGATTGAATACACACACCGCTTGTTCAGTGGGCTGGCAGGTTTATTGTCTCTTGCTTCTGCGGCTGCCTTTTGGCGTTATGCGCGTAAGCGGCGTGATTTACGGGTCTATTCCATCCTGACTTTGTTATTTGTAGTAGTCCAGGCAGGTATGGGAGCGCTTGCAGTGGTCAAATCCCAATCAGCAGCTGTGATGGCGTTGCATATGGGGTTTTCTCTGATTGCTTTTGCGAGTGCGCTGATGCTGGCGCTTGGAACGAAAAGAATGCAGGACGCTGGAGAATACGATAAACGTGTCACCAGACGGCCAGTAAGCCCTGCTTTCCGCAACTTAACGTGGATTACGGCGTTATATTCTTATATCGTTGTCTATATCGGGGCTTATGTAAGCCATACGAGTTCACAGGGCGGGTGCTTCGGCTGGCCTCTGTGTAACGGAGAATGGGTACCGGAGCTTTCCGGTGGAGTGGGTATTGTATTTATACACCGGATTGCAGCCATGCTGTTATTCGTTATGACCGCGGTGCTTGGACATTTGGCTTTCTGGAAACATAAAGATCATCCGGAGCTGAGAACTTTGGGCGTCTGTGCTGTCCTGTTATGTCTGATGCAGGTACTTAGCGGTGCCGCTGTTGTCTATACCTTATATAACGAGCGATTGTATATTTTTGCGGCCTTGGCTCATATTTTGCTTATTGCCGGATTATTCGGAGTTCTATGTTATATGAGTGTCCGTGTATGGCAGTTGGGCAGAAGTGAGAAGTAATCGTATTGATCAAGAAATGCCGATAGCCCCTTTTGGATAGAGTCGGTTGGAGGAGGAACAATAGTTTGGGATACGGTAATTTACGTCAATGGATAGAACAACTACGGAAGGATAAAGATCTTGCTGTGATCGACACACCAGTTGATCCTTATCTGGAGCTGGCGGAGATTCATCGGCGTGTGATACAGGAAGAAGGACCTGCCCTGTTGTTCACCAATGTCAAAGGAACCCCCTTTCCCGTTGTGACTAATTTATTCGGAACGACTCGCAGAGTAGATCAAGCGTTTGGGTCCCGTCCAGAACAGCTGATCCAATCGATGATGGGCGCGGTAGAAACACTTCTGCCGCCCACGTTCAGTGGTGTCTGGAAAGAAAAAGGAATGCTCTTTGACCTGCTGAAGACTGGGATTAGACAGGTTCCGCAGGGAGAAGCGCCTGTGCTTGGCATATGCCGCAGTACGGACCCGCTGAAGGAGCTACCGCGAGTAACGAGTTGGCAGGAGGACGGCGGACCGTTCATTACCCTGCCGATTGTATACACCGAGAGTACCTCCAATCCGAAGGATAACAACCTGGGAATGTACCGCATTCAAATTTATGATGACAGTACCACCGGTATTCATTGGCAAATACATAAGGGGGGCGGATTCCACCATCATGAAGCTGAATTGCGCGGAGAAACATTGCCGGTTTCTGTCTTTATCGGCGGTCCTCCAGCTTTGATTGCGTCAGCTATCGCCCCCGTCCCTGAGCGTATGTCTGAACTGCTGTTAGCCTCTATCCTGCTGGGCGGCAAGCTGCCGATGGTTAAGGACCCGATGGGCGGGCATCATATTCCCGCTGAGGTTGAATTTGCTATTCGCGGACTGGTTCCCCCGCATGAGCGGCGTATGGAAGGACCTTTCGGCGATCATTACGGCTATTATTCATTACAGCATGATTTTCCTGTGATGCATGTGCAACGAATGTGGCATCGAAAAGATGCAATCTATCCGGCGACTATCGTTGGCAAGCCGCGTCAGGAGGATTATTATTTAGGTGATTTCTTGCAACGTCTACTCGCACCTGCGTTTCCGTTAGTAATGCCATCCGTCCGCTCTTTGTGGGCATACTCGGAATCAGGCTCGCATACGTTGGCCTCGGCAGTTGTACGCGAAAGTTATTCGCGTGAAGCGCTGGTATCAGCCTTCCGTATTCTTGGTGAAGGTCAGCTCTCGTTAACCAAATTCCTGTTATTAACCAATGAGCCCGTCGATCTTACGGATTTTCCGAAGTTGTTGGAGACGGTGCTGGAGCGGTTCAACCCTGCGGTCGATCTGTTTGTATTTAACCAGACCGCGCAGGATACACTTGATTATACAGGTCAGCAAATGAATCGCGGCAGCAAAGGCGTATTGATGGGAATCGGCAGCCCGATTCGAGATTTACCCCGCAGCTATGAAGAGGGGTTCCTTCCCGGTATCCAGGAAGCCCTTCCTTATTGCGGTGGTTGTTTAACTGTTTCTGGTGCATCCTATGTAGAGGACCCGCAGCTGCCTTCGCGGCTTGTAGCTTCACTGCGCGAGGCGGAGACCGCTTGGCCCCTGGTCATTCTGGTGGACAATGCTGCAGAAACGGTTCGCACGCAGACCACGTTTCTCTGGACCGTGTTCACTCGCTTTAACCCGGCTACAGATATTTATGCTGAATCCGAGGTGAAGAATCACCATATCGGCTATAAACTGCCAATTGTAATCGATGCCCGCATGAAGCCGGGATATCCGGATGAGCTGTTCCCACGCGAGGATATCGTGGAGCAGGTTGACCGCAATTGGAAACACTACTTCAGCGGGAGTGTAAACTCCGTATAACTTCTAGGAGGATGGGCTATGCTGCGAATATTACTCGGGGAGCCGCCCCGCAAGAACAGTGGTGTGCTTGCTGAAGCTATGGACAACATGGCCAAAATCGCGGCACTGCTGCGTAAGGAAATGAGCACGCATGAGGACCGTAACCATGAATTCCGCAAGCTGGAGGTTTGGACCCGCGGGCTGATCTCTTCTCTGGATGAACTGGAGCAAAGCTGGTTTGCAGCGGCTTTTTATCGTAAATTAGTAATTGCCGGATATATGGACGATATGTCGACTATGGAGCAGGGCGAATATGCGCGTTATGTTTATTTTTATAAAAATGGGTTTATCCGTGTATTCTCTCTGCTGGACAAGTTCGGGACGGTGCTGAATAGTCTGTATGATCTCAACACGTCCAAAGTTAAAGCACATTTCTCCTATTTTACGGTGCTGCGGCAATTTCATTCGCTGAAAGAGCACGCGGTTCTTGCCGATCAGCTCGAGAATATCAAGAATGACTATCGGGAGCCGCTGGAGAACCTGCGCAAGCGCCGGAATGCGGAAATTCACTACATGAATTCCGAAATGCAGGATGATCTATGGCAGCGGCACCAAGGATTACATGACAAAATACACCTTGAGGATCTGGACAGCCACCTTGAGGATTTGCGGCAAGGGCTGGAGATGGTCTGTAAATCTTTAAGTGTGGCTTTCAGGTACAGCAATGAGCAATGGCATAAGAATCAGTAAGACCTGAGATCATGACCCTGTTACGCACAGGAAGTTCTCTTTGACAAAAATCCTTAAACTTACTATACTTATGGTTGCATTGTAACTTTACATTCTATGACATCAATTTCATATCTATATCTTATCGAGAGCGGCGGAGGGATAGGCCCGATGAAGCCCGGCAACCGATTTATATTCAGTCTGTTTACTTGGCTCTATATAAATGTCATGGTGCTAATTCCTACAATAGCCGCTACTTTTGCGGTCATTGGCAGATGAGAAGGCATTGTCTATACACGCACAGGGCCTCTTGCGATCTGCATCCGATCGTACGAGGTCTTTTTCTGTGCAGCTACAAACTTTTAGGAGGGTGACAGATTGATAGAGATCAGAGGTCTAACAAAGGTATATGGAAAAGGTGATAAGGCTGCCACGGCACTTTCCGGACTGAACCTGTCGATCCAAAAAGGTGAAATATTCGGAGTGATCGGCCATTCCGGCGCAGGAAAAAGCACACTGATCCGCTGCATCAATCTGCTGGAGCGTCCAACGGAAGGAGAAATCTGGGTTGATGGCGTGGAATTAACCAAGCTTAACCGCGGACAGCTGCAGGAGCAGCGGCGTAAGATTGGGATGATTTTTCAACACTTTAATCTGCTGTCTTCAGCGACCGTTTATGATAATATTGCTTTTCCACTGCGGCTTACCAAATCTACAAGGGCAGATATTGATCTTAAGGTTAAGGAGCTGCTAGCCTTGGTAGGGCTTGAAGAACACAGTGACAAGTATCCTGCTCAATTATCAGGTGGGCAAAAACAGCGGGTGGGTGTAGCCCGGGCGCTAGCCAGTGATCCGGATGTACTGCTCTGCGATGAAGCCACCTCGGCGCTTGATCCACAGACGACAGATTCTATTTTGCGACTGCTGCTCGACATCAACAAAAGGTTCAATCTGACAATTGTGCTGATTACGCACGAAATGCATGTCATTCAGAGTATTTGTGATCGGGTAGCTGTTATTCATGGTGGTGGAATTGTTGAAGAGGGTGAAGTTACAGAGGTATTTCTGAAGCCGAAGCATGAGATTACACGTGATTTCATCCGTAGTGAAACGCAAAATGACGGACCCCTGCGGGCAGCCATTGACGCCAAGCAAGGGGAGTATTCCCAAGCCGTCAAGATTACCTTCCTCGGGCAAAAAACATATGACTCTACCCTTTCACAGGTAGCACGTGAGACAGGGGTTAACTTTGCGATTCTGCAAGGAACCATCTCGACACTTAAAGATGTACCTTATGGCCAGCTGATTGTGCGATTCGAGGGACCCGCTGCAGCAATTCAGATAACGATTGCAGAATTAACGGCTCAAGGTCTTGATGTGGAGGTGATTTCTTAATGGGCAGCTTAAACTTTGCAGATCTGAATTGGCAAGAAATGCTGGATGCAACGCTTGCGACAATAAAAATGTTAGCCTATTCCGGATTGTTCACAATTATTCTTGGTTTACCGCTCGGAATTGTGTTATATTTATGGGGCAGATCAAATAGTATAGTTATCAGAGCAATTTACTCGGTATTATCTTTTGTAGTGAATATCCTCCGATCAGTACCGTTCATCATTCTGATGGTAGCCTTAATTCCCTTTAGCAAGTCGATTGTAGGGACATCCATTGGTGTACTGGGTACGATTCCGGCACTGGTGATTGGTGCTTCGCCTTTCTTAGCCCGTCTGGTAGAGACGGCACTACGCGAAGTTGATCGCGGTGTGATTGAGGCAGCTCAAGGCATGGGAGCATCAACAAGTCAGATCGTAACACGCGTGCTGCTGCCGGAGGCTCGTCCAGGTCTGTTTGCAGCAGCGACAATCACATTAGTCACTTTAGTCTCCTATACAGCTATGTCTGGTATGGTGGGCGGCGGCGGACTGGGCGATCTAGCGATCCGTTATGGGTATTACCGCTATCAGAAGGAAGTTATGATTATCTCCGTAGCCCTGATGGTATTGCTGGTACAGTTATTGCAAATGGCCGGTGATCGGCTCGTAAGACATTTTACCCGGAAATAAGGTACATCCATATAGAACCTTATTCATACAAAAAAACATACAGAACTGAGGGGGATTTACAAATGAAGAAAGTATTACTAACCTTTTTTAGCCTGACACTGGTGTTGGTGCTGGCAGCTTGCGGCAATAATAATACAAGCAACAATGCGGCTGCGACAAATGCACCGGCAGCAAATGCTACAACAGAGCCAACAACCGAACCAGCTGCAGAACCAGTAACATTGGTAATTGGCGCTTCGCCAATCCCGCATGCTGAAATATTGAAGGCTATTGCTCCACTGCTTGAAGCACAGGGCATTAAGCTTGAGATCAAAGAGTTTACTGATTATATTCAACCTAACGTACAGCTTGCTGAGAAACAGCTGGATGCTAACTTTTTCCAACACAAGCCTTATCTGGATCAACAGAATAAAGACAACGGCACAGACCTGGTAGCTGTTACAGCGGTTCACGTTGAACCCTTCGGTGCTTATTCCAAAAAAATCAAAGATATCGCCGAGCTTGCTGACGGTGCAAAGGTTGCTATTCCGAATGATGCTACTAACGGTGGACGTGCACTGATCCTGTTGGCCAAAAATGGCCTGATTACATTAAAGGACGATACGAATATTACTTCCACCAAAGCAGATATTACAGAGAACAAAAAGAACCTTGAAATTATTGAACTGGATGCAGCTATGCTGCCACGCCAACTGGATGAAGTTGACCTTGCTCTGATCAACACGAACTATGCACTTGAAGCGGGTCTTGTTCCAACGAAAGATGCCTTGTTCATTGAAGGAACAGATTCCCCTTATGCTAACCTGCTGGTAGCACGTCCTGACAATAAGGATTCCGATGCCATCCAGAAATTGGCGGCTGCGCTGAATTCTCCAGAAGCGAAAGCTTTCATTGAAGAGAAATACCAAGGCTCCATCATTCCTGCATTTTAAGCTAACGAACCGCTTCATATCAGCTTACAGAACAAACCCGCACGCCAATAGGCG
>LIDZ01001236.1_pt3 | contig 11786 bp, 9 predicted proteins | sample 644651 | NCBI WGS metagenome assembly LIDZ01 (sample SAMN03856242, study PRJNA289617) | food metagenome | isolation source: wine grapes on drying loft during traditional withering process | host: Vitis vinifera cv. Corvina | place: Italy: Gargagnago di S. Ambrogio di Valpolicella | collected 2014-01
CAGCGCCTGAGCCTGCGCGGGCTCACCGCCCAGCTGGCGCATCAGCATGCGGACCAGAAGATAACAGGTGGCCACCGACAGCAGAACGGACAGCGCGGCCAGGCCCGACAGGATAACTGCGGTGCGGGAGGTACGGGTGTTGTTTTCAGCCACGGTTTCGTAACTCAATTTCATCTCAGTGTCCGTCAGTTCATTCAGGGTCTCCAGCAGAACTTTCTGCGCCGGCCGGGCGGTGGTCATCAGAAACGCGATGGCCTCCTGCTGGCGGTTATCCAGTCCCAGCTTTCCGGCCGCCATAAGCGTGGAAAGCGCAACGCCCTCCGCTGACAGCGTCCGCTCCAGCGCGGCCTTTCCCTGCGGGGAAACGTTAACGGCCATGCTTTTTTCCAGCTGCTCACGCTTCTGAATATAGGTCTCGCGCTGGGAAGCCAGGCGCTCCCACTCGGGCTGCATCTGGGCCGGGTCGGACAGCAGCGCAAGGTTACGGGCCGCAATAGCCATGTCGCGTATGCTGTTACGCATGTCCACGACCAAGATAAAGCGCCTCATCTTCACGTCGACGGTGTCGTCCATTCCCTCCGTGGCCTGTCTCAGGGCGTGAACAGCAATGCCCGTGCACAGGGTAAATAACAGAATAAGTAGGCCAAAGCCTGCGCTGAGGTGCGTTGAAATTTTCATCAGTTCTCCGGAAAACGTTCGTTTGATGAACGGGTATCGGCAGAAGCGAGAGATTCAGCAGGGCTGAGCGCAACAGAATTGTGCGCGATATAATTTGCGGGGGGCTGCAGCAAACAGTAATCAGGCCCGTTCTGTCGCATTGCATATAGTCTGAATACCCCTCAGCCGGAACTCTTGCTTCCGGCACGCAGAAGTCACTTAAGCTGTTGCCGGTACTGATCGCACATCTGATTTGTTTTTAAGTTATTATTTTATGCTCGGGTAGCCCGCCTCAGTCAGGCCGGTGGTGCGCTCTACCGGAACAGGCTGATTACAGTCGGCCTGAAGGGTAATCTGCTCTCCGTTGATTAAAGCACCGCGATGTTAATAGTGTCTTCATCAGTCATTAGCGGACATCCCCGGGAAGATGCGATTTTTCGATGAGCTGATCAGCATCCTCTTTGAGGTCGAAGCCGGTGTTTCTGCTGGGAAACTTTACTGCATTAAGCTATTTCAGGCACCTCCTATTACGCCTTGCGCAAGAAGATTGCCGGCATTGAGGCCCCCGAAGTTAGGCGTATCAAGTCTCTTGAAGAGGAAAACGCCCGTCTTAAGAAGCTGCTCGCTGACGCCTTTCTGAATCAGGAGGCGCTTCAGGTGGCTCTGGGCTGAAAGTTCTGACGACAGTCCAGAAGTAAGAAGCCGCGGAGGTCATGTGTGAGGCAACTGGCCTGTTGCAGCGTCGAGTCTGCAGGCTGGCTGGTCTGTCACTTTCAACCTGTCATTACTCGGCTCAGCGTCCGGCTGTTGACGCGCAGCTGTTTCTAGACATCACAAAGTGGGCACTTGAACGCCGTCGCTTTAGTTACCGGCGTATCTGGAAGCTTCAACAAAACCAGAACAAAAGGATAGAGGGAAATGTCCTCTCCCGCGTCGGTTAGCGCGATATGCGCTTTGCGTTTACCGCGCACCCACATATTCATCGCCGGGGTTTTTACCCTGCGGCCACCACCTCCTCAGCCATATCCAGCTGGCGATAAAGCTCCAGCATGCGGGCCTGAACGATCATCGCGCGCGAGGTTTCACCCGGGCGGACACTTTTATCAACGATGCGCACGGATAGGCCCTGTTCAGTCAGCCAGATAGCGAGGAAGAAACCGGTAGGACCGGCACCAACGATAAGGACATCAGTTTCAGATACAGCTATTCCTTTTATGTGTTAAGACATGCCGGCATAAGTTGGCCAAACGGATTTGCTAAAAACGTGGATATTATTTTAATGACTCTAGAGTCACCATCTAAAGAAGTAAAGGTGGAAGCGTTCACTGAATTGCGCCAAAATTGTAAAAAACCGGCAAAAGATGATTAATCGGGATTACAGAAATTGAACGCCCTCAATGCCGTCGCCTGAAAAAAGCGAGTCCGTTAGAAATCATCGATGCTGCAACAGGCGTATTCGCCGAGAAGGGATATGCAGGAACCAACCTGGACGAGGTTGCCCGGCGAGCCCGGATAGCTAAAGGAACGTTGTATTTCTATTTTGAGACCAAGGAAGATCTCTTCATAGCAGTGGAACTTACAGCATTTAGAACGAACGCGGAAGGAATGGAAAAAGCAGTTTCAGATTTCGGGAGACCTGTACGTGATCTTATCCCTGTGCTTTTACAGGTTGCAGCAAAGGGACCTGCAAACAGCCATATTCCCGCAATTGCGCGTATGGTCATCAGTGAATCTAGGCAATTTCCTGACCTCGCCAATATCTGGCATGACAACGTTGTTGCCCGGGTACTGAATATGCTTTCTGGCGTCATGGAAAAGGGATAGAAATGGGGGTATCAGGCGGGGAAACCCACAACTTCAGGCGCTGTCCATCGTGGGACCAATGGTCACGGCCACTCTTTTCGGAAAATTTTTGCTAAAAACAGTGAACTGCGGCCCGATCTTGAGTCTTTAGTAAAAATTCATACAGATAATCATATTAGGCGGGCTTCTCAATCCTTCCCTTAAGCAGGTTGCCGATGTCTGAAACAGCCGGTGCGTGGAATGTAAATGCCCGTTAAAAGACTCCTTGTTAATTCTCATCTTGTGCTATCAGGAGGGCTGAAAGTGGCCTTTGTCTGAAACGCGAAATAGTTTTCGATCAGCTGCCCTAAGTTTTGAGGACGCCGGAATTAGATAATTTGTCTGCGATAGCCCTGATGCTGATTTTTGCTACCAGCTCTTTGGATATTTCCTCTCTTTCATCAGGCGAAAGCGCTAACCGGTGCCGCTTTCGGGCAGGAGGACGGTATCCACCACTCTGATGGAAAGTGGGTATGACAGAAGAATGGTATCTGTCGAACATTTTGGCGATCTCATGCAGGGAATCACCTTGCTTATATCTGTACCAGAGAATCGCCTTTTGTTCTGACCTGTAGTAAATGCGAGTTCTTCGTTTCATGGCAACGTGCTCCTTGATTAAGTATAGCGTTGCATCGCCCTATTGAACTCACAGCCAGAAGCAGACATTGCAGATCTAAATCGCTTACCTGTATCGGCCTCCGGATATTGCCGAAAGGATTATGCTGTCAGCATAATCCTTTGTGAGACCTGACTTTGATTTGGCATCAATAATTAATCAATAGCAGCCATAGCAAGGTCATTGATTTGTTTGAGTCGCTCCAGATGACGCAGCCCCTCCCTGAAGCCGGATGACAGGAAAATTACTGTCACATCTTTCTCATAATCAATCATAAAGCCGGTTGAACCGCCACCAACGGCCGTAAAGGCACCAGGGGATGCTGTATAACCAGCTGAGTTTGGAACATGACCCTTTCCACGAATGTAGCCGCCAAGCAGCGTGAAAGAGGCCGGAAGAGGAGGAATACTCCGTTCTGTGACTTCTGACGTCCAAGCTTCATTTATCATTCCCGGAGTATGATCCTGGTGAGCATAATCGAAAAGAGCCGGAGAAATTATGCGCTTTCCAAAAGCTTTTCCCCGGTTTCTGTAAAGCTCACAGAAGCGGAAAACATCGTCAATTGTTGCATAGGCGTTTCCGGATGGCAGCTCTGCATTTTCATCAAAATGCTGATTAAACATAGCCAACATAGCAGGAGTACCCGGATGTGTATTTTTTTGAGTGAATGACACAGGTACCCTGCGTTGATTATCAAGGGCGCAACCGAAAGATGAAGAATGCATCCCCAATGGTTCAAATAAATCTTCGCGAATTATCTGACGAAAAGTACGCCCCTTAAGATCTGTATTGACGAGTATCTGTCCCAGCGCATCATAACCAACGCCGCCTGTATAAAGGCAACGAGTTCCCGGCATATAGGATGCCGGTATATGAGATAGCGCTGCGGCTTTTGCCGATAAATTTCCGGCTTTGTCGAGGCCCAATGGGGGCGGAACAAGGGCGAATGGCAGGCCAGAAGTATGGTTCAGCAGGTGAAATACAGTAGCAGTTTGCTTTCCGTTTGCGCCGAAGCCCGGAAGAAGATCATCAACGCGGGTATCAAGGGTAAACTTCCCTTCATCAATGGCTTTCAGCACCATTGCGGCAGTGAAGGCTTTAGACAGGCTCATCATCAGATATAAATCATCACCCGACGCTTTCCGACCTGGCGCTGCGTCACCATAGTTGCGTCGGTGTAGTACTTTGCCATTTCGGGCAACAAGAACAGAAGCACCATAGTTTTCACCTGCTTCAATGTCTGCCTGTATAGCTTTATCAAGATATATAAATCTATCCTGCATTTCTGATGCCATATTCGTGGATTTTAAATTTTCCATCAGCTTTATCCTAATTCGGTAATGGTTGATTGAAGGTGTTTCACTTGTTTTGAACTGGCATGCTCCTGCTCCGGCTTTACCTGGGAAGCAGCCCATTAATCAATATCTTGAGATGTTGTTTGGCAAGGGCATCCATCATCAGCCCTTTGCCAGCATTTACGGTGAATGTTGCCCGATGAAGCAACGCCATCTGTAGTGGCCCCATAACTGAGAAAGCTATCAGATTAGGATCTCCACTCACTGCTTCGCCTCTGCTTTGAGCTCTTGAAATAAGTTCTGCAATTCTATTCATAATCGGCTGCACAACTTCTTCATTCCATATTCCTGCGACATCAGGAAAGTTATGTGCTTCCGAAATAACCATTCTTACCAGGTGAACAATATTGTCCTTATCATTCACTTCAAGAAATCGGGTAATCAACTTTTCAAGCGCTAATGTCAGTGACTCATCAAATACAGCGGCTTCTAACCGGATTTCAGCAGCTCTTGAGGCCATTGCTCCACGCGCAACCGCCCTAAAAAGTGACTCTTTGTTTTCAAAGTAAACGTACACGGTGGCCTTCGACACACCGGCTCGTCTGGCAACATCTTCCAGACGGGTTGCCGCATAACCTTTTTCTCCAAACTCGCTGGATGCAGCTTCAATTAGCTCTGTAGGGCGAGCATCTTTCCTGCGCATCCGTTGTGGCATTTTAGTGCCCCTGGCTTTGTTCAAGGTGTCCATGATTGTGCTTTCATAAAATTCACTCATAAACAGAAGTTAGTTTTTATTGACTCATTAGTCAATAATTTTGATTGTTTCGATATCTAAGTTTAACTATCGGATTCATGAGACATCTGCCTGGCCAAAACGGAGAGGTTTGACATAAATTGTTTAAGACAACAGTGCGTTAACGCCAGAGACTCGGAGGGAGGTTCTTAAGTAGGAATATAGGAGATGAATTCACCAGAAACAGCAGATGTCCGCTTTTCGCTCATAGCGGATCTTGGGCTCAAGTCACTGTATTTGTGCTATGAGCTTGCTACTTCTCAGCTTCATCAGCTAGCTAAGCCCGCAATAATCACGCGCTTCATGTCGCCAGCGCCGCAAAGCACGCTAACTGTAATCGGATGCGCCGGATATACGGCGCCATCTACAACATTACACTCTCTTCATCATCTGGCGCCTCAACACCGGTAAAGCAGCATTTAACGACCTGCTATGCATGTTCAGCAGGATGACCAGCGCGCCTGTGCTGGCGTGAAAGGTGAAACGGAAGAGTTGATGCTGCTAAACAAGGTTCAGTGTGGTAATGACCTTAAGGACGAGGGCGGGTTCATTCTGCTTCAGTGGTGATAGCTAATCACTACATAATATTAGATATAAATATGAGGGTCTTAAGCGCCATTCTCTGCGAATCTCAGAGTATGCTAATGGATTTGACCCTATATAGCCATCCGCTGACTGAACTACCTTACCTACCTCAATGTAAAGATAGAGACTGCACAGATATGAAAACAAAATCCGGTGATCCAAGAAAAAGACATGCGGCAAAGATTGCTGAAGAGGCCAGAAAAGCTAAATATCTAAAAAACCTTCAGGCTGATGATAAATATGAGCAAACAGAGAAAACTTTTATAGGTTTTATTATTATGCGGGGGATAATGCAGCCACTTTCTTACAATACAGACACACAGAAATGGACGAAAAATCCGACTGTTGCCACCATCTTTGCGACAGTTACCGCAGCTGAAGCAGTAATCAAAAACCTGAAAAGGTACAGCAGAACTGCTGAAGTACGAACACTGCGAACAGATGGCCGAATTTATTCTTCATCATCAATATCGTGGACAGAGCTACGGGGATTTCGTGAAAATGAACTGACCCAGTAGTGAACCTTAAGCTCACATGAATATTTCTGGAAGGGGCATGGTCAGATTAGGAGAGGCAGGGTGATTGAGATGTTTAAAGAAGCCGCAACCTGGATATTACCTCAGAGAACAGTATTGACAAATTGCTCAAATTTGAGTAAATTATATGACAACAACAGCTTCCTCCAAACCTTCGGGTTGTAAGAGTGGAAGCTTTTTTTTTGCCTTTTTTCAGGGACAGAAAGCGTGGCGACTTTGATACCTTATCAAAAACCTTACCTGACCAGCCAGGCACTGTGTCAAAAACTTATTGCCGACGGACTTCTCATTGGCGATATGGGACAGGCCAGTCAAACGCTGGAGCGTTGCAGCTACTATCGTTTTAAAGCCTACCTGATCCCGCTTAAGACTCCTCAGGGTGGATATCAACATGGGGCAAGCTTTGAGAATGCTGTCAGGCTTTATAATTTCGATGAAGAACTGAGAGCCCTGTTATTCAGCTTTATTCAGCAGGCTGAAATCGCATTGAGAAGCTCATTTGACAACTGGATGACGAACGAGTGCGGTCAGAATGCTTTCTGGTACCTGGATGCTACGCTTTTCGATGACAGAGAAAAACATACGCGCACAGTGACAAGCATTGCCTCTTCGTTCAGAAGATCTAAAGAGCCTTTTGCAGCGCATTTTCATGGCAAATATTACAACGCTTTTTGCTCATTTTATCGGGATCTTCCACCTGGCTGGGTGGCGATGGAACTACTTACTTTTGGCCAGTTCAAGAGCCTTCTTGAAGCGATTGATGAGAAGGCGGCAACAGCTGCCAGGCTGAAAAGATATGCCAGCAATGTCACAGGGGCTAAAGACTTTAAAACACTAAAAAGCTGGCTGACTGTGCTGCATCAGGTCAGAAATATTTGCTGCCATCATTCCCGTTTGTTCAACAGCAACCTGCCGAGCCCGGCTAATTTCAAATATTTCCTGGATCCTGCGATTCCTCTTGTAAGAGCGGGCAATTCACAGAAGGAACAGACAAACCGCTTGTACACGGCCCTCGTTGTTTTACAGCAGCTAATGATTTCTCACGGATATCCGAACATAGGTCCAAGAATCAAAACACTCATTGTTTCATACCCTGAAGTGTTACCACATCTTCCTTCAATGGGATTTCCGGTAAACTGGTCTAACGAATCACATTTTGGCTTTTTATAAATGGATACTTCCAACCTCTACGTTGATCACCTTGCATGGTGCGGGCTTATTGCTCTCAACATGGCTCGTCAGTCAGGTGTGGTAAGTTCTCCCGCGCAGGAAAACCTGTTCTTATGCCGGTGGCTGGCAAACGCCGAAAAGAAGCGCCTGTTTCGCAGAGAACTGGCCGGTGATATTCGCTGGTTATTGAAAGAGGGCCGGGAGAAAGGGCTTCAGGCCAACCTTCCAGGAAAACTGGAATATCTCTGGCAGGCCAGCAGCGGGAACTTATTAGCGCAGAATGATATGTTCAGGCTTCAGCACATCATGCACGCCATTACGCTGACCGGTATTAACTATGGGGTTCTCAGCGAATCTGAATGGGAAGGACGGCACGCAGCGAAACTGAGCCCGAAAGTGCCTGGGCTGTTTATAAGAAAAAACGAACTTGAAACCGGTTTTGATGCAAATGGAAGACAGATTCAACAGCTCACCGTTCGGATCACTGCAGACTTGCCCGCGATTGACATATTGCTGTCACGGGCTGGGTGGCGACGTCAGCCAGATAATACTTCTCCCTTGCAACATTTTTTGATAACCGTTCCTCAGGAAGCGTGAGACGCAGAGCCTGATAAGGGATTCAAGGACACACTCTGTGACTTTTCTGTACTGATTTCGTTATTTACCGCTGACGCGTATGAAATTCTGCATTGAGCCAGTAGCTAAAAGTTGTGATCCTGCTGGCGAACACCATTATGTCGCCGCTTGGACGGTGACTTATGCTCAACAAATAATCCATTTCTTCGGCCAGAGCCGGATAGCGGTCATTAAATTTTTCACCCAGTTCTTTCAGCGTAACCGGCCAATCCTGATCATTATCTTCTCTCAGTATGTTTGTCGAACGAACGGCCTTTCGTGCAGCAGACCTCTGCAGGACATGGCGCTGCGCAGGTTTCAGAGTGGGTTTCATCAGAGCAACGTAGCCGTTCAGTACCTCGATAAAATCACCGTTAACGGCAACGGCAATCTCCCTTGACGGCCTGAAAGGTTCAAAGCGGTCGCGCAGATCTTCACCGTAAACGCATACGCAGTGATGCTTCAGCCAGTAGCCCCATCGTATACCGTTAGACGGCAGCATCACTTCCTCCAGCACGCCCGGATCGATGTCAATCTTACTGACTACCGGATACTCCTGCTCAAGCGCAGTCTTAACGACGTCGATTTTTACGGTGGCATCTGCATCGGGTTCACGATAATAGATCACGGTAAGGTCGAGGTCAGACAGCCTTTCAATGGCCGTAGCGTCGATAAGACTGCCGTATACATAAACGCTATGGATCAGATCCGGAAAAGTCATTGTCAGTGTCTGAATAACATCAGCAACCAGCTGAGAAAAGGCTGGCTGAAACCCTCTGAAATCAGGCAGGGTAATGAACCCGTATTTATCAACTGCCATTAACTCACCGTCATGTCATACGTCATATATTCAGCTGAAGCCTGCAACGCAGAACTGTAATTCTGTCAGCAGCGCAGGCAGATTTCTGTCAGGGTAAAAAAGTACTGAACCTCAGAAGCAGATCGCTTTATCAGCTAATCATCATCGTTTTCCATCAGGGTGACCATTGCTCCGCGGTGAGCTTCAACCATACGAATGTAGCGCATGACAGTCTGGGTCTGCGTCCAGGTACCTTCCTGCATGATCTGCGCGATGGATATTCCTTTTCTGGCCATATCCTGTGCGGCGCCGACGCGGGCACTGTGGCCGCTCCAGCTTGCATAGCGCCCTTTGTTGGTTTCAAGAGGCTTCGTCTCACCCGCAGCCTGACGTGCACGACGATAAATATCTTCCAGGCAGGGTGCGCTCATGGGGACTTCCGATACCCTGGCTATACGGTTAGATCGATGAACAGGACAGAAGATAACAGCGTCAGGTTCGCCGGCAAGACCCGCCGCGGTGATCCATTCGCTCAGCCTGCCGGATGACTTCGCACTGAGGGCCTTAACGATGCCTCCTGACTGCAGGATGGTTTTGGTCCAGCCAACGTCCAGAATGATACGCCCGTCTGCTGCACGGGAGATATCCCTGATCCGCAGACGGGAAAGCTCGCTCATGCGCAGAAGTGTGCTGTAAGCAACATGCATAAACGCCAGATCGCGCAGCTGCTGCAGGCGGGGGGAATGACTCCATGCCGCATCCAGACGGTTCAGGTCCGGCCGGCAGAATGGAGCTGCCTGCCCTGTGCGCTCACCTGACATGACCGCGGTGCGGTTTATCTTCTTCCTGGCGCGCACGACGTCAGTCGCAACTGTGGGAGGTACCAGCCCGGCGTTACGGTGTAACATTGATATAAGCGCCGCGTGCACCGAAATGGTGGAGGTCGAACGCCCAATGGCCTGCAGGTGAAACAGGTAGTCCTGCATGTCATCCGGTGTCATTGGCAGAAAGGACCGGCGATTCTCCTGCGACCAGCGCCAGCAGATCCGCATCACGCTCAGCAGCTGACGCCACGTGTTGGCCGAAAAGGCCTCCCGATGGCGGACGAACGCGGCCAGTTTCGCGGTGAGATCATCACCGGCGCTGCCGCTGAGAGCAACACCGGTAAAACCGGAGATATCGTTCATATTTGCTCCATTTACAGCGGTTGACTGAAAGGCAGCGCTACGTGAATTCTGAGAAAGAAGCAGGGGCAATGCCCGTCAGATTTCACGTAGCGGCGCCTGATTTTTAACCACCTATGAAAAGGTGTCGTTCAGCCGCCCGCCATTCAGAACGCCGCCATTTCATATAAATGGCCGTAAAGCTCAGGATCCGGCCCCGATCCGCATGATACAGGGTTTCTGAAACGCTGTCTGGCCTTATATAAGTATAATTATATAAGGTTATAGTCTGACACGCCCAAAGATAAAGTTACGGTAGAGTCGTCAAACGGCAGGCTGCGGATGGAGTGCCTGAACGAAAACTGGTTTGGATGCTAAGTGCAAAATCGAGGCCTGGTGCATACACTTTAACCAGAGGCGCACCATTCAGCGCTGGGCTGGATAACCCGATCCGAATTCGCAGAAAAATCAGCCGGTTGTCAGAATATGCAGCCAATATGAAGTCAGTTATTTCTGATTATGGCTGAAATATATTCAGGGTCAGAGTCATAGATCCGGTTTTACTAACAGAGCATTGGATCTAATCCGGGAGGCAGGTCACATCCTGTCTGCTCTTAACAAATTCTTCGCTTAGTATTTTCAAGATGTTTAAATTTCCTTTTTTATAATCCATAAGGTTCAAAATGCAGAACGCCGTGGCAGTAAAAATTAGGCAAGCTTACTTTCTAATCTTTTATCTATCCATATCTGGAAAAATGAGGCCCCAACTCCGATTAAAAGTACACCTAAAAGATAAAAGTTAACTCTACTGCCGAAAGTTACCTCAAAAATATATGTGATTAACGGCAGCATGCTTAGACACATCATAGTTATCAATGGCGATGATTTTTGCATTCCTTTTTGCATGAAATACATTGGTAAAACAATCCCGACTAACACTAACCAGAGAGAATTAAAAATATCACTACTCGTTATTTTCTCAGCGTGTATAAATGCGTATATTACTAAGGAAAGGAACCATGTAAGGTGAAAACGCCACGCAAGAACAATGATTGGTGAAAGTGATAATAACTCTGCTTTTTCACTGTTCCACGCAACAAGCGCCGCGCCTAAAGCTGCTGCTATAGCTAAAAAAACACCGATCATAACCTGGAATGATATTATTTCCTCACTAATAATATAGGCTGAAAGGACACCACATAACATAACAAGTAGAGATGTAATAATCGAAGTTAAATATATCTTTTCTTAGAAAAAACCACACCTATTATTATTACCCACAAAAGCCCTGCTGCGGCCTCCAACAATGTAGCAGTAGAAGCAGGCATCAACATAATTGAAATATAGAAAGAGACAAATGCTAGTGCTGTGCTAACATTTAGCCTGATAATGCAAGGTACCTGTTTTCTGGAAAGCTTAATTCCTCGCAGTTTCGATATTAAAAAATACACAGCACTACAAGGGCTTTGTTGAATAAATCGGATTTAGATATAAACGCCTCTCGTCGCTGACTTCCTCAGGCAATCCGTACACTTTCTGGCATGCCTGCACGCGTCATTTTGTTTAATGCGCGGATCATGGCCATAGCTTCTCCAACCTGCGCATCATAATCCCGCAGCGTCAGATGCCCACCAAACAGCTGCTTGACCCGGTACATTGCCGTTTCAGCCACCGACCGCCGGTTATAAGTCGTGTGCCATTTCCAGTAAGCATTG
>LIDZ01006725.1_pt26 | contig 11781 bp, 10 predicted proteins | sample 644651 | NCBI WGS metagenome assembly LIDZ01 (sample SAMN03856242, study PRJNA289617) | food metagenome | isolation source: wine grapes on drying loft during traditional withering process | host: Vitis vinifera cv. Corvina | place: Italy: Gargagnago di S. Ambrogio di Valpolicella | collected 2014-01
CTGCGGCGCCCCGCCGCAGCCTTTCTTTTCCCCCGCAATGTCCGTATTCTCCTCGTCTGAATAACTCAAATCGCAGGTTACACCCGGTTAGCTGGTGTTACCCGAGACACACGTCTAAAATCAATCTAACAGCCGTGAAATGGACATAACGAGAGGTAAGATATGCGTTGGCAAGGGCGCCGCGAGAGCGATAATGTGGACGATCGCCGTGATGATTCTGGTTCGTCGCCGTCAATGGGGGCGGGAAGAATGCGCATTCCCCGGGGCAAAGGCGGCATCATTCTGCTGATTGTGGTAGTGATCGCCAGCTACTATGGCTATGACCTTAGCCCGTTGCTGACCGGAGAAAGCAGCAGCGTTTCTCAGCCAGCCCCGCAACGCCAGAGCAGCATCAAGCCGCAGCAGGATGAAGCGGCCAAATTTACCTCAGTGATCCTGGCCACCACGGAAGATACCTGGCAGCAGCTTTTTCAGAAAATGGGTAAAACCTATACGCCACCAAAACTGGTGATGTATCGCGGGGCAACCCGCACAGGTTGTGGTACCGGTCAGTCAGTGATGGGGCCTTTTTACTGCCCGGCCGATACCACGGTGTACATTGACCTGTCGTTTTACGATGAGATGAAAAACAAGCTGGGGGCGGACGGAGATTTCGCCCAGGGATATGTTATTGCTCATGAAGTGGGTCACCACGTACAGAGATTGCTCGGCATTGAGCAAAAAGTCCGCCAGATGCAGCAGGGTGCAAGCCAGACCCAGGTTAATCAGCTTTCGGTGAAAATGGAGTTACAGGCGGACTGCTTTGCCGGCGTGTGGGGTTACTACATGCAAAAGCAAAACATCCTTGAACCCGGTGATTTGCAGGAAGCGCTTAACGCCGCTGAAGCGATCGGTGACGATCGTCTGCAACAGCGTGGTCAGGGGCGTGTGGTACCGGACAGTTTCACCCACGGCACATCAGAGCAGCGTTACAGCTGGTTTAAAAAAGGGTTTGAGAGCGGCAATCCGGGCCAGTGCGACACCTTTAGTGGCTGATTATGGCCGGGGTTAACGACACACTTCGCCACAGCGAACATCTCAGGCAGCATGGGCTGCGGCAAATGCTTGTGATCAGCGGCGACGAAAGTTGGTGCCAGCATCAGGCAGAACAATGGATGGCCTGGTTACCGGGCGACTGGATGTGGCTGGGCGATGCACCACACAGCCCGCTGCACTGCGCACCGGCTGCGGCAAGAACCCTGCTGGGACGCGAGTTTCTGCACGCGGTGTTTGATGCCCGCAGCGGTTTTCATGCCGAAGCGCTGGCCGCTCTCTCAGGCACGCTAAAATCAGGCAGCTGGCTGCTGATGCTGGTGCCAGACTGGTCGCGTTGGGCTTCGTTACCCGACACCGATTCATTGCGCTGGAGCGAGCAGGCTTCGGCCATTCCTTCCTCCAACTTCATCCGCCGTTTTCAGCAGCTAGTGGAGCAGGATGACAGCGTTGCGCTGCTCCAACAGCATCAGCCATTCACCTTACCGCCTTTGCCGACATCGGCTGACTGGCAAGCCGATGACACTTCAGAACAACAGGCGGTACTTGACGCGTTGCTGTCCAGCGAGCCTGGTATTTCTGTCATTATCGCCCCCCGCGGCAGGGGAAAATCTGCACTGGCCGGGCGGCTGGCGGCACGCTGGCCCGGACGTTGCCTGATAACCGCACCGGCAAAAGTGGCCACCGATGTGCTGGCCGAATTCGCCGGTGAGGCTTTTGAGTTTATCGCGCCGGACCGGCTACTGGCACTCAGCCCTGAACAGCGGCCGCAGCCGGTTGACTGGCTGCTGGTGGATGAAGCCGCAGCCATCCCGGCACCGATCCTGCGGCAACTGGTACCGCTTTATCCCCGCGTGTTGCTGACCTCAACCTTGCAGGGTTACGAAGGTACGGGTCGTGGCTTTATGCTGAAATTCTGCGCCAGCCTGCCGCAGGTAACGCTGCGTAAACTGGATCAGCCCTTACGCTGGTCAGCCAACGATCCGCTGGAGCGTTTTATCAATCAGGCGCTGCTGATGTCGGATCTGGAACCGGCAGCGGAGGAAAGCACGCTGCCACTGCAGTTTTCCTTCCCTGAGCAATCAGACTGGCTGACTCAGCCAGAAACGTTGTCGGCCATGTATCAACTGCTGGCGAGCGCCCACTATCGTACTTCGCCGCTGGATTTACGGCGGATGATGGATGCGCCGGGCATGCATTTCAGCCTGGCATCGCAGGGCAACACCGTGCAGGGCGCGATGCTACTGGTTGATGAAGGTGGTGTGACTGTCGCTCTGTCGGAGGCGGTGTGGGCTGGCTTTCGGCGTCCCAGGGGAAATCTGGTGGCGCAGTCGCTTGCTGCCCATGGTGGCTGGCCCGAAGCCGCCCAGCTTCGTTCACGGCGTATCAGTCGGATTGCTATTGCCCCTGAACAGCGGCGCCAGGGCATCGGTCGGCAAATGGTCGGGCAGAGCAGGGAAGATGCCAGCGGGCTGGATTATTTGTCGGTCAGCTTTGGATTTACCGCAGAACTTTGGGCCTTCTGGCAATCCTGCGGCTTCAGATTGATGCGGCTGGGTAGCCAGCATGAAGCCAGCAGCGGCTGCTATACGGCGATGGCGATCCTGCCATTAAGCAAACAGGCTGAACATCTTCACACCTGCGCCGAAAAACGGCTTCAGCGCGACTGGCCGTGGTTACAGCGATTGGTGCACGGTATCAAACTGAATCTGCCTGAATCGGACGATCGGCAGCTAAATGAAGAGGACTGGCGTGAGCTGGCGGGGTTTGCCTGGGGCCACCGTCCTTTTGAAGCCAGCTTTGGCGCGTTGGGGCGGCTGGTCAGCGAGTGCCAGAGCGATCTGCCTCTGCTTAACGGGGCGATGGTGGGGGAGAAGTCGGCAGCGGAACTCAATCAACACTTTGGCCTGTCTGGCCGTAAAGCATTGCTGGCCGGTTGGCGGCAGGAAACGCAAAGAGCATTGATGAGCCTCGATGCCGCAGCCAGCGAACGCTGGCAGAGCGTGGTACAGGCGATCAAAGCATTATCGTAATTCAGGATAGTGAGCGGGTAGATCGGGAAGGGTGAAGCAGGGGCCCAAGCCCCTGCGACTTATTTCTTTTTCGGCAGGTCGTCGTCGTCGTCCCACTTATCGTTAAAATCCCGATGTGGTGGCAAATCCGGTTTGTTCGCCATATATTTTTTCGGATCGATGCGCTTCAGATCTTTATAGACGTTCATCAGCACGCCTACCATCAGCACAATCACTAACAGCCACCAATACTCTTTCAGCCATTCCATATTCTCACCTTATTCGCTTAAGCGATTAGCTGTTCCATAATCCGCTGGTACATGCGGCTAAGCAGTTGCAGGTCGGCGGCTTTGACACACTCATTAATTTTATGAATGGTGGCATTCACCGGACCCAGTTCAACCACCTGCGCACCCATACGGGCGATAAAACGACCGTCTGAAGTGCCGCCGGTAGTCAGCAACTGCGGTTTAATTTCATTATAGTGCTCAACGGCATTTACTACCGCATCGACCAACTTGCCGCGAGACGTCAGGAACGGCTGGCCGGAAACATTCCACTCCAGCGTGTAACGCAGCTGGTGGCGATCCAGCAACTCCTGCACTTTCTGCTTAATCATCGCATCCGTCAGCTCGGTGCTGAAGCGGAAGTTAAACTGCACAAAGCATTCGCCGGGGATCACGTTGTTGCTGCCGGTTCCGGCCTGCACGTTGGCAATTTGCATACTGGTCGGCGGGAAGAATTCATTGCCCTGGTCCCACTCGGTGGCGACCAGCTCATTGAGCGCCGGCAGCGCGCGGTGTACCGGGTTATCGGCCAGATGAGGATAGGCGACGTGGCCCTGAACGCCATGCACGGTCAGATTGGCGGTCATCGAACCGCGGCGACCATTCTTCACTACATCACCGACGATTTCGGTGCTGGACGGTTCACCGACCAGACAGTAATCCATGCGCTCTTTGCGCGCCATCAGCGCTTCAACCACTTTCACCGTGCCATTGGTGGCACTGGCTTCTTCGTCGGACGTAATCAGAAAAGCCAGACGGCCTTTATGATTTGGGTTGCTGGTTACGAAGCGCTCCGCCGCGACAATCATCGCCGCCAGCGAGCCTTTCATATCGGCCGCGCCGCGCCCGTACAGCATGCCATCACGGATGGTCGGTTCAAACGGCGGGTTGATCCAGCGGCTGGCATCGCCGGTTGGCACCACGTCGGTATGCCCGGCAAAGGCCAGCGTTTCGCCCTGGCCACGCCATGCCCAGACATTCAGGGTATCGCCAATGTTCATCGGCTCAATGGTGAAGCCAAGCGCCTTAAGGCGTTCGATCAAAATAGCCTGACAGCCGGCATCATCCGGGCTGAGGGAAGGGCGACGAATAAGCTGCTGCGTCAGCTCAATGACCGGACAAAACATAATCAGGACTTCTCCGAAATAAATGGCTGGTAGGTTGCTTCACTAAAGCCCAGCAGCATAGAGCCGTCTGAGCTGCAGAGCAACGGGCGTTTGATGATTGCCGGCTGTTCCAGCATCAGTTCGCGTGCAGTTGCCGCATTATTCACCCCATTGCGCGTTTCTTCGCTGAGCTTGCGCCACGTGGTGCCACGGGTATTCAGCAAGGCTTCCCAGCCCAGCACGTCGATGAAGCCCTGTAAGGTTGCGCTGTCCAGGCCATCCGCGCGGTAGTCATGAAACTGATACGCCACCGCCTGGGCTTCCAGGTACTTTCGCGCCTTCTTTATGGTGTCGCAATTTTTGATGCCGTACATTGTAAGCATGACGGTTCCCTTCTTTTTTCTGTGGGTTTCAACTATATTCGATACTGTTCAGGCGGTTAGTCTACAACGGATGCGCCTGCGAGGCAGCAGGGAAGCACAGAATATCATCACCCAGACAGAGACTTAGCGTAAGGAGGGACAATATGAACTATATGAAAGCGTCTTCCGCCCATACGGTTGAAGAGACACAATCGATGATCGTGATCGCGCGGAAGAAAACCAGCCGGTGTGATGAGTTCAATCACATCGTTGAAGCGGTGATGCTGGACCATCCCGATGCCAAAACGCATATCGACAGCGAGAGCGGCGGCTACGATAAAGTGATAGTTCTGAAATAACAGTGGACGTGAATGGGGGGTGCAGTGCCCCCCAGGCTCTATCCGCTGACGAATCCCTTCTCCTGCAACCTCAGTAACGCCGTTCCCTCTGCATAAATCATCCCGGTCGTTAATGGCGCATAGCCCAGTTTCTTATAGAAGCTGATCTTATCCGGCATCGAATAGATAAAGACTTTCCCACAGGGTGTCAGCGCTTGCATAATCGCCGCCATCAATTGCCCGCCATATCCCTTGCCCTGAAAAGACGCGTCGACAATCACATCGGAAAGGTAGGAAGCATAGGTCATGTCGCTAATGGCATGCGCCGTCGCCATCAGCTTACCGTCGACGTAGCCAAACCAGACAAACTGAGAATGCTGATAGGCGCGGTGTAGCGTGTGTGGATCGCGGCGGCCAAGGCCGGCACGCTCGATGAGATCGGCCAGTTCCTGCCAGTCGACGTCAGGGTTTTCGTAAGAGGTTGTCAGTACCATCTGAAACATTCTTTTCCTTCTGGTTTTCGAACGATAATCACGCTATTGATTAGTCTGCCAATGATAACGGCAGAACTGTGTCCTGCCACGCAAATTACAGTTTTGATCGAAACTGCCGATGGTATTGGTGAGCGAAAATGATTCACTTCGCCTTAGGATTAATCCTATAATGGACCCACAATAAAAGAGAGGTGATTTATGATTGATACAGAAATGGGGACCTGGAAAGACTTTATCGAAGCAATGTTAACGCGTAAATAACACCTTCTATAAATAAGGCGGATCGGGCAACACCGGCCACCTCCAGAACAGAAAAAGGCAGCACTCCGGTGCTGCCTTTGTTCGTTTATTTACCGGGTTTTTCCTGTACGGGGAAGCGCCGTCTGACCAGCACAAAGAACAGCGGGACAAAGAAGATCGCCAGCACCGTGGCAGAAATCATACCGCCCATCACGCCTGTACCCACCGCATGCTGGCTACTGGAGCCGGCACCGTTACTGATCACCATTGGCAACACGCCGAAGATAAAGGCCAGTGAGGTCATCAGAATCGGACGCAGGCGCTGTTTCGAGGCTTCCAGCGTCGATTCCAGCAGATCCCGTCCTTTAGCATTGATCTCATTGGCGAATTCCACAATCAAAATGGCATTCTTCGCCGACAGGCCAATAACCGTCAAAAGACCCACCTGGAAGTAGACGTCATTTTCCAGGCCGCGCGCCCAGGTGGCGACCAGCGCGCCGATCACGCCGAGCGGCACCACCAGCATCACCGAGAACGGAATCGACCAGCTCTCATACAGCGCCGCCAGACAGAGGAACACCACCAGCAGGGAAATGGCATACAGCGCAGGCGCCTGCGATCCGGACATCCTTTCCTGATAGGACGCCCCGGTCCATTGCAGGCCAAAGCCGGTAGGCAGTTTGCTGACCAGATTTTCCATCACGTCCATGGCGGTACCGGTACTCACGCCCTGACCGGATTCCCCGACAATTTCCACCGCGGAATAGCCGTTATAGCGTTCCAGGCGCGGCGAACCGGTTTCCCAACTGGTGGTGGCGAAGGCGGTGAACGGCACCATACCGCCGCTGCTGTTTCGGACGTACCACTTGCTGATGTCATCCGGCAACATGCGGTATTTTGCCGCGGCCTGAACATAGACCTTCTTCACGCGGCCACGGTCGAGGAAATCGTTAACATAGGTTGAGCCCCAGCCGGTCTGCAGGGTGTTATTGATGTCGTCAATCGAGACCCCAAGCGCCTGGGCTTTATGCTGATCGACGTTAATCCTCAACTGCGGCGTATCATCCAGACCGTTATGGCGCACTCGAATCAACGCGGTATTGCCCTCGGCGGCGGCCAGCAGCTGATCGCGTGCTTTCATCAACGCATCGTGGCCAAGGCCGGCGTGGTCCTGCAATTCCATATCAAATCCGGCCGAGTTCCCCAGCCCGGTAATGGCCGGCGGACTGCTGGCAATCACACGGCCTTCTTTAATCTTTTTGAAGGCGTTCGTTGCCCGCTCAATGATGGCGAAGGAGGTGTTTTCAGCACCCGGGCGGTCTCCCCAGTCTTTTAAGCGAACAAACATACGCGCCACGTTCTGACCATTACCGCCCGGACCGGCACCAATGGTCGAGAATACCGACAGCACGTTGTTTTTCTCCTGAGTCAGATAGTACTGCTCAACCTTGTTAACCACCTTATTGGTTTCCTGCAGCGTGGAACCCGGCGGTAACTGCACCTGAGTGGTGAACACGCCACGGTCTTCAAGCGGCAGGAAGGAGGTTGGCAGACGCAGGAACATAAAGGCCATCCCGGCGATCAGCAGCACATACAGCACCATCCAGCGTCCGGCTTTCGCCAGAATTTTGCCCACGCCACGTTCATAGCGCTCGGCATTGCGGTTGAACATGCGGTTGAACCAGCCGAAAAACCCGCGGCGACCATGATGATGGCCTTTAGCGATAGGTTTAAGCAGCGTGGCGCACAGGGCTGGGGTCAGGATCATCGCCACCAGCACTGACAGCACCATGGCGGACACGATGGTCACCGAGAACTGACGGTAGATTGCCCCGGTGGTGCCGCCAAAGAAGGCCATCGGAATAAACACCGCTGACAGCACCAGCGCAATCCCCACCAGCGCGCCCTGAATCTGACCCATTGATTTTCGGGTGGCGTCACGCGGCGAGAGTCCTTCCTCACTCATTATTCGCTCAACGTTCTCCACCACCACAATGGCGTCATCGACCAGTAGCCCGATCGCCAGCACCATGGCGAACATGGTCAGGGTGTTGATACTGAAACCGAAGGCAGACAGGATGGTAAAGGTCCCGAGCAACACCACCGGCACGGCGATGGTTGGGATCAGCGTGGCGCGGAAGTTCTGCATAAACAGATACATCACCACAAATACCAGGATCACCGCTTCAATCAGGGTCTTGACCACATCCTCAATCGACGCTTTAACAAACGGCGTGGTTTCATAAGCGACCTCTGCTTTCAGCCCGTGTGGGAAGAAGTGCGACAGCTCTTCAATACGGGCACGCACCAGCTCATCGGTTTGCAGCTCATTCGCGCCGGACGCCAGCTTGATCCCCAGACCGGATGCGGCCTGGCCGTTGTACTGGCTGAGGAAGTCATATTTCTCCGCGCCCAGCGCCACATCGGCCACGTCGCCGAGTTTTACTTCTGAGCCATCCTGATTAACCCGCAGGGTGATATCGCGGAACTGCTGCGGGGTGTTTAACAGCGATTGTGAGTTGATGGTGGCATTCAGCGCCTGGCGATCGACCGACGGCAAGCCGCCCAGCTGACCCACCGCCACCTGGCTGTTTTGCGATTCAATCGCCGAAACAATATCCGAGGTGGTCAGGGCGTAATTGATCATCTTATTAGGATCGAGCCAGATGCGCATCGCGTACTGCGAACCGTACGCATCGACTTCGCCCACGCCATCAATACGGCTGAGCGGATCCTGCACGTTACTGGCGACGTAGTCGGAAATATCCTGCTTATCCATGCTGCCGTCGGTGGAGACGAACGCCACCATCAGGATATTGGTGTCACCGGTTTTGGTCACCGTAACGCCCTGAGTTTGCACATCCTGCGGCAGCTTACGCAGCGCGGCCTGCAGCTGGTTTTGTACCTGCTGGCGCGCTTCATCCGGGTTGGTTCCGGCAGTAAAGGTCAGGGTGATGGTTGCCTGCCCGGTATTGCTGCTCTGGGAAGACATGTACATCATATTATCGATGCCCGTCATATTCTGTTCGATAACCTGGGTCACGGTATTCTCCAGCGTTTCGGCGGAGGCCCCAGGATAGTTGGCAGTGATGCGGACGTTAGGCGGAGCAAGATCGGGATATTGCTCAATGGGAAGATTTAAAATAGCCAGTGTGCCGGTCAGGCAAAGCAAAATCGCTATCACCCACGCGAAGATCGGGCGATCGATAAAAAAATTCGCCATTGAATAAAGCTCCAGGCAAGTAGTCGGGAAAGGAAATGCGCCGGCCTTGTTTTTGGGCGCGGGCTTCTGAAATCCGGTCCGCCGCAAATTTTTTTAGTTTATTCAATATGCTTCGGCAGCAAACACTTTACCCTCAGGCTTATGAAGAATCGTGGAGAAAATGAGGAGAAAGTGTAAATTATCGTACTAAATCGTCCGCAGAAGTACGCCGTCAGCCCTTGTGCCATCAGCAATTTCTCATCTGACGACCGTGACCTCACCGTTGTGCCGGAAAGCATAATGAGACGGTAGTCCCCTGGTCACCGGCTGAAGCGATGGTTATCCCGCCGTGCAAACTTTTGGCCCGCTCCTGCATAATCGCCAGGCCGTAATGGCCTGGCGGAGATGCAGCATCGGCGATACCCACACCATCATCATGAATTTCAATCAAATTTTCTCCTCTCTCCGTACGGCTGCAGCGGATCACAATCCGCGATGCCTGCGCATGACGAATGGCATTGAGCAAGGCTTCGCGCACGATTTGCAGCACATGGACCTGCTGTTGTGCCTCCAGTTGCTGTTCTGCTGGCTCACTCTCCAATACGATTTCAGCGCTGGATTGCGCGTGAAGGGTGGCAATCACCTGGCGTAACGCGGTGGCTAAATCTGCGGGCTCTGTCGACAGACGGAAGGTGGTCAGTAACCCGCGCAGCTGAAGATTCGCTTCGGTCAGGGCGCGGTCGATCTCAGCCACAATCGCCAGCGCGGGTTCCGCATTGCTATCCACCACCCGTTTCAGCCTGGCGAGTTGAATGCGTAAATAGGCGAGGGACTGTGCAAGTGAATCATGCAGCTCACGGGCGATGGTGGCACGTTCCTCTATCACCAGCAGATGGTGAACTTTTTGCTGAGCGCGATCCAGTTGCAGCGAACGGGTCAGCATGGTGGCCAGTCCTTGCATCAGTTGCGGCTCACTGGTGATTGCCTGCCAGCGTAATACCGATGCCGGCTTTTCGGCCAGCGGCAGACTCAGCCACGGCATATGGCAAATGGGCTGGCCTGCGCTCAGCGTGCCGTGGGGCTCAGCGCTCAGTTCAATCGCGCTGAGGCCTTCATGCTCGATGACTTTTTCCAGCACCTCCGGCCAGGCGTCGGCAGGATTGAGATGGCGGTTGAGGGTTTCCGAGCAGTGATAGAGCAGCGCCAGATGGCGATTGGCCTGACTCAGGTCGCTGGTTTTCTCTTTTACCGCCTGTTCGAGGCGTTGAACCTGTTTATTTAGTTCAGCCGACATGCTGGTGAAGGCGCGGGCCAGCACGCCTAATTCGTTAGTCAGGGTGGTATCCAGCGGCGCGTGCTGAAAATGGGCCTGTTCAATCTCATGGCTGGCGTTCACCAGCTTATTCAGCGGGATCACCACCTGGCGCTTCACTCGTCTTAACGTCAGAAACACCAGCAGGGCGATGGCGAAAAAACCCAGCAGGCTGACGCCGGCCACCAGTTTCATCTTCAGTTCGGCCCAGTGCTGCAGCGCCAGTACAAACCGATCGATTTGCGCGACATATAAGGAGACGTTTTGCTGGTAGTGCTGAGTCTCTCCTGCCAGCAACGCCGGCTTCAGGTTCTGCCAGTCATGGAGCAGGGCATAATAACGTGCCCGGACACTCTCCGGCACATAGGCCCGATCCAATGCTTTTAAAGGCGGCGCCTGCACGGATTGCTGATATGCGGCGATGTCTTTTGGCAATTCAGACCGCTGGCTGGCCGCATCCCACGCCAGACGATAGCTTTGCATCCGCAGGGATCCGGCAATGTTCACAGCTTCCGCATCGCGCAGGCTGGTGGAGAGCGTCAGCAGTGCCAGACCGGTCGACAGCACTGAAAGCAGGGCAATGGCGAACAGCGCGCGGGCGAGGCTGCCAGTGACGGAACGTTTGAACATCCGGCTTTTCCTTAATAAGAGAGGGGGTCAGTATAGCCGCAACCCAAAGGCAAAAAACTGACCTGAATCGGGTGCAGAAAGAATGTTCAAAACGTGCGGTATATCGCTTGAAGCACCGTACTAACCCGGATACAGTGGTTCCACTGCCTTAAAACGCCTCTCTAAATGTATCTCCGTCACGCACTTTGACATCCCTCATTACATCCCAGCTTAAATGTAACTTTTATTGACGCTTCTTAAGATAAATCCGCGCTCTCTTCACAATCCTTAACCAGCTTTACTCCTCACTCACCCTGCTTTTCATTAGCACGGTCATAATTGATTCCGTAACCAACATTAACTTTCTGACGAATGATAACTTTCGACGAGGAAATCAATTATGAATATCAAAATACCTGCACTTGTCGCTGCGACAATCCTGGCCGCTACCTCTTTCTCAGCACTGGCCGCGACTCAGGTTGATGCACAGCAGAGCCAGAATCTGCAATCTATGGGTACGGTGTCCGTCTCGTCTGTCAGCGGTACGCTGGATGACGCAACCCACCAGCTTTCTCAGAAAGCATCGGAAATGGGCGCCACGCATTATCGTGTTATCCGCGCTGATAACCCGGGTGATTCAAGCCTGTGGAGCGGTAACGCAGAGATTTACCGTTAAGCTCTACCCTCTCCGTTTTATCCCTGTGTAGCCTTAGTGAACTCACTGAACCGACCGCCCTTTGCGGTCGGTTTTTTTATGCGCCATCCGGATAAAACGGAGAGGGTAGAG
>LIDZ01012086.1_pt1 | contig 11779 bp, 10 predicted proteins | sample 644651 | NCBI WGS metagenome assembly LIDZ01 (sample SAMN03856242, study PRJNA289617) | food metagenome | isolation source: wine grapes on drying loft during traditional withering process | host: Vitis vinifera cv. Corvina | place: Italy: Gargagnago di S. Ambrogio di Valpolicella | collected 2014-01
GCTTGGCAGCAGCATCAATTTAACGGGGAGTTGGTGTCCGGTTTGATAGGGGCAAGTCCAGCATGTTATTTCAGCCCCATCACTGCCTTTAGAATGTTGACTGCCACACCGCACTCTCGCGGGCCGCCAAGACGGATAGCATCAGCAAGTGCAAGATAGTGATAAAGAGTCCTGTCCTTCTTGACCGCTTCCGGCACCGTCTTGTACAGCGGTTCTATCGCCTGTCCACGATCAATTCCCAGGGCGTCAGGCCAAACCAATATCAGCCCGCCAGCGCTCTTGATGCTTTTGGAGAGCGCTGGTGCCGCGAAGCCCGTTGGAATACCTCTAACCATTGCGCCCGGCTTCACCGGGAAGAAGTACTTCAGCGCGTGCTCGGTGATTTCCAGCAGCTCTCGCCGATTAACTTTCGCACGGCCGGTATCGTAATCATTGGTGAGCAGTCCGGACTGGCGGCACCTCGCGATGGAGTTTGAAACCTCGCTTTTGCTTAGCCCGAGGGAGGCAGACAACGCACGTAACGAGTAGCACTCACTCCAGTTCGCCAGCGGCGCAGAGAGTACGGGGTTCGACCACCCTTCCCACTCATCCCCGTTTCCCGATGGCGAGTCGAACACTTGGCTGTGAAGTTCACTCCCTTTGTCACCAGCGGGATAGGTGACTGGTGCCTGCCCCACTCGTGCACCTCCCGTCATTCGATGCATCTGCTGGGGCTTTAACGCGCTCTCAACGGTGTTCGATTTCGACTCAGATTCCGCCACCCCGTAGAGATTTTCCTCTTGAGCGTGCAAACTGGCCATCTTGAACAGAAGCAAAATATCTTGACTCTTCATAAATTCATAAACTCAGAGTGTCCACATTCCATAAAACGTGGACACTTTTCTCACCTTGGGTTTTGATGCGTCAAGCTTTTTTGGACACCGCCCCTTGTAAAGATGCTCCTTTTTGCTAAAAAACTATCCCACATGGACATCAATACCCCCCCTGAAGACTCCACACCCCCGCTAACCGCCCGGGAAGTATGCCAACTGCTCCGTGAGGTCACCTTCGAGCGCCGCACAATGGCCAAGGTCGGCGATCAGACCTCGCACAAGATGCTCGCCTGTAGCGTCATGGTAGATATCGAAGGATGGCTCATCACGCTGCACTACGATCATGATCAGCTCGATCACTGCGAAGAATGCGTGAGCCCTGAAGGGCAGCGTTGGCGCTTTGGTCCAGGGGCTCGCTTCGGAACCGATCCTGTGGCGCTGCTGAGCACCTGGGAGCAACAAGCGCTCGAACGGCTCGTGAAAGCACTTTGACGCGGGTGCCCCCTACCTCAAGCAGATAGCTTGTCAGCAGCCCTGACGGCGACCACTAAACCCGGTCGCTGTTCGCAACGACGCTAAGGAAAATAGCCCCGTAGTCAGGGTGCAACAAGTTGTTTGCGAGCATAGCCGTAACTTTCGGAAAACTCCTACAAGCGGGGGTTTACGCAACAACCAACAGACTCAGTAAACCATGAGCCAATTAATCCCGCTATTCGGCTCACCAAATGAGCCGAATAGCCCCTATAATCGGCTCACGCCCTAATCGAGCACCGCGTCATGCATCTCCACCCTTGGATCTGGCAGAGCCCCCAATGGCCCACCTTCACCTGGCGGGCAGAGACGATGGCGCCGCTCCTGCGGGCCTGCGCCAAAGCCCAAGGCCAACTGCTGGGACTGGCCGCATCGTCTGACGCCGACAGTACCGGGCATGAAGCACTCGATGCGCTGCTGCAAAATATCCTCACCACTTCAGCGATTGAGGGCGAGACCCTGAACGTGGGATCTGTGCGCTCATCGCTCGCGCGTCGGCTGGGCCTGGAGGATAGCGCGCCCGTCACCCCGCGCAGCGAAAGCATGGCAGAGCTCATGTTTCAAGCCACTCGCCAACCCGAGCTGCAACTGACGCTATCCAGGCTGGTGCATTGGCACACGCTGCTCTTCCCAGTGGATGACTCGCTGGCTACGCAATCGATCCAGGTCGGTAAATTGCGCGGTAGCGAGCCCATGCAGGTTGTCTCAGGTCGGCTGGATCGCCCGACGGTGCATTTCGAGGCGCCGCCGCGGGAGGGTCTTGACCAGCAGTTGGAGAAGTTTCTCCTGTGGTTTTCGCAAAGTCGGGACGACGCGACACTCGACCCTTTGCTGCGGGCTGGTATCGCGCACTTCTGGTTTGTGACCCTGCACCCGTTCGACGATGGCAATGGGCGCCTCACGCGGGCGATCACCGACCTCGCGCTGACCCAAGCCGATCCTCAGGCAATCCGTTTTTACACGATGTCGGCGAGCATCCTTGCGGATCGAAAAGGCTATTACCAGATACTTGAGAGCAGCCAGAAATCGACAGTCGAGATAAGCGCGTGGCTGGAATGGTTTTTACGCACCTTGCTCGACAGCCTGGAGCAGGCCTTGTGGAGGATCCATCGGCTGCTGGCCAAAACGCGTTTCTGGCAGCAGCACCGCGGCGACGAGCTGAGTACCGAGCAGGTCAAAGTGCTTAATCGCCTGCTCGACGGCGGGCCAAAAGGCTTTGCGGACGGAATCAGCGCCAGCCAGTACCAGGCTGTGGCCAAAGTGTCTAAGGCCACTGCCAGTCGTCACCTCGCCGACCTGCTGAAAAAAGGCTGCCTGCACCGCCTGCCCGCCGGCGGGCGCAGCACGCGTTACGTGCTGGCACCCGCCTGAGCTCTCACGGCGTCTGCACCACAACAGTCTTGTCCTGCAACTGGAAGCCCACGTCGCGCTTGTCCAGCGCGTACTTGGCCAGCACTTTGTCGCAGTAGCTGGTACGCGGCAAGAACGCTCCGGCGCCACGCACGTAGCTGCCCATGTCTTCATCGGTTTCGCACGACGTCAGGCTGCGGCCTTGCAGATGACCGGCGGCCTGGGCGGAGCGCAATGCGCCCATAGGGGTCCAGTCGGCGACGATCAAGGCACCGGTAGGGGCGGTAACTTCGTACTGCTCGGCAAACTGCTGAGCCGAGCGATCGCGCAGGTACGGCACCATGAAGTAGTGGATGTCGTTGCGGTACGGCAGCGCCTCGGTGTGCACAGGCAGTTTGATCACGCCCACGTCATACAGCATCCAGGCGCACAGCAACGCTGCCGGGCAGGTGAATACCGACAGGTTGAGCAGCGCAGCGCTGGTACGTTTTTGCGGCAGCAGCTCCTTCAAGCGCATCACGCCCAGGATCGCGGCAAAGGCGACGCCCGGCAAAAAGAAGGTGAAGCGATCGGTCACGTTGTAGGGCACGGCAAACACGAAGTTGAGCATCAGCGCCGCCCACAGGATGCGCTGCTTGCGCTCCTTGGGCATCATCACCAGGCCAAGCAGCTGTGGGCCCATGAGCGAGAGCAGCAAGATCATCACCGAGTTTTTCTCGTGCCACATCTTGTCGAACCGGAACATGCTGCCTTCCCAGTTGACGTCGACGTTGCTCGGCGCGGCGCCGGTCAAATAGTGGCGCACGATCTCGATCAGGTTCATGCCAGCACCCAAGTCGTGGGCGATGCCTGGATAGGCGCTGAAAAAACCGACGGCAAAGCCGGGCACAGTCATCAAAGTGCGCGCGCGATACTGCACCAGCAGATGCACATACAGCGGCAGCAGCACGATAAAGGTCAGCTGGTGCACGCTGCCGGCCATGCCGGTGAGCAAGCCGATCAATGCCATACGCGCAAAGTCGTTGAGCTTGAGGCGCAGGTCAAACCCCACGCCGTACGCCAGCAACACGAACAGCAAATGGAAGATGTAGACCTCGGCCTTGGTCGAAATCCAGAACACCCCGTGCGCCGTGATCGTTACCGCGCCGGCCAGCAAGGCCAGATTGCGCGAGGCGCCCACGCTGCGGCTCAGCCAATAGATGGCGGCCGCGACCGGGATCAGCAGGATCGAATTGAGCAGGCTCAGCAACAACGACGAATGGAACACCGTGTAGAACAACGTGTTGAAAAACTGATACAGCGGGTGATCCAACGGCCCCAGCGACTGGGCAAAGAACTGCCCGGTGGTGGCATCGGCCAAAAACATGCCGTTATCCATCCACTGGATCGGCCCGCTCGAGGCCACAAAGCTCGCGATAATCACTGCAACCAGCAATAACAGGGGCAAGGGCCCCGAAAAATACCTGCCTTTATCTGGGACCATCACGGCCTCCTCCAACAATTCATGATCACGATTCCTGCAACTGCGGCGTTGCCTTGAACTTGAGTAACATCACTGCACCAATGGCCACGGCAAACCACAGCGTCGCCAAGCGGATCAATACGGTTGCGGCCACCGCGTCAGCGCCAGCCATGCCTTTCCAGATCAACAAGGCGACCATTACCGCTTCGGCGCCGCCCAGCCCGCCTGGCATAAAGCTGATCGCCCCCGCCAGCATCGCCAAGGCATACACGAACACCGCGAAGGCCAGCGGCACATCGGCGCCCATCCATTGCAATATCCAGTAGAACGCCAGGGCCTCGGCGCTCCAGGCCACTACGCTGAGGCAGGTCACACCCACCAGGATGCTCAGGCGATGGCAGCGCTGTGCCTCAAGCAATACGTCGAACAGGCTGCGCAAGGCATTGGCCAGCTTGCCCGCACCCAGTGGCAGCAGCCCGGCAATGGACTCCAGCAGCCGGCGCTGTGACAGCACCACAAAACCCACCAGTACCAGGCCCACGCCGATAAAGATCATCGGCCGCGCATCCGGGTACAGGGTCAGGCCGAACAGGGTCAGCAGCACCACCGCAAACAGGTCCGAAAGCCGCTCGCTGAAAAACGCCGCAAAGCTCTTGGGAAACGGCACGCCCCAGCTTTTCAGCAGCACGCCGCGCAACGCTTCGCCGGCCTTGCCGGGGGTGGTGGTCAGGGCAAAACCCGCCAGATAGATGCGCAGGCTTGGGCGCCACGGCACCTTGTGGCCCATCGCGCCGAGATAAATTTGCCAGCGGCCGAAGCGCAGCAGGTAGTTGAGCGACGACATCAACAGCGCGATCAGAATGCCGCCCAAGCCGACCTTACCGACCGCCGCACTGACGGCCGCCCAGCCGCCCCACAGGGAAAACGCCAGATAGCCGATTGCCGACCCCACCACCGAGAGCATCACTGCCCGGTAGCGCCAACCCGACAGGTAGAGTGCCTGTGTCATAGCTTGAGCCTTTTGAACACCGGTTGCGGGATGGCGCGAATGATCAACATGATCAGCGCCCAAAAGCCTGGGGCATACAGGGTGTTCGCCTTGTTGCCGATGCCGCTGACGATGCGCTTGGCCACATCGGCCGGCGTGGCGACCAGCATCGCTGGCAGCGCCAGGCCCTGGGTCATCGGTGTATCGACGAAGCCCGGCTTGATGGTGATGACGTGCACGCCCACCTTGAACATCCGTGCCCGCAGCCCTTCGCAAAACGTCGATACCGCGGCTTTGGCAGTGCCGTACAGATAGTTGGACTGGCGACCGCGATCGCCGGCCACCGACGAGATCACCGCCAGGGTGCCGCAGCGCTGGATTTCAAACCGGTTGGCCAGCAGGGTCAGCATGGCAATCACCGAGGTGCCGTTGTTGGCGAACTCCTGCAGCGCCACGTTGACGTCGCGCTCGCAGTCGTGTTGATCGGGCAAGGTGCCGTGGGCCACCAGGGCAATGTCGATCTGCCCCAGCGCCGCAACGCAATCAGCCAACATTTGCGGATGGGCGGTGTAATCGGTCGCGTCCATCAGGTGCTGGTGGATGGCACCGGCGCCACGGGCTTGCAGGTCTGCGGCGGTCTGCTGGAGTTTGTCGGCGCTGCGCGCCACCAGGAAGAACTCACTGCCCTCGACAGCCCACAGACGCGCACAGGCGGCGGCGATGGCCGAGGTAGCACCGATGATCAGAACCTTTTTCATAAGATGACTCTTTTCCAGAAGCGGGACATCAAAGTGGGGTCGCGCAGCGCTTCGAGGCGCTCCCAAGCGGGGTACGCGTGACGGAAATCGCTGCCGCTCATGTGCGCGTCCTTGGCCGGATACAGCCGCCCCCCGGCTTGGCGCACGATGGCGTCCAGACGCGGGAACAACTGCTGCTCCAGCGCTGCAGACTGAGGGAAGTCCAGCGCCAGCGAGGTACCGGCCATGGGGAACGACAGCAGCCCCGGCGATGGCAGGTCGCCGCAACGCTTGAGCACCGCCAGAAACGAACCCTGGCCAGCCTCGGCGATGGCGGCCAGCAGTTCGGCCATGCCATCGCGCGCATTGGCGTCCGGGATCACGCACTGGTATTGCTGGAAGCCGCTGCGGCCATAGATGCGATTCCAGTGCATGATCCGATCGAGCGGGTAGAAAAATGGCGCGTAGGCACTGCGCCGCTGGGTACGCTGCTGCGGATGCACCCGCCAGTACAATGAGTTGAACGCGCGCAACGACACGTTGTTGATCAGCGACACGGGAGGAGTAAGTGGCACCTGCAGGCGCTTGCGCTCATCGACTTGGAGCGAGCCATAAGGCGCGTGGTCACCGACAATGAACACACCTCGGCCGGTGTCCTGGCCTTTTGCCAGGCAATCGATCCAGGCCACGCTGTATTCGTGGATGGCATCGAGCTCGGCCGACAGCGCGAAAAATTCGTCGAGGTTGCCAAAGCGCACCACGGTGGTGTCGATCTGGCTGGCCTTGATCGGCATCAGGCGTAATTTCGCCCAGCTCACCACCCCGGTCAGGCCAAGGCCGCCCAAGGTGGCGGCGAACAGTTCGGCGTTCTGCTCCAGCGAGCATTCCAGCGGCGCCTCGCCGTGGCGCAACAGGCCAAAGCTGGCGACGTGGCGGGCAAATGTGCCGCGGCGGTGGTGGTTCTTGCCATGGACATCGTTGGCAATCGCCCCGCCCACCGTGGCGAACTGAGTGCCTGGGGTGACCGGTAAAAACCAGCCACGGGGGATCGACAGCGCCAGCACTTCGGCCAGGGTCATACCGGCCTCCACCCGCAATACACCACCCGCCCAGTCGGCTTCGATCAAGCGATCCAGCGAGCGCATATGCACCACTTCGTCACTGGCGGCCAGGCAGCTGTCACCGTAGCTTCGGCCGTTGCCGTACGGCAGGGTCAAGCGATGCTCGGCCACCACACGCTCAAGCTGAGCGGGCAACTCGTCACGCCAACTGCACGAATGTCCACGCTGGGGCAGGAGGGGGAAACGGCCCCAGGAATACAGGTCTGCACTCATGCTGCGATCCAGAAGACCAGGCACAGCAGCGCGCCAATCACCTGGCTGATGCGGTCGCGAATGGCGAACACCACCGGGTCGTCGTTCATCAGGCCTCGGTGCGTGAGCATCCACACACGAGTGATCCAGAACAGCAGCATCGGGCACGCCAGCCAGATCAGGTGCGGCAAGGTGTATTGCGCGGCGGTGGTGGTGTCATGGATGTACAAGGCCAATACCATTACTGCCAGGTAGCCGGAGGCAGCACCCAGCGAGGCGATCATGTCCAGATCACCCGGAAAGTAACCGCGGCCGCGAGTTTGCCCGAGCACGTCGCGTGAACGCGCATCGCGTAGCTCGGCGTAGCGCTTGACCAGTGCCAGGCTGAGAAACATGAACATCGAGAACGCCAGAATCCAGAACGTCAGCGGCACGCTGAACGCCGCCACACCGGCAATGATCCGCGCAGTGTAGAGCATGGCCAGAACGATCACGTCAAAGGTCATCTGGCGCTTGAGGTAAAGCGAGTAGCCCAGGGTCAGCACGTAATATGAGGCCAGCACCGCGCTGAACTGCCAGGGCAACAACAGCGCCGCGCCACCAAAGGCGGCCAGCAGCAGCAACGGCACCACCACCAGCCCGGAATGAATCGACAGCCGGCCACTGGCAAACGGGCGCTTGCACTTGGTCTTGTGATGCCGGTCATCGGCAAGGTCGAGCAGGTCGTTGAGCAGGTAGACGCTGGAGGCGCACAGGCCGAAAAACAGGAACGCCAACACGCCGTTGACGATCTGCTCGGGGCGGTTGAGCTGATGGGCCGCCAGCAGAGGCACGAAGATCAGCGCGTTTTTCATCCACTGATGGACGCGTAACGCCTTGAGCCACACCTTGACCCCGGACGGGTTGGAGCGGATCACCTCCTCCACGTTGCCATAGGCCTTGGCGCGGCTTTCGACGCCGGTGTCGGGGTTGACCACGATGGCCTGACGCGAGGCCTGCCAGATCGACAGGTCGTCCTGAGAGTTGCCCATGTAGTCGAAACCGCCCTCACCGTAGCTGGCTACCAACAGGTCGCGCTTGCGATGGGCGCTGAGGTTGCGCTTGGCGTCGCTGGCATAGACTTCGTCGAACACCCCCAGGTGGTCGGCAATGCGCTCGGCCAGGCTGTGGTGGCTGGCAGTGGCAAGCACCACCATGCGCCCGCTGGCACGCGCCGCCTGAATGCGCTCGAGCACCACGGGGTCATAAGGCAGTACCGTGACGTCAAGCTCGGTGGCCAGCGCCAGGCCCTCCTTGAGCGCGGCCTTGCCCTTGAGCCACCAGGCCAACAGATTGAAAACTTGCAACGGGCGCGAGCGAACGAATGCCATCGCCGTTTCCAGCAGCAAGTCGGAACGTAGCAAGGTGCCGTCCAGGTCTACAACTAACGGAGGCAACACCTCGATAACTTTTCCGTGAATACTGGCCATGTTTAATTACTCCGGGGACATGCTCGCGACTATAAACAGTATTTTTAAAAAACAACTTCAATTAAATTAATTCGCGCCCGCCTGTTCGGCAGCCGTTTGACGCCAGAAAGTTAATTGGGTGGCCACCTGCCATAGCACGGCGTCAAAAAGTCTTTTCTGTAAGTTTTTAGGTGTCGATCCCGGTTAAAAGCCTGCCCGGTGTTGATATCCCGGCGTAAATAGGTACCTTGGGCGGGCACTATTCCTTGACGACTGCCACTGCCCGCTTTTTTTGCCCAGAGCCCGCCCAACATGCACACACCCAACCTGGACGGCATAGACCGCCAATTGCTTGCCGCTTTGCAGGTCAACGCCCGTGAAAGCGTTGCCGTACTGGCCCGTAAACTGGGTATCGCCCGCACGACCGTCACGGCGCGCCTGGCACGCCTGGAGAACAGCGGCGTCATCACCGGCTACGGCGTACGCTTGAGTCAACGCCTGGTGGATGGCGGCCTGCAGGCCTATGTAGGCATTACCGTGCAGCCGCGCTCGGGCAAGGACGTGGTCAAGCACCTGACCGGCATGCCCCAGGTGCAGCAACTGTGCGCGGTCAGCGGCGAATTCGACTATGTGGCCTGGCTGCGCAGCGAATCGCCGCAGCAGCTGGACGAACTGCTGGATCAGATTGGTAGCGTCGAGGGGGTCGAGAAGACCACCACCTCGATCATCCTCAGCAGCAAGATCGACCGCGGCACTCCGGTCTGACTGCCTACTCTGCGGCGAGGCCGCTTGCCGCCGATCGACCCTGACCGGATCTGACGGTGGCCAGAGGGCTAGCCACGAGTCGGTCATTACGACCGATTCACCCTTGCAAATGACCAGCAACACTGCAAAAAGACCGCATTATTGGTCTTAATACCGTAGCCGCGCCGCTCTAGAATGACTGGCTTCTATACTCTCCCGCCCAGCCCTTCCCTGCGAGGCCATCATGCGCAAACCGAACCGCCATCCTGCCGGCGACAAGCCGCCCATCACGGCCTACGGTCCGGATTTTCCGTTTGCCTTCGACGACTGGATCGAGCATCCCGATGGCCTGGGGATTCTGCCCACCGAGAGCCACGGCGCCGAGGTGGCCATCGTCGGTGCCGGCATCGCCGGGCTGGTGGCCGCCTACGAATTGATGAAACTGGGCCTCAAACCGGTCATCTACGAAGCCTCGAAAATGGGCGGGCGCCTGCGCTCCCAGGCCTTTGAGGGCACCGATGGGATCATCGCCGAACTGGGCGGCATGCGCTTTCCGGTGTCGTCCACGGCTTTCTACCACTATGTGGACAAGCTCGGACTGGAGACCAAACCTTTCCCCAATCCATTGACTGGCGCCTCTGGCAGTACCGTCATTGATCTGGAGGGGCAAACCCACTACGCCGAAAAACTGGCAGACCTGCCCGCGCTGTTCCAGGAAGTCGCCGATGCCTGGGCCGACGCCCTTGAGGAAGGCTCGCGTTTCGGCGATATCCAGCAAGCCATCCGCGACCGCGATGTGCCCCGCCTCAAGGCCCTGTGGAACACCTTGGTGCCACTGTGGGACGACCGCACCTTCTATGACTTCGTGGCCACCTCCAAGGCCTTTGCCAAACTGTCGTTCCAGCACCGCGAGGTGTTCGGCCAGGTAGGCTTTGGCACCGGCGGCTGGGACTCGGACTTCCCCAACTCGATGCTGGAGATCTTCCGGGTGGTCATGACCAACTGCGACGACCACCAGCACCTGGTGGTCGGCGGCGTAGCCCAGGTGCCGCTGGGTATCTGGCGGCATGCACCCGAGCGCTGCGTGCATTGGCAGGCAGGCACCAGCCTGGCCAGCTTGCACCACGGCGCCCCACGCAGCGGCGTGAAGAAAATCCACCGTGCTACCGATGGCAACTTTACGGTCACCGACAACTGGGGCGACGAGCGCCAGTACGCCGCCGTGCTGGTCACGTGCCAAAGCTGGCTGCTGACCACCCAGATCGATGTCGAGGAGTCGCTGTTCTCGCAAAAGATGTGGATGGCCCTGGACCGCACGCGCTACATGCAGTCGTCCAAGACCTTTGTGATGGTCGATCGGCCGTTCTGGAAGGACAAAGACCCCGAGACCGGGCGTGACGTGATGAGCATGACCCTCACGGACCGCCTGACCCGCGGCACCTACCTGTTCGACAACGGCGACGACCAGCCGGGGGTGATCTGCCTGTCGTATTCATGGATGAGCGATGCGTTGAAGATGCTCCCGCACCCGGTCGAAAAACGCGTGAAGCTTGCCCTCGACGCGCTGAAAAAGATTTACCCCAAGGTCGACATTGCCGGCCACGTGATCGGCGATCCCATTACCGTATCGTGGGAAGCAGACCCTTATTTTCTGGGCGCGTTCAAGGGCGCGCTGCCGGGCCACTATCGCTACAATCAGCGCATGTACGGGCATTTCATGCAGCAGAACATGGCGGATGAGCACCGCGGCATCTTTATCGCCGGCGATGATGTGTCATGGACACCAGCCTGGGTCGAGGGCGCCGTGCAAACCTCGCTCAATGCGGTGTGGGGCATCATGAAACACTTTGGTGGCCACTCCCACGCCAGCAATCCGGGACCTGGGGATGTGTTTGACGAGATCGGGCCGATTGCTTTGCCGGATTGATTCAACACGGCATGTGGCGCCCCCACAACTACACAGCTCAAGACCTGCGAGCACTGTAGGAGCGCAGCTTGCTGGCGAAGAGGCCCGCAAACCCACCACACACCACTGGAGCCCCCACCACCATGCGCCTGGCCCTCTACCAATGCGAACCTCAGCCCCTGGACATCGAGGCCAACCTGCAGCGCCTCGACGCCCAGGCAGCGGCCTGCGCGGCCGCTGGTGTCAATCTGCTGATCACCCCGGAGATGTTTCTCAGCGGCTATAACATCGGCGCCAGCGCAGTAGCCCGCCTGGCCGAAGCCGCCGACGGCGCCAGCGCCCTGCGCGTGGCAGCCATGGCCCGTCAGCACGGCACCGCCATCCTTTATGGCTACCCTGAACGCGGCGCAGACGGCCGCCTGTACAACGCTGTGCAGCTGATCGACCGCCACGGCGCAGCCTTGGGCAACTACCGCAAGACCCACCTG
>LIDZ01008662.1_pt5 | contig 11764 bp, 8 predicted proteins | sample 644651 | NCBI WGS metagenome assembly LIDZ01 (sample SAMN03856242, study PRJNA289617) | food metagenome | isolation source: wine grapes on drying loft during traditional withering process | host: Vitis vinifera cv. Corvina | place: Italy: Gargagnago di S. Ambrogio di Valpolicella | collected 2014-01
GCTGGGCTCTTTGCGTTTGAAGATCAAGATTGAAGGCAAAAGCAAAAGCTTCCCGGCTAAAGCCGGTCCCACTAACAGCAGCGAGTGCATTCAGTGGGAACACCGCCGGCTGTAGGACCGGCTTCAGCCGGGAAGCCCTTGATGTGCTTTTGAGCTGCTTTTGATGTGCTTTTGATCTTCGTATACAAAATGCCCAGACACCACCAATCGCGACTTTGGTGCAGGCCGAACGCAGACGACGCGGAGTGGGCCGAGCGGCATGGATGCCGCGAGAGCGCCGCTAGGACATGGATGTCCGTTCGGCGCGGGCCCACGGAGCGTCGTCGGAGTGAGGGTACCCGACGAAGTCGGGCCAAACCGAGAGCAGGCACTTTTGGTTACTTTTAGTGCTTTTTAAAAGTAACTCGCCGAAGGCGAAACAGTCTGCCCCCAGGCAGGCGCTCTTGATCTTGATCTAAGCCTTACAAAAGCAAAGCGCCAACAAGCCCACTGATTACCCCGACCAGCATGGTCAGCACCCCCACGATCACCAGCACCTTGGCGTCGAAGGATTTACGCAGCATCAACAGCGACGGCAAGCTCACGCTCGGCAGGGTCATGAGCAACGCCACCGCCGGCGCAGTGCCCAGACCCAACGCCAGCAGCGTCTGCACGATCGGGATTTCGGCCGCCGTCGGGATCACGAACAATGTCCCGACAATCGCCAGCGGCACCAGCCACAACAGACTGTTGCCCATCGCGCCGTCAACGTGAGGGAACAGCCAGACCCGCGCGGCGCCCAGGATCAGCACCGCGAGGACGTAGATCGGAATCGTCGTCCAGAACAACTGCCAAATCGTCTTGCCCCAGCGCACCAGCAGGCTGCCTTCCTCTGGCCGCTCGGCATTGGCCACGGCCTCCAGCGCCTGCTCCGGCACGGCTTCCGGGCGGGAAATGCGTTGTGCAACAAGGGACACGCCGATCACCAGCACAAGGCCCGCCACCAGTCGCAGGGCGGTGAAGCCCCAGCCCAGTACGAACCCCATGAACACCAGCGTGGCCGGGTTGAGCACCGGGTTGGCGATCCAGAAGGCCAGCGCCGCGCCCACCGACACGTTCTGCTTGCGCAAGCCCGCTGCCATCGGCGCCGCGCAGCAGCTGCACATCATGCCCGGCAGGGCGAACAGGCCGCCGCGAATGGTCGAGCCGAGTCCGGCGCGGCCGAACATCTTCAGCAGCCAGTCCCGGGGAATCAGCACCTGCAACAGCGAGCCGAGGATGACCGCCAGCACGGCGGCTTTCCAGATCGCCAGGAAGTACACCTGGGCGTACGCCAATGCGGCAGCCCATGGCGTAGCCGGGTTGTCGTTGATGATCGAGCCGCCGATGGTGTGGGTGTCGGCGGCGATGAAGGATTTCAGGTAATACGGCGACCACTTCACGTAGTACAAGCCGATGGCGGCCACCAGCAGGAACGCCAGGGGTTTCCACCAGAACGACCAGCCGCGGCGTTCGGAGGTGAGCGGGAGGGCAGTCATGACAGGCACCAGAGCAGGAAATCGTGGGGGCGGGATGATACGCCGTGGCCGGGCATTATAGTAGGTGTCGCAAGGTATGTCGGCTCACGCCCGTCCGCCGAAATCCAGCCCGGAGGCGCGCAGCAGTTCCTGGGTGTAGGGCTGGCGCGGATGACCGAAGATAACCCGCGCCGGCCCTTGCTCGACCACTTTGCCGTCCTTGATCACCAGCACGTCGTGGGCCAATGCATGCACCACCGCCAGGTCGTGGCTGATGAACAGATAACTGAGGCCGTGACGAATCTGCAAATCCCGCAGCAAGGCAATGATCTGTTTTTGCACGGTGCGGTCCAGCGCGGAAGTGGGCTCGTCTAGCAAGATCAGCTCCGGTTCCAGCACCAGCGCCCGGGCGATGGCCACCCGCTGGCGTTGACCGCCGGAGAATTCATGGGGGTAACGGTGTCGGCTCTCCGGGTCGAGACCGACTTCGCCGAGCACGCGGATCACCGTCTGTTCACGTTGGGCCGGTGTGCCGATGCCGTGGGTCAGCAGCCCTTCGGCGATGATCTGCTGCACCGTCATGCGCGGACTCAAGCTGCCGAAAGGGTCCTGAAACACCACCTGAATGCGCTTGCGCAACGGCCGCATCAGTTGCTGGCTGCGCAGGCTCAGCTCCTTGTTGGCGAAACGGATGCTGCCTTCGGAATCGATCAGCCGCAGGATCGCCTGGCCCAGGGTCGATTTGCCCGAGCCGGACTCGCCGACGATGCCGAGGGTCTGGCCTTTCAACAGCTCGAAACTCACCCCGTCCACCGCCTTGATGTACTGCCGCTCGCGCCGCAACAACGGCTTGGGCAGGGGAAACCAGACCTTCAGCGCGTCTACCGACAGCAGGGTCTGGGTGTGCTCGCCGGGCACCGGTTCGCCGTCGGGTTCAGCATTGATCAGCAGGCGGCTGTAGGGGTGTTGCGCAGCGGCGAACAGCGTCTGGCAATCCGCCTGCTCGACGATTTCGCCGGCGCGCATCACGCAGACCCGCTGGGCGATGCGCCGGACCAGATTGAGGTCATGGCTGATCAGCAGCAGCGACATGCCCAGCCGTTGTTGCAGGGATTTGAGCAGTTCGAGAATCTTCAGCTGCACCGTCACGTCCAGCGCCGTGGTGGGCTCGTCGGCGATCAGCAGCTCGGGTTCGTTGGCCAGGGCCATGGCAATCATCACCCGCTGGCGCTGGCCGCCGGACAGTTGATGGGGCAGGGCCTTGAGCCGCTGCGGCGGGTTCTGGATGCCCACCAGCCCGAGCAGCTCCAGGGTGCGCTCGCGGGCGGCCTTGCCCTTGAGGCCCTTGTGCATGGCGAGGATTTCGCCGATCTGTTTCTCCACCGTATGCAGCGGATTCAGCGAAGTCATCGGCTCCTGAAAGATCATCGCGATGCGGTTGCCACGCAGGCCCCGCAATTCTTTGTCGCTGGCGTGCAGCAGATCGACGCCCTTGTAACGAATGCTGCCCTGGGTGCTCACGGACTTGGTCGGCAACAGGCGCAGGATCGAGTGGGCGGTCACCGACTTGCCCGAACCGGACTCGCCGACCAGCGCCAGGCATTCGCCGGGCTGGATGTCGAGGTCGATGCCGTGCACCACTTCGGCACCGTTGAAGGCCACGCGCAGGTTACGGATCTGGATCAGAGGGTCAGTCATGGCGGCGCTCATGTGCGGGGGTCGAAGGCGTCACGGCAGGCTTCGCCGATGAACACCAGTAGCGTGAGGATCAGCGCCAGGGCGCAGAACGCCGTGACGCCCAGCCACGGCGCCTGCAAGTTGCGTTTGGCCTGACCGATGAGTTCGCCCAGGGACGCGCTTTCGGCGGGCATGCCGAAGCCAAGGAAATCCAGCGCGGTGAGGGTGGCGATGGCGCCGGTGACGATGAACGGCAGGTAGGTGAGGGTGCTGGTCATGGCGTTGGGCAGAATGTGCCGCCACATCAGCGCGCCGTCGCTGAGGCCCAGGGCGCGGGCAGCTTTGACGTATTCCAGATTGCGCCCACGGAGGAATTCAGCGCGGACCACGTCGACCAGCGCCAGCCAGGAAAACAGCGACATGATCCCCAGCAGCCACCCGAAGTCCGGCTCGACGAAGCCCGACAGAATGATCAGCAGGTACAGCACCGGCAGCCCCGACCAGACCTCCTGCAAGCGCTGGCCGATCAAATCCGCCAGCCCGCCGTAATAGCCCTGAATCGCCCCGGCGAACACGCCGATCACCGTGCTGATGGCGGTCAGCGCCAACGCGAAGAGTATCGATACGCGGGTGCCGAACAGCACCCGCGCCATGACGTCCCGCGCCTGGTCGTCGGTGCCCAGCCAGTTGCGCGCGCTGGGCGGGCTGGGGGAGGGCTCGCGCAGTTCGTAATTGACTGTGTCGTAGCTGAAGGGGATCGGCGCGAAGAGCATCCAGCCGCCCTTGTCGACGATCAGTTTGCGCACGTAATCGCTGGAGTAGTCCGGCTCGAAGGGCAGCTCGCCACCGAAATCGGTTTCCAGGTATTGATGCAGAGCCGGGAAGTACAGCTCGCCCTGATAGCGCACGATCAACGGCTTGTCGTTGGCGATCAGTTCGCCGCACAGGCAGATGACCAACAGCGCCACGAACAGCCACAGCGACCACCAGCCGCGCCGGTTGGCTTTGAAGTTGCCGATGCGGCGCCGGTTTTGCGGGGAAAACTCGAACATCAGGCGCTCCTCGCGGAAAAGTCGATGCGCGGGTCGACCAGCGTGTAGCACAGGTCGCCCACCAGCTTGATCAACAGGCCGAACAGGGTGAACAGAAACAGCGTGCCGAAGACCACCGGGTAATCCCGGGACACCGCCGCTTCGTAGCCCATGCGGCCGATGCCATCGAGGCCGAAGATGGTTTCGATCAGCAGGGAGCCTGCGAAGAAAACCTCGATCAGCGCCTGGGGAATGCCCGCCACCAACAACAGCATGGCGTTGCGGAACACGTGGCCGTAGAGCACGCGCTGCTCGCTGAGGCCCTTGGCCCGTGCGGTGACCACGTACTGGCGACCGATCTCGTTGAGGAAGCTGTTTTTGGTGAGGATGGTCAGGGTCGCGAAGCCGCCGATGACCAGCGCACTGACCGGCAGCACCAAATGCCAGAGGTAATCGCGCAGCTTGCCCAGCGGCGAGAGGCTGTCAGAGTCGTCGGAGAACAGCCCCTGGGCCGGAAACCAGCTCCAGTAGCTGCCGCCGGCAAACACCACGATCAGCAGAATGGCGAACAGAAACGCCGGGATGGCGTAGCCGATGATGATCAGCGTGCTGCTCCAGACATCGAAGCGGCTGCCATGGAGCACGGCCTTGCGGATGCCCAGCGGGATCGAGATCAGGTACGTGATCAGGGTCGCCCAGAGCCCGAGGGATAGGGTCACCGGCAGCTTTTGCAGGATCAACCCGGTCACCGTAGCGCCGCGAAAAAAGCTGCTGCCGAAATCCAGCTGCGCGTAATGGGTGAGCATCAGCCACAGGCGCTCGTGCAGCGGTTTGTCGAAACCGTATTGGTGCTTGATCGCTTCGACCAGCTCCGGGTCCAGGCCTTGGGCGCCCCGGCTGATGCCGCCGGTGGCCGCGACCTCGCCAGCGCCGCCACCGATGCCGCCCGCCGGGCCCATGCCCTGAACCCGGGCGATGGCTTGCTCGACGGGACCGCCCGGCGCGGCCTGCACGATAAGGAAGTTGACCACCAGAATGCACAGCAGCGTGGGGATGATCAGCGCCAGTCGGCGCAGGGTATAGGCGAGCATGTCACTGGCCCTCCGTTGTTGGCGCGGCACGGCTATTAGCGCTGTTGCTGTGTGTCGCCAGCTGCGCATCGGTCAGCGGCACGCGGCTGACTTCCCACCAGCTTTCCAGACCGACGTCGTAGATCGGCTCGATCGCCGGCCGGCCAAAGCGGTTGGCGAACACCACCGGTGTGCCTTGGGAGTAATAGTTCGGAATCATGTAGAAACCCCAGAGCAGCACCCGATCCAGGGCGCGGGCGTAGTGCAGCATGTCGTTGCGGTTGTTGGCCGCCACCAGGCCATCGATGAGGCGATCGACCGCCGGATTGCGCAGGACCATGGCGTTGGAACTGCCGACCTGCCGCGCGCTTTGCGAGCCGAACAGGTTGTACAGCTCGCGGCCGGGGGAGAGGATCGGATTGCCGTTGCTCGGCAGCGTGACCACGATCATGTCGTAGTCCCGGGCGTTCAGGCGGTTCATGTACTGCGCCGAGTCCACGCGACGAAAATTCAGGGTGATGCCGATCTGCGCCAGCACCCGCTTGTACGGCAGCACCAGCCGCTCGAAACCGCCCTGGCCGTCGAGGAAGGAAAACTCCAGCGGCTGACCGGCGGCGTTCACCAGCCGGTTGTTCTTCGCGTGCCAGCCGGCCTCGGCCAGCAGTTTGAGGGCCTTGAGCTGCTTGTCGCGGATGTAGCCGCTGCCGTCGGTCTTCGGTGCGCGCCAGACCTGATCGAAGACTTCGTCCGGGATCTGCCCGCGCAGGGGCTCGAGGAGGCTCAGCTCCTGGGCGTCGGGCAGCTCGGTGGCGGCCATCTCGCTCTTCGGGAAGTAGGTTTGTTCGCGCACATAGAAGTTGCGCATGATCTGGCCGTTGACCCACTCGAAATCCCAGAGCATCGCCAGGGCCTCACGGACACGCCGGTCTTGGAACATCGGCTTGTCGAGATTGAACACGAAGCCCTGACCGGCCACCGGGCGGCGTTTAGCCAGAATGGTCTTTTGCAGACGGCCCTCCTGCAAGCTCGGCGCGGTGTAGCCGACGACGTAGCCAGCCGAGGAGAACTCGCGGTTGTAATCGAAGTTGCCGGCCTGGACCAGTTGCCGGGCCACGTCGACATCGCCGTAGAAATTCACCGTCAGTGCGTCGAAGTTGTAGAGCCCACGGCTGACCGGCAGGTCTTTGCCCCACCAGTCCTTGACCCGCTCGAAGCTGACACTGCGCCCGGCGTCGACCCGCGAGACCCGATACGGCCCACTGCCCAGTGGCGGTTCGAAGCCGCCGCCCTTGGTGAAGTCGCGGGTTTTCCACCAGTGCTCGGGCAGGATGCGCAGGCTGGCGAGGTCCAGGGCGAGGGTGCGATTGGTGCCGGTTTTGAAATCGAAACGGATCTGCCCCGGCGCTTCGATGACCGCGTCCTTGACGTCAGCGTACAGCGGGCGATAGCTGAAGCTGCCCTGGGTAATTAGCGTCTGCCAGGTGTAGCGCACGTCTTCGGCGGTAATCGGCGTGCCGTCATCGAAACGCGCCTTGGGGTTGAGGTAGAAACGCACCCAGAGGTTATCGGGGTCGCGCTCCATTTTCTCGGCGACCAATCCGTACACCGTGTAGGGCTCGTCCAGTGAGCGATAGGCCAGCGGCGCATACACCCACGTGTCGATCTGGCTCACGGAAATGCCCTGATCGACATAGGGCGTGAGGTAGTTGAACTGGCCGATCTCCTCGGACGCGCGGCTCATGGAACCGCCTTTGGGCGCATCAGGGTCGACGTAATCGAAGTGCTGGAAATCAGCGGCGTATTTCGGCGCTTCGCCATAGACGGTCAGCGCATGCACCGCCGCGGCAGACACTTGGGAGATACCCAGCAGCAGCGAGCCAGACAACAGCACCGAGTACAGCAATGCCCCGCCCGGTAAGCGGCGCGGCAGAGGAAAGGGGGTGGCGGACATGCGGACATCCTTGAGTGCAGCCCGACGCGCCGGATCACCTGCGCGTCGGGCGTCAGCGCTTAGAAGTGGTACGTGGCCCGCGCAAAAAGCGTGCGGCCCAGTGGATCGGCGTAACGAGGGTCATAGCCGGACTGGAAGTTGTAGGCCTGGTTGGTGAACGGCGGGTCGCGGTCGAACAGGTTGCGCACGCCGGCATCGACGTCCAGCACCTTCTCGAAGGTGTGGCCCACCGACAGGTCCCACAGCGAGTACGACGGCACGGTACCGTTGGTGCTGCGGTCGTAGTCGTTGTAGCCGCTGGTGAAGCGGTTGGTCAGGGAGGCACGGCTGTCGCCCAGGGTCCAGCTGCCGATCAACACGTGTTTCCAGCGCGCGATCACGCCATCACCCTGGAAGTCGCCGACCTTGTCGGTGTATGGACCGTCGATGATGTTCTGGAAGTCATAGCGGTTGACGTAGGTCCCGGTCAGCCCCAGACCGAACTGGCCATACGGCGTGTTCGGGAAGCGGTAATCCAGGGTCACGTCGACACCATTGGTCTTGACGATGCCCAGGTTGGAGTTGCCGGTGACGATGTTGGCGATGGAGCCGTCGGCGTTGCGGATGATGCGGTCGCCGTACAGGTCCGATTGGTCGAACACGGTGGATTCAGGAAACGACTGAATCTGGTTGGAAATGTGAATCCACCAGAAATCCAGGCCCATGGAGAGGTTGTTCATCGGCTGATAAACGAAGCCCAGGGTCACGTTGCGGGCTTTCTCCGGGGACAGGCTCGCGTTGCCACCGCTGCGGTTGAGGAACTGCTGATTGCAGTCACGCCCGGCCTGACCGCCCGGTTGCACGGTACCGCCGGCGCACAGCGTCGGGTCGTCGTAATAACCCTGGCTGTAGGCCAGGCTCTGCGGGGCGTACAGCTCGTACAGCGACGGCGCACGGAAACCTTCGCTGTACGCGCCGCGCATGACCAGCTCTTTGAACGGCTGGAAGCGGAACGAGTATTTCGGGTTGGTGGTGCTGCCGAAGTCGCTGTATTTGTCGTGGCGCACGGCAGCGGTCAGTTCCAGGCTGTCGATCACGGGGACGTTCAGCTCGGCGTATTCGGCCTTGACGCTGCGATCGCCGGACACGGAACCGGCCGAGTCCAGGCCCAGGCTGTCGATGTCATCGACGAAGTCCTCGTAGTTCTGGTGCAGCTTTTCCTTGCGGTATTCGCCGCCCAGCGCCAGACCGGATTCCCCGGCGCCGAACCAGTTGCCGATCTCGCGGCTGATACGTCCGTCCACGCCATAAACGCGGCCAACGGCGGTGGAGTATTCGCCGTGGTACGCCGCATCGTCGATGTACTGCTGACCCGCCGCCGATTGCGCGCCGAACGGGTTGAGCAGGCCGCTGGCCAGGCCCGCTTTGAGGGCGGCGTCGCTGGCGTAACCCGATGTCACGCTGGAAACGACTTTGCTCTGGTTGTAGTTGGCGCCCAGGTTGTAATCCCAGCCGCCGACGGTGCCGTCGAAGGTCAGCAACAGGCGCTGGTTGGTGTTCTGGTCCTTGCTGCCACGGGGGCCCGCGGCGGTCTCACGCCAGGCGGTGTCCACCGGTTGGGTCGGGTCGAGGGCGAAGTTGTTCGGGCCGGGGGTGATGCCGTTGCCCGGGTAGTAGGGCGAAGACGGGTCGATGCTCAGGCCGGTCAACGGCGCCGGGCCGATGCTGGTGGCGTTGTTGTTGCGGGCAAAGAAGTATTCGAGGCTGACGTTGTGGTCTTCGGCCAGCTTGCCGGTGGCGCGACCGAAGAACGAGGTCTTCTCGGTCTGCGGCACCAGGTCGATGTAATCGCGGGTGCTGAACCGGCACAGCCCGTTCACGCTCACCAGACCAGGTCCCGCGCAGTTGGGCGCGAGGGGGTTGGTGCTGTTGTTGCTCTGGTAGTAGTTGCCGGGATAAGCGGTGCCGGAGGTCTGGTTGAGGCCGCGGCCCGGGACGTAATCCTTGTCGAACGAACGGTCGTTGGCGTCGAGGTTCTGCTGCTTGTTGTAGTTGAACACGCCCATGACGTTGAAGCGGTCTTCGTCCAGATCGCCGAAACCCCAGCTGGCGCTGACGTCTTTGCTGGCGCCGCCACCGCTGGCGGTCGGGGTGTCGCCGCCGAGGCTCAGGGTGCCGTCGGTCAGGGATTTCTTGGTGATGAAGTTGATCACGCCGCCGATGGCGTCGGTGCCGTACAGCGCCGAGGCACCGTCGCGCAGCACTTCGATGCGGTCGATGGCGGCGAACGGAATCATGTTCAGGTCGATGGCGCTGCCGTTGGGCGTGCCGACGCCGGACAAGGCGTTGTTGGCCAGACGGCGGCCGTTGAGCAGGATGAGCGTTTTGTTGGCGCCGATGCCGCGCATGTCGGCATAGGAAGCGCCGCCAGTGGACGCACCGACCGAGCCTGCGCTGTTCATCATCGACTGGCTGCCGGTGATGCGCTGGACCATCTGCTCGGTGGTGGTCACGCCTTGCTTCTTCAGTTCGTCGGCACGCAGGATGGTCACCGGCACGGCGGTTTCCGCATCGGCCCGGCGCACGGCCGAACCGGTCACTTCCACCCGTTTGAGCTGGGTGGTCGCCGGCGCAGCAGCCACCGCCGCCGCGGGGACAGCGGCTTCACTGCCAGGTGCGGCATCGGCGGCGCTGTCCGTGCTGTCGGCGCCATAGGCCGGGCTCATGCCGACCGCCAGTGCGCAGATCAGCGCACGGGGGTGGCGTTGTACGGCAACAACAAGGGGCTTGAGGGTAAAACCGGGAAAGCTCATCAGCATGGTAGTTTCCGACTTATTCCAGATGTTATTGAAATGGCCTTGTGAGCCCTCGTTGCTCCGACACGGTGATGGCGGTCGGGAATTTCCTTATTTCAAACAAGCCGCTCCCCTCCGGGGCAAAAACCCGGACGGCGGTGAATCGGGAGTAGGGTGCGCAGGGCCGCAGCGGGGTGCGGCGCCTGCTTCAGGTGCAGATCAGGTGCGGGTCATGTGTCGATCATTTGGACGTCATCACTGAAATCCTGGTGATGCCCGAGCGCTCGATCGACGCCATCGCCTTGGCCACCTGGCCGTAGTTGACGTTGGTGTCGGCCTGCAATTGCACGCGCACCTCCGGGTCCTTGGCCTTGACGTCCTTGAGGCTGAGCTCCAGGGATTCCGGCGCGACTTCGGATTTGGCCAGGTAGAACTTGCCGTCCTGATCGACGCTGACCACCACCGGGTCTTTCTTGTCGGCGGGCGCGACGGCGTCGGTTTTCGGCAGGTTGACCTTGATGGCGTTGGTCATCAGCGGCGCGGTGACGATGAACACCACCAGCAGCACAAGCATCACGTCCACCAGCGGCGTGACGTTCATTTCGCTGAGCACTTCATCGCTGTCTTGGGTGGAGAACGACATCAGCTCGCCTCCCGCACAGTCTGGCTGTGCTTGCTGGCGATGGCCTGACGGTTAATGGCGAAGGCGCTGCGCTGGGCGAGGGCGTCGAAGTCGTGGGCGAAGTCATCCATGTCGGCGACGGCGAGCTTGAGACGGCGCAGGAAGAAGTTGTAGATCAGCACTGCCGGGACCGCGACGGCGATGCCGACACCGGTGGCAATCAGGGCGTGACCGATGGGGCCGGCCACGGTTTCCAGGCTCGCCGAACCGCTGGCGCCGATGCTTTGCAGCGCTTCCATGATGCCCCAGACCGTACCGAACAGGCCGATGAACGGCGCCGTGCTGCCGATACTGGCGAGGATGGCCTGGCCGGCTTCCAGGGCGCGGCGTTCTTTCTGGATCTGCTGGCGCAGGTTGCGCTCCAGCCGGTCGGAGCGGTTGATGGTGTGGGCGAGCTGCTGGGTGTTGCGCGGCGTGTCGTCCACTGCCATGGCTTCGAAACCGCTGTTGGCGATCCGCGCCAGTGAGCCCGGGTATTGACTGGAGTGCTCGGCGGCGGTGAGCAGATCCGGCGCTGCCCAGAAGGCTTTGGCGAACTGTTTGTTTTGGGTCTTCAAGCGTACGTACTGTGCGGATTTGATCAGCAACAGTCCCCAGCTCAGCACCGAAGACACCACCAGCGCCCAGAGCACGCCGGGGACAATCATCGAAGAGATCGATTCGTTCATGGTTACACCTCACCCGCTATATAAAGAGTTGTTGTTGATGGGCTGACCGGGTTCATTCGGGCAGCTTGAAGTCGATGGTTTGCGTCGCGAAGCCTTCGATCGGGGTGTCGCCGCGCTTGGCCGGAATAAACTTCCAGTTGCGCACCGTTTCCACCGCCGCATCGTCCAGCACCTGCTTGCCGCTGGATTTGGTCACCTCCACCGTGCCGGCGCGGCCGTTGGGCAGCACCTTGATGCGCAGGATCACGCGGCCTTCCATGCCCTTGCGCAGTGCCGCACCGGGGTATTCCGGTGGCGGGTTGCCCAGGCTGGCGAGCCCGGAAATCGCGGCCGATTCCTTGACCGGTGCCGCCGGTGCAGGCGCCGGGGCAGGGGGCGCTGGCGAAGGTGACGGGGCGGCCGGCGCAGGCGGGCT
>LIDZ01009413.1_pt73 | contig 11741 bp, 8 predicted proteins | sample 644651 | NCBI WGS metagenome assembly LIDZ01 (sample SAMN03856242, study PRJNA289617) | food metagenome | isolation source: wine grapes on drying loft during traditional withering process | host: Vitis vinifera cv. Corvina | place: Italy: Gargagnago di S. Ambrogio di Valpolicella | collected 2014-01
GCCTTCAGTTGCTACGTCTTCACGCATAACGTTAACTGTGTCTATTACATTAGAAGTAAATGGTACTCCTTCTGTATCTGCTTCACTTAATTGTTCAACCATGTCGATGATTTTCCCAAGCTGATCGGTAAAACCGGTCAGTTCGTCATCAGAAAAAGAAAGCTTTGCAAGCTTTGCAACGTGCTTGACTTGTTCTTCACTGATTGCCATATTATCCCTACTTTCTATCGGCAATTTTGCCAATTTTCATCATTTTATCATATCTCTTTCAGAATGCACGGGTTTTCGAGCATTTTTTCTTCGCAACTACGCTTTTTTGCCCCGCTTTTTTCTATAGAGACACATGCCTTTTTATAATACTCGTTTTCTATGAACCGCGTCAACTGCTGATTTCACTTTATTCATCTACATGACTAGCTTTAATCGCTTGAATCATTTGTGCTTCATCCCAAACATCGATTCCTAACGATTGTGCCTTGGTTAGTTTGCTGCCGGCATCTTCACCTGCAACAACAATATCGGTTTTCTTTGAAACACTGCCAGTGACCTTACCGCCTAAGTTTTCGATCTTCTCTTTGGCATCTTCCCGGGTGTAGTCCAAAAGCTTCCCAGTTAACACAACTGTTTTATTTTTAAACGGTGACTCTACTTCCTCTAGCTGACTTGTTCGCAGACCTTTATAAACTAGGTTAACGCCACGTTCGGCTAATTCCCGCATCAGATCATGGACTTCGTCGTTTTCAAAGTAAGTAACTACGCTATCAGCAATTGTTTCACCCATAGTATTCAGCTCAATGATTTCTTCTTTAGTCGCTTGACTCAAATCCTTCAAGCTACCAAAATGCTCGGCTAAAATCCGCGCTGCTTTTGAGCCAACATGACGGATTCCTAAACCAAATATCAGTCTTTCAACTGAATTATCACGGCTGGCTGCAATTGCCTGCAGGATATTTTCAGCTGATTTGTCTTTAATCTTATCCAGCGTCAAAAGTTGTTCTTTTTCCAATGCGTAAAGATCCGCAACATCTCCTACTAAATGCTTATCATACATCTGAGCCAAAACTCTAGGACCTAAGCCGTCGATATTCATAGCATTTCTTGAGACAAAATGATTCAAGCCTTCTTTGATTTGGGCAGGACATTTAGGATTAATACAACGCAGAGCAACTTCTTCGTCCAAATGAACCAGCTCGCTGTTACAAATTGGACAGTGAGTCGGAATCCCGTAAGGTGTACTATCTTCTGGACGTTTATCGACAATTACTTGAGCAACTTCTGGAATAATGTCACCAGCTTTATAGACTAAAACAGTATCCTTTAAACGAATATCTTTCTTTTCAATGTAGTCGCTGTTATGCAGACTTGCTCGACCAACAGTGGTCCCGGCCAAACGAACTGGATTCATAATAGCGGTTGGAGTAATTACTCCTGTACGTCCAACCGTCCATTCGATATCTTCAATCACAGTTTCTGCTTCTTCTGGCGGAAACTTATAAGCAGCGGCCCAACGAGGTGCCTTAACAGTAAAGCCTAATTCGTCTTGCAAGGCGAACTCGTTTACTTTTACTACGATCCCATCAATATCATAGGAAAGCTGGCTGCGTTTTTCGTGGAAAGCTTCAATGTATTCCCAAACTTCATCAATGGTTTCGCATAATTTTCTTTCATCATTTGTGCGGAAACCTAAACGAGCTAACTCGTTTAAAGCCTGATCTTGAGTGGTAGCTTCTAACGGACCAAAATCAGCCAAAGTATATAAAAAGGTGCTCAAATTCCGGTGAGCTGTCACTTTTGAATCTAATTGTCGTAAGCTTCCAGCTGCCGCATTGCGAGGATTGGCAAATACTTCTTTGCCTTCTTCTTCTCGGCGTTCATTTAATTTAACAAAAGAAGTTTTAGGCATGTAGCACTCTCCGCGAACTTCGATCGACAATGGTTCTGTTAAACGCATTGGAATGGACTTAACAGTTTTCAGGTTTTCTGTGATGTTCTCGCCCACACTACCATCTCCACGAGTGGCACCTTGAACAAACAGGCCATTTTCGTATTTTAGAGAAATAGATAATCCATCAATTTTTAATTCACAGCAATAAGAAACAGCATGACCTACCGCTTTTTTTACTCTTTCATCAAAAGCAATCAGCTCTTCCTTGCTAAAAACATCATTTAAACTATATAAAGGTGTATCATGGACAACTTTTTCAAAACCATCCAATACTTTCCCACCCACTCGCTGAGTAGGTGAATCTATTGTGATCAAATCAGGATATTCAGTTTCTAAATTGACTAGCTCCTGATACTTTTTATCATAAACATAATCTTCCACAGAAGGTTGATCGTTCACATAATATTCATAGGCGTACTGATTCAATTCGGTGCGCAGCGCTTCTGCTTGTTGCTGTGCTTCTTGAAATGACAGTTGTTCCACTTCGATCCCTCCTAAATTTTTTCAATCGGGGCAAATGCTGCCAGCAGGCGCTTTACGCCCTGCTGAGGAAAAGCAATATCTAACTCAACATCGTTGGCATTACCTGAAACTTTTACGACTGTTCCGGTACCCCATTTTTTATGCTTCACTTTATCGCCAGGATTCCAGCTTTCTTTTTCTCCGCCTGAAGCTGTTTTGCTGCTGACTGGTTCACGAGTTGCGTGTTGATATTTTGCCTCTGTTAACGGTCGTGCTTTTGAAAACGGATTTGATACTGCAGCTTTTTGCGGCTGCATGCCTTCTGGATTGACTAATGAATCATCAATTTCTGCGACAAACCGGGATGGCTGATTGTATTGTGTCTTCCCATATAGCGTGCGGGAAAATGCATTAGTTAAGTATAAGGTTTCTTCAGCTCTGGTAATTCCTACATAGGCCAAACGACGTTCTTCTTCTAAGTCAGATTCTTCCATTAATGATCGAGAGAGTGGAAAAAGATTTTCTTCCATTCCAATTAAAAATACAATTGGAAACTCTAGACCTTTTGCTGCGTGAAGAGTCATTAACGTAACTTGCGCGGTATCTTCTTGGTAATCATCTAGATCTGAGACCAGGACCAAGTCATTTAAGAATACCGCCAGTTTATCTTCAGGAGCTTCCGCTTCTTCATCATCTTGCTCTGCATCTCGTTTGTCGAATTCCTGAGTTACTGTACGAAATTCTTCCAAGTTTTCTAAGCGTGATTCAGCTTCTAACGTTTTTTTATTTTTCAAATCCTCCAGATAACCGCTACGCTCCAGCACTTGATCTACTAGCTCAGTCACTGGTAAATAAGCAACCATTTCTTGAAATTGGCTCATCATGACACCAAACTCTGCAATTGTACGTCCTGCCTTACCAGAAATATTCGCTAGTTCAACATTTTGTGCTGCTTCCAACATTGACCAATCATGCATTTGCGCAAAAGCACGCAGTTTTTCAACCGAAGCTGCTCCAATACCACGCTTGGGTGTGTTAATAATCCGTTCGAAACTTACCCCATCACGAGGATTGTTAATCACATTCAGATAGGCAATAATGTCTTTAATTTCTTTACGATCGTAGAATTTATGACCTCCTACCATCGTGTAGGGAATATTGGATTTAACCAGCGTATCTTCAATCGTACGAGATTGGGCATTGGTCCGATAAAGGACAGCAAAGTCGTTATAGGTATGCTGACTGCTTTGAACTTCAGCTTTAATGCGACTTACCACAAATTGAGCTTCATCTCGTTCACTATCCGCTCGATAATAAGTGATTTTTTCGCCATCCTTATTGTCTGTCCATAAATCCTTTTTGCGACGGTTGCTGTTGTTTTGAATCACTTGATTAGCAGCTTCCAGGATTTTCTTGGTGGAACGATAATTTTGTTCTAATAGAATAACTGAAGCATCTGGATAGTCCTTCTCAAAGTCCAAAATATTTTGCATATCCGCACCACGCCAGCCATAAATACTTTGATCGGCATCTCCGACGACACACAAATTACGGAAACGAGCCGCCAGCGTATTCACTAACGTATACTGCGCATGGTTAGTATCTTGATACTCATCCACATGCAAATAGCGGAATTTATGTTGATAATAGGTTAAAACATCTGGTTCATCTTGGAATAAGCGAATGGCATTCATAATCAAATCGTCGAAGTCCATACTTTGATTATTACGTAACGCTCGTTGATAGGCATCATAGCAGCGAGCAACGATTTCTTCAAAAAAAGAGCCTTGCGTTTGGCTATATTGTTCAGGAGTTACTAATTCATTCTTTGCATTGCTGATGGTTCCTAAAATTGAGCGAGGATCATATTTCTTAGGGTCAATATTGAGATCCTTTAAAATCCGCTTCATTAAAGTTAATTGGTCCGAACCATCTAAAATGGTAAAATTACGGTCATAGCCGATTTTATCCACATCTCTGCGAAGGATGCGCACACACATGGAATGGAAAGTAGAAACCCAAACATCTTCGCCACCCTGTCCAAGAATGTTATTCACCCGTTCTTTCATTTCGCGGGCAGCCTTGTTCGTAAAGGTAATAGCCAAAATATTCCAAGGATTGACTTCTTTTTCTTCTATTATATAGGCGATGCGATGAGTCAATACTCTTGTTTTCCCACTTCCCGCACCTGCCATAATTAAAAGAGGTCCTTCTGTATATAAAACTGCTTCTTTTTGTTTAGGATTGAGCCCTGCCAACAATTCCTGTTTCTGCATGCAAAACTTCCTTTCTGTTTTCAATCCTATCAATTATAGCATTTCTCAAACATTCGGGATACTAGCAGCCATTAAAAAATCAGTAAATTTTCTTGTAAAGTCCCTTGTCTTTCCTGTGAATCAGCGCTACATTATTTAAGTACTTATAGCTACATTATTTAAGTACTTATAATGGAGGGTTTTTAATGGATCAAACACATGAAATTAAACGATTAGATAACACAAAACTAATCTTTATCGGAAAAGGAGTAATTATAGGAATACTAGCAGGATTTATTGTCAGTCTTTTCCGCTTGCTGATTGAAGAGGCTGTTCATTATGCTGAAAAGTTCTATACATATGCACAAACAAATCCACTAACACTTATTCCCTGGGCGATTTTTATGCTCCTGCTGGCCTGGATTATCTCATTACTTGTTCGTTCAGATAAGGATATTAAGGGTAGCGGAATTCCGCAAATTGAAGGAGAACTGCAAGGTGAACTGCAGCAGGATTGGTTTTCGGTCCTTTGGAAAAAGTTTTTGGGTGGCGTCCTTTCGGTTGGTTCCGGCTTATTTTTAGGGCGTGAAGGTCCTTCTATTCAATTAGGTGCAATGGTAGGAAAAGGTTTTGGAGTAAAAACCAACGCTAGTACTTCTGAAAAGAAAATATTTATCTCCAGCGGTGCAGCTGCCGGCTTAGCTGCCGCCTTTAATGCGCCGATTGCGGGATTGCTCTTTGTCATTGAAGAAATTCATCACACCTTTTCTCCTTTGATTTGGCTGACTTCCCTTACAGCAGCCTTAACTGCGAACTTTGTTTCGTTGAATTTTTTTGGTTTGAAACCAGTCTTATATCTTGGAAATGTAGCACAGCTGCCATTACGCTACTATGGACATTTGATTCTTTTAGGCATTCTGCTTGGGATTTTCGGATTCTTCTACCAGCGGACATTGCTGGCACTGCCTAAAATTTATCGTTTGACTCATCTACCCGAACATTTATATGGCATTATTCCGTTTTTATTGATTATACCAATCGGCTTTTTCTTCCCCCATTGTTTAGGCGGAGGGAATCAATTGATTTTGGATTTTAATCAACAACAGTTTTCTGTTCTATTTTTAATTGGGCTATTTTTACTGCGGTATATTTTTTCGATGATTTCTTACGGCGGCAATTTACCGGGCGGAATTTTCTTGCCGATCTTAACTTTAGGTGCCATTCTGGGAGGACTGTACGGCACTATTTTGCATAACTACTTAGGAATGGATAGTCTTTATATCCGGAATTTTGTCGTTTTTGCTATGGCGGCCTATTTTACGGCAATTGGCAAAGCTCCCCTCACGGCAATAATATTAGTAACTGAAATGGTGGGAAACATTACTCATTTAATGCCCCTCGCTGTTTGCTCATTGTCAGCCTACATTATTAATGATCTGTTAGGGGGCAACCCAATTTACGAATCCTTATTGGAACGGCTGGTTGGTCACAATGCCGCTTCCATCAGCGGAACAAAAACAGTCATTGAATACCCGGTAACTGTAGAAAGCAAACTGGATGGCGTGATGATCCGCGATTTCCAATGGCCAAAAGATATGCTGCTAATTTCTATTCGACGAGGTTCTTCAGAAATATTGACTCACGGAGATACCGTGATGAAAGCTGGCGATCAGTTGGTCATTTTGACTGACGCTGATCACGCACAAGTGGTTAAGCGAACCATCTTTCAAACTTCACAACTGATTCAAACCTAACAAAACAGCTTCCAGAATCGGAAGCTGTTCTTTTTATTGATTCATTTGTTGGGCTAATTTCTCATTAACATAGACGGATACCTGTCCATCATTCACCGGAAAAACACCTTGTCCATTGTCATCTAAGACAACTTTTGCTTCATTATTTTCTAAAATATCAACAAAAGTTTCCCCTTGATGTATGGCGCTGACCGTCATTTCTTTTTCACCACCACCAGCATTTGTCATGACTACAGCCATACCAGAGTTTTCTTCATCAAAATTGCCCATGCATGTCCAACCAATTAGATTAGGATCATCAAAATAATCAGCTTGATTATCGAAGTTCAGTTGTTCTCTTAATTTCATCATAGTTGTTAATGAAGGTCCCACTGCCTCTACATTTTCAGTTCCATACAAGTCACCCCAAAAGACAACCGGAGTTCCTTGATTACGCAATAAGGTCAGCGCATAGGCATGGCCTTTGAACCAGCCTTCTACCCATGATTCCAAGCTTTGACCTTTTTGAGTATCGTGGTTGTCGACAAAGGTTACTGCCCAGTCTGGTCGTGTTTCGATTAATGTACCAGTAAAAATTTCTCGCATATCAAAGTTCCCCATCGAATTTGCGGCTTGATACAAATTGAAATGTAACGGAACATCGAAAAGCGAGATTAGATTGCCAGATGAATCCAAATACTCATGCAATTTGTCCAATTCATCGGTCCAATACTCGCCAACTACGAAAAGGTCTTCCTGCTTCTCTTCGCGACGATGGAGCAGCCAGTCTACGAACAAATCAAAACGGATATGCTTTACTGCATCTAAACGGTACCCATCTACATCAGTCAGTTCCTGATACCATTTTCCCCATTTATCCAACTGTTCAACAGTTTCCGGGTTTTCCATATCCAGGTTACAGCCCATCAAGTAATCGAAATTTCCATTTTCATCATCCACCTTCGGCTGCCAACCCTTATCAGCAAAATTGAAGATCGCATGATCCTTGTTGCGGGCATCGTAATCAACACCAGAAAAGTTTTGCCAATGCCATTGATAGTCGTTGTATTTTCCGTTACGACCAGGAAAGGTAAATTTCGTCCAAGCTTTGATCTCTTTCTCTTCGGAAATCGGTTGTGTACGATCATCAAAGCTGTAGGCAACTGCCTGAACAGCCTCTTCCTCATCGGCACCCATAAAATGATCAAAAACAATATCCGCATAAACCTTCATCTTAAATTCTTTCAACGCTTGAATACATTGCAAGTATTCATCTTTAGTTCCGTACTTGGTGGGCACAGTGTTTTTTTGATCGAATTCTCCCAGATCATATAAATCATACGTTCCATACCCGACATCGTTCACGCCAGAAGATCCCTTGTAAGCAGGCGGCAGCCAAATTGATGTGACTCCGAAATTTTTCAACTCTTCCGCTTTCTTAGCTAATCGGTTCCAATGTTGACTGTCAGCCGGCAAATACCATTCAAATCCTTGTAGAATTGTTTCGTTTTTCATACTTACACCTCATTTTCTATTTTCATTTTACTAGATAATGAGTAAAAATCGAACCAAAAGGCTCTAAATAGCGGTTTTAAACGTTTTTGAATGTTTTTGACAGATTTTGGTTGAAACCGGATGGTTATTGTGGTAATATATTTGATGAAGGAGGGATGAAAATGCTTACAGAGGAACGAAGGAAGAAAATTATCACTTTATTAGATCAGCATTCAATTCTTAAATCTCAAGACCTTATATCATTATTAAACGCTTCAGAATCAACTATTCGTAGAGATCTACAAGAATTGGAAAACGCTGGTCTGCTGGAACGTGTTCATGGCGGAGCAAAAAGACCTCAGTATTTAGAGCAAGAACTGGGCATGGCAGAAAAATCATTCAAAAACGTTCAACAGAAACAAGCTATTGCTCGTTTAGCTGCTGATTATGTAGCGGATGGCGATGTCATTTACTTGGATGCTGGAACGACAACTTTAGAAATGATTCCTTTTCTTAAAGGTAAAGCAATTACAGCTGTCACAAACTCAGTTGGATTAGCTGCACGATTGGTTGAGCAAGAAATCAACACCATTGTTTTAGGCGGCCGAATTAAATTGACAACGGATGCAGTTCTTGGAACTCAAGCCACCGACCAATTAGCTAATTACCGATTCAATAAGGCCTTCATGGGAATGAATGGTGTACACGTCGAACACGGCTTTACAACACCTGATACCGAAGAAGCTTTACTGAAGCGCTTGGCGATGGATCACGCCCAAGAAGTTTTCGTACTAGTTGATTACAGCAAATTTAATCAAGTTAGTTTTTCCCGAGTTGCCCCGCTGGAAGCAGGAACCATCCTCACTGACAAATGTCCGTTGCTTATTTACGACAAGATCAAAGAGCTGACAACTATTAAGGAGGTCACTGTATGATTTATACAGTCACACTGAACCCTTCAATTGACTACATTGTCCATGTGGATCAATTAGCAATTGGGGATATCAATCGCATGAAAAGCGATCTAAAACTGCCTGGAGGTAAAGGGATTAACGTCTCTCGTATTTTACAGAGAATCGATAGTACTTCTACTGCTTTAGGTTTTCTAGGCGGCTTTACTGGCCATTTCATCGAAGAATGGATGAAAAACGAAGCGATAAAAACCGATTTTACTGCTGTAAAAGACGACACTCGCATCAACATTAAGTTGAAGGCAGTTGAAGAAACTGAAATTAACGGCTTAGGACCTTCTATTTCTGAAGAAGAAATGAATGACCTAAAGCAAAAACTAGCCAACATTTCAGCAGAAGATGTCGTTGTCTTATCCGGAAGCAAACCAGCAAGTGTTCCGACTGGCTTTTATCAAACGTTGATTGAAATTATTCGCGGCAAAGGTGCAACCTTCGTCATTGATACGACCGGCGAAGATCTAATGGACGCCTTATCAAAAGAACCTTTACTGGTAAAACCAAATAACCACGAGTTAGCTGAATTGTATGATACAACTTTTAATTCAATTGAAGACATCTTCCCATACGGACGTCGCTTACTAGAAGAAGGCGCACAACATGCCTTAGTTTCAATGGCAGGAGATGGGGCGTTACTATTTACAAAAGATGGTATTTACCAATCAAATGTGTTAAAACGTCAGGTGAAAAATTCCGTTGGTGCTGGAGATTCAATGATAGCTGGCTTTGTGGGCAGCTTCTCTAAAACCCAAGATCCTGTTGAAGCTTTCAAGTGGGGCGTTGCTTGCGGCAGTGCCACCACCTTCTCCGATGATTTAGCTACTAAAGAGTTTATTGATGAATTGTTGCCTGAAGTCAAAGTTACAAAAATTGTTTAGGAGGAATTATATATGCATATTAAAGACTTATTGATCAAAGAAGCAATGATTATGGACCTGCAAGCAACTGATAAAAAAGGTGCTATCGATGAAATGGTACAAAAAATGTACGATGCAGGCCGAATCACTGACATCGCCACTTACAAAGAAGGCATTCTAACCCGTGAAGCCCAAACATCAACTGGTTTAGGCGATGGCATTGCAATGCCCCACGCAAAAAACAGCGCAGTAAAAGAAGCAACTGTTTTGTTTGCTAAAAGTAATAAAGGTGTAGATTACGAATCATTGGATGGTCAACCAACTTATCTGTTTTTCATGATTGCGGCTCCAGAAGGCGCAAATGACACTCACTTACAAGCATTAGCAGCACTTTCACGTTTACTGATAGACGCAGACTTCGTTGCACAATTGAAACAAGCTAATACGCCGGATCAAGTACAACAATTATTTGATTCAGCTGAAAAAGCGAAAGAAGAAGAAGAAAAACAGGAAGAAGCAGAATCAGAAGTTAAAGACTTCAATCGTCGTTATATCGTGGCGGTTACTGCCTGCCCTACTGGTATCGCTCATACTTACATGGCAGAAGATGCTTTGAAGAAAAAAGCTAAAGAAATGGGCGTTGACATCAAAGTTGAAACCAACGGCTCTGAAGGAATTAAACACCGGTTAACAGCTGAAGAAATTGAACGAGCTGACGGAGTTATCATTGCAGCTGACAAAAAAGTCGAAATGAATCGTTTCGATGGTAAAAAATTAGTGAACCGTCCAGTTAGCGACGGAATCAGAAAGACTGAAGAATTAATTGAGCTTGCGATAAGCGGAAATGCCCCTACTTATCATGGTGATGGATCAAGTAATTCTGAAGAAGAAGCTAGTGATAATGGTACTATGGGTCAACGGATCTACAAAGACCTGATGAACGGTGTTTCACATATGTTGCCATTTGTAATCGGCGGCGGGATCATGATTGCCCTTTCCTTCATGATTGACCAATTCATGGGTGTGCCAAACTCTGAATTAGCCAACTTAGGAAATTACAACCAAGCGGCCAGCATGTTCAACCAAATTGGTAGTGCGGCATTCGGCTTTATGCTTCCTGTCTTAGCAGGTTTCATTGCTTCAAGTATTTCAGATCGCCCAGGCTTAATTGCTGGTTTCGCAGCAGGAGCTTTAGCTAATGCTGGCGGTGCTGGTTTCCTAGGTGCTTTAATCGGTGGTTTCTTAGCTGGTTACGTAATCGTTCTTTTACGTAAAGTATTCAGCGGCCTGCCAAAATCATTAGATGGTATCAAATCAATTCTATTCTACCCATTCTTTGGATTGATGATTACCGGATTCTTAATGTTGTTAATTAATATCCCAATGAAAGCAATCAATGATGGCTTGAATGGTTTCTTAACAGGTCTTGGCGGATCAAATGCAATTCTTCTAGGCGCATTACTTGGTGGTATGATGGCAATCGACTTAGGTGGTCCAATTAACAAAGCCGCTTACGTATTTGGTACAGCTACTTTAGCTACAACAGTCGCAACCGGCGGATCAATCGTGATGGCCGCAGTTATGGCTGGTGGTATGGTTCCTCCATTGGCAATCTTTGTTGCAACTCGTCTCTTCAAAAACAAATTTGAAAAGAGCCAAGTAGATGCTGGTTTGACAAATATTGTCATGGGCTTATCCTTTGTTACCGAAGGTGCAATTCCATTTGCTGCAGCCGATCCTATCCGGGTTATCCCTAGCTTTGTGGTTGGTTCTGCAGTTGCTGGTGGTTTAGTTGGTGCTTTCAGTATTAAATTGTTGGCTCCACATGGTGGTATTTTCGTAGCACTGTTAGTAAGCAACCCTGTAATGTATCTATTATTCATCTTTATTGGTGCGATTATTTCAGGTGTGATTTACGGTTTGGTGAAAAAACCAGTCGCATAATAAAGTAAACAACTAAAAAGACTAAATCGGATTAAAAACCGATTTAGTCTTTTTGATTTATTTAATTCCTGCGATCATTTTTT
>LIDZ01002273.1_pt14 | contig 11712 bp, 10 predicted proteins | sample 644651 | NCBI WGS metagenome assembly LIDZ01 (sample SAMN03856242, study PRJNA289617) | food metagenome | isolation source: wine grapes on drying loft during traditional withering process | host: Vitis vinifera cv. Corvina | place: Italy: Gargagnago di S. Ambrogio di Valpolicella | collected 2014-01
CTGGGTTCAATCTTAGCTGTTGTAGTGATGTTCTGGCGTCGACTGTTTGGTTTAATTGGCATTCATTTTGGCAAGGTGCCGCATGAAGGCACTGGCAAAGGTCATCTGACGCTTATCCATATCCTGTTGGGCATGGTGCCGGCCGTGGTTATCGGTCTGATTTTCCACGACAAAATCAAAGAGCTTTTCAATCCGATTAACGTGATGTACGCGTTGGTGGTGGGTGGCGTGTTGCTGCTGGCGGCGGAATACCTGAAGCCTAAAAACCCGAAAGCGGTTGGCGTGGATGATATGACCTATCGTCAGGCGTTCGTCATCGGCTGCTTCCAGTGTCTGGCGCTGTGGCCGGGCTTCTCCCGCTCGGGCGCGACCATTTCAGGCGGTATGCTGATGGGCGTGAGCCGTTATGCGGCTTCAGAGTTCTCCTTCATCCTGGCCGTGCCAATGATGATGGGTGCGACCGTGCTGGATCTCTACAAGAGTATTGGCTTCCTGAGCATGGCCGATCTGCCGATGTTTGCCGTCGGCTTCCTGACCGCATTCGTGGTCGCGCTGATTGCCATCAAGGTGTTCCTCAACCTGATTAAGCGCATCTCGTTCGTGCCGTTTGCGATTTACCGCTTTATTGTGGCCGCTGCGGTCTACATGATCTTCGTGTAGTTAAGCGCTTTGTCCCGGAGCCGGCCTGCTCAGGCCGCTTCGGGACCTTAACCCTGCTGTTGCTTCCACTGTTCCAGCGCGGCAACGCGTCTTCTGTTCATCTCTTCCCTGACTCCCATGCCTTTAAATCCGGCTGCCACCACCTCCTTCGTCGACACACTTAACACCACCTCAAACGCCTGACGCAAAAAATCCCCCTGCGGATACGCATTGCTTTCAAAGCCGGTGCGTCCACGGGCATCCGCCTCGCTGGTTAGCGCGATTTGCTCCACCCGCTGAGGTTTACGCCAGGCATCAATACGATCAAACAGCGCCACCAGGGTTTCGGCGCTCTGCCGCTCTACAGTGTGGACCAGATCGTGAAATTCCGTCACCAGCAGGGCGAGGTCGCGAATTGCGTTCGGCACCCGCAAACGCTGGCACAGGGCTTCAACCAGCGGGACGCCAGCCGGGCCGTGACCGTGATGGCTCGGCCACTTTTCCGGTGGCGTAAGCGCCTTGCCAACGTCATGGAACAGGGTAGCAAAGCGGACAGCGATATCCGGGCTAAGCTGGGCGGCGATAGCCAGCGTCATCAGCGTATGAACGCCGGTATCGATTTCAGGATGCCATTTGGCCGGTGCGGGCACGCCGTAGAGATTGTCCAGCTCCGGGAACAGCACCGCTAAAGCACCGCAGTCTCTCAGCACCTGGAAGTAGACCTGCGGATTGCGGGTTTCCAGTGCTTTTTCTGTTTCCTTCCACACCCTTTCCGGCGTCAGCGTGTTTAACTCGCCGCTTTCCGCCATCCAGCGCATCAACGCCTGGGTCTCTTCCGCCACGACAAAATTCAGATGGGCAAAACGCGCGGCAAATCGCGCCACGCGCAGCACGCGTAGCGGATCTTCGTTAAAAGCAGCGGAAACATGGCGCAAAAGGCGTTGATCAAGGTCCGCTTTGCCGCCGTAGGGATCGTATAAGCGGCCCTGCTCGTCCTGGGCAATGGCATTAATGGTCAGATCGCGGCGCTGTAAATCCTGCTCAAGCGTCACATCCGGGGCGGAGTAGCAGACGAAACCGGTGTAGCCACTGCCGCTTTTGCGTTCGGTGCGCGCCAGCGCATACTCCTGATGGGTCTCGGGATGCAGAAAGACCGGGAAGTCACGGCCAACCTGCTCGTAACCCTGGCTGAGCATCTCTTCCGGAGAGGCGCCCACCACTACCCAATCTTTGTCTTTGACCGGCAGATTTAACAGTGCATCGCGTACCGCGCCACCGACAAGGTAAGTCTTCACTACCACGCTCCTGAGTTAAACGTTTCAGTCATCATACTAGATGTGATGATCCTCTCCCACCTTTGTGGGTCAGGTTTGCTGAATGACAGGCACGACAAAAAGGGCATCAATGGATGCCCTGATACTGACCGGTGAAGGCTTAGTTCATCCAGCGATCTTTCTTTTTACGGCTCGGGATCATATGCGGTAACAGCAGACCCAGCAGCAGGCCGACACCGGCCACGCCGCCGCCGTACATAAACCACTGCATAATGATGGTGCGCTGCTTATCATCAAGCTGAACGTTGGCGGCACTCACTTTTTTCTGTGCCACAACCAGTTCGTTTTTCAGCTTTTGATTCTCGTCCTTCAGGCTGTTGATGGCGCCATCACTACCGGCCACTTTCTTCTGCATCTCGGCGGTGCGCTGGTTCCAGCTGCCATCAATATTGGCCAGCTTGTCAGTCAGGTCTTTGACCTGTTGTTCCAGCTGCGGCACGCGGGTGCGCAGGCTTGGCTGCTGGCTCAATTGAGATTCAGGGATCCAGGTGGTGCGGCCATTTGAGTCGCGGATCTGAGCATAATGCGTGCTGTCATTCGATTGCAGCAGCTGGACTTCTTCGCCGGCATTCAGGGTGCCGACAAGGCGGAAATTGTCACCGGGACCACTGCGAACCCAGGTGGAAAGTTCGTCGGAGATATAGCGTTTTTCTTCGGCATGAACGGATGCTGCTACGCTAAAAGTCAGTAAAGTGAGGCCAATAAGCTGAGTTTTTTTCATTCGATGTCTTTTTTACATGGATCCTGGACAAAAGTAATGGAACAGTCTGGAGCTGGCTCGCAGAAAGCTGAATGAGAACTTTCCTGGTCTCAGAGCCCTGCGAGAGCCGACGCGAAAGCTTAAGAAAGCCGAGACAGGCACGGCGATTGTGCATTACTCTTCACGTCATATCTGGCCACAGTGTGCCCCATTGATGAAATGAGCGGCAAAATCACGCCAAAAGCCCTTTACCGTACCGCTAATTATCTGGTTAAGAAAATATGACCATCGAAATCGAATTAAAGTTCATCGCGACCTCCGAAGCCGCCGAAAAATTGCCTGCACAGCTAGCAAACTGGCCGCATCAGCACTCTGCACCGCAGAAACTCACCAATATCTACTTCGAAACGGCCGGCGGCCAGTTGCGCGATTGGGATATGGGGCTGCGCATTCGTGGCTTCGGCGACAGCTATGAAATGACGCTGAAGACAGCAGGGCAGACCATTGGTGGCCTGCATCAGCGCCCGGAATACAATGTGGCGCTGGCCAAACCCGAGCTGGACATTGCCCTGTTGCCGGCAGATATCTGGCCGCAAGGCTGCGATCTGGTCGCCTTGCAGCAGCAGTTGCAGCCGCTGTTCAGCACCCATTTTGTTCGTGAAAAGTGGGTGGTCACTTACCGTAAGAGTGAGATAGAGGTTGCGTTTGACAGTGGTGATGTCACCTCAGGTGAGCTAAGCGAACCGCTTAATGAAATTGAGCTGGAACTGAAGTCCGGTGAACGGGATGACCTGTTGGCCTTTGCCGCTGAACTGGCAAATATGAGCGGACTGCGTCTGGGTAGCCTGAGCAAAGCCGCCCGCGGTTACGCGTTGGCCAAAGGCAATCCAACCCGCGAACTGCGCCCGCTGAAAGTCATGAAAGTGGCACCGAAAGCCACGGTAGAGCAGGCGATGCTGGCGGCGTTTACCCTGGTGCTGAGCCAGTGGCAGTATCACGAAGAGCTGTGGCTGCGCGGCAACCGCGCGGCTCAGCATGAAGTGCAGCAGGCGCTTGAGACCCTGCGCCAGACTTTCTCCCTGTTTGGTTCACTGGTGCCGCGTAAAGCCAGCACAGAGCTGCGCCACTCGTTAACCGGACTGGAAGAAGCGCTGCGCGAAGAGAATATTCAGGCCGAATCGCTTTGTTTCAGCACGCTCTCTCTGGATACCCAGTTAGCACTTACTAACTGGATTGTAACCGAGCGCTGGCGTGGGTTTATCGACGCGAAAGGCGACGCCAAGCTGCAGGGATCGTTCAAGCGCTTCTGCGACATTATGCTCGGCAGAATTGCCGCCGATTTGAAGGAAACCTTCGGCGACGTGCGTCAGATGAATGAGTATCAGGATAAATTGACCCGCCTGAATCGTCAGCTGCTGGCGGCCCGTTTACTGTCCGGTGGCTACGATGCCGGGACGGTCGATGCCTGGATGCAAAGCTGGCAGCAGCTGGCGCAGGCGATCGAAAGCGGTCAGGAAATCTGGCTGGAAGGCCATTGTCGTCAGGCGGTTAAACAAGCGGCCTTCTGGAAAAACGGCACCGTCTGATATCGTTCGCCGCGTTAAGAGAACAGAGAGAATTCACGCTGCTCACAGGGAGTTTTTATGTCGCCATCGCTTACTCAGACCCTGCCGCCGTTGCTGGCGGCACAGGCCCAACAGCTCAGCCCGACATGGGGAGAACTGAGCGCCGGACAGCAGGGCGTGCTGGCCTTCAGTGATTTTGTGCAGGACAACCTGGCCCGCCACCCTGAATGGTGGCAATCACTGCAGGAGCAGGCGCCCGCGTCGGACGAGTGGCAACACTATCCGGCCTGGCTGGCAGAAAAGCTGGCGGGTGTGGTGGATGAAAATGCCCTGATGCGCGAACTGCGCCTGTTCCGGCGACAGATGCTGACGCGCATTGCCTGGATGCAGACGCTGGCGACCAGCACTACGCAAGACTCGCTGAAGCAGCTGAGCGAGCTGGCAGAAACCCTGATTGTCGCCGCCCGTGACTGGCTCTGGCTGGCCTGCTGCCGTGAATTTGGCACGCCGGTCAATGCCGCCGGTGAGCCGCAACCGCTGCTGATCCTCGGCATGGGCAAGCTGGGCGGCGGCGAGCTGAACTTCTCCTCTGATATCGACCTGATTTTCACCTGGCCTGAAAATGGCACCACCACCGGCGGACGCCGTGAGCTGGATAATGCCCAGTTCTTCACGCGGCTTGGTCAGCGCCTGATCAAAGTGCTCGATCAGCCGACGGTCGACGGCTTCGTCTATCGCGTGGATATGCGCCTGCGGCCATTTGGTGACAGCGGCCCGCTGGTATTGAGTTTTGCCGCGTTGGAAGATTATTACCAGGAACAGGGGCGCGACTGGGAGCGCTATGCGATGGTCAAAGCGCGCCTGATGGGCGGGACGGACGATCGCTGGAGCCAGGAGTTACAGCAGATGCTGCGGCCGTTTATCTACCGCCGCTACATCGACTTCAGCGTGATCCAGTCGCTGCGCAATATGAAAAGCATGATCGCCCGTGAAGTCCGGCGGCGCGGCCTGACCGACAACATCAAGTTGGGCGCAGGCGGCATTCGCGAAACGGAATTCATTGTGCAGGTGTTCCAGCTAATCCGTGGCGGGCGCGAGCGTTCGCTGCAGCTGCGTGCGCTGTTACCCACCTTGCAGGCGATTGGCGAGCTGAATTTGCTGCCTGGCGAACAGGTCGGGCAGCTCGGTGAGGCCTATCTTTATCTGCGCCGTCTGGAGAATCTGCTGCAAAGCATCAACGACGAGCAGACTCAAACGCTGCCAGCCGACGCGTTAAACCGCGAGCGTCTGGCCTGGGCGATGGGCGTGGAGAACTGGGATGCGCTCACCCGCCAGCTTGAAGGCCATATGTCCGCGGTGCGCGCGATTTTCGATGACCTGATTGGCGATGACACCCCGGAGACCGGCGGCAATAAAGAAGCCGATGATTATGGCGTGCTCTGGCAGGATCGGCTGGAAGAGGCCGAGCTTACGCCGCTGGTTCCCCATCTTGAAAGCGAGGCGCGTCAGCGTCTGCTGCAATCCATAAACGACTTCCGTCAGGATGTGGATAAACGCACCATTGGTCCGCGTGGTCGTCAGGCGCTCGACCAGCTGATGCCGCGATTGCTAAGCGAAGTCTGCCCGCGCGATGACGCCGCCGTTGCCTTAAGCCGCCTGACACCTTTGCTGCTGGGCGTGGTGACGCGAACCACCTATCTGGAGCTGCTGACCGAGTATCACGGCGCGTTAAAGCATTTAATCCGCCTGTGTGCAGCGTCGCCAATGGTGGCCAGCCAACTGGCGCGCTATCCGTTATTGCTTGATGAGCTGCTCGATCCGGCCACGCTCTACCAGCCGACCGCCACCGATGCCTACCGTGATGAGCTGCGTCAGTATCTGCTGCGCATCCCGGAAGAGGACGAGGAACAGCAGCTGGAAGCGCTTCGCCAGTTTAAGCAAGCCCAGCATCTGCGCATTGCGGCGGCAGATATTGCTGGCACGCTGCCGGTGATGAAGGTCAGCGATCATCTGACCTGGCTGGCAGAAGCGATGATCGAGCAGGTGGTGCAGCAGGCCTGGCAGATGATGGTGCAGCGTTATGGCCGTCCTTCACATCTGACCCAGCTTCAGGAACGCGGGTTTGCCGTGGTGGGTTACGGCAAGCTGGGGGGCTGGGAGTTAGGCTACAGCTCGGATCTGGACCTGGTGTTCCTGCATGATTGCCCGGCCGATGCGGTGACCGACGGCGAGCGCAGTATTGACGGCAGGCAGTTCTATCTGCGTCTGGCGCAGCGTGTTATGCACCTGTTCAGTACCCGCACCTCGTCCGGCATTCTGTATGAAGTGGATGCGAGGCTGCGTCCATCCGGTGCGGCGGGCATGCTGGTCAGTACCTTTGAAGCCTTTGATGAATACCAGCGTAATGAAGCCTGGACGTGGGAGCATCAGGCGCTGGTGCGCGCGCGCATCGTATTTGGTGAAGCGGCGCTGAGCCAGCGTTTTGATGATATCCGCCGGGGCATCCTGTGCCTGCCGCGTGAGGCCGATAAGCTGAAGATCGACGTGCGCGAGATGCGTGAGAAAATGCGCGCGCACCTTGGCAATAAGCATAAAGGGCGCTGGGATCTAAAAGCCGATCGGGGCGGCATCACCGATATTGAATTCATTACGCAATACCTGGTCTTACGCTATGCCGCCAGTGAACCGAAGCTCACCCGCTGGTCCGATAATGTGCGCATTCTGGAGCTGATGGCCAATAATGACCGGATGAGCAGCGAAGAAGCGAAGGCGCTGACCCAGGCTTACGTCACGCTACGTGACGCGCTGCACCACCTCGCTTTGCAGGCGTTGCCGGGGCATGTAGCGCCGGACGCGTTCAGCGCGGAGAAGAGCGTGGTCAATAACAGTTGGCTGCACTGGTTCGGCAGTTAATCTGCTGCTTGCCCGAGTTATCAAGCGATAGCCTGTATGATTACGGGTGAATGTGCGGGATTGTCAGCTTGTGCTATCATCCCGCGCACTATTTTTGACTTCAGCCTGGAGTGTCTGGAATGAAAATTACGCTGCCCGATTTTAACCGTGCGGGTGTTCTGGTTGTTGGCGACGTGATGCTGGATCGCTACTGGTACGGCCCAACCAGCCGCATCTCCCCTGAAGCCCCGGTTCCGGTAGTAAAAGTGGATAACGTTGAGGAGCGTCCTGGCGGCGCGGCTAACGTGGCGATGAACATCGCCTCACTGGGCGCAGGCTCACGTCTGGTGGGATTAACCGGTATTGATGATGCCGCCCGCGCGCTGGACGCCAGCCTGAGTGGCGTTAACGTGCAGTGTGACTTCGTTGCGGTTGCCACCCATCCAACTATCACTAAGTTGCGCGTTCTGTCGCGTAACCAGCAGCTGATCCGCCTTGATTTTGAAGAAGGTTTTGAAGGCGTCGATCCTGAGCCTCTGCACGAGCGCATTCGTCAGGGCCTGCCGAATGCGGGCGCGCTGGTGCTGTCAGACTACGCCAAAGGGGCGTTGGCCAGCGTAGAAACCATTATTCAGATCGCCCGCGAGGCCAATGTGCCGGTGCTGGTCGATCCGAAAGGCACTGACTTTGAGCGGTATCGCGGTGCCACCATTCTGACGCCAAATCTCTCTGAGTTTGAAGCCGTGGTCGGCAAATGTGCGGACGAAGCCGAGATTGTTGAGCGCGGCATGGCGCTGATGGCGCAGTTCGATCTGTCTGCCTTGCTGGTGACGCGTTCAGAGAACGGCATGACGCTGCTGCAACCGGGCAAAAAGCCGTTCCATCTGCCGACTCAGGCACAGGAAGTGTATGACGTGACCGGTGCCGGTGATACGGTGATTGGCGTGCTGGCGGCGGCGCTGGCGGCGGGCAATACGCTGGAAGAGAGCTGCTTCCTGGCCAACGCGGCTGCGGGTGTGGTGGTCGGTAAGCTGGGGACTTCTACCGTGTCACCGGTAGAACTGGAAAACGCCATCCGTGCCCGTCCGGAGTCAGGTTTTGGTGTAATGGACGAAGCGCAGCTGAAAGAAGCGGTCGCGCTGGCGCGTCGTCGCGGAGAGAAGGTGGTGATGACCAACGGCTGCTTCGACATTCTGCACGCCGGCCACGTTTCCTATCTGGCCAACGCCCGTAAGCTGGGCGATCGCCTGATTGTTGCGGTTAACAGCGATGCCTCGACCAAACGCCTGAAAGGTGAAACCCGTCCGATCAATCCGCTGATCAACCGCATGATTGTGCTGGGTGCGCTGGAAGCGGTCGACTGGGTGGTGCCGTTTGAAGAAGACACGCCGCAGCGGGTGATTGCTGACGTGCTGCCAGACCTGTTGGTGAAAGGTGGGGACTACAAGCCGGAAGATATTGCTGGCAGTGAAGAGGTCTGGGCCAACGGTGGTGAAGTGCGGGTGCTGAATTTCGAAGATGGCATCTCCACCAGCAACATTATCAAAGCCATTAAATCGAAAGATTGATGCGCTGACTCAGGTCAGAAAGAAAAAAGGGGCGATCTGAGATCGCCCCTTTTTTTTAGCTTAAAACCAGAGAATTACTGCATATCTTCGGTTTTAATCACGTCAGCAGGTGCAGCAGGCGCGCCACGGCTTTCGAGCTCGGCCAGACGTTGCTCCAGCGCAGCCAGCTTTTCACGGGTGCGTAATAACACCTGAGTCTGCACATCAAACTCTTCGCGATTGACCAAATCTAAACGGGTCAGCTGCGATTGCAGCGTCTGACGGATTTTTTTCTCAACATCGTCGCCGAACTCACGGATGCCTTTTGGCATGGATTCGTGAACCTGACGGGCGAGTTGTTCAATTTTTTTGGGGTCAATCATAGCGGCTTCCTGGTGGCGGCAAAGTTTCTTTAAGTGTAATGCGATAATCCGAAAGGATAAACCAGAAATAAGCAAAGCAGAAAAATGCCAAACTAAAGGCACATTTTGTTCGTTGCCCTGGCTTTTTATCGGCGTTATAGTAAGCAGGCTTATTCTCAGGGCGGGGTGTAATTCCCCACCGGCGGTAAATTGGCGTCATGCCGAAAGCCCGCGAGCGCTTCAGACCTCCCGGTTTGAAGGTCAGCAGACCCGGTGTAACTCCGGGGCCGACGGTTAAAGTCCGGATGGGAGAGAGTAACGTATCAGGCCGGGCTTTGCCCGCCGCGCCGTTATTTTTTGTCACTGCATGACACTCCTAAGCACGCCCTGATTCTGGTAACCCATACATTTAATAAGGTTTTATTACCATGAATCAGACGCTACTTTCTGAATTTGGCACGCCTGAAGAGCGTGTAGAACGTGCTATCGCTGCCTTGCGCGACGGGCGCGGTGTGATGGTGTTGGACGATGAAGATCGTGAAAACGAAGGCGACATGATCTTTGCCGCCGAAACCATGACCGTTGAGCAGATGGCGCTGACCATTCGCCACGGCAGTGGCATTGTCTGCCTGTGTCTGACGGAAGAGCGCCGTCGTCAGCTTGAGCTGCCAATGATGGTCGAAACGAATACCAGTGCTTATGGCACCGGCTTCACCGTGACCATTGAAGCGGCAAAAGGCGTGACCACCGGCGTTTCGGCTAAAGATCGTGTAACCACCATCCGTGCGGCTATCGCCGACGATGCCAAACCTTCTGACCTGAATCGTCCTGGCCATGTGTTCCCACTTCGCGCCAGCGAAGGTGGCGTGCTGACGCGCGGCGGTCATACTGAAGCAACTATCGATCTGGTGACGCTGGCCGGCTTCAAACCGGCGGGTGTACTGTGTGAACTGACCAACGATGATGGCACTATGGCTCATGCGCCAGAAGCTATCGTGTTTGCTAAGCAGCAGAATATGCCGGTTGTGACCATCGAAGATTTGGTGGCTTATCGCCGTAGCAACGAGGCTCGTCAGGTCAGCTAATTGCCAGACGATGAAAAAAACCGGGTGCCTGTCACCCGGTTTTTTTATGCCCGAACTTAAGCCGCTGCTTTAACTAAGCCGCTGCTTTAACTTAAGCCGCTGCTTTATTTTAAGCCGCTGCTTTAACTAAGCCTCTGCTTTAACTAAGCCTCTGCTTTAACTAAGCCTCTGCTTTAACTAAGCCTCTGCTTTAACTTAAGCCGCTGCTTTAACTTAAGCCGCTGCTTTGCAACATGGTCAGGCTCAGGCCCATCACCGCCATCCCGCACAGCACGCCATAGCTGGGATTACTTTTCGGGTCGATCTCTTTCGCCAGCGGCATCAGCTCATCGACTGACAGCGCCACCATAATCCCTGCCACGGTCGCCATCACCGCGCCCATCATCACTGGCGACACCAGTGGACCGAGAACCAGGAAGGCCAGCACGCCACCCAGGATTTCGGCCATGCCTGACACGCCTGCCCAGAAGATCGCTTTCCTTTTTGAACCCGTTGCGGCATACATCGGCCCGGCGACAGCAAGTCCTTCAGGAATATTGTGGATGGCAACGGCCAGCGCGATACCTAAGCCCATTTCGAGGTCACTGCTGGCGGTGACATAGGTTGCCACACCTTCTGGAAAATTATGCAGGCTGATGCCGAGCGTCAGCAAGATCGCCGTGCGCCGAAGGTTACGGGGAGGTTGGCCGCCGGCCAGCAGATCCTGTGGATGCTGGTGGGGCAACATTCGATCGAGGGCGAAGTAACCCAATAGCCCAACCACAAACATGCCGTAACCCAATACAGGAGACATGCCTTCAGCGTGCAGCGCCGCTGGCAGCATCTCCATCAGCGAAATCAGCAGCATAATTCCGGCAGCAAAACCCAGCGCAAACGCCAGAACCCGGTTAGACGGTTTCTGGCCGACAACACCCAGAAACGCACCAATAAAGGTCGCGCCACCGGCGAGTAAAGTCAGTATTAATGGCACGGACAAGGTGACCTCCTGAAGACAAGAATAAAGTATAGCCTTTGCTATACCTTATCAAAAAATAATCAGTTGTAACGTCAGGATTTGTATTTTTTGCTGTTCAAATTTCTTGAATATCTTCATCACCGTTATCCGGGTTCATCCCCTGTCGAAAGGGCGTAATGTAGCGATCGTTAAGCCGACATCTTCAGGGGAACCACGATGAGTCAGTCACGTATGCCCGCACTATTTCTTGGCCATGGCAGCCCAATGAACGTGCTGGAAGAAAATGTTTATACCGAAGCCTGGCGTGAGCTGGGCCAAACCTTACCGCGTCCTAAAGCTATCGTGGCGGTCTCCGCGCACTGGTACACCCGGGGCACGGCGGTTACCGCGATGGAAAAGCCAAGAACCATTCACGATTTTGGCGGATTCCCTCAGGCGTTGTTTGACACCACTTATCCGGCACCGGGTTCACCGGACCTTGCCCGCCAGGTGGTTGACGCGCTGACACCTTACGATGTCCGCCTCGATAAGGAGTGGGGTTTTGACCACGGTTCATGGGGCGTGCTGATCAAGATGTACCCTGAAGCAGATATTCCTGTGGTCCAGCTGAGCGTTGACGGTACGCAACCGCCG
>LIDZ01004145.1_pt2 | contig 11710 bp, 15 predicted proteins | sample 644651 | NCBI WGS metagenome assembly LIDZ01 (sample SAMN03856242, study PRJNA289617) | food metagenome | isolation source: wine grapes on drying loft during traditional withering process | host: Vitis vinifera cv. Corvina | place: Italy: Gargagnago di S. Ambrogio di Valpolicella | collected 2014-01
TGATGCCATTTCATCGGCGTTCGGTGCCTTTGGTATGGATGGCCTGCCGGATTTCCTGCAGGACGGCGTGCTGGATGAGGCGGCAGACATGTTCAGCACCGTAACCAGCGCTTTTCAGTATGTTGATTCTGGTATCAGCGCCGCATCACGTCTGATGCAGGGCGATTTATCGGTGCTGCTCAGTCCGCCGTCGAGTGGCATGAGCTTTGTTAACCGGTTGCAGACCATGTGGCGCGCCGGAACGCGGCTGACGGGTAACACTTCTGACCTGATGTCGATGATTAAGGGGCTGACCGGTGTCACGATTGATTCGGGTTTGGCCCCGCGCGGCGTCTGGAAAACCGACAGTAAGACAGCACAGGCACAGACCACGCAGCGCAATTACGTTGCGCAGGCGGTTCGCACCACGGCCATCAGCGAGGCGGCCGCAACGGTCACCAGTCTGCCACAGCCTGCAAACCGGACTGTCACGCGCCAGCAGGACCCGCAGCAGCCGGTCGTGGTATCGCATCCTGCCGTCAGCAACATACGGACTGAATCAGGTAGTGCGGCTTCAGATATTGATACCACAGCAACAGGCACCGTTTCTGCATCTTCCGGCGTAACCACCTCTCTTGATAACAGCACCGTCATTTCCTGGGATGATCTCGCGCAGGTACGTGACAGTCTCAATGAGGCCATTGACCTTGAGATGGAGCGCGTTTCAGATGACGGACTTTATCAGGCGCTGGTCACCGTGCGCACTGACGTTAACCGCGATATCTCTGCGCGCCTGGAGCAGGTCGAGCGCATGACGGAGCGGACACCTTCGCAGGTTACGCCCGCACTGGTACTGGCCGCCGACTGGTATGACTCAGCATCCCGCGCCGGTGACATAACGGCACGAAACGGTATCCGCCATCCCGGCTTCGTGCCGGTTCATCCACTGAGGGTGCCGGTACGATGAACAACACAGTTATTTTGCGGGTGAATGGTCAGGAGTGGGGAGGCTGGACTTCGGTCAGAATTGCCGCCGGTATTGAGCGTATCGCCCGCGACTTCACCGTTGAGATTACCCGCAGCTGGCCCGGCGATACCGACCAGGCGAACAGAAGCAACCGGATTAAAAATGGTGACCTTGTGGAGGTCCTGATAGGCACCGACAAGGTGCTGACCGGTTACATAGAGGCGACACCAGTCCGGTATGACGCACGCAGCATCAGCGTGGGCATTTCGGGGCGCAGTAAAACCGCTGACCTTATCGACTGCTCAGCCACGCCGTCACAGTATGCCGGTCGTTCGCTGGCACAGGTGGCTGCAGAACTGGCGAAGCCGTTCAGCATTACGGTGGTAGATGCGGGCGGTGCATCCGGTGCGCTTCAGGGAATTCAGGCCGACCAGGGCGAAACGGTCATGGACGTGCTGAACAAGATGCTCGGACTGCAGCAGGCGCTGGCGTATGACAACGCGCAGGGCAATCTGGTTATCGGTGGCATCGGCAGCCAGCAGGCGCATACAGCGCTGGTGCTGGGTGAAAACATTCTTTCCTGTGACACCGAAAAAAGCATTCGGGACCGTTTCAGCGACTATCAGGTTTCCGGGCAGCGTAAGGGTAACGACGACGACTTTGGCGAGGCCACCACTACGGCCATTCGCTCAAAAACCATTGATGGCGGACTGAAGCGTTACCGCCCGATGATTATCCGCCAGACCGGCAACGCCACCACGGCAACCTGCAGCGCACGCGCAGAATTTGAGATGCGCCAGCGTGCAGCGCGTACCGATGAGGTGACCTACACCGTGCAGGGCTGGCGACAGGGTGACGGCTCACTCTGGCTGCCTAACCTGCAGGTTATTGTCTTCGATCCCATCCTTGGTTTTAACAATCGCCAGATGGTGATCGCTGAGGTGACCTATCAGCAGGATGAAAACGGCACCGTGACCGAAATCCGCGTCGGGCCGCCGGATGCTTATCTTCCTGAACCGGCGAAACCCGGCAAGCGTAAGAAAAAGAAAGAAGAGGATGATTTCTGATGGCTAACCCGATTTCAGGTATGGGACGTGCGCTGTCAAACCTTCTGGCCCGCGCCGTGGTTCGCGGACTGAACACGGCTACAAAGTGCCAGATGCTTCAGGTTGAAATGGCTGGGGGAGAGGGGAAAAGCGATATAGAACACATGGAGGCTTATGGTTTTACCGCAGCGCCGCTTACCGGTGCAGAGGCCGTGGCCGCCTACTTTGACGGTGACCGATCTCACGGTGTGGTGCTGGTCGTCTCTGACCGTCGCTTCCGCATTAAAGGTCTTAAGTCCGGTGAGGTGGCGGTGTATGACGATCAGGGGCAGTCAGTCACGCTGACCCGGGCAGGGATTATCGTCAATGGCGCGGGAAAGCCAATTACTTTTACCAATGCGCCAAAGGCACGATTCGAAATGGACATCGAGTCCACTGGTGAAATTAAAGATAGGTGCGACTCAGGCGGCCTGGCGATGTCAGCAATGCGAGTGGCCTACAACGGGCATACGCATCAAGAGAACAGCGATGGCGGCGGCACTACTGACGCGACAACGCAGAAAATGGAGGTGTCATGATTATTGTCATCAACGGCATTCAGCGTGACGTAACGTGGCCGCCTGACCCACTCACCCGCGCCGTGATTATCTCTCTGCTCTCCTGGCGAAAGGCCGAGCCTGACGACAACCCTGAGCAGGATAACGGATGGTGGGGCGACAGCTTCCCGACCGTCCAGAACGACCGTATCGGCTCGCGTCTCTATCTCCTTAGTCGCCAGACGCTCACCAATAAAACACCATTGAAAGCCCGCGAATATATCAGCCAGGCGCTTCAGTGGCTGGTGGATGACGGGGTGGCGGTGCGGGTGGATGTGAAGGCCGAGCGAACCGGCATTAATACGCTAAGCGCCTCAGTGGTTATCAGCCAGAAAGACGGCAACCGCACGGCTTTTTCCTTTGATGATTTATGGAGTGAACTTAATGGCTGACAGTGGATTTACCCGTCCGACACTCCCTCAGTTAATCACCACCGTCCGCAACGATATCCTTACCCGCCTGGCAGCCGATACTACGCTGGCAGTATTGCGACGTACCGACGCCGAAGTTTACGGACGTGTGCAGGCGGCGGCGGTGCATACCGTATATGGTTACATCGACTATCTGGCACGCAACCTTCTGCCAGACCTTGCGGATGAGGACTGGCTGACGCGACACGCCAACATGAAGCGATGCCCGCGCAAGGCGGCCACGTTTGCAACGGGGTTTGCGAGATGGGTCGTTGCAACGGACGGCATCCCCATTCCTGCAGGCGTGACTATTCAGCGTGACGATCTGACTTCCTTCACCACATCAGCAAAAGCCGAATCGGCAGGCGGTGTCCTGCGCGTTCCTGTTATCTGTGATACGGCAGGGAAAGCTGGCAACACCGATGACGGGCTGGCCATGCGACTTGTCAGCCCAATTACCGGCCTGCCGTCAGCAGGCGAGGCGGACAGCATTCAGGGTGGCGCAGATATCGAAGATATTGAAGTGTGGCGGTCGCGTGTCATCGAGAGATGGTACTGGACTCCACAGAGCGGTGCTGACGGAGATTATGAAGTCTGGGCTAAGGAAGTGGCTGGCGTAACGCGTGCCTGGACATACCGGCACTGGAGCGGCCGGGGAACGGTCGGGGTCATGGTTGCCAACAGCGACCTGATGAATCCCATCCCTGACGCTGCAACAGTAGCAGCTGTGCAGTCTTATATTGAACCGCGCGCACCGGTGGCCGGGGCTGATATTTATGTGTTTGCTCCGACGCCCCATGTCGTGGATTTTCAGATACGGCTTAACCCTGATGCTCCGGAAGTACGATATGCCGTTGAGGCTGAGTTGCGATCAATGATGCTGCGCGATGGCGTGCCAGAAGGTGTGCTAAAACCTTCACGCATCAGTGAGGCAATCAGTATCGCAACGGGTGAATACAGCCATACGCTGGTCAGTCCGGCAGCCGATGTGTCGATTGCAAAAGGTGAGGTCGGCGTAATAGGGACTATTTCATGGACATGACAGCTCAGTACCGGCAGATGCTTGGTGCGCTACTTCCGCGTGGCCCTGCGTGGGATGCAGACGATCTGATGCTGACGGGATTTGCACCTTCACTGGCAGCAGTTCACGGTCGCGGCGACGCACTTATGCTGGAAATCGACCCCCGATCGGTAACGGAGTTGATTGACCGTTATGAAGAGATAAGTGGGCTTCCCGACAGTTGCGCCCCTGCTGGCGTTCAGACACTTCAGCAGCGTCGCCAGCGTTTGGATGCAAAACTGAATCTGCCTGGCGGTATCAACGAGGCTTTTTATCTCGGGCAGCTTGAAGCGCTTGGCTATACCGGGGTGACTATTACCCGTTACAACAAGAGCCAGTTCACCTGCCTCTCTGACTGTACAGACTCTCTTTATAGCGACGACTGGCGTTACTACTGGCAGGTCAATATGCCAGTGGCCACACAGATAACGCCGATGACGGCAATCAGTAACTGCACAGACAGCCTGCGCATCTGGGGAGATACCGTCGCAGAGTGCGTACTGGAAAAGCTCGCTCCCTCTCATACCTACGTAATTTTCAGATATCCGGAGTAAACATGCATCGTATCGACACATCTACCGCTCAGGTGGATAAATTTGGCGCGGGTAAAAACGGCTTTACCGGCGGGAACCCACAGACTGGTGAGTTGCCTACAGCGCTTGATGCCGATTTCTTTGATTCAGTACAGGAAGAGATTGCGGCTGTAATCGAAGCTGCCGGCCTCAGTCTTTCGAAAGCAAATAATGCGCAACTTCTGGCGGCCATGAAGAGCTTGGTTGGTCCAGGCCGGCTTATTAGCATTCAACGATTCACCGCGTCTGGAGTTTACACCCCAACCACAGGCACCAAAAAGGCAGTAGTGAGAGGAGTTGGAGGCGGTGGTGGTGGCGGTGGCTGTCCCTCTACAACATCTAGCCAGCAATCAACGGCTGGGGGCGGGCAGTCAGGATGCTACGCAGAGATTACCCTTGAATCATTACTGTCAAGTTACGCTATCACCATCGGCATTGGTGGCTCTGCTGGGCTTAAAACGCCAACCGCGGGGGGCGGGGGAGGCTCGACCATTATGGCGGGCGTCCTTCTTATCCCCGGTGGGTCAGGAGGTTATGCAGGGGCAGCGGTAGCACCCACGATTTCGGTTGGCGGGGTTAGTAACGGAACCACATACCCTACCGTTAGCGCTGGTGTTAACCGGATATTATTGGCAGCAGCTTCAGGACAGCCAGCACTGATATTAGGGTCAGGAACAAACCAGGCCAAAGGAGGAACTGGAGGTTCATCTCCGTTGGGTATAGGTGGTCAAGGGGGGCTTGGAGGAGCTCCTGGCTTGGCTGGCGTAGGATTCGGTGCTGGAGGAGGGGGCTGCTCTCAGCTGGCTAGCAATAGTGGTGACGCGGGTGGCGCGGGAACCTCTGGTTATCTTGAGATTTGGGAGTATGCATAATGACGAATGAAGTTTACGCTGTCGTTGATGGCGAAGGTAATATTGTTAATGCAGTATTATGGGATGGAGAAACTGAATGGACTCCAGGGGAAGGCCTTAAGGCTGTTGCTTGCGGCGACGCAAATTGCCAAATCGGTGGGACTTACAAAAAAGGAAAATTTTACCCTCCAGCCGTGGCGGAAATCCCGAAAGAAGATTTAGTCGCTCAGGCAAATGCTGGCAAGAAGTGGCTGATGAGTGAAGCAAACGCCTTCACGCAGCCATGGCAAACACAACTTATGCTGGGGATAATTACGGACGCTGATAAGGAATCACTGACGACATGGATGAAGTATTACCAATCCCTGCAGGCTGTCGATACGTCCAGTGCTCCTGATATCGAATGGCCTGTGAAGCCCGGTAGTTAAAAAAAGTCCTTCACACGATGGCTAAAAACAGCACATGATTTAATACAGAAATATTTTGCTCATTATTTTCGCTCATTAAGTTCATCGTTCGGTACGAGGGAGAGTTAAATAATCAGCGAGGCCGGCCAGCATCAAGAAAGGTGATGGCTGCCACACTAGTAAATCATGTGAAATATTCAGTAAGGTAAATGACGTGAAAAAAAGCGGGGCTTACGCCCCGTATTTTTTGCAAAAGGAAAGTGCGATTAAACAGTACTATAATCATTATTTAGTTGAGAGTGATAGATTCAATTCCTATCGATATTTTTCTTATATCAGAGTTCATGCCAATATCGCGAGGCGATCTTGCATTTGGTGTTTCAATAGTAATAATTGTGACGCTATCGTCACTTAATCTGTTCCATTTGACATTTGATTCACTATTCCCCTTCGCCTCAATCTCTGAAACTTTCTCGCCATCAACTTTAAATATAAGCTTCTGCTCAGGAGTTGCAGGCGTTATTAATGCTCTGTATTTTATGCTTATTACATTCTCACCACGATGAGTTCTGACAATTAGCACGATTCTTTTCCCTTCGTTCCAGTCGCCTGAATTCTGGGTTTTTGACCATGAGTTAGGAACAACGAAATATCCCGGCGATTTGCGCTGCTCTACCTGACTGCATCCTTCACACCCAGAGAGGCCTGGCGCGAGCAAAACAACACCATCTACTTTAAATAACTTATCACCCTGCCTCAGAGAAATAAAGTCAATGAAATCATTTCGTATGATATAAACAGTATTTTTGTCATATTTGCCAGTGACGAGCTTGTTGAGGTTGATATAGTTCATTTCATCAGCCTTTATATCGCTATACCTTGCGAGATAAACAGCATCTGTCGACAAGTGATTCTTGAGTGCGATCGATGATATAGATGCCCAGTTCTCTACCTTGCTTTCGAATGGAAACGACCTGATCGAGTGGTAATTTTTAAGTTCACTCATCCAGAATCGAGAAGTAAGCTGCTCGTTAAAAGTCGGAGTTTTGAAGAAATAGAAATTGCTCCGTCCATATCCGTGACTTGTGTCCGCTACTTGCACAATGGCAAGTAGCGACAATAGTGTTACAGCTTTCTTCTCTTCAAGTGTGCGTATGCATACCACGCAAGAAACAATTACAACGCAGTAAGTAACAACCCAAAAGAACCTCGATGATGCGCGAAATATAGATAATGCGTCTATAAGCTTATACGGCAATTGGATGTCCGTCGTATAGCTGCCAATCGATATGTGGTTAGTGGTGGCGATTATAAAGCACGCGGCGGAAGCAATAGCCAGACCAGCATAGCCCTGCTTAAAATGAAATCTACTGATACACTTAGGAAGAAGTATGATGCTAACTGCTACAAGAAGTATGATGCCAGCACCCCAGTAGTTAAATTGCTCAAATGAAGCAGGGCCAAATGATTTTATATTAAAGAAGTAAGACCATCCGGAGGACATTAAAGGCGAGAAAATATTATTATTGTAATATCCATATCCGCCAGAAACTGATACGTTACCTACAGTAAAATAGCCCAGTACGAATAGGGTAGTCACTGTAACAATCAGCACCAATAGCAATTCATATAAGTTCTTTTTCGCCTGAGCTTTGTCCGTGATGAATCTCACAAATATATTGGAACCCCACAGAATTATTACCATCATGGCGATGTAAAAGTGTATTGCGCATGATAAAAATACAAGAAAAGCCCAGCCTCTCGCGCTCCCTCTGCCGTTATTTTTCAAGCTGAGGTATATCGCAGCCAGTAATAAAAAGTTTGCCATCAAATTAATATGGCCCACTCTCATTATCCATGAAGGAATAAACATCAGGATAATAGTGAATGATAGTTTCAGCAGCGCGCTTTTAGTGTATAAAGATGCAATTTTCCATGAAAACAACGCCTGAAGGACGCAGCACGCCAGAAGCCAAATTCCAAAATACTGGAATGTTTCCGGAAGAACGGGAGATAGGGCTTTAAATAATATAGCCAGCAGTGGGTTTGAGTCCGTAAAAACTACCGAGCTTCCAACCTCCATCCCATAATCAGGAGAAAGGCCAATTACCGGGAACGTCCATGGTGAGTGCCTGTAGAATGCCCAACCGAGGTAATTCTGCAGTAAGTCTCCACCACCAAGCCATGCGATGCTTGATGGGTCCAAAGACTTTACCCCGAAAATAGATAAAAAGAATATTACCCCAATGGCGATAGCGGCAAGGTTGTTATGTTTTTCTTTCAATTCTATCTCCCTTTCTTAATTACGTATCTTGGCCTATCTTTCGTCTCGATATAAATCCTTCCAATATATTCTCCGAGAACGCCAATCCCTATGAGTTGCACACCGCCAAGAAATAGTATAGAAACTATGATGGATGAATAGCCGCTGACAGGGTTGCCAAAAATCATTGTATTAATGGCAGTGTATGCACCATACAGAAATGATAATCCCGCAACGAACAGCCCGATATACGTCCACATGCGGAGAGGGAATGTTGAAAATGAAGTTACCCCCTCAATCGCAAGGTTCCAGAGTTTCCAGCCATTGAATTTGGTTTTGCCTGCAACACGCTCAGCTCTTGCATACTCAACTATTTCAGTCCGACCGCCAACCCAGCTGAGAACCCCCTTCATAAAGAGATTTCTTTCTTTGAGCTGCTTTATGTTCTCTACCATTTCACGAGACATCAGTCTGAAATCACCAACATTCTCTTCGATTTTTGGCGAGCTTATTTTATTGTGCAACTGGTAGAACCATTCAGCCGTTTTGCGCTTCAAATGCCCGTCAGAGCTTCTATCAATACGCTTTGCAAGCACAACATCAGCGCCTGCTTTCCACAATTCGATCATCTCTGGGATGACTTCGATAGGGTCTTGAAGGTCTACGTCAATGGGTATAACTGCATCGCCTGTAGCAGCTTCAATCCCAGCAAATAGCGCGGGTTCTTTACCGAAATTGCGTGTGAAGGAGATGGCCTTGATGCTGGGGTCTTCAGAAGCAAGGGATGAGATAACATGCTCTGTACTGTCTAAACTGCCATCATTGATGAAGACAATTTCAACTTCATATTGGGACAGCTTTTCTTTGACTGCTGCGTAGAATACGGGGATAGCTTCTTCTTCATTGAAGACTGGGACAACGAGGGATATGTTCATTTTTTGGATGCGAGGTAGCTCATGGTGAACAGGATGCAGCAAAGTATGACGAAGCTAAATCCCATGGCTAACAAGAGAATGATTGCTGACATAAAATTTTTCCTATTGAAGGTTTAATTAATAACAAGCCATTATATACGCTTGCAAGTCATGATCTAGCCTGTGAAAAGAATATTATAAAAAAGCCCCGGCGACGGGGCAGCTACAGACCGCGCCAATCTCAGTAGGCTGCGGGATGGGTGATTTGAGATTAGTCACTCACCATCGCAAGCGCCAACCAAAAATCCCTTTCGCCTCAAACCCTTTACAAATCTGTGTACCAGCGCGCCTTGCTCAAACCTATGAATTGATATTACTGTTTATCCATACAGTATTTATGAGAGGAGGATTAATTATGCCGCGCGACTATGAAATCAAACATGCATTTATGAACGCTATGAGGCGAGTGCCGGGGCAGGGCGTTACTGTAACTACTCAGGAGTTTGTCCATCAGCTGGAGTTACTCAATTGGCACTTCAGCCTGCGGGAGGCTAACCAGTGGATAAAGACAAACACGGTGACGTTCCGCGATGCTTCGACACAGGAGGGTGAGGCTAAGACCTACAAGCAGTTCAACCCGAATGGAGGGCTGTAGAATGGGATTTACATCAACCGCTGCTGACTATGTAGAAAAGCGCATCGACTTGAACACTATTCTGATGCCTAACCCGGTCAACGTAATTCGCCTGGAGACCCCAGAGGGCTTTGTACTGGTGGATCGGTCAGTAGCGGCTAGGCCGGGCGACATAGTCGCGTACCAGTTCGATGACTACCCGCAGCTAGGTAAGCTTTTCAGCTCAGGAATTATCACTCAGGACGGCGAGACAATCGATGGTGAAGGGCTGGGACGAGTTATTTTGCTAGGTAAAGTTACCTACCAAATCATGTGTGTCTGGTTTGATAATGGACCTGTATAGCCGTTGCAAATATCGTATTAAACAAAATTATTAATAAAAAAATATGTGCATTAAAAAAGCAGCCTGTAATGGCTGCTTTTTTGAAGGTTTTTTTACGACTACTTGTCTGCAATCAATAATTTTATTTTTGCATTTTATTATTATCTTTTAGCAATTCTTTGTTGAGATCTGTTGGTTGTGGTGGCGTCTGGCTAGTATTTATAACAATATCAGGTTGTTGCGATGGCTGTTTGTTGCTTTTATTAGAGAAAAATATCACAGCTGAGAGTGTTACTGCGCAAATACTTATTACCAGCGCAATAACCCATTGAGCTTGAGTAAGTCTTTTTTCTGTAGCATCAGCTTTAGCATCAATTTTGTTCAATAAAATTGAAATATCTCTGAAGCTTTCAGTGTAGGATGTCCTGAAGTTGGCCATTTCTTTTTGCATGCTAGAAGAGATAGCTTCGACTTCAGCCTTATTCCTGCCTAGCTTTGCGTCCAGCTCATCTTTAGACATGTTCATCTGGTCAACCTTATCATTTGATTGTTCAGTGAATTCTTCCGCACGTGGTCCGGCACTAACATTATCATCCTCGGCATATGAACTCATCGTAATTTGGGGTCCTACACCAACTTTAGCACTTGTTGACTGGGCACCCAAACCAGCTCTTCTGTCTCTTAAGTCATCAATGTTGACAACATTAGGCGCAGAAGTTCCCGGTTTTTGTCCGTAAGGTATGTAACCATGATCAGTTTGAGAGGTAATCATTCTTTACCTTACCGGTCATGTTGTATGCCGAGCTGATTCAATATTGCATAAGCTAATTCTCTGGCACTATCGTTAGTAAGAGTCATATTGCAAATAGCTTCAGCAGTTAAGTCAGCATCACTAGTCAGTTGTAAAGTTTGTTCATCCATGTGAATCTTTTGAACGAAATCAACAAATGTCATCGAAACATAGCCAATAGGCCCGACGTTTGAATGTCTAACGAACCATGATACTGCGTTACGACTAATGTAATCTTTTGACTCGACTATATATTTTTTCTTGTTTTCCATCGTAAATCCCTTTCCATTGTGAATTTCACTTAAATACATGAATAAAATTCACCAAAATATAAGCTTTTTGATTTTAATACTCAATCATAATTAATGAAAAAGTTGTTTATAAATACGCGTTGGTTCTTGTCAAAAAAAATCTTATCACAATGAATTTTAATGGATTTTCCGTGATTGCTGTCTCAGAACAAAGTTGTAATCTTGTTGCGAAGCCACTGATGAGTTTTAAATAGCTAAAATTTTGAAAAAAGTGTGATTGGGCGAGTACTTGTTTGTGTACACATTTCACAATATCTCATGAATAAAATATATATAAAACATATTGTTAACTTAAATGTGTTTTATATCCATTTAACTAAGAGGACAGCGGCGCGCAGTATAGCGCAAACAGGCCGTGAGATTCACTACGTCGCCGTCCGTTTGCTCATTCCGCCAGCAATTCCGGTTTTCTGCACGCGCTAACGTTACGTGCAGAAAGCGGAAACAGCTGTACTGAAGTCCGGGATGTCATCCAGACTGAAGCGGCACCCCGACTCTTAAATCTTCACTCCCTCTTTACAGCAGCCACTTCCAGTAAACGTTTTTCAGACGCCCGCCTGGCAAATCGCCTTCAGCAAACAGACCAGA
>LIDZ01015479.1_pt13 | contig 11709 bp, 7 predicted proteins | sample 644651 | NCBI WGS metagenome assembly LIDZ01 (sample SAMN03856242, study PRJNA289617) | food metagenome | isolation source: wine grapes on drying loft during traditional withering process | host: Vitis vinifera cv. Corvina | place: Italy: Gargagnago di S. Ambrogio di Valpolicella | collected 2014-01
CAAGCTTTACTTTAGGGTTTAAGGGGGCCAGCGGGGGCTTTGACCTGGAACTTGGCAAACCGCCTAAACAGAATATATTTATTGGCTTGGAACGCAAGGATGGCAAAGGTTTTGATACGCTCCCATTCCATGCGGAGGCAGGGGAGGATGAGAGTAAACGCTACGACATCGAGAACCCTGATCCTAATCCGAACAAGCCGCATATTCTCTTTCCTTTTTCGGAACAAGAAATCACCAGAGACTTTCGCTTATCTACAGACAGCTGGAGTGCCGGGGATTTAACCTTCCGCATTCTGTCGCCGGTTCGTCCAATACCTAATCCCGAAACTGCCTCCGCTGAAGAACTTAAAGATATTCTTTTGCCAGCGGTGCTAGTTGAAATTGAAGTGGACAATACCGCATCATCATCCGAACGGCGCGCTTTCTTTGGTTTTCAGGGAAATGATGCTTATAGTGCGATGAGAAGGCTGGACGGATCACCTACTCTTACAGGTATTGGTCAAGGTAGATTTCTGGCGATCGCTGCTACTCAGGGAACAGTCAAGTCGGCCCTTCATTTCACAATGGAGGATATTCTGACGGCAGAGCTGCAGGAGAATTGGTCCTTTGGACTGGGTCAGGTTGGGGCGTTGATTATGGACGTGCCAGCAGGTGTGCGGGAAACTTATCGATTCGCTGTGAGCTTTCACCGTTCAGGGTTTGTAACCTCCGGGATGGACGCCGCTTACTACTATACCCGCTATTTTAGCAATGTGGAGTCCGTTGCGGAGTATGCTTTATCCAGATTTGATGTCTTGAAAAAAGAAGCGGAGCAAGCTAACCAAATGTTTGCGGAATCTAAGCTATCTGAAGACCAGTCCTTTATGCTGGCTCATGCGATTCGCAGCTATTACGGTTCAACTCAACTGTTAGAGTATAAAGATAAGCCTTTCTGGATCGTCAACGAAGGCGAGTACCGGATGATGAATACCTTCGATCTAACCGTCGATCAGCTATTCTATGAACTGCGCCTGAATCCTTGGACCGTGCGTAATGAGTTGGACATGTTCGTGGATCGATTCAGCTATGAAGACACCGTCCGCTTCCCGGGTGATGTTACGGAATATCCAGGCGGTATCAGCTTTACCCATGATATGGGCGTTGCCAATGCCGTCTCCCGTCCTGGTTATTCTGCATATGAGCTGTATGGGATTGATGACTGTTTCTCACATATGACACATGAACAGCTGGTCAACTGGGTGCTGACTGCGGCAACCTATGTTGAGCATACCGGTGATTCTGCATGGATGGAGCGCAATCTTAAGGTTATGGAGAGCTGTCTAGACAGCATGTTGAACCGCGATCATCCAGACCCTGCACTTAGAAATGGTGTAATGGCACTCGACAGCTCCCGCACGATGGGTGGAGCCGAGATTACGACCTATGACAGTCTGGATGTGTCGCTGGGTCAAGCACGGAACAACATTTATTTGGCAGGGAAATGCTGGGCAGCTTATCTGGCCATGGAGAAAATATTCAGCGAATATGACCGCACAGAGTTGTCTGCTATTGCAGGAACGCAGGCAGAGAAGTGTGCAGCAACCATTGTAGCAAGTGTCACTGAGGATGGCTATATTCCAGCAGTTATCGGCGAAGGCAATGATTCTCGTATCATTCCAGCGATCGAAGGTCTGGTGTTCCCATACTTTACCGGATGTAAAGAAGCGCTGGATCGCAATGGCCGCTTCGCCGCCTATATTGGGGCACTCGACAAACATCTGCATGCCGTACTGCAGCCAGGCATCTGCCTGTTTGAGGATGGCGGCTGGAAAATCTCCTCCACCAGCAACAACAGCTGGCTGAGCAAGGTGTATCTCTGCCAGTTCATTGCCAGAAGCATTCTGGGTCTGAAGTGGGAAGAGAGTGGACGTAAAGCGGATGCGGCACATGTAGCTTGGCTGACCCATCCAGAGCTGTCCATCTGGAGTTGGAGCGACCAAATCATCTCCGGCGAAATCGCCGGCAGCAAATATTATCCGCGGGGTGTGACGGCGATATTGTGGTTGGATGAGAAGTGAGAAGTAGAATGAGAAGCTGAATAGGGATGAAGGAACGGGCCTCCGGTGGGGGCCCGTTTGGTTTGTGTTATGGAGGGGGGTGGAAGGTTATTATTTAGCTTAGCTGGGAGAACACTTACATGGCATACAAGAGGTCAGCGGTTCGATCACGCTAGCTCCAGCAATACCTTGAATTATAACGGTAGAGAAGCCGTTTTTTTGTTCTGATTTTTGTTTCCACGCTCCACACATGTGGAGTGCTGTGTGTCGGTAAGTGCCAGGAGTCCATCTAATCCTGGCATGTAACGTCTGGAATGTTCGCGATTAGGATCGTCACCCTTTGTCGTTATCCTGATGTGTTTTGTAATGTTTTTCATAGTCATTCAGTCCTTCAACTTTTTTGTCTTACTCTGGCAAGACGTCTGGTCCACTTAAAAGTTTTTCATCATTACTTTTTTCTGTTGACAAATAAAAGGCTTAGATCATTGATTAAACGTGTGCATTTGTACGATCGTTGGACATATAATCCAGTTCAGCCTATAGCTGCGAATGGTCGTCTGAGCATGATAAGATGGGCGAAGATGTCACATTATCTAAGGAAGAGATTGTTGCGTTGAGAGATTTGTTAAATGGGTTGAATTTGTATGAGGCGATATGGTAGATCATTATGATAAGAAAACTATGCAAACTAGATACATTTGTTAATGTATAAAGGTAGACTTGTATCCAAAGCGAGCTAGAAGATGGAACAATTATGCTATATCTGAGGGCCTTTCCCGAGGGCTTTTATTCTGTCCAAGGTTGTCATTCTGTTGTCATTGGGGTTTGTTATACTGGTCTTAGTTAGGAGTAGGAAGGTAAAATTGAATGAGGAAATGGAATGCGTATCATGGGTAAAAGAAGGAGGCTCCATCATCTTTGTGATATTGATGGTGGTAGGTTGAATAATGTTGGGACTGATTGCGCTTGGGGGAGAAATCAATATGTGTGAGTGGCAGGTGTAGAGATATCGCGAACTCTATTTTGAAACATATTGTGAAAAGTTGAATCGCTTACTCGTGGAAATATGGACGACAACGGTTTTAAATCAAGCATCTATATGGGGTTATTTGGTTATATAGATAGTCCTACTAATGTGGATTACAAATATGACTTGGATTTAAGTATTAATTGACAGCAGAAACAAAAATATTTGAATTAGGAGAGGCGTTGAAAAATATGAAAAACGTAAACACCAAGAAGAGAATAACCGCAGTACTGATGAGTTTCGTACTGGTTTTCCTTCTGATGATCCAGATCTTTATAGGAGTGGGAACTGCCTATGCAACACCAGCATCCAAAGCTTGGTTTGATATCACGGGAGGATTTAACTCTCCGGCGGGAGTGGCAGTAAGCAGTGACGGCACAGTATATGTGGCTGATGCTGATAGTGATAGAATTATAAAACTACCAACCGGAAGCAGTACATGGGAAGACATTACCGGAATGGGGGGATTTAATTATCCGTGTGGTGTGGCAGTAAGCAGTGACGGCACAGTGTATGTGACTGATACTAATAATCAGAAAATTAAAAAACTGCCGAGCGGAAGCAGTACATGGGAAGACATCACCGGATCGGGAGGATTTTCCTTTTCGGTGGGTGTGTCAGTAAGCAGTGACGGCACAGTGTATGTGACTGATACTTATAATCATCAAATTAAAAAACTGCTGAGTGGAAGCAGTATATGGGAGGACATCACCGGATCGGGAGGATTTTCCTATCCGCGTGGTGTGTCAGTAAGCAGTGACGGCATAGTGTATGTGGCCGATACTTATAATCATCAAATTAAAAAACTGCCAAGTGGAGGCAGTACATGGGAGGACATCACTGGATTGGGGGGATTTAATTATCCGTATGGTGTGTCAGTAAGCAGTGACGGCATAGTATATGTGGCTGATACTGTTAATCACCAAATTAAAAAACTGCTGAGCGGAAGCAATATATGGGAAGACATCACTGGATCGGGGGGATTTAGTTACCCGCGTGGTGTGTCTGTAAGTAGTGACGGCACAGTGTATGTGGCTGATACTGATCATAACAAAATTAAAAAACTGTTGAGTGTATATACAGTAAGCTTTGATAGTGGCGAGGGGTCGACAGTAGATGCTCAGACTGTGATCGAAAACGGTCATGCTAAATTGCCATCCGCTCCTAGCAAGACGGACTACACGTTTGGAGGGTGGTACACCGACACCCATCTGACAGTACTATTTGACTTTGCAACAAACGTCATAACAGCGGATCAAACGTTATATGCAAAGTGGAAGCCAATTAACTACATGGTCAGCTTTAATGTAGACGGAGGCAGCGCAATAGCGAATGTGAACGCTGACTATAACACTACGATCACTGCACCAACGGCACCAACGAAAGCGAATTACAGCTTTGGGGGCTGGTATAAGGAATCCGCTCTAACGAATACGTGGGACTTTGCTACAGAAAAGGTGATTGGCAATACGACGTTGTTTGCAAAGTGGGCGCCAATTAACTACGCAGTCAGCTTTGAAGTAGACGGAGGCAGCACAATAGCGAATGTGAACGCTGACTATAACACTGCGATCACTGCACCAACGGCACCAACGAAAGCGAATTACAGCTTTGGGGGCTGGTATAAGGAATCCGCTTTAACGAATACGTGGGACTTTGCCACAGAAAAGGTGATTGGCAATACGACGTTGTATGCAAAGTGGACGCCAATTAACTACGCAGTCAGCTTTGAAGTAGACGGAGGCAGCGCAATAGCGAATGTGAACGCTGACTATAACACTGCGATCACTGCACCAACGGCACCAACGAAAGCGAATTACAGCTTTGGGGGCTGGTATAAGGAATCCGCTTTATCGAATACGTGGGACTTTGCCACAGAAAAGGTGATTGGCAATACGACGTTGTATGCGAAATGGACGTCATCCAACAATGGCGATGGCGGTTCAAAACCACCAACAGTTCCGACTGCAACGCCTGCACCAACTGTAATACCTACGCCTGTACCAACACCAACTCTTAAGCCATTCTACAACGAGAAGGTAAATATCGATGTAATTAAGGCTCTAGTAGAAAAAACAATCTACGCAACTGCAGTAACATTTAAGGATGTGCCCAAAGATTCCCCAACAGCTAAAGCAATTGAGTTAGCAACTAAACTTGGGATCGTTAAGGGGTATGCGGATGCTTCATTTCATGCAAATTCTACGATAACTAGAGCAGAGTTTGCGACAATATTAGTTAAAGTACTGGGTTTAAAGTCAGAAGGTGATTCCAGTTTTAAGGATACCAAAGGCCATTGGGCGGCAGATGCAATTGCTATATTAAAATCAAACGGGATAATAAAGGGTTACATGGATGGAACATTTAAACCGAATCAAACGATCTCCAGAGCGGAAATAGTGGCTATGCTTTCAAAAGTAATCAATACTACTTTAGTAAAAAGTGCTAAGTTCAATGATGTTGCGGGTCACTGGGCAGAGGCTGAGATTGATACATTATCTGATATGGGTATAGTAGAAGGTGCAATGGATGGTTCATTCAAACCAAATGCTAGTGCTACGAGATTCGAGTCGTTACTCATGGTTTTACGTATGCTAAATATCAGTCTTGGTCTTTCGTTAGATATAGAGTAGTCGTTCAAGTTACTTAAATACGGTAGGTACTGTTAATTCAGTACTTACCGCATTTTTAGTGTTTTCCTTTTTATTTGCTGACAACTACGGCCAACCATGCTAACATACACACCAAAACGTAAGCGCGAACGACCGTTTTCGATTCTCAGACAGCTGCATGCAGGGCAAAAAACATTTGTGATTTTTCCATTCCAATACTTAGCTGCTTCACCCAATCGAAATGAAGTGTTTTTACATGTATTGTGAATTTATATTTTATGTGAGTTGCTGAATTCAATTATATTCCTTTTACCGTCTCGACACATGTGGTCTGTCTAATATTGATGGTACGAAAAGAAATGTGACAGTACTGGTCAAGGAAATTGAAAGATAGGCAGGCGATTCCCAAAGCTAATAATTTCGTGCGATACTTTAGTAGATAAAAGATATTTATAAAATATAGAGGTTTAACAAAAAATGAGGTTCATGTTATGCCAAAAAACGATAATATGCTGGCAGTTCTATGGATGCTGAATTCGGGCGTAAAAATGACGGCAAAACAAATATCCGAAAAGTTAGAAATAAATATAAGGACAGTTTATCGGTATATTGATGCACTATGTGCCAGTGGAGTGCCTATAATATCCGACGCAGGTCATAATGGCGGGTATAGCTTGCTAAATAATTTTATCAGAGCACCTCTGCTATTTGATATGGAAGAAAAAAAGGCACTTCTTTATGCTTCGGTTTTTGCAAAAGAAACCGGATACCCATTGAGTGAGGCATTAGGCGATGCGACATCAAAGTTGAAGATGTATTCGAATCAGGAGCAGGGAAATATACTTGGTCGCTATTTAGCCGGATTTGAAGTTATAAATCGGAGGGTAGACCCTTCTATTCAGCCGATATTGGTGGAATTGGAGCAGGCTGTAGTAAACGAAATCTCTGTAGAAATTGATTATCTTACAAGCCATGAAGAACAACCTAAGAATAGGGTAATAGACCCCTATGGAACGGTATATTGGAATAACAAATGGTATACTATTGCATTTTGCCACCTTAGGAATGAGATCCGCAGCTTTCGGGCAGAACGGATTGTACAAATCAAGCGTACTCAGAACCAATTTAAGCGTCCCGAATCCTTTTCGGCCCGTGAATTTTTTATGCGAAATCTGTTACCTGATTTAGTGGGCAAGGACGGGTTAATTTCTTTAATTATCGGAGGCAGGTCAGAGGCATTGGATGACTTATGCTTGCATTGGTTTTTGGAGCATCATCTGAAAGAACGGACATCAAATCAAGCAATCTTTTTACTTGAGGAAGAATCAATTCATAGATATGTACCTCATCTTCTCCTATCCTACGGGAAATCCATTCAAGTAATCGAACCACAGAGTTTGAAGGAAAAACTTGTTGCAGTTGCGTCGGAGTTAATGGAATATTATCAACTTTAATTACTTCACTGACAGCAGATGTCAGTGAAGTTGTTTTATAATGATGATAATCATTGATTACCTATGAATGGTTGGTAATACTTGATGAGTTGTAAAATAAGGAGAACTTGCAAATGAATAATACAGTATATCTTTATGTGTTTGACACAATGGCAGACTGGGAAATAGGTTACTTAACTGCCGAACTGAACTCGGGAAGATATTATAAAAAGGGACTTGCCCCATCAAAAATAGTTACCGTGGGAATTGAAAAGACTCCTGTAACTACAATGGGCGGATTGAAAATACTGCCTGACATCAACCTGATGAGTGCAGCATTTGAAAGCACAGATACATTGATTTTACCCGGTGGAGAGACATGGACAGAAACCATTCACCAACCCATCTTATCAATCGTAGAGAGGTGCTTAATGGAAGGTACATTGGTTGCAGCGATTTGTGGTGCTACAATGGCACTTGCCCAGACTGGATTGCTGAATTCACGTAAGCATACAAGCAATGATCTGGAGTACCTAAAAATGATCTGTCCCACTTACAAGGGCGAAGAGTATTATAAAATGGAGTCTGTTGTAACTGATGGGAATTTGATCACTGCATCTGGAATAGCTCCGTTGGAATTTTCTGTACACGTCTTGAAAGCTTTGGATGTGTTTTCTTCAAAAACATTAGATGCTTGGTATAGTCTTAATAAGACTCATGAATCCAAATATTTCTATAGGTTGATGAATTCACTCCAATGAAGGTATAAGCATAAACCTATTAGTGACTGACACTCAAATCATGTGGAGTGCTGTGTGTTACTTATTAGGAAATAGCGTAATATTGGAGCCACACTTACCTATAAACTATCTTATTATCGAGGTCCGTCAAGCGGCACAAAATCAAAGATTACCAGCCGGTGAATACGTTCCGGAATTTGCTCGGTCACCTTTTTGAATGATCGTTCCTCCGAAGCTATGGCACACGAGGACGATATTGATAAGCTACTTAGACTTGTTATAGTCTACAACGGAAGTGATAATCTGCTCATGGTCACATTGGGGCCATACCATAGTGCTATGACCGGCATATTCAGGAGCGTAGACGGTATGCCCCGCTTTCCGCATTTCGGCTGCGGTTTTATCCCAGAAGGAGACATCTGCCCAGGAACCGTGGATCAGGACGAAGGTTAAAGGCTGCTGTGTTGTGGCTTTGGTAACCGCTGCAGCAATGCTCTCACGGAGCATAAACCCGACTATCCTTGATGGTATTTGGTTTAAGGACATCTTCACCGTCGTTTTGAATATAACGGGTGCTGGTGTTGTAGAAGACACGGTTAGGAATAATTGTAGGTGCGAATATTCCTACATCATTATATAAACAGCATCTAAAAGAGTCTTCGAAGCACTTGCTTTAATTGAACATCGAAACTAAACACGTCGATTACTGGCGTGTTTTTTTGCATTTAGTTTCGGCTTTGCTGACGAACCCCGCAATGGCTGAGATTTGACTTGCTGACGGGGTACAATAAGGATAAGTTACTAAAGGAGTGAAGTGGAAATGCCATTTATCAGGGTCAGTTACTTAGAAAACCAATACGTTGCCCAGTGAACCTAATTAGTCCTTCTTTACCGTCACTTTACTAAACCCAAACTAGATTTAACATTAAGTTGACCTTACACCCTCCAACAAAATGCTATAATGTCGGCAAGTATCTTATGCGGGGGCTGAGTGTATGAAGGTGAGCAAGGAAGAAAGATCATGGATTTTATATGATTGCGGGAATTCAGCGTATTCCATGGCTGTTTCCACCGCGTTGTTGCCGATTGTATTCGGTATGTTTGAGAATGTAAATAGCAGTATGGATCTGGGGTATTTTAATTCGTTAGCCAGCATTCTTGTTGCAATTATTAGTCCGATTTTGGGTACCTTGGCAGACTATAAGGATAAGAAAAAACGCTTCTTCATATTTTTTACATTGATCGGTTTAATATCTACGCTTTCACTCGCATTTGTATCACCTGCAAGTGGACAGTGGCAGTTACTGATTGTATTCTATGTCTTATCAGCAATAGGTTTTGCCGGCTCTAATATTTTCTATGATTCGTTTTTGGTGGATATAACAAGCGATGACAGGATGGATAAGGTTTCTTCAAGAGGTTTTGCTTTTGGTTATATCTCTAGTGTTATTCCTTTTGGCCTCAGTCTTGCGTTGATCTTTGTTCTAGGGATGGATGAGGCCATTGGCTACCAGATTGGGTTTATCATTACTGCTCTGTGGTGGGGGCTGCTGACCATTCCAATGATCAGAGATGTAAAGCAGCGTTATTATATTGAGCCTGAGCCTAGACCGGTGATCAACAGCTTCAAGAGGTTAGGACAAACCTTTAAGCATATTAGAAATTATAAAACGGTATTTATTTTCTTGATCGCCTACTTTTGCTATATAGATGGTGTAGATACGATTATTAAGATGGTCGTCCCTTATGCCACCTCAGTTTTAGGTGCTGGCACGCTTGATACGTTCACCTTGCTGGGAATTCTATTAGTTATTCAGATTATTGCCTTTCCATGTGCACTCATTTACGGGAATTTGGCGAAAAGGTATTCGACACGAAGCATGATTATCGTCGGTATTCTCACCTACATCGTTTCTTGTATCGCTGCTTTTTATATATCCTCTGTTTGGCATATATTCATTCTAGGTGCTTTGATTGGTTCCGCACAGGGAGGAATTCAGGCATTAAGCAGGTCTTATTATGGCAGGATTATTCCCAAGGAAAGATCCAATGAATTTTTTGGCTTTTATAATATTTTTGGCAAGTTCGCTGCCATTATCGGACCTTTTGTGATGTCATTAACGACAACGATGACAGGCAATGCCAAATACAGTATTTTATCGATTATTCCCTTATTTATGATTGGGTTAATTGTATTTTTAGCTTTACCTAAGGAAAAGGCTATTCTTGCTGAGGAGCATTTTCCTATTGGATAAGTTTCTAATAAATACGGAATCCAAGTTTCGGCTGCAGATATTTGCTTTTTCCCATCGCTCTTACGGTAATAAGCTCAGCTCCTTGAGTTCTTCTGAAGGCGCTTGACACCGCAACAAACTACAGAGAGAAAATACCATTTATATGTAAGCTTTCTGGCTCAGGCGATATTATCGCTTGGGCTTGTTTTTTTGAAATAGAATCAAATTTTGTAGGAGGAAATAAGGCTCTATCTAAAAATCAGAGTTGACTAAACGTGCGGATTAAGCGGAGGGTCGGAGGGATTATGGAGAACCGAAGGGGTCGCCTTTAAAGCCCGATTTCACTCTATTCATTATTCAATCAGAAAATCGGGCTTTAACAGCGATCGTAAGAACCCTCCGAACCGTAGCGGCTCTACTTACAACACGTCAACCGCTGAGAAGATATTTATTTATTCATTCATTCCTAAGTCTTTTTGTCGAAGATTGTCATTTTTTCATCATAATGGTGTGATAATCTTAGTATAGAAGTTTGAAGGAGGTGCTGCATTGAGTATTATCTTAAAAAAGAGAATGTCTATTATTTTAGTAATATTAATGGTGCTAGGTGGATTGAACTTACTGAATATTGGTGGAAGTAAAGCGTATGCAGCAGATTTCGAGGGAACAGGAAGTGAGGATAATCCATATCTAATTGCCACGGCCGATCAACTGAATAAGGTCAGAGATCATCTAGGGGAAGAGGGTGCTTTTTTTAAGCTAACAGAGGATATTAGTCTCATTGATTACCAAGATGATAAGGGTTGGAGTCCGATAGGGAATACAGCTGAACCATTTGTTGGAAATATGAATGGCGATGGTTTTACTATAACAGGGTTGTTAATTGATAGAGATAGCGACAATAGTGTCGGTCTATTTGGTGATAATATGGGTACTATTCTAAACATTAAACTGGAAGCTGGAATTATTAAGGGCAAGTCAAATGTAGGCGCTTTAGTTGGCTTTAATGATAGTAATGGAGTAATAAGGTACAGCTACGCTTCGGCAGATGTGAATGGAGTTGTCGGAGTAGGTGGGCTGGTAGGTTTAAACAATGGATATATCAGCAACAGCTACACGACGGGATCTGTTACTGGATACAGTGGCGTTGGCGGTTTAGCCGGTATTACGGATGGATGGATTAGTGACAATTACTCTACATCATCTGTTAGCGGAAGTTCGTATGTTGGTGGCTTGGTTGGTAATATGATTGATGGATATATTGGCAATAACTATGCTGCTGGACTTGTGACTGGAGTTAGTACTACGGGTGGTTTTATGGGTAATGACAGTAACAGAACTACCATCAACAACTACTATGACACTCAAACAACAGGAAAAGCAGGTATAGGAGCCACTGGGAAAAACACAGTTGAAATGAAAATGATAAGCACCTATGAGGGTTGGGACTTCCGTTTCACTTGGTATATGGATGTAGACCAATATCCAAAACTCTTTTCTGGAATAACGGGAGATCCTACAGCAAACCTACCTGGTGGAGCTGTAGCGTCTGGAACAAGTGTGACATTAAGTAGTGCCACAGAAGGAGCGTCCATTTATTACACGAGAGATGGCAGCGATCCAACAA
>LIDZ01013038.1_pt2 | contig 11701 bp, 15 predicted proteins | sample 644651 | NCBI WGS metagenome assembly LIDZ01 (sample SAMN03856242, study PRJNA289617) | food metagenome | isolation source: wine grapes on drying loft during traditional withering process | host: Vitis vinifera cv. Corvina | place: Italy: Gargagnago di S. Ambrogio di Valpolicella | collected 2014-01
GAGTGAAGAATGATATCCAAACGTCTTAGCCTGCTGGCCCTGACGCTCTGCCTGGGCATCAGCGGATGCAGCTCGGTGATCAACGCCAGCCGTGAAGCGCCGATCGATGACGATCGCGGTACACGCACCTTCGGCAGCAAGATCGACGACTCGCTGATCGAGACCAAGGTCTCGGTGAACATCGCCAAGGCCAACCCTGATCTGGACAACGCCTCGCACATCGTCGTGACCAGCTTCAACGGCATCGTCCTGCTGGCCGGCCAGACACCGCGCGCCGACCTCAAGCAACTGGCCGAGCAAACCGCCAGCCAGGTGCAGAAGGTCAAGAAGGTCAACAACGAGCTACAGGTGACCGGCCCGTCCTCGATGCTGGCGCGCAGCAATGACGCCTGGCTGACCAGCAAGATCAAAACCGAAATGCTCACCGACAGCGCCATCCCTGGATCGCGCATTAAGGTCGTGACTGAAAACGGCATCGTCTACCTGCTGGGCCTGCTGACCCAGGCAGAAGCCACCCGCGCCACCAACCTGGTGCAAGGCGTCGGCGGCGTACAGAAGATCGTGAAGCTGTTTGAGTACATCGACTGACGGTGTGGCAAGAGCCAATCAGCACTTACAAAAAAGGCGATCCCTCGGGATCGCCTTTTTCGTTACTGCAGGCGCAACTTACTTGACCACTTTCAGACTCGGCCGGCCCGTAGGGCGTGGCGGCTCGTCGTTCGGTGGCGGCATGTCGTCTTCGACGTCCAGACCTTCGTCTTCGTCCACAGCAGGCTCCAGGTCGAAGACCATGCCCTGGCCGTTCTCGCGGGCATAAATGCCCATGATGGCGGCAATCGGCACGTACAGGCTGTGGGGAACGCCGCCGAAACGGCCTTCAAAACTCACCGCGTCGTTGTCCATGTGCAGATGGCGCACGGCGCTCGGTGAAATGTTCAGGACGATCTGCCCGTCATTGGCGAAGCCTTGCGGGACTTGCACCGCTGGATACTCGGCATTGACGAGTACGTGCGGTGTGCAATCGTTATCCACGATCCACTCATACAGCGCGCGGATCAGATAAGGGCGACTGGAGTTCATCAAACGGCTCCTAAGGCCTTAGCGCATGTCGCGTTCGGCACCAGACAGACTTGCCTGAAATGCCTCACGCGCAAATTGGCGCTCCATATAGTCAAGCAGCGGCTTGGCGGGCCGCGGCAATTCGATACCCAGAATCGGCAGGCGCCAGAGTATGGGCAATAGACAGCAGTCGACCAGACTTTGCTCGTCGCTCAGGAAAAAAGGCTTGTCCGCGAACAACGGCGACACGCCGGTCAGACTTTCGCGCAGTTCCTTGCGCGCCTGAACACGTGCAGCTTCTTTGCTGCGCGGGTCCAGAATCAGATCCACCAGACCGCACCAGTCGCGCTGAATCCGGTGGATCAGCAAGCGGCTGTTGGCACGCGCCACCGGATAGACCGGGAGCAGCGGCGGATGGGGATAACGTTCGTCCAGGTATTCCATCACCACCGTCGACTCGTACAACGCCAGGTCGCGATCGACCAGGGTTGGCACGCTGCCGTACGGATTCACCTCGATCAATTTGGGCGGATGACGGCCCTCGACAACTTCAATGATCTCGGCGCTGACACCTTTCTCGGCGAGCACAATGCGCACGCGATGGGAATAGTGGTCGGCGGGGTCGGAGTAACAGGCCAACCGATTGGTCACGCCCATGGCGGTCCTCCTCGCTTGTAGATATTCAAAAAGCAGAAATACGGATGCGCCGCGAGGGCGCTTTCGGCGACGTCCACGATGATCGGGTGTTCAACGCGGGCGACAAGATAGCTCATTTACTCAAGGTAGATTCTGCAATCTTCAGCCCGCCACTATACCTGCTCTTCCGTCATTACCTGAAACAGCTCAGCCGCAAGCGGCGCAGACCCGCGAATCAGACGTCCGCTCAGTGGATGTCTTTCCAGAATTCGCGCTTGAGCAGGTAGGCCAGGATGAACAACACGGCGAGGTAAAGCAGCACGAAGGTGCCGATGCGCTGGTGCTGGAGCTTGTCTGGGTTGGCTGAGTAAGCGAGGAAGGTGACGAGGTTCTTGATCTTCTCGTTGAACTGTTCTTCGGTCAGCGTGCCGGTGTTGGGCATGATCATCAGTTGATCGCAGGCTTGATCGGTCAACGGCGAGCCAGCAGGCCCATCGCTTTTTTTGTCGCCTTCGCCACGCGGTACCTGCTGGCAGCCGAGCCTCTGACGCCCCTGAAGCCCTTCCAGCACGTTGGGCATGGCCACGTCGGGGAGAACGCTGTTGTTCACGCCCCAGGGCCGCGTCGGGTCCTCGTAGAATGATCGCAGGTAGCCGTAGAGCCAGTCAGTTCCGCGTACCCGCGCCACAAGGGTCAGATCGGGCGGTGCTGCACCGAACCAGGTTTTCGCATCCGCCGGCTGCATGCCGATGGTCATGTGATCGCCGATCTTCGCTCCGGCAGGCGCCAGCTTTTCCAGCATCAGCTCGTGGGAAATGCCCAAATCGTCCGCCACGCGTTCATAGCGCTGGAAACTGGCGCTGTGGCAACCCATGCAGTAATTGACGAACGTCTGCGCGCCATCCTGCAGGGCCCCCTTGTCGGACACGTCGATGTCGACGCTTTCCAGTTCCGCGCCATGCTCACCGGCAAACGACAACGCTGGCAACAGGGCAATGAGCAAGACCAGGCACAGCGTTTTCATCAACCGGTCACCCTGTCCGGTACCGGCTTCGTCCGCTCCATCCGCGTGTAGAACGGCATCAGGATGAAGTAGGCGAAATACAGGAAGGTGCAGACCTGTGACAGCAACGCACGGCCGGGGCTCGGCGGCAGAACGCCCAGCACCCCGAGCGCCCCGAAGGACGCGCAAAACAGCAGCAGCCAGAGGCGGCTCAGCCAGCCCTTGTAGCGCATCGATTTGACCGGACTGCGGTCAAGCCACGGCAGCACGAACAGCAAGGCGATGGCTGCGCCCATGGCCATGACGCCGAGGAGCTTTTCCGGGATGGCGCGCAAGATGGCGTAGAACGGCGTGAAGTACCAGACCGGCGCAATGTGCTCCGGGGTCTTGAGTGGGTTCGCTAGCTCGAAGTTGGCCTTCTCGAGAAAGTAGCCGCCCATCTCCGGGAAGAAAAATACCACCGAGCAGAAGATCAACAAAAACACCACGACGCCGAGCAGATCCTTGACCGTGTAGTACGGGTGGAAAGGAATGCCGTCCAGGGGGTTGCCGTTCTCGTCCTTGTACTTTTTGATGTCGATGCCATCGGGGTTGTTCGAGCCCACTTCACGCAGCGCCAGAATATGCAGCACCACAAGCCCGACGATCACGATCGGCAAGGCCACGACGTGCAGCGCGAAGAAGCGATTGAGTGTGATGCCTGAAACGAGGTAATCGCCACGAATCCACTGAGCGAGGTCGCCCCCGATGAGGGGAATCGCGCCGAACAGCGAAATGATCACCTGAGCGCCCCAGTACGACATCTGCCCCCACGGCAGCAGGTAGCCGGTAAACGCTTCCGCCATCAGCGCTAGATAAATCAGCATGCCGAAAACCCAGACCAACTCCCGCGGCTTCTGATATGAGCCGTACAGCAGCCCGCGAAACATGTGCAAGTAGATGACGATGAAGAACGCCGATGCGCCAGTCGAGTGCAGCAGTCGCAGGATTGAGCCGTATGCGACGTCACGCATGATGTACTCGATCGAGGCGAAGGCCCCCTCAGCTGTGGGCGTGTAACTCATCGTCAGCCAGATGCCCGTGAGGATCTGGTTGACCAGCACCAGCAACGCCAGCGAGCCGAAGAAATAGAAGAAGTTGAGGTTCTTGGGTACGTAATACTTGCTGAGGTGGTTCTCCCACATCGACGTCGCGGGAAAGCGCGCATTGATCCAGTCCATGAGCCTGCTCATCACGCTTTCTCCTGATCCACACCAATGACGATGATTGAGTCCGACTCGTAGGAATGCGGGGGCACTGGCAGATTCAGCGGTGCAGGCTGCGCCTTGTAGACGCGTCCGGCAAGGTCGTACCTGGAGCCGTGACAAGGGCAGAAATATCCGCCGACCCAATCTTTGCCCAGGTCGACCGGGGCGACTTCGGGCCGAAACGTAGGCGAGCAGCCGAGATGGGTACAGATGCCGATCAACAGCAGGATGTCAGGCCGGATTGAACGGACAACCGGATCGACATAGGCAGGCTGGATGGAATCCTTTGAATCAGGGTCGGACAGTTCGCCGATAAGCTTGCTCAGACTGGACAGGATCTCGGGCGTGCGACGGACAATGAACACCGGCTGACCGCGCCATTGAGCGATCATCTGCTGGCCCGGCTCGATCTTGCTGATGTTGACTTTGACAGGCGCTCCCGCCGCCCTGGCTTTGGCACTGGGGAACCATGAACCCACAAATGGCACGGCGGCGCCTACCGCTCCTGCTGCGCCTACCACAGACGTGGCCGTCACGAGGAAGCGACGCCGGGCCGTGTTAACACCGTCATTGCCCATTGCGCCCTCTTCCGTCAGCATCCGAGATCTCCTTGATCAGGCCCTCGAAATCAATAAACGACAGCCATAAAAGACAGCCATAAAAAAACGCCCAGCTTCGTATAGAAACTGAGCGTTCTTTTTGAACGGAAGCGAATTAACGCTTCGAGTACTGCGGACGCTTACGCGCTTTACGCAGACCGACTTTCTTACGTTCAACTTCGCGAGCATCGCGAGTGACGAAGCCAGCTTTGCGCAGAGCGCCGCGCAGGGTTTCGTCGTATTGCATCAGAGCGCGGGTGATACCGTGGCGGATTGCGCCAGCTTGACCACTCACACCACCGCCGATGACAGTGACGTAGATGTCGAATTTCTCGACAGTCTGAGTCAGTTCCAGCGGCTGACGAACTACCATGCGGGCAGTTTCGCGACCGAAGAACGAGTCCAGGGAACGGTTGTTGATGGAGATGTTACCGGTACCCGGACGCAGGAAAACGCGAGCGGTTGCGGTCTTGCGACGGCCAGTGCCGTAATTTTGAGTCGCCGACATAATGAACTATTCCGTTAAAACTTCAGTTCTTGGGGCTGCTGAGCAGTATGAGGGTGTGCAGCGCCCGCATAGACTTTCAGCTTACGATACATGTCGCGACCCAGCGGGTTCTTAGGCAGCATGCCTTTGACCGCGGTCTCGATCACGCGCTCAGGAGCTTTGGCGATCAGCTTTTCAAAGTTGATCGACTTGATCCCGCCCGGGAAACCGGAGTGAGAGTAGTAGATCTTGTCGGTGGTCTTGGCACCGGTGACACGGATCTGCTCGGCATTGATCACGACGATGTAGTCGCCAGTGTCAACGTGCGGAGTGTATTCCGGCTTGTGCTTGCCACGCAGACGGCTCGCGATTTCAGTGGCCAGACGACCCAGGGTCTGACCAGCAGCGTCGACGACGAACCAGTCGCGCTTTACTGTTTCCGGTTTAGCGGTAAAAGTTTTCATTCTTTATAGCCTCAAAGGCCGCCCTGAAAAATAGACGGCGGAGCATACTCATTAGTACGGTCTTTGACAAGTCAAAGGCCGCCGGGCACGAACGCTATAGGGGGCTCGGGTCAGCGCGTTCGATCGCAGCGGTTTCTTTTGTCGCCGGGCATCACTCCAGCGACAAAGAGGAGCGGAATTATGCAGATTGCGAAAAAAATTTCAACCTGCTTTTATGGCTCTTTTAAACAGGAGAGCCAAATGGACTACCGCCAACTGGGCAGAACCGACCTCAATGTCAGCGCAATCTGCCTCGGCACCATGACCTGGGGCGAGCAGAACAGCCAGTCCGATGCCTTCGCGCAGATCGAACGGGCCAAGGCCGACGGCATCAATTTCATCGACACCGCCGAGATGTATCCGGTCCCGCCGAAGAAAGAAACCTACGCTAGCACCGAGACCATCCTCGGCAACTGGTTCAAGCAGAGCGGCGACCGCGCTGACTGGATCCTCGCCAGCAAGATCGCCGGTCCCGGCAACGGCATCGACTACATCCGTGGCGGTCAGCTGAAATTCAACCGCGATCACATCGTCGCGGCGCTGGATGCCAGCCTCAAACGCCTGCAGACCGATTACCTCGATCTGTATCAACTGCACTGGCCTGAGCGCAGCACCAACTTCTTCGGCAAGCTGGGTTACAACCACAGCGAGGAGCACTTCACCCCGCTGCTGGAAGTGCTCGAAGCGCTGGACGAGCAGGTCAAGGCCGGCAAGATCCGCCATGTCGGGCTGTCGAACGAAACGCCGTGGGGCACCATGAAGTTTCTCGCTGAGTCGGATGCTCATGGTCTGACGCGTCCGGTGTCGATTCAGAACCCCTACAACCTGCTCAACCGCAGCTTCGAGGTGGGTCTGGCGGAAGTGGCGATTCGCGAGCAATGCGGCCTGCTGGCCTACTCGCCCATGGCGTTTGGCATGTTGTCCGGCAAATACGCCGACGGCGCCCGCCCTGCCAAAGGCCGCCTGAGCCTGTACAGCCGCTTCACGCGCTACTTCAATCCGCAATCGGAAGCGGCCTGCGCGCGCTACGTTGCGCTGGCGCGTGAGCACGGTCTTGATCCCGCGCAAATGGCACTGGCGTTCGTGACCAGCCGCAGTTTCGTGACCAGCAACATCATCGGTGCAACGACGCTGGAGCAGCTGGAAAGCAACTTGGCGAGCGCGGAACTGGTGCTGTCGGATGAAGTGCTGGCGGGCATTGAAGCGATTCACAAGGATCAGCCGAATCCTGCGCCGTGATCGGTGATTGCCTGATAGCTGATTGACTTGTGGGAGCGACCGGAGTGGCGCTCCCCCTTGCTCGCGAAAGGGCCGATACATCCGCTGCTTTCCAACAGCTGGTATACCGTCTTCGTGAGCAAGCTCACTCCCACAGGGGCCGTATGCGCTGTGAGACCGAGTAGGGTCTGAAAGCCGAAGGTTCTCTCAGGATCAGTCCCGACTTCACAGAGACCGGGCAATGATCTCTTTCATGATTTCGTTGGTCCCGGCATAAATCCGCTGCACCCGCGCATCGGCCCACGCCCGGGCGATCGGGTATTCCCACATGAAGCCGTAGCCGCCATGCAGCTGCACGCATTCGTCCAGCACCTTGCATTGCAGGTCAGTTGACCAGTATTTCGCCATGGCCGCCGTGGGCACATCCAGCTTCCCTTCCAGGTGCAACTCCAGGCACCGATCAATGAACGTACGACCAATCTGAACTTCAGTGGCGATTTCGGCCAGTTTGAAGCGGGTGTTCTGAAAATCGATGATGGCCTTGCCAAACGCCTTGCGCTCCCGCGTGTAGTCGAGCGTCCATTGCAAGGCCGCTTCGGCGGAGGCAATGGCGCCGATGGCGACCGTCAGGCGCTCCTGCGGGAGCTCCTGCATCAAATACGCGAAACCCATCCCGGCCTGACCTAGCAGGTTCTCCTTGGGCACTCTCACGTCCTGGAAGAACAATTCCGACGTGTCCTGCGCCTTCATGCCGACCTTTTCCATTCGCTTGCCCTTCGCAAAACCGGGCGTGCCCGCCTCCACGACAAACAGACTGGTGCCCTTCGCGCCCGCCTTGGGATCGGTCTTGGCGACGACAATCACCAGATCAGCAAGAAATCCGTTGGTGATGAAAGTCTTCGAGCCATTAATGACGTACTCATCCCCGTCCAGCACCGCAGTGGTCTTGACCCCTTGCAGGTCGGACCCCGCGCCCGGCTCGGTCATCGCGATGGCGGTCACCAGCTCCCCCGACACCAGCTTGGGCAAATATTGGAGCTTCAGCGCCTCACTTCCGTAGTGGAGGATGTACGGCGCGACGATATCCGAATGCAGAGAGAACCCGATACCGGTCAGGCCGAGGCGAGAGATTTCCTCGATCACCACCGTGGTGTAGAGGAAGTCCGCGCCCATGCCGCCGTACTCTTCCGGCAGGTGCGAACACAACATGCCCTGTTCCCCCGCCCGGTTCCACAGCGTACGGTCGATGTGGCCCTGCTTCTCCCACTGGGCATGAAACGGCACCGCGTGCTGTTCGAAGAACTTGCGGACGCTGTTACGGAACAGTTCGTGTTCTGAGCTGAAGAGTGTTCTGGCGAGCATGGCTGCACCTGGCGCGATGGATTGTCGGACAAAACTTCAGCAGAGCGTAGGCGCAGCCGGTTGACGGCGACACTGGACACATCCGACAAAAAATAAGACGATCACGCCGTTGCTTGACCACTTTCCCATATAAGAACAAAAGACTATGTCTATCCAACCCAACACGCCGTTGCGGCGTGTCAGCATTCTTGCGATTGATGGCATTTTTGCGTCCACGCTCATGCAAGCCAAAGATTTCTTTCACCTCGCCAGCCTGCGCTACGGCAAGCAGTTGGGACAGGGCTTCAAGCCGGCCTTCGAAACCCGACTGGTCAGCCCGGACGGAAAGGAAGTTCGCAGTTTCAGCGACGTCGTGATCCCCGTAGACGGTGTGCTTGAACACAGCGACATCATCATCCTTCCCGCTTTCGTCGAAGACTTCGACACCCTGCGCGAGCGCTATCCGCAAATCCTGCCGTGGCTGCGCGAGCAACATGCGCGCGGCGCTGTGCTCTGCGGTGAGGCCAGCGGTGTGTTCTGGCTTGGGGATGCGGGGCTGCTCGACGGCAAGGAGGCGACCACCTACTGGCGGTTTTTCAACGAGTTCGCCGAGCGTTTTCCGAACGTGCTGCTGAATCAGGAAAAGCACCTCACCGACGCCGACAACCTGTATTGCGCAGGCGGCACGATCTCAGCGTGTGATCTTTATATCTACCTGATCGAGCGCTTCTGCGGCGCCCATGTTGCGCAGACCGTCGCCCGCGACATTCTCTACGAAGTGCAACGCAGCTACGCACCGGGACGGATTGGTTTTGGCGGGCAAAAGCTGCACCAGGACGTGATCATCCTGCAGATCCAGCATTGGCTCGAAGAACACTTCGCCGACAAATTCCGTTTCGAGGATGTAGCCCGCGAGCACGGCATGAGCATCCGCAACTTCATGCGCCGCTTCCAGACCGCAACGGGCGACAAGCCGCTGCATTACCTGCAACGCCTGCGCATCGAAACCGCAAAGGGCTTGCTGTCAGGCTCACGCAAGAGCATCAAGACCATCAGCTACGAAGTGGGCTACGACGACGCCAGTTTCTTCGCACGGCTGTTCCGTCAACATACCGACCTGTCGCCCAACCAGTACCGGCAGCAGTTCCAGCAGGCGGCCTGACAGCAGCTTCATGCGGCAAGCTTCAAGCTGCAGGTGAGCGAGATCTCCTCTTGCAGCTTTCCGCTTGAAGCTTGCAGCTCCCGCCTAGGGCTTATGCGCCCGCGACAGAAATTCGTGGGACTGCATTTCCAGCAATCGGCTGAGCGTGCGCTGGAATTCGAAGTTCAGGCGGCCGCCGGTGTACAGGTCTTTCAATTCGACTTCCGCCGAGATGATCAACTTGACGTTGCGGTCGTAGAACTCGTCGACCATGTTGATGAACCGACGCGCGATGTCGTCCGTGGTCACGCTCATCTGCTCCACGCCGCTGAGCAGCACCGCATGGAAGATCTTGCCGAGTTCGATGTAGTCGTTCTGGCTACGCGGGCCATCGCACAGCTCACGGAAGTCGAACCACGCCACATCGTCGCAGGTACGGATCGCCTTGATCTGCCGATTCTCGATGATCAGCACATCGTTCTCGATGGCCTTGGTGCATTCCGGGGTCAACGCACGGAAGCTCTTGCGCAGGCTCTCCTCTGCCGCTTCGTTCAGCGGGAAGTGGAACAGCTCCGCTTGCTCAAGATGGCGCAGGCGATAGTCGACGCCGCTGTCGACGTTGACGATCTCGGTGTTCTGCTTGATCAGCGCAATCGCCGGCAGGAAACGCGCACGCTGCAAACCGTCCTTGTAGAGACCGTCGGGAACGATGTTCGACGTCGCGACCAGGGTCACACCGTTCTTGAACAGCTCTTCCATCAGTGTGCCGAGGATCATCGCGTCGGTAATGTCCGACACGAAGAATTCGTCGAAACAGATCACCCGCGCTTCTTCGGAAAACTGCTTGGCGATCAGGGTCAGCGGGTTCTTCTCGCCCTTGAGGTTTTTCATTTCCTCGTGCACACGCTTCATGAAGCGGTGGAAGTGCGTGCGCGTCTTGTCTTCAAACGGAAGCGCTTCGAAGAAGGTGTCGACCAGGTAGGTCTTGCCCCGGCCCACACCGCCCCAGAAATACAGCCCCTTCACAATCGGGGCTTCTTTCTTGCCGAACAGCTTGCCCAGCAATCCCGGCTTGCGGTCATGGGCGGCGACCAGATCGTCGTACAGACGCTGCAGATGGCGCACAGCATTCTCTTGCGCGGCGTCGTGGAAAAAGTCCGGACGCTTCAGGTCAGCTTGGTATCGTTCTAGAGGGGTCATAGTCGCTTGCAAGGGAGCAAAAACGGGCCGTCACTGTAGCGACGGCCCATTGGAATGGCAATTAATCCTGTTGTGGCGCGAGCGCCAGTTTCAGGCTCTCGATCGCGGCGTCACGGGCGGCGGCATCGGCGAACGCCGGGCTGTCGGCGACACAGGTGTCACTCAGCCACAAGGTGAAGGCATCGCCTTCGGGCCGAATGTCCAGCTCACCGCCCTGCTGCAGCTGTTTGGTCACGGCGCCGGCCGCCTTGCCGTCTGCGAAGTGGCGCGACAGCAGCAGTTGCTCGCCATCGGCCGCCAGCAACCGGAAACGGAAACTGCCGTCGTCTTCACGGAAACTGACGAAGCGCGGGCCTTTTCCGGCCTTCTTCTTGGTCGACGTGACGGTTTGCGCGGCGGTGCGGAATGAACGCAGGCCGACCGCTTCACGCAGTTCGCCCAGAAACGGCGTGGCCACACGACGGGCCTTCTCGGCGCCCGCTTGCAGGATGTCTTCCAGGTCGGCGGGGCGCTCGATCAGGCGATGGTAATGCTCGCGGGCTTCGCCCAACTCCGCGTCCAGCAACTGGAACAGGCGTTGCTTGGCGTCCCCCCAACCCAACCCCTGCAACAGGTCGGTGCGGAACTCGTCGCCTTGCTCTTTACTGGCGAATGCCTGGTACAGCGTGAACAGGTGCGACGTGTCCGGATCCTTGGCTTCGCCTGGCAGACGCGAGTCAGTGACGATGCGCGAGATCGCGTCCTTCATGTCTTTGGCGCTGGTGAACAGCGGGACGGTGTTGTCGTAGCTCTTCGACATCTTGCGACCGTCCAGGCCAGGCAGCGTCGCGACGCTTTCTTCGATCAGCGCTTCCGGCATTACAAAGAACTCTTTGCCGTTACCGAACAGGTGATTGAAGCGCTGACCGATGTCGCGCGCCATCTCGACGTGCTGGATCTGATCGCGGCCGACAGGCACTTGATGGGCGTTGAACATCAGGATGTCAGCGGCCATCAGCACGGGGTAGCTGAACAGGCCCATTGTAATACCGGCGTCCGGGTCTTCGCCGGCTTCGACGTTCTTGTCCACCGACGCCTTGTAGGCATGGGCGCGATTGAGCAGGCCCTTGCCGGCCACGCAGGTCAGCAGCCAGGTCAGTTCGGGAATTTCCGGAATGTCGGACTGGCGATAGAACGTCACGCGCTCGACGTCCAGCCCTGCCGCGAGCCAGGTCGCGGCGATTTCCAGACGCGAGCGCTGAATGCGCAGCGGGTCATCGCATTTGAT
>LIDZ01015396.1_pt35 | contig 11695 bp, 10 predicted proteins | sample 644651 | NCBI WGS metagenome assembly LIDZ01 (sample SAMN03856242, study PRJNA289617) | food metagenome | isolation source: wine grapes on drying loft during traditional withering process | host: Vitis vinifera cv. Corvina | place: Italy: Gargagnago di S. Ambrogio di Valpolicella | collected 2014-01
TTATTAGATGAAAACATAAAGGACTTGCCGATTCTATAATAGAGTGAATCTCCATTGGTTTCATACATACCAACCTGTATTATTTTTCAAACCGATTGTCAGTGATAATGATGTAAATTAAGTATTTTTTTATTTGAATTTATGTTTCAAAATGCGATATACTGGAATCACGAAAGTAAAAGAGTGTAACAGCTAACTGAAAAAATTAAACAGGCTATTTGTTGGGGAGGTTTCTTTATGAAAAAAATAATAACGCTCGTTCAAGCTTTCAAAGATTTAGAGGAACGGATTAATGATTTTATTAATGATGATTCATTCATTGAATATGTAGAAGGTTCGGAAGAAGTGGTAGCTGGTGGAGCCTACGCATGGTCAAAATTAAAACCAGTAGCTATTAGCAAACAAGAGCATATTGATGCTGATTACATGGAATTAGCAGAAAAGGTACGCTCAGTACTGGAAAAGGATAGTAGCCCAAATATTGAAAAGTTTGAGCATAGTTACGAATTGGTTTTGAATTACATACGGCAAGATACCTTGTTGTGGGTTCCTGGTTTAAAGAGTGTCCTTAATGAAATCAAATATGAACTAGACATTCAACAGTTTTATTTTGTAGGCCAAGAGAATTCGTTAATTTCAGGAAAATCTCATGGGTTAAATGAGTCATTGTTATTTGGAATATAGTATAGAGGACTCTATTCTATCTTCAAAAGCCCGTCAACCTTAACTGGTCGGCGGGCTTTTTTTGTGTTCTATGGCAAATCAAGCCATTGCTAAAAATCGGGTAATGCGCATATAATACAAACAAACGTTCCTATATTCGGAGGCGACTCATTATGAAAATGAATGTCGGTCAAACCATTGAAATTATATACCAAGACAAAACTGGGAAGATCACGCAGCGGAAGATTGAGGTCGTGGGCATCCGTGACGGCCGTATCCGGGCTACCTGTTTGACCACTGGGGCGCCGCGAGTGTTTTTGGTTTCGAGTATTCTGTCCTGGCAACAGGAGCCACAGAAACGTCATGCTTAAAGATCGCGTTATCCTGCTGTCTGATTGCCAATCATTTTATGCGAGTGTCGAAAAAGCCGCCCATCCTGAGTACCGAGATAAGCCTGTTGCTGTAGGAGATCCAACCCGCATGAACGGCATTGTGTTGGCTGCCTGTCCCATCGCTAAAGCCCAGGGAGTAACAACGGCATCGCGAGTTGGAGAAGCCATGACAAAATGCCCGGGGTTAATCGTTATCCGTCCTCGCATGGGGACCTACATTAAAGTATCGCTCTTGATATCGGAGATATATCGGACCTATACCGATCTAGTAGAGCCCTACAGCATCGATGAGCAATTTTTGGATGTTACAGGCTCTCTTGCTTATTTTGGAGAATCGCTACAAGACATGATTCGAAAAATTCAGCACCATGTTTTGCTTTCGACAGGTATCTGGACTCGGGTAGGCATTGGACCGACAAAAACACTCGCTAAGACAGCAACGGATAACTACGCTAAAAAAGCAACGGGCGGAATTTATGAACTTACTTATGACCGGCTGGAGTCCACGCTTTGGACATTGCCGGTTCAAGATATGTTTATGGTGGCTGGCAGAATGACTAAGAACTTTTACCGCATGGGTATATCCACTATTGGCGACATAGCGAGAATGGAACTGCCCGAGTTTAAGCAACGAATGCGCCGGACAATGGGCAAACAGAGCGATATTCAAGCGGAATACTATTGGCAAACTGCGCGCGGAATAGATCCGAGCCCTGTGGTTACTGGAATCCGTCATCAAATCAAGTCTGTAGGCCACGGTAAGGCACTAAGGTGGAATTTGTATACACGCCTCATGGACATCGAGGTAGTAATGCTGGAGTTGGTTATTGAAGTGTGCCAGCGTGCGCGGAAATATCGTTATATGGGTTCCGTAGTTTCAGTCGCAGTACATGAGACGGACGGAGAGCGTTCAAACTCCTACGAGCGTCAGATGACATTGCCTGAGCCTACATCACTAACACACGAAGTGGCAGCAGCTGCACATAAATTGTTTGCTGACAACTGGTCTGGCCTTCCCATAGGTCGATTAGCGATTACTTTGTCTCACCTAACAGATGATAGCATCATGCAACTCACACTCTTTGATGACCGTTTACGGGCTTACAACAAGGAGCGAGCAATCGATCAAATAAAATCTCGTTATGGGAATCAAGCTCTTATCAGGGCTTCATCCATGCTCGAATCTGGAGTTGCCCTGGAACGGGCCGAACAGATCGGAGGACATTATAAATGAGTAAATTAGATGGAAACGAAAGATGGAAAACAAAAATGATCATGACAGAGCATGTTGAGCAGTATGAGGAACAGCAGCGTGATAACGGAGCTAAAATGATAACTATTGACGAGCGAACAATGATTCGTGACCTCATTTTGTTGCCTTACATAGATACTATGGTTAGCAAGAGCCTGAAGGAGATCGAGCACTCCAGCAACATCCTGAAACGCGCCTATCTGATGGCCGGTCAAACCATCCAGCGCAGGATCATGCAAGATATCTATCATTTGCAAAAAGAGCTGAAGCAGCGGAATATAAGAGTGCTGGCAGATGAACAGGAGGAATTCTTGGTATATTACAAAATTTTTTGCCGCGGTTACCAGGAACGTTTTGGCTTAACACGTGATGTTATGCGATCTGAGATAAGCCTGCGGCTGACAAAGTATACTGCGGAGGTAGGAGAACTGTTGAAAAATATCTCCAAAAAGGATTAGTTATATAAAAAATTCCCTGTCAGTGATTATACTGATGGGGTTGTTTTGTCTTTGGAGAATGCTCGGTACTGTTGAGATTTTTTCATGATGGAGAATCAATCCTAGTTAGTAAGTCAGACGCAAAATCATGAATGGCAGCTTGATCTGTAGTGTGAGCTGGAGGTACTAAGGTTGACGGGGTGGTGCCAAAGATTTAACATAAACATATATAATAGAAGGAACACGTAAATACAAACTAATACAAAAAAGAAAATCACCCCATAAAATCACGTGAGAATCACATAATCTCTTTTCATTAGTTTGTTGCTGTTTCTACTATTGAGAGATAGATGTCCATGAGCGGCAAAAATAGGTCATATTTTCATACTGTTTTAGACCTGTTTTTGTGGTCTATGTAATAATATAATAAAGTATATATTTGTATCCGTGATTCTAGTCAGGAGCTGAAGGCATTGGGAAATTGATACTGAAAGGAATAGCTGATCAGTTGCAAGCTGTAATTCTAAGTAAACGAAGGAGGTGGGCCTATCCGCCCGATGTGGAAAACGGTGGATAGGAGTATACATTGAGCGACCCTTTACCCGGTATATTAAACGTAAGTCTGATTATTTTATTGGTGCTTTTGAATGGATTTTTTGTTTCGGTCGAGTATGCGATGGTGAAGGTACGTAGCGGTCGTATCGATTCCCTGATTGAGGAAGGCAGTAAAAGAGCATTAGCGGCAAGAAATATCGTACATCATCTGGATGCCTATCTATCAGCCTGTCAGCTTGGGATTACGTTAGCTTCGCTTGCATTAGGTTGGCTGGGAGAACCAGCCATTGCAACGATTGTAGGTCCTATTATGGCCGGATTAGGTTTTGGCGAGAGCTCTGTTTATGTTATTTCCCTAATTATTGCTTTTATGTTCATTACAGTTCTGCATATTGTGCTCGGTGAACTTGCACCTAAGACGATTGCAGTGAACAAAGCAGAAGCAGTTCTTCTTCTAACAGCGGGTCCAATGAATGTGTTTTATAAGCTGATGTATCCGTTTATTTGGATCGTCAATGGTATGGCACGCGGTTTGCTTCGTATCTTCCATCTGGCACCAGCTTCGGAGCTGGGAATCGCACACACGGAGGAAGAAATTCGTATTCTAATGCAGGAAAGCAACAAGAGCGGACTGATTGATAATACCGAAATGGCTTTGGTTGATAACATTTTTGAATTTGTAGATACAATGGCCAGAGAGATTATGATTCCGCGTACTGAAATGATTTGTCTCAATAATCATCTTACGGCGGAAGAGAACCTGGAAATTGCGTATGAGGGAATGCGGACACGTTACCCGGTCTGCGATGGCGATAAGGACCATATTTTGGGCTTTATTCATATCAAGGATTTGATTAGGGATAACGCTCCCGTGTATATTGAATTACTGCGTCCTATTCTTACTGTTCCGGAATCGATTCAGATCAGTGCTCTGCTAAAAGTAATGCAGCGGGCAAAGACGCAGATTGCCATTCTGATCGACGAATATGGTGGAACCTCCGGAATGGTGACACTGGAAGATATTATGGAGGAAATCGTCGGCGAAATTCAAGACGAATTTGACGAGGAACGCGCGGGTGTGGAGAAGTTGGCGGAGGATGAATTCTCCATCGACGGGTTGATGCTGATTGAGGAAATCAATGATCTTCTAGGTCTAAATATGGAGACCGATGATTATGATACTTTAGGCGGCTGGCTGTATTCCAAGCTAGAGGTTAATCCGCCACAAAAAGGCCAATTTGTAGAATTCGACAGCCATCTGTTCATTGTAGACGAAATGGACAGTAAACGGATTTCCCGGATTAAACTGCTGAAGATTCAGATGCTATCTGAAGAAGCTGGTGCATGAGACAGTAAGGTATGGTGCCTCGTTTAGGCACTATGCCTTTTTTTGTGCGCAGGTTGGAAAAAGGTTCCTGCATGTATTCACCTCATTTGAGCCAAATACCCGATTCGTGTCGTTTCACCTTGGGTAATGGGTAGGTAAAGATATTTTGTCAGTATTTTTATTTGTGATGAGAAGGGAGAGGGAACACATGCCACCGTATCAAGGTCATTATAATGACCTGCTTGTTTTCCTTTCTATTATTATAGCGTTATTATCCTGTTTCACAGCTTTGGATTTAGCGGAACGCCTTGTTAGAGGGAGAAGAGGGCATCCATATATTTTACTAACGTCCAGCGTGCTTGGAATCGGTCTGTGGAGTATGCATTTTATTGGTATGCTGGCTATGGAAATGAATATGATTGTCAATTATCACCTTCCACTTCTGATCTTCACCCTATTGCTTCCAATTGCTGTATCCTACGCGCTACTCACTTTAATCAATAATCCTCACACTCGCAGCAGGCCCTTTCTGTTTACTGGAGGACTGTTGTTTACTTCTGGCATTCTCTTTATGCATTACAGTGGAATATTCGCGCTGAAAATGTCTGCACGTTACGAGCAGAACGTTTTTTACGCACTCCTTTCATTATTTTTTGCGCTTGTGGTGCCCATTGGATTGGCTTTCTTTCAACAAAAGTGGCTGAAGAATGACTATAATATGTTTTCCATCCAAAAGATTCTGTTAGCTCTGTTACTGACGGGATCACTCGCAGCCATGCATTATACCGCCATGGCAGGAGCTTCCTTTGTGATGATGGATAGTGTGAATTACAACGGAAGAGCACCGCTGTTGAATGATTCCTTGCTGGGCTTTCTGGTGGGTGGTGCTTTCTTGATCATTGTATTCATTGTATTGGGTCTCCTATACAGAGAACGTCAGCAGGTGCTGACCTCGGCCAGATTTAATGAGCAGCGTTATATGGCGTTATTCGAGTTCAGTCCGGATATGGTGATTTGTATTGATCCAGTTCATCAGAATATAGTGAGTGCAAATCCAACCTTACATGAGATAACGGGTTATAGCCGAGAGGATCTGCTGGAATCCAAAAATATCATAGACGGTAAACAAGATATGTTGGCTGTTAAAGCTGCAATAGACCTGGCTTTTCAAGGACATTCCAGTAAATTGGAGCATTCGATCAGAACAAAAATGGGCAGAAGATTATATTGTAGCTCAACAGTATTTCCGCTAGTTTCCGACAAACAACACCTTGTATATATAGTCTCTAAAGACGTCACTGAACTTATGCAGTTCCAGCAGGAGCTGATTATCGCCAAGAATGCAGCAGAAAGCGCAGTCCGGATGAAAAGTGAGTTTCTGGCTACAGTGAGTCACGAAATTCGTACGCCTCTTAATGGAATCCTTGGAATCAATCAGTTGCTTGCAGAGGATTTAAAAGCCCCAGAGCATCTGGAAATGTTAAAGGTACAGGCTGAAAGCAGTGTAGCTTTACTAAATGTCATTAATGATATTTTGGACTTATCTGGCTTGGAAGCAGATTCCTTGCGGCTGTACAATGAGCCTTTTCAATTATCCCAATTGATGCAGCAATGTATCGAGATGTTCCAAGGGTTTGCACAAGATAAAGATTTGAGTCTGTTACTATTTGTAGATCCTGTTATTCCTGACCTGCTGGTTGGTGATCGTGCACGCATTCGTCAGATCCTGGTTCATTTAATCGGCAACGCTGTTAAGTTTACCTCTTCTGGAGCAGTAACCATTACTGTGAAGTCTTGTAGTACTGACAGTAAGTCAGTATGTCTGCAATTCTGCGTCAGTGATACAGGCATTGGTATTGATCCTGATAAGCTACATCTCCTGTTTAAGCCGTTCTCCCAATTGGATGCTTCACATAATCGCAAATATCCAGGAACCGGATTGGGCTTGGCCATATGCAAAAAACTGGTTGACCTGATGGATGGGGAAATTTGGATGGAACCTGCAGCAGGAGGTGGCACTGAGTTTACATTTAGGATTTCGATTCAATCCATAGATGACTATGAAGGCCCAATTTTGCGCAAGAAGACTGAAACACCGGAAGAGCAGTTTAGCTCTGAAGTTGTGAGGTTTGCCAAGAAGAGTCCTTTAACTATATAATTCAAATTAAAACTACGCCCGTCCTGCATAGGACAGAAAGGAATTTTCCTTGAGCAAACCTAAAAAACACAGCCCCCCGATTCCTCAATTAAGTAAACAGGAGAAGAACCGGAAAGAACAGGAACAGCAGAAGCAAAAAACAAGGATTCTTATTGTTAGCGCAGTGGCTTTAGTGGTTATTATTTTTGTGGTCTTATTTATGATTGCTTCTAAGGATACCTCTTCAAATGCGGCTACTGCAGAACCAGTCAGCTTCAATTACAGTGATCTGCCGAGACTCGGTGAAGAAGATGCTCCTGTGAAAATTGTAGAATTTGGAGACTTCAAATGTCCGGCATGTGCACAATTTTCCGGTGTAATTAAACCGCAGATTGTTCAGGAGTATGTAGACAAAGGTAAAGCTGCTTTCTACTTTGTGAATATGGCCTTTATCGGGCAGGACTCGAAGACAGCATCGTTAGCTGCATTATCTGTATATCATCAAAGTAATGATGAATTCTGGAAGTACTATGACGCTATCTATGCGAACCAAGGCAAGGAAGATATAGAGTGGGCAACCGCTGATTTCCTTGTTAGCCTAGCAGAGAAGCAAAAGCTAGCGATTGATTATGATCTTTTGCGTAAGGACATTGAAAATCGCACGTATGCGGATGAATTGAACAGAGATATTAAGCTGGCTAGTGACACTTCTGTCACCAATACGCCGACCCTCTTTATTAATGGAGTTAAATCAGAGACACCGTTTAATATTGAGGCAATTTCTGCAGACATTGATGCCGCAACCAAAGTGGTGGAAGTAAAGTGACGAGATTCTCTTCTTTTTGCCGTCGCAACTGTCTCTATCTGGCCTGGTTCGTTTCTTTAATTGCTGTTGCGGGCAGCCTCTACTTGAGTGAGGTCCTGAAATACGAGCCCTGCAAGCTCTGCTGGTTCCAGCGTATCTTTATGTATCCGCAGCTAATACTGCTTGGAATCGCTACCTTTCGAGGAGATAAAAAGATTATTCCTTATGTGTTGCCTCTAAGTCTGATTGGTGGGAGTATCTCTATATATCATTACGCAGAGCAAAAGATTCCTGCACTCAGCAAAGTAATACCTTGTACGATCGGAGTACCCTGCAATAAGGATTATTTGAATATTTTCGGCTTCATTACAATCCCCTTGCTAGCTTTGATTGCCTTCGTGTTGATTGCTGTTTTACTATGGACTGGACGGGAAAGTAATGAAGCGGAGACAGAAGAAGAGGTTGAAATCTCAACAACCTAAGTATTGCTTGACGAACTGTCACATATATTAGAAAAAACATCATAAACACACGGGACATTGGGATAATAGAAGATAATGAAAGAAAGTGCTGTGTCAGATCTCATATTTGCGCAATTTGGATGTTTTTTCATTATTTTTTCATTTCTTTCACGACTTTACTGTAAGGTCTTTGTAGACTATTATTAGACCTTGTGAGAAGTTGAATATGCGCTGAATTTTCCGAAGGAAAAACGGGGGAACCAAACTTGACCCTAAGGGTCGAAGGGGTGAATCGGAACAGGTCAACATGACTGAACTGTAGGGCTTTCCACAGCCCGAATCCGCCAGCTAACCTCGTAAGCAAAGGTGGGATAATGACCATGCATAAGCATGCGGATCATTTCCGTATGCTTATTTTTGTGCCTTTATTTATGAAATCCACCAAGAAAACGGCGCACGGTAATACCGTTTCAACTCACAAAGAGAGGAACTGTTTCTACAATGGTAAGCAAGGTAAAACGACTATTGATCGGGCGTCCGATGAAGTCGAACGAACTCGATCATGAAAAGTTATCCAAGGTGAAAGCACTGGCTGTTCTGTCTTCAGATGCGCTATCGTCTGTGGCCTACGGAACGGAACAAATTTTGATTGTGCTGGTGGCAGCAGGATTCACAGCCATTTGGTACTCATTGCCAATTGCACTAGCCGTATTGGGTCTGCTGGCCATTCTGATTTTTTCTTACAAGCAGACAATCTTTGCTTATCCTCAAGGCGGTGGTGCCTACATCGTAGCTAAAAGTAATCTGGGCATTTCGACAGGTCTGTTAGCTGGCGGTTCACTGCTTGTAGATTACATCCTAACCGTAGCGGTAAGCGCCTCGGCCGGAACAGATGCGATTACATCAGCTTTTCCAAATCTGCATAATCATTCTGTTCTGATCGCAGTAGCCGTTATTTTTCTACTAACTATAGTCAACTTACGCGGAGTGACAGAATCAGCTTCATTTATTGCCATTCCGGTTTATTTGTTTGTCGTCTCCATTTTTGTGCTAATTATTAGTGGCTTTATTAAATATGCTACAGGCGGTGCTCATGCCAATATTCCCGAGATGGGTACTGTAGTGTCTAATGTCAGTCTGTTTCTATTGCTTAAAGCTTTTAGCTCCGGTTGTTCGGCACTGACTGGGGTAGAGGCTGTATCGAATGCCATCCCAAATTTCAAAGCCCCTGCGGATAAAAATGCAGCCAAGACGTTGATGATGATGGGAATTATCTTGGGTTCTATGTTTACCGGGATTACACTCTTGGCTTATTGGTACGGAGTTATGCCAGACAAGAATGCTACCGTTATTTCTCAAATTGCTGAATCAACCTTTGGACGTGGCGGATTATACTTCTTCATTCAAGGCATCACAGCAGTAATCTTGTTCTTGGCCGCTAATACAGCTTACTCTGCATTTCCGTTACTTGCCTTTATGTTCGCTAAAGACAAATACCTGCCGCATGCTTTTATGGTTCGCGGTGACCGCCTGGGCTTTTCTAATGGTATAATTTTTCTCGGCGTGTTGTCAGCCGTGCTTGTAGCTGCATTTCACGGGGATACGGGTGGATTGATTCCATTGTATGCAGTTGGGGTTTTTATTCCATTCACGTTATCTCAGCTGGGTATGATGGTGCACTGGTTTAAGTTAAAGCCACAAGGTTGGCATGGAAAGTTCGCTGTCAATACCGTGGGCATGTTGACCACCTTGACGATCACCCTTATTTTTATCATCACTAAATTCACGAGTATATGGATGATCTTTCTTTTCCTACCTGCTGTTATGTTCGTATTTTACCGGATTCATCAACATTATTTGAATACTGCTGACCAGCTTCGCATTTGCATGGATACAGAAAAGCCTTGCATCAAGGGAAGTACAGTTGTTGTTCCAGTATCAGGTGTTACCAGAGCCGTGCTGCACTCACTCAGTTATGCCAAATCGCTAACAGATAATGTGGTTGCTGTTTATGTAGGTTTTGATGAAGAAGATATTCAAAAGATGGAGCTGAAGTGGAAGGAATGGGACCCAGGTGTGCGTCTAATTGTACTTCGTTCCCGTTACCGCAGCGTTATCCGTCCGCTGATCAAGTTCATTGATACAGTAGAATGGAAGACAGCTACAACAGATCATATTACAATCCTGATCCCTCAGTTTATTACCAAGCACTGGTGGCAGGCTATACTGCACAATCAGACGAGTATCTTCATCCGCACTTATCTTATGAATCAAAAAGATATTGTTGTGGCCACAGTGCCTTATCATCTTAACAAATAATAAGCTTATTCATCCCGAGCGGTTAGTTCCAGAAGTAATGGAACTAGCCGCTTTTTGCGTGTGATTATGGTCGTAAAGGCTACTATACTAAATCTCCAGCTTATTGACTTTGCTTGCGCTTACATTAGTTTATTTGGTTAAATTTCATTTAAGAAAAAATGTAATTATACACATAATTAAATATTTATGTTGACATAGAGAATGAGAATCAATATCATTTAAAGAAGTAAGGCGAAGGCAAACACACCTTTGACCAACAATGCAGATACATAACAGGAGGGGTATTTTAATGTTTTCGTTTAAGAAAAAAGGATTGGGAAGCATGAAACTAGCAATGAGCGGATTAATGGTGATGGTATTGATCTTATCCGCCTGTGGTAATAATAATGCTGGTAATTCAGCAAATAGTGGAGCAGAGGTTTCTGCAGCACCTACAGTAGAGGCTACAACAGCCCCAGCAGAAACAACAGCACCAGCTGTAGAGAAGACTGTAACAGACTCCATGGGACATAAGGTTATTATCCCCGCTAATCCACAACGGGTTCTGGGATCGTATCTGGAAGATTACTTGGTAACACTCGGTGTGACACCGGTAGCGCAATGGTCAGTTCCTAACGGTATCCAGGATTATTTAGCTGCTGATTTAAAAGATGTCCCAAAGATCAGCTACGATCTTCCTTTGGAAGCAGTAACGAGCTTTACCCCGGATTTAATCCTCATCCAATCGGAGTCTGAAGTTCAAAACGGACTGTATGACCAATTGAACAAAATCGCCCCTACGTATGTAGTGGGAGATGCACTTAGCAAGGACTGGCGTAAAGCGCTGCTCACAATCGGTGAGATTCTGAATAAGACTCCAGAGGCAGAGCAGGCCATTAAAGATTACGATCAGAAGGCAGCCGATGCAAAAGAAAAGCTTGCTGGAGCTATTGGTAAAGAATCCGCAGCAATTCTATGGCTTGTACAGAAGAACTTCTATATTGTAGATGAAACCCGCAGCAGTGGTGCGGTGTTGTATACAGATCTAGGCGTAACGCTTCCTAACCTTGTAACAGAGATTCCTGAAGGAACAAGAGCTACCTGGAATCCTATTTCTCTGGAAAAACTCGCTGAGTTGACAGCAGATCATATCTTCCTGGTGAACAGTGATAAGTCTGAAGGATCAGCAATTCTGGATAGTGCTATCTGGAAGGGGATTCCAGCCGTCAAAGCTGGTAAAGTACATGAGCTAAGCTCAACAAGCAGTTGGCTTTACAGCGGTGCGACTGCAGGCTCCCAGACTATAGACGATGTATTGGCCAGTCTGGTGAAATAAGAAATACTCGTTCTTTCAGCCGGATGTGACTA
>LIDZ01014551.1_pt7 | contig 11686 bp, 12 predicted proteins | sample 644651 | NCBI WGS metagenome assembly LIDZ01 (sample SAMN03856242, study PRJNA289617) | food metagenome | isolation source: wine grapes on drying loft during traditional withering process | host: Vitis vinifera cv. Corvina | place: Italy: Gargagnago di S. Ambrogio di Valpolicella | collected 2014-01
GGACGGCGCCGCCACGAACACGCACTCGGCCTGCTCGGCAGCGAACTGCTTGCCGCGACTAGAAGCACCCGCCTGGTACAGCACCGGGGTACGCTGCGGCGACGGCTCGCACAGGTGAATGCCCGGCACCTGAAAATGCTTGCCGACGTGGTGGATCTCGTGAATTTTGCTGGGATCGCTGAAAATCCGCCGTTCGCGGTCGCGCAGGATGGCGCCGTCTTCCCAGCTGCCTTCCCAGAGCTTGTAGCACACCTGCAGATACTCCTCGGCATAGTCGTAGCGGGCGTCGTGCTCGGTTTGCGCGGTCTGGCCCATGTTCTTGGCGCCGCTTTCGAGGTAGGAGGTGACGATGTTCCAGCCGACCCGGCCCTTGGTCAGATGGTCGAGGGTCGACAGGCGCCGGGCGAAGGGATAAGGGTGCTCGAACGACAACGAAGCCGTGAGGCCGAAGCCCAGGTGCTCGGTGACCATGGCCATGGGCGTGATCAGTTGCAGCGGATCGTTGACCGGCACCTGGGTGGCCTGGCGAATCGCCGCATCACCGTTGCCCTGATAGACGTCGTAGATACCCAGGACATCGGCGATGAACAAGCCATCGAACTTGCCGCGCTCGAGAATCCTGGCCAGATCGGTCCAGTACTCCAGGTCCTTGTACTGCCACGAACGATCGCGCGGGTGAGCCCAGAGGCCGGGAGACTGGTGCCCCACACAGTTCATGTCAAAGGCATTGAGGCGAATTTCACGGGGCATCCAGGGGCTCCTTGAGCTGCGGCGGTGCGACGCCATTAAGGCGCTGATTGCCGATGATCTGGTACTGCCAACGCAGGGGCTCGCGGGCAGCCAGCGGGGGGTACAGGGCGCGGCTGCCGGTGAACTCTTGCTGAGCATTGCCGACTGCCTGCAAGGCGTCGGCGCTGGCAATCACCGCCTCAGCGGCGGCGACGAGAATCTCCGCCGCGCTGCCAGGCAATGTCTCGGCGCGCTCGTAGAGGGCAGCGGCGACGTCCACGCGAATCTGCAGGTCGCCGAAGCGGCTGATGATGTAAGGGTCGTCCACTGCGCGGCTCAACGCGCTGGGCGGCCAGGGCTGGGCCTGTTCGCGCACGAACTGCAGGGCCTGCGCCAGGCCTTCACGGGCGTGGCGCAAATCATGGGCCGCTACTGCGAGCTGGCTGGGCAAAGGGAGTGCCGGGCTGTTCATCGTTGTGACTCCTCGATCAATTCCAGGCATGGCGTGGCGGCGCGACACCGTTGAGCAGGTGGTTGCCGATCAGGTGGTATTTCCAGCGCGCCGGGTCGTGCAGGGTGTGGGTACGCGCATTGCGCCAGAAGCGGTCGAGGTTGTGCTTGCCGAGCACCGAGCGCGTGCCGGCCAGCTCGAACAGTTTGCTGCTGGCCAGCAAGGCGATCTCGGCCGACAACACCTTGGCCTGGGCCACCACCACGGACGCCTGGGCAACGCTCTGCTCGTTGGGTTCGGCCAGTGCCCGGTCAACGGCCTGACCTGCCTTGGCAAGCATCGCGTCGGTACCGTGCAGGCGCCATTGCAGGTCGCCAATGGCCGCGATGGTGAATGGATCCTGCCAGCCATGTTTCAGCCCGCTGTCGACCCACGGCCGGGCCTGACGCGCGTGAATCAGCGCCTGCTCGAAGGCGCCGTGGGCGATGCCGGTGTCGACGGCGGCCTGGATGATCTGCGAGATGGGGCCGTCGGCGGTAGGTTGGTCATAGGCCTTGTGGGCCGGGATCACCGCACTCAGCGGCACGCGTACGTCTTGCAGCAGTACCCCGCCGCTGGCCGTGGTGCGCTGACCGAAACCATCCCAGTTGTCGATGATGGTCAACCCTGGGTTATCGCGTTCGACAAAGGCGATGAACGCCTGATTGTGCACATCGACGCCGACCACCGGAACGATGTGCGCAAACAAGGCGCCGGTGCAATAGAACTTCTCGCCATCGACCACCGCGTGCTCGGCCTCGAAGCGGATGCGCGTCTGGAACGCCGTGACGTTTTTACTCTTGGCCTCCGAGAACGCGTTACCGAAGCGCGTGCCATCGAGCACTTTCTGGAAGTAATGACGCTTTTGTTCTTCAGTGCCGGTGAGCAGTAAGCCGTTGAGCACACCCAGGTGGTTCTGGGGGATTTGCCCAAGGGACGAATCGGCTGCCGAAATGATCTTGATCACCTCGGCCACCGTGACATACGAGACGCCAGCACCGCCGTAGGCTTTAGGGACGGTGATGCCCCACAGGCCGCTGGCCGCGAACTCATCGAGCTCGGGCACCGGCAGGCGCCGATCCCGGTCACGCACCGAGGCCTCTGCGGCAAAACGCGGCGCCAAGGCCTCTGCCACTGCGATCGCCTCGGCATCCGAGGCAATCACGTGGGCTTTGGCCGACGTTGACTGAGCAATGCTCATGGACAGACTCCAATGCAATGAAACACTGAAGCCGCTATTGCACAGGGCGTGCCGTTTTAAATTATCTTTACAAATCATAAGGTTGAATGTTTGAGCCCAAACACCGGCGGTGTCCCGGCAGCACAATCTGTCGATTCGGTGTTGCCAGGCCGACAGTTGCCTGGCGAGCAGCACGTGCTGTAAAGAAACCCCTCGCAGGTATCCCGCTGTGCGGTTTGTGTACAGGCTGCTGCGCTGCTGCTGCTCCACCAACACACACAACTACTCAGGGCAGTAATATCTTTTTAAATCATGGAGTTAATATCAGGCACGGAGTATGCAGCGGCACGTGGGTAAAGTTGATTAACCCTTGATGGAGCACTGCCATGAGCCAGACACCTCAGGCCGGTCACGTGTCGACCGGCACCGACTACCACACCCTTGCCAATCGGTTCCGCCCGCTGTTTCGGCAGATCGCCGCCGGAGCGCTAGAACGTGAACAGTCCCGCAGCCTGCCGTATGAGCCGATCCGCTGGTTGAAGCAGGCCGGATTTGGCGCGGTCAGGGTCCCGGTTGAATATGGCGGTGCGGGCGCATCGGTACCCCAGCTGTTCGAGTTGCTGATCGAGCTGGCCGAAGCCGACTCCAATATCCCGCAGTCGCTGCGTGCACACTTTGCCTTCGTCGAAGACCGCCTCAACGCCCCGCCCGGCGCTGATCGCGATACCTGGTTCGCGCGCTTCGTGTCCGGGGAGCTGGTAGGCAACGGCTGGACCGAAGTGGGCGCGGTAAAGCTTGGCGACGTTGTGACCCAGGTGCGACCGCACGGCGACCACTACCTGCTCAATGGCGCCAAGTACTACAGCACCGGGAGCATCTTTGCCGACTGGATCGACGTATACGCCCAGCGCGCAGATACCCGTGCCGATGTGATCGCGGTGGTGGATGCGCGCCATGCAGGCGTCAGCCACAGCGACGACTGGGACGGTTTTGGCCAGCGCACCACGGGCAGCGGCACCTCGCTTTATGTCAACGTACCGGTGCCCGCCGAACACGTGATCCCGTTTGAAACCCGCTTCAAGTACCAAACGGCGTTTTATCAGTTGGTACTGCTCGCTGCGCTGTCCGGCATCGGCCGGGCAATAGAGCGCGATATCGCCCAAGAGGTGCGCGAGCGCAAGCGGGTCTACAGCCATGGCAACGCCGACAGTGCCAGCGCCGACGCGCAGATCCAGCAAGTGGTCGGGCAAATCAGCGCCCAGGTCTACGCCGCCGAGGCCGCCACACTGCGCTCAGCGCAACCGCTGCAGCAGGCGTACATCGCGCGCTTTGCCAACGATCCCCATGCCGAACGCCAGGCCAATATCGCCGCCGAGATCGAGACGGCCAAGGCGCAGGTGGTGGTGTCGGAATTGATATTGCGGGCGGCGACTGACCTGTTCAATGCGCTGGGCGCCTCGGGGGTGAGCGTCAACAAGACCCTCGACCGCCATTGGCGCAACGCCCGGACCGTGGCGTCGCACAATCCGCTGATCTACAAGGCGCGAATCGTCGGCGATTGGGCCATCAATGGCACTGAGCCCAAGTACGTATGGCAAATCGGCAACGGCAGCAAGGCTGGCTGATTCTTTGTGTTGCGGGCTGGGCGCCAGGGTGCCCGCCCCGGCCTCCACGGGGACCGGCTACAAATGATGGGCCAGCCGCCGGCTGGCAAAGCTGAACGCCAACACCAGCAGAATCAAACCGCCAGTCGCCACCTGCTGCCAGTAGAAGTTCCAGCCGATCAGCAGCAGGCCGTTGGCAATGACGTTGATGAACAGCACCCCCAGCAGCGTGCCGGGCACATTGGCACGGCCGCTGCGGCTCAGCGTGGTGCCCATGAATACCGCGCCGATGGCGTTGATCAGATACGCATTGCCTGACATCGGCACATAGGCATTGACCGTGGAGCTCAGCAGGATACCGGCCACCGCGCAGGCCAGCGCGCTTGCCATGGAGACCTTGAACGCGATCTGGCGGATGGCCAACCCGGAGTAACGCGCCAGTTGCACCTGAGTACCTACCGCAGTGATTTCGCGGCCCGTGCGTCCGCGAGCCAGGACCACGCAGTACAGCACGGCGATCAGGGCGACGAGCCACAGCGGCAAGGGCAGCCCCAACACCGCGACGCCGGTGATACCGGGCAAGAAGTTTTGGGCGATATAGATCGGCTGCCCCCCCTCGGACAGCAACTGCTGGACACTGGTACCGATAAACAGTGTGCCCAGGGTCGCCAGAAACGGCGTGATCCGCAGCCCGGCGATCAGCAGTGCATTGAAACCCCCAGCCAGCGCGCCAGCCAGCACCGCACCGACGACCGCCAAGGGCAAGCCGTGCCCTCCATTGAGCAGCACCACAAAAGCCAGGCTGGAAAAGTCCAGTGCGGTGCCCACCGAAAGGTCGATGCCGCCTGCGGCCACCGCCCAGGTCATGCCAATGGCAACGATCGCCAGCAGCACGAAATTGTTCAGTACCAGGCTACTCAGATTGCCGACGCTCAAGAAGCCAGGTGCCGTTGCGGCGAAGAAGCCGACGATCATCACGATCAGCAACGGCAAGATGGCCCGCAGCAGGCGCGCCGCCAAGGGCGTGGCTGCGGGTACCGATAAAGACGTCGTCATTGGCCGCCCTCCTCCTTGCGCAAGGCACTGGAGACCGCCACCACCATCAGGATCAGTACGCCCTGGACCCCATTGACCCAGAAGCTGGAGATATTGAGCAGCTGAAAACCGTTGATCAAAAAGCCCAACAACAGCGCTGCCAGCAAGGTGCCTGGAATATTGGCCACCAGGCGCCGGGAGAACACCACGCCTAAAAAGGCGATGGCCACCACCGACAACAGCATCTCGCCAGAGCCGGTGGTGCTGCCGCTGAAAAAAGCCGCCGAGCAAAATGCAGCCACGCCAGCACACAAACCGGCCAGCAGATAGCTCGAAAACACATAGCGCCCCACCCCCAGGCCCGCAGCACGCGCTGCATCGGGGTATTCGCCGACGGCATACAGGCGCAGCCCGTAGGGACTGTGCTGAATCAACAGGCCCAGCACCAGGGCCACGCCCAGCAGCACCCAGGCCAATGCTGGCACTTGCCACCACAGCCCGTTGGCCAGGGTATCGAGCAGCGCCGAGTCGGTGGGCAAAACGGTGTTTTGGGTAAGCACAAGCTCCAGCCCCGCCACCAGATTCATGCTTGCCAGCGTGGCCAGCAGTGGCGGCAGACGCAGCAGCACCACGCTTATACCATTGAGCGCGCCCACGGCCAGGCCGCACAGCAAGGTCAGGCTGATCGCCTGCCAAGCGGGCAGGCCTGCGTTGTTCAGCCGACAATAAAGCGCCGCACAGAGCCCCAGATTGGCGGCCAGCGACAGGTCCAGGCCGCCAGATACCACGTTGGAGCCACCACCGATCACCACGCACGTCAGGCCAAAAGCGAGGATGCCAAGAATCGCCGACTGCGCAAACACATTGAAGATATTGCCAAGGCTCAGAAAGTTTGGCGCAGTGACTGCAAACACCGCCAGGATCAACCCGAATGCCAGCAACGATCCGCGTCGCAACATCAGCAAACCGAAGCGGTGGGACAGGCCGGGCCGGCCCGCAAGCGTGGTGTCAGACGTTGGCATGGGAAAGCGCTCGCGCAGCTGGGTCCTGGGTGGATGGCGACTCGCTGGCACCGGTCGCACAGGCCAGCAAGCGGTCGCTGTCGACTTGGCGCGAATTGAACTCGCCAGCCACCGTGCCGCGGTGCATCACCACAATCCGGTCGGTGATGCCGATCAGTTCGGGCAGGTCCGAGGACAGCACCAGCACCGCCGCGCCACGCTCGGCAAGGCGGCCGATCAAGCGGTAGACTTCGACCTTGGCACCGATGTCGATGCCCACGCCCGGCTCGTCCAGCAAGTACAGCTCGCCCGCACGGCTCAGCCATTTGCCCAGAGCCACCTTTTGCTGATTACCCCCACTCAACTGCTGCACGGCGCTCTCGCGATTGGGGGCCTTGATGCCCAGCTCGGCAATCAGTCGGTCGCTTTCGCGTGCCTCGGCGCCGCGGTCGAGCAAGCCCCATCGAGTGAACCGCCACAGCCCGGCCAGGGTGAGGTTTTCGAGCACCGACATCAATGGGGCCACGCCGTGGCTGCGGCGCTCCTCGGGTACCAGCGCCACGCCTTGGCGCACCGCGTCGCGCGGTGATTTGAAGCGCGTCAGGCGCCCCTGATATCGCAAGCTGCCCTGGTCAGGCTGCACCAGCCCGAACAGGGTCTTGAGCAACTCCTTGGCACCGCAGCCTACCAGCCCGGTCAGACCGAGCACTTCGCCTCGACGCAGCTGCAAGTCGATACCCTGATAGGCGCTCCCCGCCCCCAGGCCCCGCAGATCAAGCAGCACCTCACCCGGCACCACCGTGGGTTTGGGATACATCTCGCCCACCTCGCGGTTGACCATCAACCGAGCAATCTGCGCGGTGGAACTGGTGCGCGGATCGACCACTGCCACCGCCCTGCCGTTGCGCAACACGGTCACCTCATCGCACAGGCTTTCGATCTCTTGCAGATAGTGCGAGATATACACAACCGACAGGCCCTGATCGCGCAGCCGGCGAATGAGCACCAGCAGTTGGTCGACCTCGCGTTTGACCAACGACACCGTGGGCTCGTCGAACACCAGAATCCGGGGCTTGGCCAACAGTGCACGGGTAATCTGCAGAATCTGGCGTTGAGCACTGTCCAGCTCACCGACCAGAGCCCCTGGCGGAAACTGCAGATCGAAATATTCGCGCAACAACCGCGCCGCCTCGCGATCCTGAGCACGGCGGTCGATAAAGGGGCCGCGCCTGAGCTCATGCCCGAAAAACAAGGCTTCACCCACGGTGAAACTGGCCGGCAGCAAGCGCTGCTGATGAATGAACTGCACACCCAGCCCCTCGATCTGCCCTGGGCTGAGCGCGTCGAACACCTGGCCGTCGACACTCAGGCTGCCGCCATCAGCACGGTGAATGCCCGCGAGCACCTTGATCAAGGTGGATTTGCCTGCACCGTTCTCCCCGACCAGCCCGTGCACCGAGGCACGCTCGACGCGCAAGTCGACGCCATTGAGGGCCAGGGTCGGTCCAAAGCGTTTGCGGATGCCCTGCAGATGCAGAGCCGGTGGCGAGGGAGGGTTGCCCAGGGTAGCGAGGCTCACGGGCGGGTGGCCTGCGATGGGGCCGCGTTGCTCATTGATCACCCCTGAGTTGGTGCACCTGTTGCACATTGGCGGCAGTGGTCAGCAAGGTGCCCACTTGGGTCTCCTTTGGCAGGTCTCGCTGCCCGGCCAAATAGCGGGCGACGTTTTGCACGGCGGTCTTGCCGATCAGCGCGGGCTGTTGCGCCACCACGGCGCCGATCGGTGAGTCGGCGCGCTCGAGCAAATCCAGTACCTCAGGCGTGCCATCGACGCCGTAGGTCTTGATCTCGGTGCGCCCGGCATCCACCAGCGCCTTGCTGGCACCGAGCTGAGGGATGTCCCACGCCGCCCAGATCGCCGACACGCTGCCTTTGGGGTACTTGTTGAGCAAGGCGCTGATCTGGCTGTACGCATCCTGAACCGTATTGGGGATTACATCGCGCAGTTGGGGCTCGATGATTTTCAGCCCGGGATGGTCCTTGAGCGCCAAGGTCAGTTGGTCATAGCGGATCGCGCAGACCGGTACCCCGTAAAAGCCGTTGAACACCAGGATGTTGCCTTTGCCCCCGGTGTCGGCGATCAACTGGTCGGCCAGGGCCTTGCCGGTGGCGATGTTGTCCGAGGTGGTGTTGTTGAGGCTGTACTGCGAGGGCGCATCAATGGTGAACAGCGGGATGCCGGCCTTGCTGATCCGCTTGAGCCAGGGATCGATGACGCTCAGGGTGCCAAGGGTCTGGATCACGGCATCGGGCTTCTGGGTGACGACGGTTTGCAGTTGCGTCACCAGGTTTTTGTCATTGCGCCCAGCGTCGAGGGTGATGGGTGTGCCGCCCAGCCGCTTGACCTCGTCGACCTGGGCCTGGAACGCCTTGATATCAAAGTAGTGACTGGTGCCGGTCATGCTGATCGCAATGCGCTTGCCGGCCAGCGAGGGCACGCTCGTGTCATCGGCCTGCGCCAGCACACTCAGGCAAGCGCAGAGGACGGCCACCGCCACGGCCGGCAACAAAGGGGCGCGCCGCTGGCGATACGGTTGCGCGATGGCGGGCATGGGAGACTCCTGTGGGTCGAGGGAAGCGGCACTGCCCGGCTTCACGCTGGCAACGCCTGACCACGGGCGGCCTGGGCCGCTTCGAGTTCACGCACCAGCGGCAGCACCTTGGCGCCGAAGTAATCGACCTCCTCCTGAAAATGCAGAAACGCCGAGAGCACCAGGTCCACGCCTGCTGCCTTCAACGCGACGATACGCTCGGCAATCTGGCGCGGGGTACCAATCAGATCGGTCTTGAAGCCGTCGTTGTATTGCACCAGATCTTCAAAGCTCGACTTGGCCCAGTTACCCTCGCCTTCGGGGCTGGCCTTGCCGGCTTGCCTGGCTGCATCGCCAAAGGCGTTGACCGCCTCGGGGTCGGCCTTGTCGATGATTTCGGCGAGCACCGCGCGGGCCTCGGCCTCGGTGTCGCGGGCGATGATAAAGGCGTTGACGCCCACCTTGACCGAGTGGCCATTGGCGGCGGCCTTGGTACGAATATCCGCCACCTGAGCCTTGATGCCCTCAACGGTATTGCCGTTGGTGAAGTACCAGTCCGACACCCGCGCGGCCATGTCCCGTGCGGCGCGTGAGCTGCCGCCCTGAAAGATTTCCGGATGGGGCTGCTGCAGCGGTTTGGGCCGCAGGTTGTAGTCGTGGAAGCGGTAAAAATCGCCTTTGAAGGTGAAGTTGTCGGTGGTCCAGATGCCCTTGAGGACGCGGATGAATTCCTCGGAGCGGCGGTAGCGCTCGTCGTGCTCAAGCCAAGGCTCGCCAATGGCGGTGAACTCGCCCTTGAACCAGCCACTGACGATATTGACGGCAACTCGGCCAGCGGTGAGCTGGTCAATGGTGGCCAGCTGTTTGGCGGCCACCGCAGGCCCCCACGGCCCAGGCAAAATGGCGGCAATCACCTTGAGTTTGTCGGTGGCGGCCAGCAGTGCATGGCTGAAGGCGACCGACTCGTGCTGGTACTCGGCACCGTAGCCGGCCGTAAAGCGGATTTGCGTGAGCGCGTATTCAAAGCCCGAGCGCTCGGCGATTTGTGCCAGTTTGCGGTTGTAGTCGATATCCCAACTGGTGCGCTGCTCGATCTTGCTGACCACCAGGCCGCCACTCACATTGGGCACCCAATACGCGAACTTTATCGGCTGTTGACTCATGTTGACCTCTGCACGCCGCGCAGGTGGGCATCACCTCGCTGTGGGAAGAGAGAGAGCAGCATCTGTGCCATTTGTATTTAGCGTTTATATTCAGCGAGTTACGTAATCGGCGGCCCAGGCCGAACAGTGCGTTCGATGCACAAATTGCTGATCAACTGTTTGCCAGGCAACACGAGCGGCGACTTTGATTTGAACTTGTCCAAAGCTGAAAAGGCCTGAACACCAAAGCAGTGATGCGATACGAACCCACAGGAGACCCATGACCCTTATCGAATTTCTACAATGGCCCGCCATGGCCATCACCGTACTCGCCGCCTGGTTCATGGGTTCGGTTCGGGCAAAGCGAAGAATCATCGCGTTTTGGTGTTTTACCATCGGCAACGTCCTGTGGGTGATCTGGGGGGCCAGTCACGAAGCCTATGGACTGATCACTCTGGAGATCATCCTCGGCTTGATGAACATGCGCGGTTTGAAAAAGAATCATGCAGAGTTGCGCGATTCCAACTAATTGCCGCTCGCTCACCTGCGTCAACTGATGTATCGACCACATTAGGACTTAGCGCGCCATGGACAGCCCTTGTTTCAAAACCTCCCGCTTGACCCTCACCCCCCTCGAGTTGGGTGACGCAACGGCAATTCAGCAGCTGTTTCCCAGTTGGGAAGTGGTGCGCTATCTGGATAGCCGTGTGCCATGGCCTTATCCAGACGATGGGGCGCTGAGTTATGTGCGCGATATTGCGCTGCCCGCCATTGCGGCCGGGCGCGAGTGGCATTGGATGATTCGCGTCGGCGGGCCTCAGGCGCCCTGTATCGGCAGCATCAGCCTTTATGATCAGCCGGGTAATCATCGCGGCTTCTGGCTCGCGCCACAGTGGCAGGGCAACGGTTATATCCGCGAGGCGTGCCAGGTGGTCAATGCCTTTTGGTTCGATACCCTGGCGCGCCCGCTGATGCAAGTCCCCAAGGCCTTGGACAACGTGGCGTCGCGCCGTGTCTCGGAACATGAAGGCATGCGCAAGACAGGCACTGCAGAAGGTCGCTTTGTTTGCGGGCCAATGCTCAAGGAGCTGTGGGAGCTGAGCCGCGAAGAGTGGCTCGCCAGGCGACCCACTGGCCGTTGATGTAATGGGGGGCAGTCATGGTTCTGGGCTCCGCATAAGGGACTTGGACCGTATGGCGCAAGAGCATCTGAGCCAGATGCACGACACTTAAGCGCTGATCGCAGACAGGTGTTCATGGCAGGCCAACCAGCGCTCATCGTGCAGGGTAAAGACGATGGTTTCGCGCTCTTGCAACTGCAGCGCTTCGCCCCCGACACGGATATGCGTGGCTACGTCATGGATAAAGATCGCGACGTCACCCTGCAGGCTGACCTTGGCGTTGCTGGATACGCAAGCCAGTACGATAAAGCCCTCGGCCTGCCACGTTTGCCAAAGGTCCTGATAGGCCTGACGCGACAACAAAGGCTGGGGGACTGTATGGAAGATAAACGTGGCGTCTGGGGTGAAACAGTCGAAGTAGCGCTCGGTGCTGTTGCTGGCAAAGGCTTCGACCAGCGCAGCGGCGGCTTTGTGAACGGCAAGTTCGCGATTCATAGCGCGGCCGCGGCTGGTTGGAGCAGGCTGACGAAGGGCTGAATGCGCATGGTCGTCTCTCGATATTTGTGATTTTAGAGCGGCCATACTGCGGATTAGGCAAGGGTGGTTAAATCGCCTGCTGGAAATAATAACTTCAGGGATTTCTAAAGTAAGGGCCTGGCGCGGTGATCCTGTTGGAGCGAGCTCTGCCCGTGAAGAGGGCAATAGGTTGGCGCACATTGTGCGGTCATGCATAAATTGCCTTCGCGGGCAGAGCCCGCTCCCACAGGGGGCAAAGCGCCGGGGGAAGCGCTCA
>LIDZ01015396.1_pt45 | contig 11682 bp, 11 predicted proteins | sample 644651 | NCBI WGS metagenome assembly LIDZ01 (sample SAMN03856242, study PRJNA289617) | food metagenome | isolation source: wine grapes on drying loft during traditional withering process | host: Vitis vinifera cv. Corvina | place: Italy: Gargagnago di S. Ambrogio di Valpolicella | collected 2014-01
AGTGCCTGTATACCGATTCCGAGCGAGGTAATTATGCTTAGCGGGGGCTTGCTGGTTGCTCAAGGAACGTTAACGTTTACCGAGGTAGTGGCGGTTGGTGTATTGGGAAATCTTATTGGTTCAATTATCGCTTTTTACGTTGGAGCCGTTGGTGGTCGAAGATTGCTGGAGAAATACGGAAAATACATCTTCTTTAATGCCCGCCATCTGGAACAATCGCAGCGTTGGTTCGACCGTTATGGGGAAAGCACGGTTTTTTTCACACGCATGCTGCCGTTTATTCGTACATTCATATCCTTGCCAGCCGGGATTGCGGGCATGAAAGCATGGAGGTTCGTCCTCTTTACCTTTCTCGGTTCTTTACCCTGGAACATGGCGCTTGTGTATCTAGGCTACCGTTTAGGGGATAATTGGAGTATCGTGGAGACTTATCTTCGCCCTGTCAGTTACATCATCTGTGCAACCGTAGTACTTCTGTTAATAGTATGGCTAGTACGCAGAAAAAAAGAGCGTGTTGCGTAAGTAGAATTCCCTACGTTTTAGCCCTCATTCATTCGTAATTTATTTCGGAATTCGCTCGGTGACATTCCGCTCCATTTGCGGAACTGTTTGGAGAAATAGAGCGCATCATTAAATCCAACGGAAGAAGAAACCTGGTCGATGGTTAGAGATCCTCCCAGCAAATCCTTGGCTTTGTCCATTCGTACCTTGAGTAAATACTGCTTGGGTGATAATCCTGTCTTCTGCTTGAAGACCTTGGACAGATGTGCTCGATGATAGCCAAGGGTTGAGGCCATATGATCAATACTGATCTGTTGATAGAATTGCAGCGAGATCCAGCGGATCGCCTGATCGATCTGGCGGTCGATCACATCCGGTAATTCCAGTGGATGGGCAGGCAGGATGCTGCGGTTGGCTAATCCAAAATGATGAAGCAGCAGGCGGAGCCAGCCCGAGGCCTCCAGACTTTCCAGCCGAGGATAGGCCGACTGCTGAAATGATAAACGAATCCGTTCATAGAAGCTATAGAGCTCACTAGTGTCCTCTATGTGAATTAGCGGCTTATCCCTTGAAATTCCTACCTCACTGAGTAGCTGATGGGCTGTAGCGCCTTGCAGGGCAACCCAGACATAATGCCAAGGTGTATTAAGGTCCGCCTGATAGCTGAAAAGCGAGCCGGGGAAGATTACGAAGGTATCCCCTGCGGCGCATTTCTGCGAGATACTGCCGCTCTGGAATGTTCCTGCTCCATCCAGTACCGTGTGAATGAGATAATAATCATGAACAGACGGTCCTATCTTATGCCCCGGGTGTGGTTTGCCTTCACCACTGAATAATACGGCTAGGTCAAGTTCCTCCGGCAAGAGATTAAAACCTGCTGTAAACTGATAATGCTCCGGATTCATGAACAGCCTCCTAAATAGAAAGTATTCCCCTGAGAGTATATCAATCCTCGTTCAAATGCAACAAACATCCATATCTCTCTTGTATTTCTCCATACTCATTGTTGGCGCTTTAATTTATAGTTGGTAGTGAAGAGAGCAGCGAATAATACCTGCTATTCCGGCAATTATAAGCTATTTGATTCCATTAATAGTACCCATAATTGCGATGATTGCGCAGGGTCGCCTCTACAATAAGGAGGAGTATTTGTTATGTCCAAAATTACATTTATCGGTGCAGGAAGTACCGTATTCGCCAAAAACGTGTTGGGTGATTGTATGGGAACACCCGCGCTTCAAGGTTTCGAGCTGGCTTTGTTTGATATTGATCTTCAGCGTCTTACCGATTCGGAAAATATGCTGAATAATATAAAAAACAGCAGCGGCAGTACTTGCAAGGTCAAAGCTTATACAGACCGCAAAGAAGCGCTGCGCGGTGCTAAATATGTTATAAATGCCATTCAAGTCGGTGGCTACGATCCTTGTACGATTACTGATTTTGAAATTCCCAAGAAGTATGGCTTGCGTCAGACGATTGCTGATACGGCTGGTATTGGCGGAATCTTCCGCAATCTGCGTACGATTCCTGTCATGCTGGATTTCGCAGCGGATATAAACGAGGTTTGCCCGGATGCACTCTTTTTGAATTATACGAACCCGATGGCGGTACTGACGAATGTGATGAACACTTATGGAGGTGTGCAGACGGTAGGGCTATGTCATAGCGTCCAGCAATGTATTCCCGGCTTGTTCGAGCATCTTGGGTTAGATCAGACGGGAGTGCAAGCCAAGATCGCTGGAATTAATCATATGGCCTGGCTCTTGGAGGTATCCAAAGATGGGGAGGACCTATATCCCGAGATCAAACGGCGGGCTGCCGCAAAGCAACTGGAGCCTCACGGTGATATGGTTCGCTATGAAATGATGCTGAAATTTGGTTATTATATTACGGAGTCGTCTGAGCATAATGCGGAGTACCACCCTTATTTCATCAAACGTAATTATCCGGAGCTTATCGAACGCTTCCAAATTCCACTGGATGAGTATCCCCGCCGCTGTGTGGAACAAATCGGGCGTTGGCAGCAAATGCGTGAGGAATTGGTCAACAACAAAGAACTAGAGCATGAGCGCTCACACGAATATGCATCTTACATTATGGAAGCCATCGAAACCAACATTCCCTTCAAGATCGGCGGCAATGTAATGAATACAGGACTCATTACCAACCTGCCTAGAGAAGCTTGTGTAGAAGTTCCCTGTCTTGTTGATAGTACTGGCGTAACTCCAACCTTCGTCGGTGATTTGCCTCCGCAATGCGCGGCATTGAACCGCACAAATATCAATACACAGCTGCTTACGATCGAAGCGGCTATTACAGGGAAGAGAGAGCATATTTATCATGCAGCGATGTTGGACCCACATACAGCAGCCGAGCTGTCGATGGACGATATTGTAAGTATGTGTGATGAGCTAATCTCCGCACATGGAAAATGGCTGCCGCAATATAACTAAAGGCGACAGCCAGATAATAATTATTTAATTATTCAGTTAGTACTCACCGGCAAGACACGGCGGGCTGTCGTATAATGCTCGTCCCACCAGCCGGTGTTCAAGTCAGTGACAGTCACTCCACCTTCGCCGAAGGTATGCAGTATTTTACCATCACCTATATAGACGGCTACATGATGAATAGGGGAGTAGAAGAATACCAAATCTCCAGGTTGCAGTTGGCTTCTCGCTACAAAAGTTCCAGCTGTGGATTGTTGTGTGGAAGAACGGGGCAGGGTGATGTTATTCTGTGCGAAGATATATTGTGTGAAAGATGAGCAATCAAAGCTGGAGCTTCTACCTGCTTCGGCTCCAAACTCATAGGGAACACCTTGTAGACGGAGTCCAGTGGCGATGATCTGATCCGCAGTAGTCTGGTTAGTTACGCTTTTAGATGATGCAGTTGCAGCGTAGGCTGTATTGGAGCTATTGAACATTCCGATACCTGAAGCAGCCAATGCAATACTCAGACTGATACCGACACATACTTTACGGAGTCGATTGTGGCTAGTTGTTGTAGTCATATCTTAACCTCCTGTTTGTTTGGAATATTGGGTAACTACCTGTACAAACCTTATTTCACCCTATACTTATTGTTCAATCAGGAAATCGGGCTTTAACAGCGATCGTAAGAACTCTCCGAACCGTAGCGGCGCTACTCACACCAGGTCAACCGCTGATTTTGGCTTTGAGCTAATATTAAGACTCATTTTTCCAGACAAGCTTGTTGAGCAGGAACGAGAAGTAGACCATAGGGATTCCCCCATGGTCTTTTTGTCTTATAGTCCAAACAGTAAAGCGACATCAGCATACTAATAATCTAAAAACATAAAGGGTTGGAAAACACAGAAGGTTACGCCAGAGAAGTCCGACTGAAACCATGCGGAGGTGAGATACGGTGTTCGTTAAAAAGTATATTTTAGCGTCGGCCACTCCTTTTGCCACACCTTATTATGTCTTTACGGGTCAACAGCCTGGCCCTGTCTTCATGGTGGTCTCCGGTATTCACGGCAACGAAACCGGCAGTATCCGGGCCGCTCAACAATTAGTAAATATGCTGATACGCAGAGCGCTGTCTATTCAAAAAGGTACCTTAATCATCGTGCCGCTGGTTAATATTAAAGCTTACTGCAAACGCAGCCGAGGTGTGCCGGATCTGAATCGTACCTTTCCGTGCAAACGCAATACAGCTGCACGCCATCCGTTAGCGGCAGCATTGTTCCAATTAATACAGCGATATCGTCCTGCATGGTATCTGGATCTTCATGAAGCCAATGGTCTCTCTCAACAAAATGCCAAGCGGCTGGGCCAGACGTTAATTATTCAACCAGGAAGCCGTGGTGTACCTATTGTGCGGCAGATTATTAAAAGTATCAATTCCTCAATCCCTAACTCGTCCTATCGATTTAATATCCGACTACGGGAACTGCCTGGTTCTTCACGCAAAGCAGCAGCTCGGATTATAGGAGCTATAGCAGTCACGGTGGAAACCTGCTGGAGCCTGGACCGTGTTATGCGGATTAAATATCAGAAGAACATCGTGTGTCGGTTTTTGAGAACGGCTGGACTAATGAATTAAGCGACGGGTGTATATACAACAAGCTGATACCTTATCAACCTTTATCAGCTTGTTGTTCAAAATAAAACACACTTCCGTAGCTTCCCTTGAACACCGGCTGCCCAAATTTCTCGACCCATTCTCTATACAGTTTTCCGGAGACACTGCTCTGTACAATGACATAATCAGGATGGTCATATTTCACAATGTCCGGCAAATAATCAGAGAATCCATACATCGAACGTTCGAAAGCGGTCCAGCCCATAGCTCCAAGCGATGCTTTGGTGACAAAAGGGTCCTGTCTTCCGTCACAGAGGACATCGCCTCCCCGGAACATGACATAACCGGATGAACCGTACTTAGCCAGCACTTTGGGACGGTTCCCTTGAGGTGTGCGATCCAGAATATAGGTCATCTCCTCTACTGGATAGCTTTTGGCATCAATAACGGGCGGTACGATAAATACATAAGCTATATTAAAGAGCAATCCCAGGGACAGACAGAGGATAAGAGTACGCTTGCGTAATTGGAAGTTCTTGAGGAAACGTACATTGGGAATCACTTCAAAGAACACCGCTGCAAAATAAGGGATGAACAGCCACATGAACAGATTTTGCTTGAAATTGGATACTCCTAAATATAAAATGCCCAGCATCATAAAGAACCGGAAGGGCTTGCGATGAAGGGAAAAAGGTAGCGTCACCGCAAAGAACAACAGCAACAGCAGAATAGGGAAATTATCTGGTCGGTTGAATTGAATCGGCTGCCACTCATTGATCAGCATGTTAAAGTTCTTATGGGTTACCGTCAGAATATAGAGCAGACTCTTGATGCCGCCCGGATTCAGCAGACCGACCAGCCCTACAAGAATGAAGACCACAATCCTTCGTACGGTAAGCTTCTTCGCAATCAATGCTTCTATAAAGGCCATTCCCGTAAATACAACGACAACCAACCACACGCCTGCATGAAAGTTGGCGATTGCACAGGAGAGAGTAATCATCGCTATAGCATATTTGGTTCGGGTCAGCAGCTGGAATTCCCGCAAATAAACGAAGAACCAGACAATCATAAAGGAGGAGATCATCTGTGGTCTTCCCTTAAAGTAGTTGTAATAAATCCAGCAGGAGATGAGGAGTACAAAAGGAAGCAATAGCGGGTGCGATTCCTGAAGTCCCAGTTCTTTACGTGAGACTCTGCCTAACCGCAGCAGCCCCAGGATGAGAAAGAGCAAACAAACGGCTGTTAGTATATACACACCGGGCCACCCAAAAGCTTGATATAAAGGGGCCACCAACAGCTGAAATCCAAATTCATGCGGCACATAAGGCAGCTTGTCTCCATAAAAGGTATGTATGGCATGGTGCAATATAGTTCCGTGTTCCAGCATATAGCGGCCCACTTCAATGTGCCAGAAGGTATCCGGATCATTGTATGAGTATTTTGGGATCATTAGCATGACGACAATAATAATTAGAGCTCCGTATAGAATTTTGAACCATTTCGATTTCATAAGTATGTATAACCCCCCGTGTAAGTCCAACTATACCTATACTTTCCTAATAAATGGTTAAATTGCTGACATCTTGAGATCCTAATGAAAATAAATTAATAATTTGTTAAGAGTTGTTTCACGCTCCGTTTATGATTGAGGATTAAAGTAAAGGGGAGCAAAGATAAAAAGGAGCCCTCTCATGAAACCAAATCCTGTTGTGCTTATTGTATCTGCTGCCTTCGGAGACGGTCATGCCAAGGTAGCTGAAGCGATTGAACAGTCTTTTAAAGAGAAAGGAATAGACCAAGTATATATTGTGGACCTCTTCGCTGAAGTTCATCCTTATCTAAATGAACTGTTCCAGAGGTTTTATTTGAATACTGCCGTCTATGTGCCTAAACTTTATGGAATTCTATACAGAATCACGAGCAGAATGAAGCCTGAGCAGCCCTTTAGTCAATTTCTGCATTCTATAGGCAAAAAAAAGGCGAAGTCCATTTTGGATGAGTTACAGCCGGATATTATCATTCATACCTTTCCCTATCTAGTGGCCTCACAGCTGAGTGAGGAAGCAGAAAGTGAGGTATCTATATTTACCGTACTTACGGATTATGTCCTGCATGGCAGATGGCTTCACCCGTCTACACTGAAGTATTTCACCGCTACAGAGAGCATGAAGCAAGCTTTGCTGTCTGCAGGTGTTCCTGAGGAGAGGATCACAATTAGCGGGATTCCAATTCGGGATGCTTTTCGTGAACCCATGAATCGGGGACAGCTCTTGCTCAAGCATGGATTCAGCGAGAGTCGACGCTATATTCTGCTGTCAGCCGGAGCCTATGGCGTTATGTCCAACATCAGCATGATGATAAATACCGTACTTGAATATTCCGACTTCGATTTAATCGTACTTTGCGGGAATAACCAAGGCCTACGGTTGTCTCTAGTAGATCTTTATCTTCACAATCCCCGTATTCATATCTTGGGCTACACAGAAGAAATGCATGAACTCATGGCTGTTTCCTCCGGTCTGCTGACTAAAGCGGGAGGGATTACACTTACCGAGGCTATTGCCATGTCACTGCCTGTTATCGTATACCGACCGCTCCCTGGCCAGGAGGAAGGCAATGCTCACCTGTTAACTGGACTCAGGGTTATATATACGGCCTATAACAAGCATGAATTAATCCATAGATTGCGCCAGCTGGAGATACAGCCGTGCCGGGAAGAAATGCAGCAATTCATGCACACCCTCACGCGTAAAGAATCGTCTCAAACCATTGTTTCTGAGGTGCTGAAGGCAACGGAGCAGAATCTTTATGCGCAATAAGTTTAACTCCATGAATAGCATTAATAGGGATCTGTGCCGGGACTATCTCCTTCCTTGATTTCTGTCGTATGATTATAGGGTAGTGGTAGAATATTGTTAGAGAGGAATCCAAGAGATGTCAATTCGTATGAAACTGCTCTTATCCTATGCAGCCATGTTAGTTATTCCGCTTATTCTGCTGATCGCGACCTCTCTGCTGCTTGCCGTTGTCTTTCGCGGTGATTTACAGAGTCTGAAGAGCGCCCATGAGATGAAGTTTGAGGGGCTGGAAGAAAGTGATTATCATAGCCTGATCAAGTATACGATTCTGAACGACCCGGATTTTCTGACGGACAAGCACTTTCTGGATGATATATCTGCGGACATGCTGAATAAAAATACCTATCTATATATCCGCTCGGGAAGCGATGTGCTCTATTCGTCGGATAATATTTCTTCCCAAAAAGAGCTGGTTGCGGGACTGCCGTCCTTCAAACACGCCGGTACCTGGAATGAACTCAAAAATAAAGCTGACGGAAATGTCTGGTATCAGATCGTGCAGTATGATCTCACGACTAAGGATCTTCAGCCGGTCAGTTTGTTCCTTCTGACTGAGATTGACCCGCTCGTGCATTTTGCCCGCAGCTTTTTCCCTATTCTGTTTCTCTCCACGCTGGTCATACTGGTACTGACACATACGCTGCTGACCTATTTCATGTCCAAACGGATTATTAGACCTTTGCTTGAGCTGCGCAAGGCAGCTCTGCAGGTGTCTGAGGGCAATCTTGATTTCCAGGTCCGCGTTAGCGGCAAGGATGAGATTGGCCAGCTAGGGATGGCTTTTGAAGAAATGCGATCACGCTTACAAGAATCAATCCAGTTGCAGCTGCAGTATGAATCCAACCGTAAGGAACTGATCACTAATATCTCTCACGATTTGAAAACACCACTCACCGCTATCAAAGGATATGTGGACGGTATTCTGGAAGGAGTGGCAGACTCGCCGGAAAAAAGTGAAAAGTACATGCGGACCATTGCCACGAAGGCGGGAGAGATGGATCGGCTGATTGATGAATTATTTCTGTACTCCAAGCTGGATATGCAGAAATTGCCCTTTACGTTCGAGTCCGTACCGATTTATGCCTTTTTGCAAGATTGGGCAGAGGAATTGCAAATGGAACTAGAGAAGCAGGGAGTCAGTCTGGATACGGAGATTTCAATTGAGGAGAGAATGCATGTAGCGGTTGACCGTGATTCCTTTAAGCGTGTGCTGAGTAATGTGATACAGAACAGCATCAAGTATATGAACAAAGAGCAGAAGAGAATTTCTTTACGATCCTTTGCCCAAAATAATACAATCATCCTCGTCATTGAAGATAATGGTCCGGGCATTCCGGAAACGGCGGTTCGACATATCTTCGAACGATTCTATCGAGCGGAGCAATCAAGAAACAGTTATACCGGTGGCAGTGGACTTGGTTTGGCGATCGCCAAAGGCATCATGCTGGGACATCAGGGAGACATCTACGCAGAGAGTGTAGAAGGGGAAGGCACACGAATTTATGTTGTCTTACCGATTGAAGAGGAAGGAAGCTCGCAATGATGAATAAGAACATTCTAATTGTTGAAGATGAACCGGCTATTGCTGAACTGCAGCGTGACTATCTGGAGATGAGTGGATTCCTGACTGAAATCGCTGTGAACGGCGAAGAGGGACTGGAGAAGGGACTGTCAGGTAAATACGATCTCATTGTGCTTGACGTAATGTTGCCAAAGTTGAATGGATTTGAGGTATGTAGAAAAATTCGCGACGCGCTGGATATACCCATTCTTATGGTTACGGCCCGCCGGGAAGATATCGATATCGTCCGCGGGCTGGGACTGGGAGCCGATGATTATATTACCAAGCCGTTCAAGCCTGCGGAGCTAGTGGCGCGAGTGAAGGCTCATCTATCGCGTTATGATCGGCTGAAGGGCGGCCGTTCTGCATCTAATGAGGTCGAAGTCCGTGAATTGAGACTGGACCCAGACACCCGCTGCACCTTTATGCGCGACGAGGAAGTGATGCTGACTACCAAGGAATTCGACCTGCTCCATTTCCTGGCGCTCCATCCGAATCGGGTATTCAGCAAGGATCAATTGTTCGAAAGACTGTGGGGAATTGACTCCTTAGGGGACACCCAGACAGTCACCGTTCATATACGCAAGTTGAGAGAGAAAATCGAGTCCGATTCGGCCAATCCGATCTACATTGAAACGGTTTGGGGAGCGGGCTACCGCCTTCGTGGCTGAGACGCATCATCACTTAAGATTTATTTAATATTCTCTTCACTAGGGATTTATATTTAGAGTCTAGACTGATAGAGTAAGGCTAAATTTGTGTGAGAGGCAGGCTAAAGAGATGAAGAAGAAGTGGCTTATGACAGGAGGCGCTGTCGGAATCAGTGGTGTGATCATGCTGGCTACCGGTTTAACAGCGTTTGCAGGCACCTCGGGTTATGATGATTACAAGGCGGCACTTAAGAATACACAGGGATTAGAGAGTGTTACCGCCCAGGTATCTGCCGTTCTTAAGGATAATGGCAGTCTGCTAAGTCAGGCTCAAGGCAGCTTAAAAGCTAATTTGCAGGATAGTGCCGTAAGCGGAACTGTCAAGATTAGCGGAACAAAAGGTACTGAATCCCTAAGTCTGTATAATCAGGCTGACGGAGAAGTATTGAAAAGTGATGCTTCCGACATTTACTACCTCATGCAGGACAAGTCCGAGCAGAAGGATAAGAGCAGCAAGAGCAAAGATGCAACATGGATCAATAATGAGGCAGAGACCGTAATTGATGCGCTGGTCGGAAATTTACAGAATGAGGTCACATCAACTACTGCCTCCGATGGCTCCAAGCATATCTCATTGCAGCTAGATAGTGCGCAGATTCCTGCAGTTGTCCAAGCTTTAGTGCCGATCGCTTTTAAACATGCTTCTGCTGCAGAAGACAGACAGACTGAGAGCAATGGTGTAACAAAAGAGAATGATCCGCAGGAGCTCTTTCATCAAAGCATGTTTGATTTCAAGGATCTAACGCTGACCGAAGGTGTGCAAATTCAAAGCGTAAGCTTGAATGCTGACATTAACGCTGCAAATGAACTTGAAAGCCAACAGCTTATCGTTACGATTACTGGTAAAGATGCCAGCGGTACAACGCATACACTAACATCCAATCTGGATGTACAGCTATCCGGCTTCAATGGAACCACCCCTGATTCTGTTGACCTGACGGGTAAACAAGTGAAGCAACTGTCTATGCATCATGGGGATCGTTTTCACGAATAATCGATAAGCAGCTTGTAATTCTAAGCATGTAATAGCGGATAAGGTGAGTTTAGCTTTATCCGCTGTTTATTACCAAAGGGGAGATAAGCTTGGAATGTATCGCTACATTAAGCGGTTTGACAAAAGAATATCGGAATGGCCGAGGCATTCGGAATGTTGGACTTGAGCTGTATAAGGGAGATATTTATGGTCTGCTTGGTCCGAATGGTGCCGGCAAGACGACACTGCTCAAGATGATGACTGGACTGATTGCTCCGAAGCAAGGTTCTGTGACCTTGTTTGGCCACAATACGGAGGAATCCTTTGCTGCTGCCATGAGCAAGGTAGGCTGCATGATTGAATCCGCAGATTTCTATGATTATGTTACAGCAGGTCAATATTTGAAGTCGGTGGCTAGTTTCTACCCCAATGTGCAAAAGGAACGAATTCACGAGGTGCTTGAAATCGTTGGCCTCACTGCTAATGTTAAGGAAAAAATAAGACACTTCTCTACGGGCATGAAGCAAAAGCTGGCTTTGGCCGCTGCAATTATGCCATACCCCGAACTGGTCATTCTGGATGAGCCGACTAATGGCTTGGATATTGAAGGAATCGTACTCTTCCGTGAACTGGTAAGCCGTTTGTCGATAACGGAAGGGATCACTTTTATCATATCCAGTCATATGATTCATGAGCTGGAGCAATTGTGCAATCGAGTGGGTATTTTATATGAAGGCGTACTGATTCAGGAAGGAAACGTGTCAGAATTACTAAAGGATATTCCTTCACTGGAGCAGTACTATATCGGTGAGCTGCAGAAGGTGAAAGGGGGGGCACGGAATGTATAATTTACGCGCGGGACTTAAGAATGAATTACTGCTCATGCTGTATCGCCGGAAGACGCTGTTCTTCTTTATCCTAGCTGCTGCTATTCCAATTGTGCTGGCCCTGACCTTCCATGCTCTGCAGCCCATGCTCGGATTAGTCGCAGCCAGTTCTTCTTACCCTATACAAATGCTGAACCTTTAT
>LIDZ01013434.1_pt1 | contig 11666 bp, 9 predicted proteins | sample 644651 | NCBI WGS metagenome assembly LIDZ01 (sample SAMN03856242, study PRJNA289617) | food metagenome | isolation source: wine grapes on drying loft during traditional withering process | host: Vitis vinifera cv. Corvina | place: Italy: Gargagnago di S. Ambrogio di Valpolicella | collected 2014-01
TGCCCGCAAGCGCGGCGGGCTTCGCAGCCTCCGGCTTGCCTTGCGGCGCCGGAGGAGTTGGCGCAGCGGCCACCGGCCCGGCTGCGCCATGTCCATTCACATCGGCCTGAGCAATCCGGCCGATAGGATCACGGGCGCTAACCTCGCCGAGGTCGATGCCGCGCTCCCGTGCAAGCTTCCGTGCGCCCGGCGAGGCCACAGGAGCGTCCGCTCCCGTGCCTTCGGGCGCAGCAGCGGCAACAGCGGAGCTAACGATCTCCGCTGCACCGCTGCTGACAGGTGCCGCTTCAGGCTTGCCGCCCTCAGCTGCCTGCGGTGCACTGTTGCTGCCCGCGCCAGTGCCACTGCCAGTGCCACTGCCGATAATGCCGATTGCTTCGCCGACAGCTACGTTCTCGCCAGCTTGCCGGAGGATGGAGGTGAGGATGCCATCCTCCTCTGCACTAATCTCCAGATTGACCTTGTCGGTTTCCAGCTCCGCGAGTACATCCCCTTGTCCGACGGTATCGCCTTCTTTAACCAACCATTTGTAGATTGTTCCTTCGGAAATGGACTCACCCAGATCGGGTACTTTAATTTCTGACACAGGCCGTTACCTCCCCAAATAGAATAGATTATGCTATCGTGACACCGTCCTACTTAAGAGGACGGCACAGCCGCTTGTACTTGTGAATTTAATTTCAGGGCTTCTCTAACAATTCTCCGCTGTTCAAAGGCATGAACATCCGCATAGCCACTAGCCGGGCTGGAACGCTCCGGACGGCCAATATACTGAACGGTTGTATTCTCTGGAGCAATGGCCCGCAGTCGGGGTTCAGTATAGCTCCAGGCTCCCATGTTCTTCGGTTCTTCCTGCACCCAGACGATTTCCTGGAGGGAGTGGAAGGAGCTGAAATGTGCATTAAGTTCCCGTTCCGGGAAGGGGTAGAGCTGCTCCAGCCGGAGGATGTGCAACCAGGACCAATCTTGGCTACTGGAAGCTTCAAGTTCGGTCTGCAGATCAACGGCAACCTTGCCGCTGCATATCACCACACGTTTCACTTCACCAGGCTTCTTCCCAAGAAGCGGTTCTGGCAGCACGTTCTGGAATTGCCCTGAAGCGAGCTCAGTTCCAGACGAAGTGCTGCGCGGATTACGAATAAGGCTCTTCGGTGTCATAACGACCAGCGGACGGGCATTTCCTTGGCCACATAATGCTGCTTGGCGCCGCAAGAGATGGAAATATTGGGCGGCGCTAGTCAGGTTAGCGACGGTCCAGTTCTCCTCTGCGGATAACTGCAAGTAGCGTTCAAGTCTGCCGCTAGAGTGCTCTGGTCCCTGTCCCTCGTAGCCATGGGGCAGCAGGATGACCAGATTGCTGCGCTGTGTCCATTTCGCGCGACCGGCAGCAATGAACTGGTCAATAATGACCTGTGCAGCATTGGCGAAATCGCCGTATTGCGCTTCCCAGATGACGAAGGTTTCGGGTGCGAATACATTATATCCGTACTCATAGCCAAGTACCGAGGCTTCTGACAATGGGCTGTTGTATACACCAAAGGAGGCACGGGATTCACTTAGCTGATGCAGTGGGGAGAATAATGCTCCCGTTTCGCTGTCATGCAGCACCAGATGCCGGTGAGCGAAGGTGCCGCGCTGTGAATCTTGGCCGCTCAGACGAATGGGGGTGCCATCCCGCAGAATGGTCGCGAAGGCCAAAGTCTCAGCCAGAGCCCAGTCGACCTTTTCTCCATCGTTCAGTGAATCCTTGCGGCGCTGCAGAATCCGCTCCAGCTTTGGATAGACCTGGAAGCCGTCAGGAACGCTCAATAATTCTTGGTTAATCTGCTGCAGCGTGTTGAGTGCTACGGCTGTGGAACGCGTACTTGAGCTTGAACTATCAACTGGAAGGGGAACAGAGGTCTTCGCTTCGGCGTTCTTCTGTTTACCTTCCTTCATTTTATCATAAGCCTGCTGTAATACACTTTCTGCTTCAATGTTCATATTCTGTACATCTTCAGCAGTGACGATCTTCTCATTCTGCAGCCGATCAGCGTATAGCTTGTAAACTGTAGGGTGATTACGCACTTTGCCATAAACGATAGGCTGAGTGGTTTCTGGATCATCCATTTCATTGTGGCCGTGACGGCGGTAGCCAATGAGATCAATAACAAAATCCTTCTTAAACATGCTGCGATAGGCACCTGCCAGCCGAACAGCAGCCACACAGGCTTCCGGATCATCAGCATTGACATGCACAATTGGAATTTCATACCCTTTTGCCAGGTCACTGGCGTAATGCGTGGACCGAGAGTCCTCGCTTTCCGTGGTAAAGCCAATCCGGTTATTGACGATAATATGGATTGTACCACCGTTCATATAACCTTGCAGCTTGCCAATATTCAACGTTTCAGCGACAATACCTTCGCCCGGAAAAGCTGCATCCCCGTGCATCAGCACGGCCATGGCTTTGTTCGTATCGAGCTGCGGCAGACCCGGTGTACTGCGATCTTCCTGAGCCGCGCGGGTAAAGCCTTCAACGACAGGATTCACGAATTCCAAATGACTCGGGTTATTCGCCAGTGTTAGTCGGGTACGGACGGTTTCTCCCTCGCGGACGGCACGATCTGCACCCAGATGATATTTCACATCTCCAGTCCAGCCATAGTTAATACCCATCGACCCTTCTGAAGGGAAAAGCTCCTTATTTGGAGAGTGGTGAAATTCTGAAAAAATAATATCATAAGGCTTGCCCAAAATATGGGCCAGCACGCTCAGACGCCCGCGATGGGCCATGCCCATCAGAATGTTCTCGGCACCATCATGCGCCGCTGCACGTACAATTTCGTCCAGCATCGGAACAAGGGCATCATTGCCCTCCAGACTGAAGCGCTTCTGGCCGACGAAGGTTTTATGCAGGAAGGTCTCAAATTGCTCTACCTGAATAAGGCGTCTCAGCAGTTCCTTGCGTTCAGTGGTGTTCAGGGGGGCCGGCGAGCTTGCCGATTCCGCTTGATGATTCAACCAACCCAGTTCCCGTTCATCGTGAACATGCCCGAACTCATAAGCAATAGTCTGCGTATAGACCTGGCGCATCCGGTGAACGGCATCCCAGCCGGTAAGAACGTCTGCTGGTGCGTTCTCCCAGATCAGCGTGGCAGGCAATGCCATGAGGTCCTCACGGGTCAACTCATAAGTCGCAGGGTTAAGCCATTTCTCCATGGGATTATGATCTCGTTCGAGCGGGTCAATATCAGCGGCCATATGACCATATATACGAATATTGGCGATTAGCTTGGAGGCTCTGACTGCTTTTTTTAGCCATGCGGAATCGCCCGAAATAACCGCCTGTGGTGCCTGCTCGGTGGCAGGTGCCAGGGGAGGGGGTCCCGAGATTGTAAAAAGTTCGCGGTAATTAGTTTCTACAGATAATGGATCTTTCGCAAACTGTTCATATTTTTCTTGGATATAGCCCAAATTGGGTCCGTAATACTTACTCCAAATGGATTCGTTATAGGGCTCTTTAACTGCCATGAATACATCCTCCTAACGGATGAACTCCACACCCGGTCACTTTAGTGCCGGCGTTGATCGGAGCTGCGATGATTGCGGTTTCATTCCTCATCCTATTGTGCTACTTTCAGCTCGTGTAATCAATTCATACTTTCGTCCAATCCGTTCGCAAAACGGTATGGTTCGCTCGTATTCAATAATTCTACAGCAAAACTAGTCTTTTTCAATTTTATATTTAGAATTTCGATTTTAGGACAGGGTTCCGTCAAAATAGGATATATAATTTTTCCATTTCGCAGTAAAAATAATCCAGAGAACGACACATTTTTCGTGAGGATTATTATATAATGTTATTGCATAATGTTGTTACGGATAACAGCTTAATCAGTTTCTAGCCAGATCCTTTCATGTAAAGGGTCCAGTAAAGGGTAAACCTGCTGAAAGGCAGGGGCACAAAGTCTCGGATCTAAGGTAGGAATACTAGGATGGCCGGACTGCCTGGGGACGCAAAATCTTAGGAGGAGATTTCTTGGATAAGTCCAACCAGGGGAAAAACGGAGAACTGCAGACAGTTGATTTGGATTTAGAATGGGTACATTTGTTATTAACGGCTAAGAAGGCAGGCATCAAGGCTGATGAGATTCGTCGGTTTTTCGATGAAAAGGCTTTACGTGTTGTGCAGTAGAGTTAGATAAACAAATGTTACATACAGAAAGAAGCACAGCGACCTGTCGCTGTGCTTCTTTCTGTATGTTCAGAGTGTGGATAGATTCAACCTCAAGCAGACAAGGTTCATCAATCCTTCTGATCCAGGCGCCATTTCTGATAATCCAGAAATTCCTTGAATTCCCGTTTGCTTATCCCTGAGGCCATAGCTTCCTGAACTAGACGAAACCATTCCGAGTCCAAAGGAGATTCCTCGGCGTCAGTGGGTTCGCCATATAGCAGGGCATGAATAGAAACCTGAAGCGCATCGGCGATTTTTTCAATGAATTGGATGGAGGGGTTGGATTGGATATTTCTCTCAACATTACTTAAGTATGATTTCGCTACATCGGCCTTGTCCGCAAGTTCGGATAAGGATAAATTCTTCTCCATTCGGAGCTGGTGAATGCGGCCTCCCATATTATCTGGCACAATACAACGCTCCTCCGTACTTTTTGTTAATAGTATAACAAATTTCCGTAAAACGGACAAAGACGTTTGTTCCGAATTAGGAGTGATCAAAGAGGAAAAAACCGGCAATTCCCAGCCTTTGGGGCTTTGGAGTTGCCGGTAGTCTGCAGAGATCTAGATTAGGACTATTTCAATTCAGGACCGATGGCTTGTGTGGCATTGAATGTCCAAGTCAGGGCCAGAGCGTCGCCTTGGAAAATATTCTGATCCAGTCCGTTATCGACAAACTCGAAGGCTACCTTGAAGTTGACGGATTGTCCATTTGTGATCCCATTAGGGAGCGCACCAGTGCTTATCAAATCATAGTTACCTAAGTCTTTCAAAGACTTGAGTGAGATTTCACTGATCACATGGCCCGCGATATTCCCGCTGACATAGCTGCTATCGAGGACTTTAACTTTAAAGTGGTCACCTAGATCTTGAGTTGAATTATTCCCATTAGCATCAGTTACGGTATAATTGGCAACCAGTTTGAGACCTTTAATATCCAATGAACCGCTATTCTGCAAGGTGAAATTGCGAACCGCGATGTCACCTGGTTTGAGGTTTTGGAGGTTAACAATCTCGGTTGGATTAGTGTTGAGATCCAAAGTACCGGCTGCGAACGTTGCTGTGCTCTGGGCGGTGTCGCTGAAGTAAGCGAAGGTGCCTCCCCCGATTAACGATAATCCCAAAGCTGCCGATGCTACGCCTAATCCCAATGTTTTTTTGATTCCCATAATAAAAATCCTCCTCTATATTGTTATAAAATAGTAACTAAAGTTCATTGAATATGAGTTATTTATAAACGCCTTTTCCTTGGCTGGCTTCGAAGGACCATGTCAGTTGCAGTTTATCGCCCTGGTAATAATTCTGTGGCTGTAGATTTTCTTTAAAGGCAAATTGTACGGTCAGAGTATCTTTGTCCCCCGCTTTAATTCCAGACTTCTCTCCGCCAAAAATACTGCCGAGTATCCCTTTGGCTACCAGATCAGGACTTTCGCTTTCTAGTGCTGAGAGTGATTTCACGAGAATTTCAGGCTGTCTTTTGTCGTTATTGTTCAGGAAGGTCACGATAATATCATCTTTCAAATTATGGCCTTCGTTATTATTGTTGGTGTCCGTTACGAGCGAGAGGGTCTTCAGCAGGACTTTTGGAATGTCCAGTGATCCGTCGTTTGTGAGCTTGAAATCTCTCGTAATTAGATCTCCTGGTTTGAGGTTGCTGAGATCGACTATAACGGAAGGATCGGAAGTTAGGCTCAAAGTTCCGTTGTTAAACGCAGCCGTGCTCGAAGCAGTATCGCTAAAATAAGCGAAAGTGCCTCCCCCGACCAGTGTCAATCCTAATGCTGCTGAAGCGACACCCAACCCCAATGTTTTTTTAATATTCATTTGTTCATCCCTCTCTCATAAGTTCTTAGTATCGTGTGACTTCGAGCGGTGTATATTGTACTCCACGTTTCGTAAACGGGAGGGACAATCAGGTTAGGAAGGGTTATCCGGCAAGGGTTCAGATGCGGAAGCTCCAACATTTTTTTTCTCCAGCGCGGCGACGGCTTTCCAGGATGAATAGAGAGCATACAGAAGGAGGAGCAGACCTGGAACGATCATAAGCAGCACACTGCCTGCTTTGGATACTGCAAAATTCATGGCATATCCTACATAAGGTACAGTGAAGCCGGTATATTGCCCGACGACATTTGTGGAGCTGACAGGAGTACTGTCCGCGCCGTCATTATGATCACCTTTAGTAGTGTAGCTGGCTTCACCAATAGTTTTGTTCATCTCTACGTTCACAATGCGGTGGGTAATGAGGATATTTTCGGCACTCATAAAGGTAATAACATCACCTTTTTGGAAGCGGGTCATATCACCGCCTGGCTTGAGGGCAATAATTGATCCTGTATGGATGCCGGGCTCCATGGAGCCGGAAAGCACGGTTTTGATCTGATAACCGAAGAAGGCCGGCTCGCCACCGGATGCTTTAGAGATTACTACTGCTGCTACCAGTAGCACGAAGACCATAAACATCAAGGTGGATAAGGTACTGCTGATTATTTTTTTGACACGCATTTGTTAATCGCCGCCTTTGCTAGAATCAGAGTCAGAAGGAGGTACCGGTGTTGCCGACGGAGTCTGGGCTACAGGTTCGCTAGATGTTTCCACCTGAGCGGGCTCTTCCTTCAAGCTCTCTTCGGGAATAGTGCTGCTGTCTGGAGTTGCTTCCGGCATGATGGACTCAGGGAGTTGCGCTTCGTTCGAGGGCTCACTAATCTCACTGTTCGGAGGATTAGCTTCCTCTACCGGAACCACCTCAGGATCAGGCGCAGCTTGTATAGGATCTTTGGCTGCTTCTTTTGCCTTGTCCGCTGCCTCTGCCTCTTCCTGTTTCTTCTTCTCCAGCTCTAAACGTTCTGCTTCTTCCTTTTGGGCTTGTTCCAGCATTATCGCTTTGGTATCGGCGATTTGTGTTTGCTGATTCTGGAGGTCGATGAGCTTGGAAGAAAGTGTACTCTTCGAGGTATCCAGTTCAGTATTCAGCTCTTCGTAAGTGGATAGCAGTTCGGTCGACACATTGGGTTCGGGACTATACGCTCTGCTGATGAAGGCAATAATAGGCTCCTGCGGGAGGAAAAGTTCACTGGCCGACTGTCCGGCAATCTCCCAAGGGTCTCCTGGTGCAATCGAGCCACCAATTTCATGCACAGAGGTCAGATATTTTACAATCCCAGCTAAAGTATCTACGAGGGATTCAGACAACACGCCGCTTTGACTAACATGGTTCTGAAACTCCTGGAAGAACTGTGCATCACGGATTTCCAGACAGTTGGGCTCAAGGTTGATCATATAGCCTCCAATCTGGGTAATTAGTTCGGCTGTACGGCTGGCTTCATGCAGTATTTGCTGCCAGACTCCTGCATTGAAGCTTAGCTGCCCCTCCAGAGCATTAATACCGGTATTAGCTGCAGAGATTTGTTCTGTAATATTTTGCGCAGCGCTATCCAACTCTTCTAATGACAACCCTCCGATGTCCGGAGATTCTTTGAAGTTTGGCATAGAGTAGCTGCCTAGTGATGCCTTTAATTCGGCTATTCTGGCCACATGGTCACTGACCTCAAACAATAATTGTTCGATTTGACCGGGAAATACTGTACATAGCGTTATCGAACTATCAAGCTTTTGAGAAGCGCTGAACTCACCATAGGTGCTGCCGATCTGATTGGAGGTATACAGTAACAGGACCGAAACAGCCATGCCTGATTGCAGAATCCGCAGGGCAATTCTTTTAGTTCTTTTTCTTTTCCTAGCTGATCTGGGGTACAGAGGAATTCCTCCTCTCATTTCTATCTTTAGTTTGTTATTCGTTATTTTCGTTCTTTATAAAGAACAATCCCGTAATGAAATCATACACTTGCTTCAGCAAAAAGAAAACTGCTAATCTGGGTGATTTGTGCGTTATAAAGAACAATTATCCTCAATTTACTCTTATTATCTACGAATAACGTTAATTATCGTATTATATTCTTAATAAAGAACGTTTTTCATGTCCGGTTGTTGTTCTGATAAATAGATGTGGAGGCTCTATTGAAAGAGGTATGTATCAAAAAAAGCCGATACACGTTATCGCGTGTATCGACTTACTAGGAAGTCATTTAGTTTAGGGCAACCGCTCACCACGTGAACTGACATACAGGTCATACCATTCTTTACGGGTGAGTTCCAGCTTGTCTGCATCAGCACAAGCCACAATCCGCTGCGGATTGACCGTCCCGATTATAGGCTGGATCGCTGCGGGATGGGTCATTAGCCAGGATAGAACGATGGCTTCGGGCGTCGTTCCTTTTTCCTCGGCAAGGCCTTTGACCATGGCAGCCGTGTTCACAACACTCTCCGGTTGATCTTCAAGCGTTCGTCCGCTGAATATTCCTTGGGCGAGTGGGCCCCAGGCTTGCAGCTGGATATTTTCCAAACGGCAATGCTCAATCGTCCCTTCCGGAAAAGTGATATCTTTCCATTGCTCCCGGTTGACGCTTAAGACAGCATCGATCCAGCTGATTTTGGCCAGACTCATATGAAGCTGGTTCACGATAAAAGGTTCATCACAGTAAGCCTGCAGCAGCTTGATTTGGGCTGCGCTCATATTGGAGACGCCGAAATGGCGTACCTTCCCGGCTGCCTTAAGCTGGTGCAGTGACTCGGCTACTTCCTCTGGGTCCATTAAAGGATCGGGGCGGTGCAGCAGCAGAATATCAATATATTCTGTTCCTAGGCGTGATAGAATGCCATCCACGCTGCTTATAATATGCTCGCCTGAGAAGTCGAATACATTGGAGCTGTCACCTGGTTCCATCAGCTTAATGCCGCATTTGGATTGAAGAATGATTTCCTCGCGCAGTCCCGGACGCTCCTTAAAGATCTGGCCGAAGACCTTCTCGGCTTTGCCGCGGGTGTAGATATCGGCATGGTCGAACATATTGATGCCAATGGACAGAGCAGCATCGACTGCCTCATGTCCTTGTTTAATGTTCTCAGCGGTAATCGGCTCGTGATCCCAACCTCCGCCAAGCCCCATGCAGCCCAAGGCCAGACGGCTGGCTGGAATTCCCCGCTTGTTTAATGGTAACGTTCGCAGCAATAGTATCCCTCCGTGAATATGAAATGGCAGATCCGAGAATATTGTACACCTTTAGAGCGAAGTGGGGTACTCGCTTCCATAATAAACAGAATTCATGCCTATTTAAACAACAAAAGAGGCCCTTAGGCCTCTAAATGCAGGGGTGTTCCAATGTCACTCTGCTTGCGTGCGACTACGTCCGCGTAGAGGCGTTTCAGCCATCTCAGGTCGGTGAGACTGTGCTCATATCTGCCATACATAAGATGAAGTACCGAACGGGGAACAATGGGTATATGTTCTTCATACATCTGGTAATCCAGATTGACCTGATGCTCCGATTCACGGATGAGTTCCTCCAGCAGCTTCTCAACCTTGCTCTGGTCAATATACCGGGACATCGCCAGAGCCATAAACAGCGGATGGTAGACGGGATCGTTTTTTTTGATCTGCTGCAAAACAAGCTGCTCGAATAGTACTTTACCTTTATCTGTAATGCTGTAGATCGTTTTAGCCGGACGATCACTGCTGTGGATGACTTCTACAGCTTCAATGTGGCCTTCTTGTGCCAGCTTATCCACGGCATAATAGAGGGAACCCATCTGGAGCTTCGTGATCCCGTACATCGAACGCTCCTTCATAACGGTCGTAATTTCATAGGGATGCATATTCCGTTCGAGAAGAAGACCGAGAATAACCAGCTTTATAGACATGGTCAGCTACCTTTTTGCGCCAGCGGCTTGTGGAGTCTTGGCCGGAAGCGTAATACGGTCTTTTGGCATCAAGAGTACGAAGACGAGTCCCAGTACCGCGGGCACAAGCGCCCACATAAAGGTATGGGCAATCGAGCTGGACAACGCACTCGATATCTTTTCCAGTACCGGAGCTGGAATTTTGGCTCTTGCTTCAGGGGTTAACGCAGCGCGCGTATCACCGAATGAAGCGGCTTGAGCACTGCCGCCAAAGGCATCGCTTAGACTATTGGTAAAGCTGTTGCGCTGAATGATACCAAATATGGTTATGCCAAGCGTCATACCCAGGGAGCGCATGAAGGTACTTGTTGAAGTAGCCGAGCCACGTTGACGCATCCCAAAATTATGGATAGATGCCATGTTTAGCACGGAGAAGGAGAAGCCTACACCAAATCCGGTCAATAGCATGAATGCATTGAGCAGCAGACGGGACGTATCAGGTGTTAATGTGCTTAAACTGTAGACACCGGCTAAAAAGCAAACAACAGACAGCAGCATGATGTTGCGGAAACTTGTTTTAGTCGTAAGGAGTCCGCCCGTCTGGCTGCCGATTACCGTGCCGATCATCATGGGCATCAGTATCAGTCCCGAGTTGGTAGCCGACCCGCCATACACGCCTTGCACAAAGATTGGAATATAGATGGTTGCTACGATAAAAGCGGAACCATAGAATAAGGAGGTCACGCTGCTTGTGGCAAACAACCGTTCGCGGAACATGGCGAATGAGATAATGGGTTCAGATGCAATTCGCTCAATAAATATGAACGCCAGCAGAAATATGGCAAAGCCCGCGAACAAGCCGAGAATCACTGTAGAATTCCAGGCATATTGATTGCCGCCAAGCTCCAGTGCGAACATGAGGCAGATCACAGATGCCACAAGGGTGAAAGCACCGCCCCAGTCAATCCGTTGTTTGGCGTGCTCAATGGATTCTTTATAGGAGATGGCGATAAGGATGAAGGCAACGATCCCGATTGGGAAGTTGATATAGAATACCCACTGCCAGCCTACATATTCGGTGATATAGGCACCGAGTAGAGGGCCGAGTACACTGGAGATGCCGAAGACTGCCCCGAAAAGGCCAATCAGCTTCCCTCTTTTTTCTGCAGGGAAGATATCAAAGGCGATGGTAAAAGCGATAGGCATCAGTGCGCCGCCGCCGACACCTTGGATGGCCCGATAAATACTGAGCTGTGTAATACTTTGCGCGGTTCCGCATAAGGCAGAACCAATCAGAAAGACGATCAATCCGAACATGAAGAAACGCTTGCGTCCGTACATATCGGATAGCTTGCCGAAGATGGGAGTCCCCGCCATTACCATTACCATGTAGGCAGAGGTGACCCATACGATTTTGTCCAGCCCGCCAAGGTCAGAGACGATAGTGCCCATAGCTGAAGCTACAATGGTATTGTCCATAGCGGACATCAATATACCAAGCAGCAGGCCGACAACTACGAGCTTTAAGTTACTTTCTTTAGAATGCATGCTTCGCAGGCTCCTTTTCTTATTATCCATGAGATAAGTCTTATGGAATGTTTTTTGTTTAGTAGCAGAGCTTGATTATACTCAAATTTGAATAGGGTGGCAATAGTTTATTTTAGAAGAGACAAGAAGAAACGGGTGCCGTCCTTTATACGGACGGCACCCGT
>LIDZ01015388.1_pt8 | contig 11646 bp, 11 predicted proteins | sample 644651 | NCBI WGS metagenome assembly LIDZ01 (sample SAMN03856242, study PRJNA289617) | food metagenome | isolation source: wine grapes on drying loft during traditional withering process | host: Vitis vinifera cv. Corvina | place: Italy: Gargagnago di S. Ambrogio di Valpolicella | collected 2014-01
ATGATCTACTACCCGATCTCGGTGCTGATGCTGGCAGGTATTCGCGAAATCCTGCTGATCTCCACGCCGGTCGACCTGCCGCAATACCGCCAGTTGCTCGGTGATGGCAGCCAGTTCGGGATCAATATCCAGTACGCCGAACAACCCGCTCCGGACGGCCTGGCCCAGGCATTCTTGATCGGTGAAGAATTCATCGGTAACGACCCGGTATGCCTGATTCTCGGCGATAACATCTTCCATGGTCAGCACTTCAGCGATCAACTCGCCCGTGCGGCCGAAGCCGGCACCGGCGCCACGGTGTTTGGGTATTGGGTCAAGGACCCGGAACGCTTCGGTGTGATCGACTTCGACGAAGACGGCCGTGCGCTATCGATCGAGGAAAAACCGGCGCAGCCCAAATCCAGCTATGCCGTGACCGGTCTGTACTTCTATGACAACGACGTGATCAAGATCGCCAAGGCGGTCAAACCTTCGCCCCGCGGCGAGCTGGAAATCACCGACGTCAACAATGCCTATCTGGAGCGCGGCGACCTGCGAGTCGAGCGATTTGGCCGCGGCTTCGCCTGGCTCGACACCGGCACCCACGACAGCCTGCTCGAAGCGTCTCAGTACGTGCAGACCATCGAGCATCGCCAAGGCCTGAAAGTCGCTTGCCTGGAAGAGATCGCCTACCAGAACGAGTGGATTGACCGCGAACAATTGCTGGTGCGCGCCAAGGCTTTCGGCAAAACTGGTTACGGCCAATACCTTTTTGCCCTGGCCGGAGAAAAACGATGAAAGCCACTGCGTGTGAAATCCCCGATGTGTTCATCATCGAACCAAAGGTTTTTGGTGATGATCGGGGCTTTTTCTACGAAAGCTACAACGCTGCAGCCTTCCGTGAGGCCACCGGCGTACAGGTCGAATTTGTGCAGGACAACCATTCCCGCTCGCAAAAGGGCGTGCTGCGCGGCCTGCATTATCAGATCGAAAATCCCCAGGGCAAGCTGGTGCGCGTCACCCAAGGCAAGGTGCTGGATGTGGCGGTGGATATCCGCCGCGCATCGGCGACCTTTGGCCGTTGGGTGGGCGTCGAATTGTCGGCCGAAAACTGCCGACAGCTGTGGGTACCTGCGGGGTTTGCCCATGGTTTTGTGGTGCTCAGCGATACTGCCGAGTTCCTCTACAAGACCACCGACTACTACACGCCAAGTGCCGAGCGTTGCATACGCTGGGACGACCCGACGCTAGACATAGACTGGCAGCTCGATCAAGCGCCGCAACTGTCGGCCAAGGATCAGCTAGGCAAACTGCTGGCCGATGCCGATCTGTTCGCCTGAGCCCTGCCCCTGCGACTGCCGGGTGCCTGACGCCCGGCAGTAGCGCATAATGCGCCGTCAGCTTTCGGCGCATTCGGCTTCCATGAACAAGACCCCCATTCTTCCGCGACGTCCCCGCTGGCGCAGCCTGGCCATCCTCGCGATTTGCCTGGCGCCGATGCTGTGGCCACTGCAACGCCTTGCCGAGCGCTACTACGGCAGTGAGCTGGCGAGCCAGAATCGCCAGACCCTCGACCTGTACGTTGCCAACCTGCTGGGCACCCTGCACCGTTACGAAACCTTGCCGCAGATCCTTGGCGACCTGCCCGCCCTGCGCCAAACCTTGGCAACGCCGGATTCGCCCGCCACGGTGGAGAATGCCAATCGCCTGCTCAAGGCTATCGCCCGCCAGACCGGCGCCGAAGTGATGTACCTGATGGACGCCAGTGGCACCACTTTGGCGGCCTCCAACTGGGACCAGAAAGACAGCTTCATCCACCGCAACTTTGCTTTCCGGCCGTATTTTCGTGATGCCTTTGCCGGGCAGATGGGCCGGTTTTTTGGCCTTGGCACCACCTCGGCCAAGCGCGGTTACTTCTTTGCCGCTGCCGTGCGCGAAGGCGACAAGGTGATCGGTGTATTCGTGGTCAAGGTCGACCTGGACCACACCGAAACCCTGTGGGGCAACACGCCAGAGCAGTTACAGCTGACCGACAGCAATGGCGTGGTGATCCTCACCTCCCGGCCCGATTGGCGCTTCAAGGCCACCCGCGCGCTCACCGATGCCGAACGCCAAAGCATCGCCGAGGTGCAGCCCTACCCGACGCGCGAACCGCAGCCGCTACGCATCGATAACGGCGCATGGGTAACCCAGACCCACCGTATCGACGAGACCGGTTGGGACGTGAGCATCCTGGCCCCGCGCACGCTCATCGATCGACCGGTACGCACCGTGGTCGCCGTTGGCGGCGCGGCGTTGCTGGTACTGATGCTGCTGCTCGGCCTGATGATGCAGCGCAGGCGGCATTATCTGGACCGCATCGACTTCGACACCAAAGCCCGCCACGAACTCGAAAAACGCGTGATCGAGCGCACCAGTGCGCTGGAGGGTTTGAACAGCAAGCTCAAGCATGAGGTGCTGATCCGCGAAGAAGCCCAGCAGAATCTGGTTCAGGCCCAGGATGAACTGGTCCAGGCGGGCAAGCTTTCGGTGCTCGGCACCATGTCGGCGAGTATCAGCCACGAGCTCAATCAACCCTTGGCGGCCATCCGCAGTTATGCCGAAAACGCTGAGGTGCTGCTGGACCACGAGCGCACCGACGAGGCGCGGGGCAATCTCAAGCTGATCAACGAACTGACCGGGCGCATGGCCTCGATCATTGCCCACCTGCGCGCCTTCGCGCGCCGCGACCACCACGCCCCCGAAAGCGTGGCCCTGCAACCCGCTCTGGACGACGCCCTGGCCCTGCTGGGCAAACGCCGCCGAGCGATGGCCGTAGAGCTTGTCCGCGATCTGCCCGACGCTACCCTGTGGGTGCAGGCAGGCGAGACGCGGCTGCGGCAAATCCTGGGCAACTTGCTCGCCAATGGCCTGGACGCCTTGACCGAAAAAGCCAACCCGCGCTGCCTGTGGATAAGTGCCGAGCAGACGGCACACGGGATCAACCTGAGCATCCGCGACAACGGTCCGGGGTTTAGCAGCGTGGCCCTGGCGCGGGCGCGCGAGCCGTTTTTCACCACCAAGACCCGCACCCAAGGCCTCGGCCTTGGCTTGGCGATTTGCGATACCCTGATCGGCGCCCTGGGCGGTGAGCTGATCCTCGCCAACCACCCCCAAGGCGGCGCCCTGCTGACCCTGCGCCTGCGCGCCGCCGAACCAGGCGTCAATCTGCAAACCACGGAGGATCTCTCGGTATGAGCAACGAGCCGATCATTGACAGCCAGATTCAGGTGGTGCTGATCGATGACGACAAACACCTGCGCCAGGCCCTCAGCCAGACCCTCGACCTGGCCGGCTTGAAAATCCTGTCACTGGCCGATGCCCATGGCCTGGCCGAGCGCATCGACCGCGACTGGCCGGGGGTGGTGGTCAGTGACATCCGCATGCCGGGCATCGACGGCCTGCAGTTGCTTGAACAACTGCACGCGCAGGATAACGAACAACCCGTGCTGCTGATTACCGGCCATGGTGATGTGCCCTTGGCCGTGCAGGCCATGCGTGCCGGCGCCTATGATTTTCTCGAAAAACCCTTTGCCAGCGACGCCTTGCTCGACAGCGTGCGCCGCGCCCTGGCCCTGCGCCGGCTGGTGCTGGATAACCGCAGCCTGCGCCTGGCCTTGAGCGACCGCCAGGCCCTGAGCACTCGGCTGGTGGGGCAGTCGTCGTCGATGACACGGTTGCGCGAGCAGATCGGCGCGCTGGCTGCAACCAAGGCCGATGTACTGATTTTGGGCGAAACCGGCGCTGGCAAAGAGGTGGTCGCCCGCGCCCTGCACGACCTGTCGAGCCGGCGCACCGGACCGTTCGTGGCGATCAACGCCGGGGCCCTGGCCGAGTCGGTGGTCGAGAGCGAACTGTTCGGCCACGAACCGGGGGCTTTCACGGGTGCGCAAAAACGCCGTATCGGCAAGTTCGAGTTCGCCAACGGCGGCACCTTGTTCCTCGATGAAATCGAAAGCATGAGCCTTGACGTGCAGGTCAAGCTGCTGCGTCTGTTGCAAGAACGGGTGGTCGAGCGCCTCGGCGGCAATCAGCAGATCCGCCTTGATATCCGCGTGATTGCTGCCACCAAGGAAGACCTGCGCCACGCCGCTGATCAGGGGCGCTTCAGGCCCGATCTGTATTACCGGCTCAACGTGGCCAATCTGCGGATTCCGCCGCTGCGCGAACGCGGGGAGGATGTGTTGATGCTGTTCCAGCACTATGCCGATGCCGCCAGCGATCGCCACGGATTGCTGGCGCACTCGCTCGGGCCTGCCCAGCGGGCATTGCTGCTGCGCCACAACTGGCCGGGCAATGTCCGCGAGCTGCAAAACGTCGCCGAGCGTTTTGCGCTGGGATTGGAACTGGAGCTGGACAGGCCGACCACCGAGGCCGCCGCCAATGTGCCAGGCCTGGTGGAAGGCGGATTGGGTGAGCAGGTCGAGCATTTTGAACGGGCGTTGATTGCCGCTGAAATGGGCCGCCCCCACAGCTCCATGCGCAGCCTGGCCGAAGCGTTGGGCCTGCCGCGCAAGACGCTGCACGACAAATTACGCAAACACGGCCTGACCTTCGCCAGCGGCGACGACTCGGATGCCTGAGCAAGGAATAGACTTGATGAACCCCGCAGAGCAACTGCAGCAGGTGCTGCACCACGACATTCCGCTCACTGCGCAGATGCAGTTGCAGGTAGTGAGCTGGCACGAAAAGGCCCTGCGCCTGCGCTTGCCGCTGGACCCTAACGTCAATCACAAGAGCACGATGTTTGGTGGCAGCCTGTATTGCGGCGCGGTACTGGCGGGCTGGGGCTGGCTGTACCTGAGCCTGCAAGAGGCCGGCATCGGGGACGGGCATATCGTCATTCAGGAAGGGCAGATCAGTTATCCACAGGCCGTGCGCGGTGCCGGTATTGCCTACTGTGGGATGCCCGGCGAGGACGTATGGCAACGGTTTATCACCACCTATCAGCGCCGCGGCCGGGCGCGCATTACCTTGGACACGCACATCTGCAATGAGAGCAGTGACGAGGTGGCGGTGCGTTTTACAGGGCAGTATGTGTTGCATCGCTGAGCCGGGAATGTGCAACGGCCGGGGCAGAGCCCTGCCCCCGGCTTCAGGTCTGCAAGCAGTTACACGTGTTCGAGCAGTGCCTCGCGCCATGGTGCTGCAGCAGGGAGCGCCATGAAAAACGGATTGAGCAACGACTCGCGCGCCGGGTAGCGAAACGGTGTGCCATCCACCTCCAAGACCTCGCCGCCTGCCCCTTCCAGCACACCTTGCGCCGCCGCCGTGTCCCACTGCGAGGTCGGTGCCAGGCGCGGATAACAATCGGCAGCGCCCTCGGCCAGCAGGCAGAATTTCAGCGAGCTGCCGATATTGGCTAGCTCCAGCGCACCCATTGCGGCCTTCAACCCTTCCAGCAGACGCTCCTGCTCTGGGCTCGAATGACGGCGGCTGGCAACCACCACCAAGGGGCTGCCGGCTGGCGGCTGGTCACGCACGGCAATCGGCCGGCTGATGCCATCGGCGTCGCTGCGCCACGCACCAAGGCCAGCACCACCGCTGTAGCAGCGGCCGTTGGTAGGCATCGACACCACACCAAATACGATGCGCCCCTGCTCGACCAGGGCAATGTTGACCGTAAACTCCTCGCTGCCCGCGATGAATTCCTTGGTGCCATCCAACGGATCGACCAGCCACCAACGCTGCCACCCTTGGCGCTCGCTCAATGGGATGTTGCAGTCTTCTTCGGACAGGATCGGGATATCCGGCGCCAACGCCGTCAGGCCGGCCACGATCACATGGTGAGCCGCCAGGTCCGCTGCAGTGACCGGTGACTCATCGGATTTGGCCTTCACCTCCACCCCTGTACGCCAAAACGGCAGGATCGCCTCGCCCGCCTCCAGCGCCAAGGCGATTACACCGGCCAGCAAAGGGTGGGCTTGATCAGGGTGGGTTAGCGCACTCACGGCAAATAAACCCCGCGCTGCGTCAGCAGATCCCGCGTCAGGTACAGCGCCGCCAGCGCCCGACCTTCGGAAAACTGCGGGTGCTGGGCCAGGCTGGCCAGCTCGCGCAGGTTGACCCGCTCGACGCGCATGGGCTCGGGTTCGTCGCCCTCAAGGCGTTCCTCATAGAGGTCGGACGCCAGCACCACCTGGATCTTCTGGCTCATGTAGCCAGGCGAGAGCGACAGCTCGGTCAGGTGCTCCAGTTGCCGGGCACCGTAGCCGGCTTCTTCCTTGAGCTCGCGGTTGGCTGCGGCCAGCACATCTTCGCCAGGCTCGATCAAGCCTTTGGGCAATGACAGCTCGTACTCGTCGGTACCGCCGCAATACTCTTCGATCAACAAGGCATGGTCGCTGTCGATCATCGCCACAATCATTACTGCACCGTGGCCGGTACCACGCCCGACCAGGCGTTCGTAAGTGCGCTCGACACCATTGCTGAACCGCAACTCGACCTGTTCGACACGGAACAAACGGCTACTGGCGACGATTTCCCGAGAAAGGGCGATGGGTTTCTGGCGCATGGGGGCGGCTCCTGAGCGTGAACGGGTTACTATACCGTGGCTTTTGCCTGCAAAGGCCACCGAACCAACCCATTGCCCGAGATTCTTTATGGCTACCCTCGCCTGGCAAGACATAGACACCGTGCTGCTCGACATGGACGGCACCTTGCTTGACCTGCATTACGACAATCATTTCTGGATGGAACACCTGCCGCAGCGCTACGCCGAACTGCATGGGGTGAGCCGTGCCATGGCCGAGCTGGAGATCTGGCCGCTGTTCGAGCGCAATGCCGGCAAGCTGACCTGGTACTGCCTGGACCACTGGAGCGCCGAGCTCAATCTGTCGGTGCGCGACCTTAAAGTCGAGATCGCCCATCTGATCGCCCTGCGCCCCGATGCCGATACCTTTCTGGCTGCCCTGCGTGACGCCGGCAAGCGCGTGATCCTGATCACCAACGCCCATCGCGATTCGCTGTCGCTGAAAATGGAGCGTATCGAACTGGCGCCCTACTTCGAGCGCCTCATCAGCTCCCACGACTACGGCTACCCGAAGGAAAACCAGCAGTTCTGGGATGCCTTGCAGGCCGATATCGGCTTTGATCCGGCGCGCAGCCTGTTCATCGACGATACCCTGCCGATCCTGCGCAGCGCCCGCACCTTTGGCGTCGGCCACTTGCTGGCCGTGCGCGAACCGGACAGCAAAAAAGGTCACAAAGACACCGAAGAGTTCGAAGCAGTGGAAGACTACCGCGAGCTGATCAAAGGCCTTTGAGGCTGCGGCCCCGCCCCACGCAGAGGCATACATAATTGGACATCAAGCAACTCAAGTTCCTTATTGCCCTGGACGAAACCCGTCATTTCGGCCAGGCCGCTGCGCGCTGCCATATCACCCAACCGACGCTGTCTATGCGCCTGCGCAACCTGGAGCAAGAACTCGACCTGCCGCTGGTCAACCGCGGCCAGCGTTTCGAGGGTTTTACCGCGCCAGGTGAGCGGGTGCTGGCCTGGGCGCGTACCGTGTTGGCCGCTTACGACGGTTTGCAGGCCGAGGCCGCCGCCTGTCGGGGGCACCTGGTCGGCACCCTGCGTTTGGGCGTGGTGCCCCTGTCGAGTTTCGACCCCGTGCCGCTGCTGCATCGGTTGCATGGGCTGCACCCCAATTTGCGTTTCGAGCTCAGCGCCCTGAGCTCCGAGCAAATCCTGGAGCAGTTGGCCAACAACCGCCTGGATGTAGGGGTGTCTTACGTCGAGCGCCTGGACACCGAGCGCTTTGAAACCCAACCCCTGGACGAGACACGCATGGGGCTGCTCTATGATCAGCGTCATTTCGACTTCGGCAATGAAGCCCTGAGCTGGGAAGCGCTGGCTGAGCTGCCGCTGGCGGCGCTGACCAACGGCATGCACTTTCGCCAATCCATGGACCACTGTTTTCATAGTCGGGGGCTCAACCCGTCATTCTTGTTGCAGACCGATGCCGTGCATCAGCTGTTGCAGGCAGTACATGGCGGGCTGTGCTGCGCGGTGATGCCTTTGAATGGCGGGCTCGATGCGTTGACCGAGCATTTGCGCCTGCAACCGATCGCCGAGGCCCATACCTTGGCGGGGCTGGGGTTGATCATGCGCCGCAGCGCGCCTCGCTCGGCGTTGGCAGAGGCGTGTTTTGCGTTGTGTCGGGATGGGTTTTAGATAGGTATGAGGCTTGCGGGCCCTTCGCGGGCAGAGCCCGCTCCCACAAGTGCGCGATACCTTGCGGGAGAGGGCCTGCAGCAGCGCCAAACACCTACTGATCGACGCCATCTATCGGCACATCGGCGCTAGCGATTAGACGCCAGCCCCTGGCAGGCCTAGGCTTGAGCCTATATCCCTGCCGGTAGACTGCCATGAATCTCACGCGCCCGGCCGTAGCGGCGCCCAGCTCAGCCACAGAGCCCGCATCGGCCAGTCACGATTACAGTTTCCATACCCTGGAACTGGACACGCCGATTCGTACCGCCTTGGCCGAAGAAGTCGCTCTGGCGATCGCCTACAACGGCATCAGCCAGGCTGTGATGCTGGTCAGCCCGACCGATCTGGAAGACTTTATCGTGGGCTTCAGCATCGGCAGCGGGCTGATCACCCGCCCTGACGACATCTACGACATCAAGCTCAGTGGCTGCGGCGCGGCGCAACAGGCCGAGGTCGAGATCGCCAGCCGGGCTTTCTGGAATCTCAAGGACCAACGCCGCCAAATGGCCGGCACCAGCGGCTGCGGCCTGTGCGGTGTCGAGGCGGTCGAGCAGGCGCTGCCCGAACTCACCGTGCTGCCAGGCGCCCCGCTGCCCCCTGCGCACTGGCTTGAGGGGCTGCGCCAGCGCATCAGCGAGTTCCAGCCGTTAGGTCAGCATTGCGGCGCGGTGCACGCGGCCATCTTCATGAACAACCGCGGTGAACTGCTGCTGGGCCGTGAAGACATCGGCCGCCACAACGCGCTGGACAAACTCATCGGCGCGCTGCTGCGCCAAGGCATCGATACAGCAGGTGGCGTGGCCATCGTCACCAGCCGCTGCAGCCTCGAACTCATTCAGAAAGTACTGCGCGCAGGCATCCAGACCTTGGTCAGCCTGTCCTCGCCTACCGGCCTGGCGCTGCAATGGGCGCGCCGGCACAACCTCAATCTTATCCACCTGCCGCACCACAGTGCGCCGCGGGTCTATAGCCCCGCGATGGAGAATTCAGCGTGACCACTCACAATCAAGCCGACAAGACCCCAACCCCACGGTACAAACCCTACAAAGGTGCCGCCGGTGGCTGGGGCGCCCTGATTAGCGTGACTCAAGCCTGGTTGACCAGCGACAACGCGCTGAAAAACATCCGTACCATGCTCAAGACCAACCAGAACGGCGGCTTCGACTGCCCAGGTTGTGCATGGGGCGACTCGCCAGAAAGCGGCATGGTGAAATTTTGCGAAAACGGCGCCAAGGCGGTCAACTGGGAAGCCACCAAGCGGCGGGTCGATGCCAGCTTTTTCGCCAAGCACAGCGTGACCTCGTTGTTGGAGCAGAGTGATTACTGGCTCGAATATCAGGGCCGCCTGACCGAACCCATGGTCTACGACGCCGACAGCGACCGTTACCAGCCCATCACGTGGGACGACGCCTACGCCTTGGTGGCTCGGCACCTGCTCGGCCTTACCAGCCCTGACCAGGCCGAGTTCTATACCTCGGGCCGCGCCAGCAACGAGGCGGCCTACCTTTATCAGCTGTTCGTGCGCGCCTATGGCACCAACAACTTCCCTGACTGCTCGAACATGTGCCACGAGGCCAGTGGCGTGGCGCTGTCGCAAAGCGTCGGGGTCGGCAAGGGCACGGTCACGTTTGACGACTTCGAGCATGCCGAAGCGATTTTCGTCTGGGGTCAGAACCCCGGCACCAACCATCCGCGCATGCTCGAACCACTGCGCGAGGCAGTAGAGCGCGGCGCACAAGTGGTGTGCATCAACCCCCTCAAGGAACGCGGCCTGGAGCGTTTCCAGCATCCTCAGCATCCCTTGGAGATGCTCACCAACGGTGACCGTCCCACCAATACCGCGTTTTTCCGCCCGGCCCTGGGTGGCGACATGGCGATGATGCGCGGCATGGCTAAGTTTTTGCTGCAATGGGAGCGTGATGCACAGGCGCAAAATGCGCCCGCGGTGTTCGATCACGACTTCCTCAATGCCCATACCGTGTCGGTACTGGACTACCTGGCAGCAGTCGACGAAACCTCCTGGGAGCAGATTACCGAGCAGTCTGGCTTGACGCTGGACGACATCGAACTGGCCGCGCGGATGTACGTCAAGGCTGAAAAAGTCATCATGTGCTGGGCCATGGGCATCACCCAGCATCGCCACTCGGTGGCGACCATTCAAGAAATCGCCAACCTGATGCTGTTGCGTGGCAACATCGGCGCGCCTGGTGCAGGCCTGTGCCCAGTGCGTGGCCACAGCAACGTGCAGGGTGACCGCACCATGGGCATCAACGAGCGCCCACCCGCGTTCTTCCTCGACGCCTTGGAAAAACGCTTCAAATTCGCCGTGCCGCGCACTAACGGCCACAACGTGGTCGAAGCCATCCATGCCATGACCGATGGCCGCGCCAAGGTGTTCATTGGCCTGGGGGGCAACTTCGTCCAAGCCACGCCCGACAGCCATCGCACCGCCGAGGCCCTGCGCAACTGCGACCTGACCGTGCAGATCAGCACCAAACTCAACCGCAGCCACTTGATCCACGGCAAGCAGGCGCTGATTCTGCCGTGCCTGGGCCGTACCGACATCGATATGCAAGGCGAAGGCCCGCAGGCGGTCACCGTTGAAGACTCTTTCAGCATGGTCCACGACTCCCACGGGCAGTTGCAGCCGCTCTCCCAAAACATGCATTCGGAACCTGCAATCATCGCCGGGATTGCCGCCGCCACTCTGGGCGCCCATCCGGTGGACTGGAAATGGCTGGTAGCCGACTACGACCGCATTCGTGATTTGATCGCCGACACCATCCCAGGCTTCAAGGATTTCAATCAGCGCCTGAAAAACCCGGGTGGTTTCTATCTCGGCAACAGCGCTGGGGCGCGTAAGTGGAGCACCGCCAGCGGTCGCGCCAACTTCAAGGCCAATGCGCTGCCTGCCGATCTGGTCCACGAGCGAGTACGCGCCACTGGCCAGGTGCCGGACTTGATCATGCAGTCGCTACGCTCGCACGATCAGTACAACACCACTATTTATGGCTTGGATGACCGGTACCGTGGCGTACGCGGCCAGCGCGACGTGCTGTTTGCCAACGAGGCCGATATCATTCGCCTGGGCTTCAGGCCCGGACAGAAAGCCGACCTGATTTCGATCTGGGACGACGGCCGCGAGCGCCGGGTGAATGGCTTTACCTTGTTGGCGTTTGATATTCCGGCAGGCCAGGCAGCGGCCTATTATCCAGAAGTCAACCCGCTGATCCCGCTCGAAAGCGTCGGGGATGGCAGCAGCACGCCGACCTCCAAGTTTGTCGCTATCCGCCTGGAAGCCGCGGCGCAGAGCGCGCGCATCCTGTAATCTGCGCCAACGAAAAAGGCCTTTTGCGCAATGCAAAAGGCCTTCTTGAAGGATAAGAGACCTCATAAACTGAACAAAGTTT
>LIDZ01013704.1_pt4 | contig 11644 bp, 9 predicted proteins | sample 644651 | NCBI WGS metagenome assembly LIDZ01 (sample SAMN03856242, study PRJNA289617) | food metagenome | isolation source: wine grapes on drying loft during traditional withering process | host: Vitis vinifera cv. Corvina | place: Italy: Gargagnago di S. Ambrogio di Valpolicella | collected 2014-01
AAAGTAGGTGAAGTAGGCCAGACCGAGCCAGCGGGCAGAACGAATTGTCATTTTTTCTCCGACAAACAGGGTGCAGCAGCAGCAGACCCAACGCCCAATCCTGTTCAGGCGCATAAAAAAGGACAGCCTGAGCTGTCCTTTAGGAAAACGTTCACTGATTGATCAGGCGTAAACCGGGAAGCGCGCGCAGAGATCTAACACTTTCTGCTTGATGCGTTCACTGGTCGCTTCATCATTGATGTTATCGAGGATGTCGGCAATCCAGCCAGCCAGTTCACGCACTTCGGCTTCTTTAAAGCCGCGACGCGTTACCGCTGGCGAACCGATACGGATACCGGAAGTCACAAACGGACTTTTTGGATCGTTCGGCACGCTGTTTTTGTTTACGGTGATATTGGCACGACCCAGCGCAGCGTCTGCTTCTTTACCGGTGAGGTTTTTGCTGACCAGGTCAATCAGGAACAGGTGGTTATAGGTGCCGCCAGAGACGATATCGTAGCCGCGCTCAATCAGCACTTCCACCATCGCCTTGGCGTTTTTAGCAACCTGCTGCTGATACGTTTTGAATTCCGGCTCCATCGCTTCTTTAAACGCGACCGCTTTACCGGCAATGACGTGCATCAACGGGCCGCCCTGGCCGCCCGGGAACACGGCAGAGTTCAGTTTCTTATACAGCTCTTCGTCGCCACCTTTAGCCAGAATCAGGCCACCGCGCGGACCGGCCAGCGTTTTGTGCGTGGTGGTAGTGACGATGTGCGCGTGCGGCACCGGGTTTGGATACACATCGGCGGCGATCAGGCCGGCGACGTGTGCCATATCCACAAACAGCCATGCGCCGATGCTGTCGGCGATTTCACGCATTTTTGCCCAGTCACAAATACCGGAATAGGCAGAGAAACCACCGATGATCATTTTCGGCTTGTGCTTCTGCGCCTGCGTGGCGAGATCGTCGTAATCGATTTTGCCGGTTTCATCGATGCCGTAAGGCACAACGTTATAGAGCTTGCCGGAAAGGTTAACCGGAGAGCCGTGCGTCAGGTGGCCACCATGTGCCAGGTTCATGCCCAGAATGGTGTCGCCAGGCTGCAGCAGCGCAGTGTACACGGCGAAGTTTGCCTGTGAGCCAGAGTGTGGCTGAACGTTGGCGAAATCGGCACCAAACAACTCTTTCGCACGGTCAATTGCCAGTTGCTCAACGATATCGACATATTCACAGCCGCCGTAATAGCGTTTGCCCGGATAACCTTCAGCGTATTTGTTAGTGAGCTGAGAACCCTGCGCCTGCATAACGCGCGGGCTGGTGTAGTTTTCAGACGCAATCAGTTCGATGTGCTCTTCCTGACGCACCTTTTCTTGCTCCATCGCCTGCCATAATTCGGCATCGTAATCGGCAATGTTCATTTCACGCTTTAACATCCGCATCTCCTGACTCAGCTAACAAAAACGGCATTGATTGCCCCTTTCCGGGGCGAAGGGCCACAGTGTAAACGGTTTTCCCAGGCGACGGTAGCCGCAGCCTTTATTTTTACGCAATCGATTGGCATGCTGATTGTCAGCGAACTTTTACGCTTTTTATTGCCGCAGGTGAGAGAGAAAAATTTTGCGCCGGTGGCGATAATTCCGTGCGCATCACAATTTTTGCACCTAATCAGTGCGGCTTTTGCTCGTCAATCACGGCGTGTGCCAGAGAGCAAAAAGGGCGGCAGCACCCAGTGCTCCGCCCTTTCCGTTACTGCCCACGATCGGCGTTTAAATCGCCTCTTCGTCCTCTTCGCCGGTACGAATACGCACCACGCGAGAAACATCAAATACAAAGATTTTGCCGTCGCCGATTTTACCCGTCTGCGCCGTCTTCATAATGGTGTCGACGCAGGTGTCGACGATATCGTCAGCCACCACGATTTCGATTTTCACCTTCGGCAAAAAGTCGACCATGTATTCTGCGCCACGGTAGAGTTCCGTGTGGCCTTTTTGTCGACCGAAGCCTTTCACTTCCGTGACGGTCATGCCGGTAATGCCCACTTCGGCCAGCGCCTCGCGCACATCGTCGAGTTTGAATGGTTTGATAATCGCGTCAATTTTTTTCATAGCAACCCCTTTTTCCCCTCCGTGGTCGGACAGGTGATGTTCAGTATATCTGCTGTGGCGAACTTCCGACATGCGGATGGCCGTTTTCGCCGGCTACGCTACCACATCTGCCCGGCATGCAGGCAACTACTCTTTGAAATCCGCCGCATCCAGCGCATGTCGCGCCAGCAGCTTGTAAAATTCAGTGCGGTTACGACCGGCGAGGCGCGCAGCGTTGGTCACGTTGCCTTTGGTCATCTGTAACAGCTTACGCAGATAGTTGAGCTCGAACTGATTACGCGCATCAGCAAAGGTAGGCAGTGCGCTGTTTTCGCCTGCCAGCGCCTGCTCCACCAGCGCTTCACTGATGACTGGCGATGAGGTCAGCGCCACGCACTGCTCAATAACATTCACCAGCTGGCGCACGTTGCCCGGCCAGTTGGCGCCAATTAATCGTTTCATCGCATCGGTGGAAAAGCTGCGCACAAACGGCTTATGCCGCTCAGCAGACTGACGCAGCAAATGGTTCGCCAGCAGGGGAATATCTTCCGCTCGCTCGTGCAACGCAGGCAGACGCAGGCTGACCACGTTGAGACGATAATAGAGATCTTCGCGAAACTCTTTTTTCTCCATCGCCTTGGGTAAATCGCGGTGCGTGGCGGAGAGAATCCTGACGTTAATATCCAGATCGCGATTACTGCCCAGCGGCCTGACTTTGCGTTCCTGCAGAACGCGCAGCAATTTTACCTGTAGCGCCTGGGGCATATCGCCAATTTCATCGAGAAACAGCGTGCCGCCTTCGGCCGCCTGAAACAGCCCTTCCCGCGCGCTGATAGCACCGGTAAACGCCCCTTTGGCATGGCCAAACAGCTCGGATTCCAGCAACTGCTCTGGCAGTGCGCCGCAGTTAATGGCGATAAATGCGTTGCCCTCGCGTGGGCTGGCGGCATGAATAGCCTGCGCGAGGATCTCTTTGCCGGTGCCGCTTTGGCCGTTGATCAGTACGCTAACATCGGACTGTGCCACCATTTGCGCCTGCTCCAACAGACGTAACATCTGCGGGCTACGCGTGACGATCGCCTCTCGCCAGCGGTCATCGCTGACCGGCACGCTCTGCGCCAGCGCCTGATCGATCGCCTTATACAGCGCATCGCGATCCACCGGCTTGGTCAGAAAGCTGAAAATGCCGCTTTGGGTGGCGGCGACCGCTTCCGGGATGGAGCCGTGAGCGGTCAGAATGATCACCGGCAGACCGGGAAAGCGCTTTTGAATTTCACTGAACAGCGTCAGGCCATCCATCTCGTCCATGCGCAGATCGCTGATCACCAGCTCGACCTTCTCTTTATCGAGCTGGCGCAGCGCTTCCGGGCCGCTGGCGGCGGTCGTGACCTGAAACCCTTCGCTGGTTAGTCGCATGCCCAGCAAGGTTAGCAGGCCAGGATCGTCATCCACCAACAGCAGCCGCGCGGTATGCTTTGCCATTATTTTTGCGCCTCTTGTTGGTCAGCGTGCGTGTCCGTTTCGTTCTCATCTACCGCCATCATCTCCGCCGATCGCACGCTGCTGTGATCGGAAATATCGGCTGATTTGCGCGTTGAGAGCTGCCGCTCAATATCGGTCAGCCGTTCAAGCTTGTGGCGCGTTTCCGTCAGTTGTTGATACAACGTGCGCTGCTGCTGACGCATCTGATCGAGCTGCGTATCGCTGGTTTGTTGCAGATGGTGATAGCGGGTACGCGATTCAGAGAGATCGAGCTGGGCCGCCTGCTGGGTACGCCATAGCTGCAGCAGTGGCCGGACCGCGCCAGGGTAATCTGTGCTGAAGGCGTCAAGCTGTTCAACATAAGCGCGTCGTTCCGGCGGCGTAACGTTGCCGTTATCCAGTAATATGCCCTGCTTAAAGGCGTTGTCCCAGCTCTCAGCGGGCCAGCGACGCGCTTCAGCACGCGCGGCGGCGGGCGATAATCGCTCGGCGCAGTCGATAGCACGCAGCCAGTACAGCGGATTTTCCATCGCTGAACGGCCCGCAATCGCCCAAATGGCGTCGCAATTCACCGCCAGATAATCAGCCACTTTGCTGCTGGGCTCGGGCAGCGGCTTTACCGGCAGCATGGATGGCGCGGTGCGCTGACAGCCGGTCAGCGCTAACAGACTTAGCAGCATAAACACGGACTTTTTCATACTTTTGCATTCCCGGGAATGGCCAGCAGTTCAAGTCGAAAACAGACCTCATCCGCGTGTGATTTCACCAGATAAATCTCTCCCTGCATGCTTCTGATGCACTCTTTTGCGATGCTCAGGCCTAAACCACTGCCTTTCACCGCGCCTTTGCGCTGCAGGCTTCCCTGAAAAAATGGCTCAAATATCATCGCCTGTTCCTGCTCCGGAATGGGGGGGCCGCTGTTAGCCACCTCAACGATAAGATGGCTATCTTTGCGGTAACTGCGTAGCGAGATGTTACCGGATTCACTGCCGTAGTGCACCGCGTTGGAATAGAGATTATCCAGCACGCGCATCAGCAATGTCGGTTCTGCAAGGCAGAGGTTTTCCTGCAGATCGAGGGTTGTCTGCAGGTGCTTGGCGCGCGCCGGTAAGGTATGCGCACTGACCACGCTGTCGATGATTTTATCCAGCGCGACCGGCTCCAGCGGCGGCGGCCCGTCAGCCAGCTTACGGTTATATTCCAACAGCTGTTCAATCAGGGTTTGTAGATGTTTGCTGCTGTCATCAAGGATGGTTACCACCTCTTTCTGATCGGCAGTTAACGGCCCGACAACCTCATCCGCCAGCAGCTCTGTGCCCTCACGCATACTCGCCAGCGGCGTTTTCAATTCGTGGGAAAGGTGCCGTAAAAACGCGTGTCGCTGTGATTCCAGCCAGGCGAGCCGCTCACTGAGCCAGATGATGCGTTGCACCAGCGAGCGAATTTCGCGAGGCCCCTTGAAAGAGACGCTGCGGCCAAGCGCACGACCTTCGCCAAGGCGATTGATCATCCGCTCGACCGCCTTGACCGGGCCGATAATCATGCGGGTAAACAGCAGCACCATCAGCAGGCTAATCAGAAAAAGAATCAGGGTTTGCCAGCCGAAAATCTGGCCGCGTTCGGCAATGTCGTGCTGCAACTGCAATCCGCGGCTGAATACCGCCTCACGCGTCGCCTGCACCATACGGGCGTTGGTGTCTGAAAAGCCTTCCAGCGCATTCGCGGCTACCGGCACCGGATTGCCATTATCACACTGCACGGTTTTTAGCGCCGCCAGCGAAGCCCGCAGCGTCGGCCACATGCGCAGTTGCGGCAGCATCCCGGCATGCATTTCCAGCATCTGTTCATAGCGAATACGCTGCGTCTGATAGAGCCGCGCCAGCACGGCATCATCCAGCACGCAATACTGACGGTAGCTGCGTTCCAGCTCAAGCGCGGTGCGCGCCATCGCTTCGCTGCGACGCACATCAGTGAGCGTGTTGCGATTGGTATCGGCCGCCTGCTCGCTGAGCGTGGACAGGCTTTCCCAGGCTTGCCATGCCAGCACCAGCAGCGGCAACAGCACCAGTAAAAACGCCATTAGCACCAGCTGGCGCAACGATCGGGGAAACAGACGCCATTTTTTCACGCGGAAATTCCTGAGCTCATCACTGAGGTGATGCTAACCGAGTCATGAACAGGTTGAAAGCGGTGTCGGCGGGATCGAAAACGGCAGACCGAAGTCTGCCGTTCCAGGCCATAGAAGGCCGAATAAGGTGGTGCCTAACTCAACGTTACGCCCGGAATGTGATAATGCTGCAAAGGCGCAGACAATAATCGGTTCAGTGGACGACAGGCACCGTTTTTGTGCGTCATTCGAATTTTATGAGCATCTTGACCGCTTGCGCAGGGCAATCATAATCAGGTGAATGAGCAACTGCGATGATTATAGCAACTATCGTGCCACTTTCAATTATTATTTATTAATCAGAAAGTTAACTGGCATTCTCTATCCGAAAGTCTGTTGTTAGCGTGCCCATATCACTCAAAAATGTCACCCTGAAGCGACACCATTAAAGCCAAAAAGAAAAGGTTACTTAATTCAATGAATTAGATGTCACCTTTTGGCGACACTACCACTGCGCTATTGTCGTTATTCGGATACAGGCTCGATTTCCAGCATGCAGGGAACAGTAACGACCTCTGATGTCGTGTCACCGTTCAGCTTGGCCAGCAGCAACGTTGCTGCCGTATGGCCCGCTTCGCTGAATCCGGGGTAAACCGACAGGATATCGGGAAAAAGAAAGGTTAGCAGTGGCGTATGGCCGATGCTACACACCTGCACATCGGGCTGCGGATGCTGCTGCAAATATTTGATCACGCCAAGCGCAATGGTATCGGACGCACAGATCACCGCCTGCGTCTCTTCAAGAATGACCTGCTGCGCCAGTGAATAGCCTTTGTGATAGCTGAGATCGCCGAGTGCCGCAACAGGCGCAATGGCATGACGCTGACACGCATCGAGATAAGCCTGATAACGCAACCGGCCGGTGGTTTCATCACTGAGTTCAACGCCGATAAAGCTGATACGCTGGCAATTGTGCGCCAGCAGATAATCCACCAGCATGGCCACGGCACCGGCATCGTCGTAGCGCACCGTAGTGATGCCAGGATAAGGATGAACCATCAGCACCATCTTCTGCTGCCACGCCGCCAGAAGCTGCGGATCAAGCCCGGCAAAGCCAAACAGAATCACCCCTTCCACATAGCGCTGCTGCAAAATGTTTAAATGGTCGGCCACCAGCGATGGTTGCAGCAGGCTCTCCATGATCAACACATCAAATCCCTGCGCGTAGAGCAGCGGCAGGATGGCGCGCACCGCCTGATTTTCAGAAGGCGAATCGAGCCGCGACAGCACAATGCCGATGATTTTATCGCTCTGCGCCCGCATCGCCTGCGCTGATTTTAGCGGCATGAAGCCATACTGATTAATCACCGCGGCCACTCGCTCGCGCGTACGCTGGCTGACGTTATCCTCATTATTCAACACTCGCGAAACGGTAGACTTGCCAACGCCGCTTAATCGCGCGATGTCTTTAATGGTCAGACGTTGATTAGCCATTGCCGTAATGATTTCCTGTTAAAAAATAGAGAGTAAGGCAGTCTATCACCGAACCTTACCAACGTGACTGGCGGCACAAAATAAGCGCAGCGGCAGCGCAAAAGTGTGAGCCATGCCAAAAACGGGAACGTTCCCACTATGATGTCGTCACCTTGAGTTATATTTTCTGCCCGCAACTTAATTCCCTTATGCTTTGGCAGGTTTTTATGACAAAAAGTAACGTACAGGATGTCGATCGGCTGATTGCGCTGGTGGGTGGACGGGAGAACATCGCCACGGTTAGCCACTGTATTACCCGCCTGCGCTTCGTGCTGCATGCGCCAGAACTGGCCGATCCGCGCGCGATCGATGAATTGCCCATGGTAAAGGGCAGCTTTACTACTGCCGGGCAGTTTCAGGTGGTGATTGGCACCGACGTTGACAGCTGGTTTGCCCTGCTCACACAGCAACTGCCAGCGGGCGATAACAACCGTGATGAGGTTCGCCGCGCCGCACGGGAAAATATGCGCTGGCATGAGGCGATCATTTCGCATTTTGCCGAGATCTTCTTCCCGCTGTTGCCTGCTCTGATCAGCGGCGGCCTGATTCTCGGCTTCCGCAATCTGATCGGCGATGTGCCGCTGTTTGGCGACGCGCCGCTGATTGAAGGTCATCCGTTCTGGAAAAACGCCTATGACTTTTTATGGCTGATTGGTGAAGCGATCTTCTTTTATCTGCCGGTGGGCATCTGCTGGTCAACGGTGAAAAAAATGGGCGGCACGCCGGTGCTGGGTATTGTGCTCGGCATTACGCTGGTGTCGCCACAGTTGATGAACGCCTATTTGCTGGGCCAACAACTGCCAGAAGCCTGGAACTTTGGCCTGTTTAGCGTGGAAAAAGTGGGTTATCAGGCGCAGGTGATCCCGTCACTGCTGGCCGCCATGACGCTGGCGTGGATCGAGCTTCGCCTGAAGCGGCTGATTCCTGACTATCTGTATCTTGTGCTGGTGCCGGTTACCTCACTCATCCTTGCGGTATTCCTTGCACACAGCCTGATTGGCCCTTTTGGCCGCATGCTGGGCGATGGCGTGGCGTGGGTGGTTAAGATGCTGATGACCGGCAGCTTTGCCCCGCTCGGCGCGGCGCTGTTTGGCTTTTTCTATGCGCCGTTGGTGATTACCGGCGTGCATCAAACCACGCTGGCGATCGACCTGCAGCTCATTCAAAATCTTGGCGGCACACCGGTGTGGCCGATTATCGCCCTCTCCAATATTGCGCAGGGTTCTGCGGTGCTGGGCATCATTCTTATTGGCCGTAAAAACAAAGAGCGTGATGTTGCAATCCCAGCCGCCCTTTCCGCTTTTCTGGGCGTCACCGAACCGGCGATGTACGGCATCAACATGAAATACCGTTATCCCATGTTGTGCGCCATGGTAGGTGCTGCCTGCGGCGGGCTGATTTGTGGCAGCTTCGGCGTGCTGGCCAACAGCATTGGCGTCGGCGGATTGCCGGGCATCCTCTCCATTCAACCCGCATTCTGGCAGATTTTCAGCCTGGCCATGCTGGTCTCGATTGTGGTTCCTCTGCTGTTAACCTCCATGATCTACCGACGCCAGGCGCGTCTGCAGACTGACAACGCAATTTAACAAGGATGTTTTATGCTTGAGCACATTCACTGGTGGCAAAACGGCGTCATCTATCAAATCTATCCACGCAGCTTTCAGGACAGCACCGGCAGTGGCACCGGCGATATTCAGGGGATTATTCAGCGGCTTGATTACCTGCAATGGCTGGGCGTAAGCGCCCTGTGGCTGACGCCCATTTATCGCTCGCCGCAGGTAGATAACGGCTATGACGTCGCGGATTACCGCGCTATCGAGCCCGACTTTGGCACCATGGCCGATTTTGAGCAGCTGGTGGCGGAGGCGCACGTAAGGGATATGCGTATCATTATGGACATGGTGTTTAATCACACCTCAACCGCGCACGCCTGGTTTCAGGCGGCCCAGGATCGCAGCAGCCCATGGCGCGACTTTTATATCTGGCGCGACGGCGTGGCGGGCAATCCCCCCAATAACTGGCACTCTAAATTTGGTGGTTCCGCCTGGCAATGGCATGAGGCCAGCGCGCAATATTATCTGCACTCATTTGCGGCTGAGCAGGCGGATCTCAACTGGGAAAACCCGCTGGTTCGCGAGGAGCTGAAGGCAATTTGTCATTTCTGGGCGGATAAAGGCGTTGATGGCCTGCGGCTTGACGTGATCAATCTGGTTTCCAAACACCCCGACTTTCCTGACGATCACGAAGGTGATGGCCGCCGTTATTACACCGATGGGCCGGCCATTCATCAGTTTTTGCAGGAGATGAGCCGTGATGTTTTCCAGCCGCGCGGGCTGATGACCGTGGGTGAAATGTCTTCCACTTCGCTTGCTCATTGCCAGCGTTATGCCCAACTCGATGGTCAGGAGCTGTCGATGACCTTTAATTTTCATCACCTGAAGATCGATTATCCAGCAGGCAACAAATGGGCACGCGGTACGCCTGATATCGTTGGGCTGAAGCGGCTATTCAGTGAATGGCAGCAGGGCATGCACAATCAGGCATGGAACGCGCTGTTCTGGTGTAACCACGATCAGCCGCGCATTGTTTCCCGGCTTGGCGATGAACAGACCGCCTCAGCAAAAATGCTGGCGATGGTGCTGCACGGCATGCAGGGCACGCCTTACCTCTATCAGGGTGAGGAGATCGGCATGACCAATCCACACTTCACTGCGATTGAAGATTATCGCGATGTGGAGAGCCTGAACGCCTGGCGCGAGTTGCGGGAGCGTGGCGTCAGCGAAGCGGACGCGCTGGCCATTCTGGCGCAGAAATCGCGCGATAATGGCCGTACGCCGATGCAATGGCACAGCGGACCACAGGCCGGTTTTACCCGCGGTGAGAGCTGGATAGGCGTTGCCGATAATTTTTCACGTATTAACGTCGCACAGGCCATTGCCGATGATGATGCCGTGCTGCACCGCTATCGCGAACTGATCAAGCTGCGCAAAACGCTGCCGGTGCTGACCTTTGGTGATTATACCGACCTGGCACCGGAAGACGCTGCGCTCTGGTGTTATGAACGCCGCTGGCATCAGCAACGGTTGCGGGTAATCGCCAATCTGTCTGCCGAGCCCGTGTCGGTAGCCGCCGCGCTGGTGCCCGATCTGGCCGACTGGCAGCCGATGTTCGACAGCGACCAGAGCCGCGATTTCTGCAACTGCGGCGAGCTGATGCCGTGGCAGGCTTGCTGGTTCCTGAAAAATTAGGCAAAAAAAAGCCCCGCAGGTTATCTGCGGGGCGATTGGCAGTTGCTCGTTAGCCGAGTTGCTTGCGGGCATTACGGAACATACGCATCCATGGGCTATCTTCGCCCCACTCCTTCGGATGCCATGAGTTGCTCACCGTGCGGAATACGCGCTCCGGATGCGGCATCATAATGGTGACGCGACCGCTTTCATTGGTCACCGCCGTAATGCCGTTCGGTGAGCCGTTCGGATTCGCCGGATAGTGTTGCGTCACCTTGCCGTGATTATCGACAAAACGCAGCGCCACCAGGCCAGCAGATTCCAGCGTGGCCAGATGCTGGCTGTCGCGAACCTCAACAAAGCCTTCGCCATGCGATACCGCAATCGGCATCCGCGATCCGACCATGCCATCCAGCAGCAACGACGGGCTGGCCGCAACTTCAACCAGGCTGAAGCGCGCTTCAAAACGTTCTGACTGGTTGCGTACAAAACGCGGCCAGCTATCACTGCCGGGAATCAGCTCGCGCAGATTTGACATCATCTGGCAGCCGTTGCACACGCCCAGTGCCAGCGTTTGCGGGCGGTGGAAGAAGGTTTCAAACTCATCGCGCACACGATTGTTGAACAGGATCGATTTGGCCCAGCCCTCGCCTGCGCCCAGCACGTCGCCATAAGAGAATCCGCCACAGGCGACCAGCGCCTGCACATCATCCAGACCGCGACGGCCCGCCAGCAGATCGCTCATGTGCACGTCAACGGCTTCAAAGCCCGCGCGATGAAACGCTGCGGCCATTTCGACATGAGAGTTAACGCCCTGCTCGCGCAGCACTGCCACTTTTGGCCGTGCACCCTTAGCGATATAGGGCGCGGCAACATCCTCTTGTGGACGGAAGGTCAGCGCAACGTTAAGCCCGGGATCCTGATCGCTCTGCTTCGCCTCATGCTCCTGATCGGCGCAAAGCGGATTGTCACGTAAGCGCTGCATCTGCCAGGTGGTTTCTGCCCACCAGACGCGCAGGGTAGTACGGCTTTCGCTGTACACCGGCTTATCGCCAGCGGCGATCACAAAGCGATCGCCCTGTGTCGCCTGACCGATAACGTGCACACAATCCGCCAGACCGTGCTGCGTGAAGCACGCCTGCACCGCCGCGAGATCGGCGTGAGCGATCTGAATCACCGCGCCCAGTTCTTCGTTGAACAGCGCGGCCAGCGCATCATTGCCCAGCGC
>LIDZ01015155.1_pt2 | contig 11639 bp, 13 predicted proteins | sample 644651 | NCBI WGS metagenome assembly LIDZ01 (sample SAMN03856242, study PRJNA289617) | food metagenome | isolation source: wine grapes on drying loft during traditional withering process | host: Vitis vinifera cv. Corvina | place: Italy: Gargagnago di S. Ambrogio di Valpolicella | collected 2014-01
AAACCATGCAGGTCGTGCGATTCCTGGACAAGAAGCGCAATACGCTGGTGTACCTCGTCTACAGCGACAAGGTCATCGAAGGCAGTCCGCAGAACGCCGTGACCGCGATCCCGATTCTGCCATGGACGCCAGCTCCGGCGCCTTGATGCTGAAGCGCTAAATCCAAGGCAATAAAAAACCGACCCTAAGGTCGGTTTTTTAACAAGCGAATCGCTTAGGCTGCAGCAGCAAGGTTCAGAGCCTTGATGTGGCCATTCAGGCGACCTTTATGGCGAGCAGCTTTGTTCTTGTGGATGATGCCTTTATCGGCCATACGGTCGATAACTGGCACAGCCAGAACATAAGCAGCTTGCGCTTTTTCAGCGTCTTTAGCGTCGATGGCTTTAACTACATTCTTGATGTAGGTACGAACCATGGAACGCATGCTGGCGTTGTGGCTGCGACGCTTCTCAGCCTGTTTTGCACGTTTTTTGGCGGAAGGTGTGTTGGCCACCGTCGAGCTCCTCGAAAGACTTGGTAAATAGCGAACAAAATAGGCCGCGAATCATGCCGATGCTCTGACGAGTTGTCAAGAGCATGGTGGACGTTCCGCTGAGCGGTCAATGTTGCCGGTGAAGTGATTCACTTATGGCCCGCGACCTGTAAACTCGCGGATCTTTAGGCTCTGCCTGCTTTGCGGCGCGCAGTATCGCACAACTGGTCGCAACACGGGCCTGCTCTTTGTCCATAGGCGCAAAAAACTTTCGATGAATCTTCTCAAATCCCTCGCTGCAGTCAGTTCGATCACCATGGTGTCGCGGGTCCTGGGCTTTGTACGGGATACGTTGGTAGCCCGAATTTTCGGTGCCGGCATGGCCACAGACGCGTTTTTCATCGCTTTCAAGTTGCCCAACCTGCTGCGCCGGGTGTTCGCCGAGGGTGCGTTCTCCCAGGCCTTCGTCCCGATTCTGGCGGAATACAAGAATCAGCAAGGCGAGGAGGCTACGCGCACCTTCATTGCCTACGTGGCCGGTTTGCTGACCCTCATGCTCGCGGTGGTGACCTTGCTGGGCGTGTTGGCTGCGCCGGTGGTCATTTGGATCACCGCGCCGGGGTTCGCCGACACTCCGGAGAAATTCAAGCTCACCAGCGATCTCCTGCGAGTGACCTTCCCCTATATATTGCTGATCTCGCTGTCCTCGTTCGTTGGCGCGATACTTAATACATGGAATCGTTTTTCGGTCCCGGCCTTTACGCCGACCTTGCTGAACGTCAGCCAGATCGTCTTCGCGCTGTTCCTTACGCCATATTTCGACCCGCCGATCATGGTGCTGGCCTGGGGCGTATTGGCGGGTGGCCTTGCGCAGTTGCTGTATCAGCTGCCGCACCTCAAAAAGATCGGCATGCTGGTATTGCCGCGCCTTGACCTGCGCAACAGCGGGGCGCTGCGGGTCATGAAGCAAATGGGGCCGGCGATTCTCGGTGTGTCCGTCAGCCAGATTTCATTGATCATCAATACCATTTTCGCCTCATTCCTGGCGGCGGGTTCGGTATCGTGGATGTATTACGCCGACCGCTTGATGGAGCTGCCCTCCGGAGTGCTAGGCGTGGCGCTGGGCACGATTCTGCTGCCTACCTTGGCCAAGACCTATGCCAACAAGGATCGCCACGAGTACTCGCGGATCCTGGATTGGGGCCTTCGCCTATGTTTCGTTCTGGTATTGCCGTGTGCGCTGGCTCTGGCGTTGTTGGCCGAACCGTTGACCGTGGCGCTGTTCCAGTATGGCAAGTTCAACGCATTTGACGCTGCCATGACCCAGCGCGCACTGGTCGCCTACGCCGTCGGTCTGCTGGGCATCATTCTTATCAAGGTGTTGGCGCCGGGCTTCTATGCGCAGCAGAACATCCGCACCCCGGTAAAGATCGCGATCTTTACCCTGATTTCCACGCAGGTAATGAACCTGCTGTTCATCAGCCATTTGCAGCACGCGGGCCTGGCGCTGGCGATCAGTGGGGGGGCCTGCCTCAATGCCGGGCTGTTGTTCTGGCAGCTGCGCAAGCAAAAAATGTTCGAGCCGCAGCCGGGATGGACTGTGTTCCTGTTGAAGTTGATAGTGGCGGTGCTGGCAATGTCGGCCGCCCTGTTGGGCGTGATGCACTATATGCCGGCCTGGAGTGACGGTTCGATGCCTGAGCGCTTCTTGCGGCTCGGGCTGCTGGTCGGTACTGGGGTGGTAGTGTATTTCGGCGTGTTGCTGGTGCTGGGCTTTCGCCTCAAGGACTTCGCCCGTCGCGGGCTGAGCTGATGACCACCACTCCCGGGGCCATAAGTAGGGTCCTTGAATACTGTCCCGGACGTCGGTTTCTCGCTTTGATGGTGAAACCATGAAGCTGTCGCCTGTCGTCGGGCCCCGTGTGTGGTTATAATCGACCACTTTATGAGCAAGAAGCGTGTTATGCAGCTGGTTCGAGGTCTCCACAACCTGAAGCCCCAGCATCGGGGCTGTGTCGCCACCATTGGCAATTTCGACGGCGTTCATCGCGGTCACCAGGCTATCCTGGTGCGTCTGCGCGAGCGTGCCTTGGAGTTGGGCGTCCCCAGCTGCGTGGTGATTTTCGAGCCACAGCCGCGTGAATACTTCGCCCCGGATACTGCGCCCGCCCGTTTGGCCCGATTGCGCGACAAACTCGAGCTGCTGGCAGCCGAGGGCGTTGATCAGGTGCTTTGCCTGGCGTTCAATCAGCGCTTGAGCAAGCTCAGCGCCGCCGAGTTCGTCGACACCATTCTGGTCGACGGTCTGGGCGTCAAGCACCTGGAGGTCGGCGACGACTTCCGCTTCGGCTGCGACCGCATGGGCGACTTTGTATTCCTGACCCAGGCCGGCGACGTGCAGGGGTTCAGCGTCGAAGCTGCCAGCACCGTCGAGCTCGATGGTGTGCGGGTCAGCAGTACTCAGGTGCGCAGGGCGCTGGCCGCTGCCGATTTCCCGCTGGCCGAAGCCCTGCTCGGGCGGCCGTTCCAGATTACCGGGCGAGTGCTGCATGGGCAAAAGCTCGCTCGACAGTTGGGCTGGCCCACGGCCAACGTCCAGCTCAAGCGTCGCCGTGTGCCGTTTACCGGGGTGTACCTGGTGAGCGTCAAGATCGGCGGCAAGCAATGGCCGGGAGTCGCCAACATAGGCGTGCGGCCAACCGTTGCAGGTGACGGCAAGGCCCACCTGGAAGTGCATCTGCTCGACTTTGCCGGAGACCTCTACGACCGGCGTTTGACGGTGGCTTTCCACCACAAGCTGCGCGATGAGCAGCGATTTGCCTCCCTGGAGGCGCTGAAGTCGGCGATCGAAGCGGATGTTGCCACCGCTCGAGCCCACCGCCCTTAACTGAAAGCAGCGACCAGCCGCTATTGAAGAGCCTGAAATGACCGACTACAAAGCCACGCTAAACCTTCCGGACACCGCCTTCCCCATGAAGGCCGGCCTGCCCCAGCGCGAGCCGCAAACGCTTGAGCGCTGGAACAGCATTGACCTGTACCAGAAGCTTCGCGAAATTGGCAAGGATCGTCCCAAGTTCGTCTTGCACGATGGTCCTCCGTACGCCAACGGCACTATTCACATCGGTCACGCACTCAACAAAATTCTCAAGGACATGATCACGCGCTCCAAGACCCTGTCGGGCTTTGACGCGCCTTATGTTCCGGGTTGGGACTGCCACGGCCTGCCGATCGAGCACAAGGTCGAGGTCACCCACGGCAAGAATCTGCCCGCCGACAAGACCCGCGAGTTGTGCCGCGCTTACGCCAGCGAGCAGATCGAAGGGCAAAAGGCCGAGTTCATCCGCCTGGGCGTGCTGGGCGATTGGTCCAATCCCTACAAGACCATGAACTTCACCAATGAGGCCGGCGAAATCCGTGCCCTGGCTGAAATGGTCAAGGGCGGCTTCGTGTTCAAGGGCCTCAAACCCGTGAACTGGTGCTTTGATTGCGGTTCGGCGCTGGCCGAGGCCGAGGTTGAGTACGCCGATAAAAAATCGCCGACCATCGATGTCGCGTTTCCGATCGCCGACCAGCAGGCTCTGGCTGATGCCTTCGGCCTGCCGGGCTTGAGCAAGCCGGCGGCCATCGTCATCTGGACCACTACTCCCTGGACCATCCCGGCCAACCAGGCGCTGAACGTCCACCCTGAATTCCAGTATGCGCTGGTCGATGTCGGCGATCGCCTGCTGGTGCTGGCCGAAGAGTTGGTTGAATCATCCCTGGCTCGTTTTGGCCTGCAGGGCAGCGTCGTGGCGGTCACCGAAGGCGCCAAGCTTGAGCTGATCAACTTCCGTCATCCGTTCTACGACCGTCTGTCGCCGGTGTACCTGGCCAACTACGTCGAGCTGGGTGCCGGTACCGGTGTGGTTCACTGCTCGCCTGCCTATGGGGTCGACGACTTCAACATCTGCAAGCAGTACGGCCTGACCAACGATGACATCATTGGTCCTGTGCAGAGCAACGGCGTTTACGTCGAATCGCTCGAGTTCTTTGGCGGCCAGTTCATCTTCAAGGCCAACCAGAACATCGTCGACAAGCTGGTCGAGGTCGGCGCGCTCATGCACACCGAAATCGTCAGCCACAGCTACATGCACTGCTGGCGCCACAAGACCCCGTTGATCTATCGCGCCACCGCGCAATGGTTCGTGGGCATGGACAAGCAGCCTGAAACCGGCGACACCCTGCGTGTGCGGGCCATCAACGCCATCGAAGACACCAAGTTCGTCCCGGCCTGGGGCCAGGCGCGCCTGCACTCGATGATCGCCAACCGCCCTGACTGGTGCATCTCCCGTCAGCGCAACTGGGGCGTGCCGATTCCGTTCTTCCTGCACAAGGCCACCGGCGAGTTGCACCCGCGCACAGTCGAGCTGATGGAGCAGGTTGCGCAACGCGTTGAACAAGAGGGCATCGAGGCCTGGTTCAAGCTGGACGCTGTCGAGCTATTGGGCGACGAAGCCGGCCAGTACGACAAGATCAGTGACACCCTGGATGTGTGGTTCGATTCGGGCACCACCCACTGGCATGTGCTGCGCGGCTCCAACCCTATGGGCCACGAGACCGGCCCGCGTGCCGACCTGTACCTGGAAGGTTCCGATCAGCACCGCGGCTGGTTCCACTCCTCGTTGTTGACCGGTTGCGCCATCGACAACCACGCGCCGTATCGCGAGCTGCTGACCCACGGTTTTACCGTCGACGAAAATGGCCGCAAGATGTCCAAATCGCTGGGCAACGTGGTCGCACCGCAAAAGGTAAACGACACCCTGGGTGCCGACATCATGCGCCTGTGGGTGGCGTCTACCGATTACTCCAGCGAAATGGCAGTGTCGGAAACTATCCTGCAGCGCAGCGCCGATGCGTACCGTCGCATCCGTAACACTGCGCGCTTCCTGCTCTCCAACCTGAGCGGCTTCAATCCGGCCACCGACCTGCTGCCTGCCGATGAAATGATCGCGCTGGACCGCTGGGCCGTTGACCGTACCCTGCTGCTGCAGCGCGAGCTCGAAGAGCACTACGGCGAGTACCGGTTCTGGAACGTCTATTCCAAGGTGCACAACTTCTGCGTGCAGGAACTGGGTGGTTTTTACCTGGATATCATCAAGGACCGCCAGTACACCACCGGCGCCGACAGCATCCCGCGCCGCTCCTGCCAGACCGCGCTGTACCACATCAGCGAAGCGCTAGTGCGCTGGATAGCGCCGATCCTGGCGTTCACGGCCGACGAGTTGTGGCAGTACCTGCCGGGCGAGCGCAACGAGTCGGTCATGCTCAATACCTGGTACGAAGGCCTCACCGAGTTGCCGCAAGGCTTCGAAATGGGCCGCGAGTACTGGGAACGGGTCATGGCGGTCAAGGTGGCGGTCAACAAGGAAATGGAAAACCTGCGCGCTGCCAAAGTGATTGGCGGCAACCTGCAGGCCAAAGTGACCCTGTATGCCGACGACGCCCTGAGCGCCGACCTGAACAAACTCGGCGATGAGCTGCGTTTTGTGCTGATCACCTCCAAAGCTGCGCTCGCGCCTTTCGTGCAAGCGCCGGCCGACGCCGTGGTCACCGAAGTTGCAGGCCTCAAGCTGCAGGTCGTCAAGTCCGGTGGGGTCAAGTGCGCCCGTTGCTGGCATTTCCGCGAGGACGTAGGGGTCAATCCTGAGCATCCAGAAATCTGCGGTCGTTGCGCAGACAACATCAGCGGTGCCGGTGAGGTGCGTCACTATGCCTAATTCCGCAGGGCGCTTCGGGCGCCTTGGCTGGCTGTGGATAAGCGTGCTGGTGCTGATCCTCGATCAGACCAGCAAGTACTATTTCGAGCACAGCCTGGACCCGTATCAGCAAATCGTGGTCATCCCCAACTATTTCAGTTGGATGCTGGCCTACAACACCGGTGCGGCGTTCAGCTTTCTGGCCGACGGCGGTGGTTGGCAGCGTTGGCTGTTCGCGTTGATCGCCGTGGTGGTCAGCGCTGTACTGATCGTCTGGCTCAAACGACTGGGTCGCGATGACACCTGGCTGGCCATCGCTTTGGCGCTGGTGCTGGGCGGGGCGCTGGGTAACCTGTACGATCGCATAGCCTTGGGCCACGTGATCGATTTCATCTTTGTGCACTGGCACGAGTATGGTTTCCCGGCCTTCAACATCGCTGACAGCGCCATTACCGTGGGCGCCATCATGCTGGCCCTGGACATGTTCAAATCCAAGAAGTCGGGAGCGCCTGTCCGTGACTGAGCAACGTATTGCACAAAACACCGAGGTCACCCTGCATTTTGCGCTGCGCCTGGAAAACGGTGATACCGTCGACAGTACCTTCGACAAGGCGCCAGCGACGTTCAAGGTAGGCGACGGGAACTTGCTGCCAGGCTTTGAAGCGGCTTTGTTCGGCTTCAAGGCCGGTGACAAGCGTACCGTCACCGTGTTGCCCGAAAACGCGTTTGGCCAGCCGAACCCGCAGAACGTACAGATCATGCCGCGTTCACAGTTCGAAGGCATGGAGCTGTCGGAGGGCTTGCTGGTGATCTTCAATGACGCCGCCAACACCGAGCTCCCTGGCGTGGTCAAAGCCTTTGACGACGCCCAGGTGACGGTTGACTTCAACCATCCACTGGCGGGCAAGACGTTGAACTTTGAAGTCGAAATTCATTCGGTCACGGCCCTTTAAGGGCCCCGAGGCAAGCATGCACATCAAACTCGCCAACCCCCGTGGCTTCTGCGCCGGCGTGGACCGGGCGATTGAAATCGTCAACCGCGCCCTGGAAGTCTTCGGGCCACCGATCTACGTGCGCCACGAAGTGGTTCATAACAAGTTCGTGGTGGAAGACCTGCGCAATCGTGGCGCCATCTTCGTCGAAGAACTCGACCAGGTGCCCGACGACGTCATCGTTATCTTCAGCGCCCATGGTGTTTCCCAGGCCGTGCGCCAGGAAGCCGCCGGGCGGGGCCTCAAGGTATTCGACGCCACCTGCCCGCTGGTGACCAAGGTGCATATCGAGGTTGCGCGCTACAGCCGCGATGGTCGTGAATGCATCCTCATTGGCCATGCCGGTCACCCGGAAGTCGAAGGCACCATGGGCCAGTACGACGGCGGTAACGGAGGCGCCATCTATCTGGTCGAGGACGAAGCGGACGTCGCCAAGCTGCAGGTGCGCAACCCTGAAGCCTTGGCATTCGTGACCCAGACGACCCTGTCGATGGACGACACCGGTCGCGTCATCGATGCCCTGCGCTCGCGCTTCCCGAACATCGGCGGCCCGCGCAAGGATGACATCTGCTATGCCACCCAGAACCGCCAGGATGCGGTCAAGCAACTGGCTGACGAATGCGATGTGGTGCTGGTGGTCGGCAGCCCCAACAGCTCCAACTCCAACCGCCTGCGTGAGCTCGCCGAGCGTCTGGCCACCCCGGCCTACCTCATCGACGGCGCCGAAGACATGCAACGCAGCTGGTTCGATGGCGTACAGCGCATCGGCGTTACTGCTGGCGCCTCGGCGCCTGAAGTCCTGGTACGTGGCGTGATAGAACAGTTGCAGGCCTGGGGGGCTACCGGCGCTGACGAACTGGCCGGCCGCCCCGAGAACATCACGTTCTCGATGCCTAAAGAGCTACGCGTCAAGACCATTGGTTGAAGCGCACAGATCGCCGCCGTCGCCTGGACGATCGTCCAGGCGTATGCGCCCGCTGGTTGCGATCACTACCCTTGAGTGCATTTTGCCCGCCTGCCGGTCGCAAATGTACATCGAGCCGTTACCCGGCGATGCCCCCGCATAGGACGGCACGCCCAGACTGTTGAAGCGCGCCCATTGCGCCAACCTCGAATTTGCCACTATCCGCACCTTGCCGCCGCTCTGGCGCACTAGCAACACCGGATTGTCCGGGTCGCCGAGGCCCTTGCCACTGTCGTCCGCCACCATCCGCCAACCTAACGCCCAGTCACCCTCCAGCGGCTCGATGATCACTGCACGACTGCGAGTGATGGCCGCTGTGCGCGCCGAGCGCATGGCGCTCAGCAGCTCGTCGGCGGCCACCTGTTGGCGGTTACTGCTGATCAGCGTACGAAACGAAGGCATGGCCAGGTGCAGTAAAACAGCCAGAATCGTCAGGGTTACAAGCAGTTCGATGAGGTTGAAACCACGTTGATGCATCGCCGATACCGTCCTTGGAATGGGAATTGCTGGGGGAGGGGATAGGTGTCAAAAGGCCGCCGTTTCGGGCCGTGTGACTGGATGTTTTTTGTATCAGGGCGATCCATCGCGCTGATCCGGGTAGAGCAACCGTATATCCTGAAGCGCGCTTGCCATGCAGCACTGCTGGCTTATAGTCGCCGGGTCTCGGGGAGTATCGCAATGCGGGATCGTAACAAGGGGTTTTCGCTGATCGAGTTGCTGGTCACGGTGTCCGTCCTGGGCATTCTCGTGAGCATCGCAGTGCCTGGCTTTACCGCACTCATCCGCAGCAATCGTACGGACGCCGACACGGGCAGCTTCTATCGCGCGCTCAACTACGCACGTATCGAAGCCATCAACCGCGGTGTAAACATCTGGGTCACGCCCGTCACGGGGGTGAGCACGGACTGGGCGACGCCGCTCAATGTCATGTATGGCAACACGGTATTGCGCGTCATTCCCGGCATGACAAAAAACGCGACCATGACGCCCAGCGCCAACATCGCCTATATCGAGTTCAACAATCTGGGCGTGATGTCCAGCCCGGGGGCCAACCTCACCTTGAACTACGTCAACGGCACCACGACCCGTACCATTGGCGTCTGTGTGAGTGGTCGTGTGGTATTGGCGGGAACCTGCTGATGAGCACACGGCAATCCGGTTTCAGCCTGATCGAAGTGTTGGTCTCCTTGCTGATCATGACCATCGGCCTCTTGGGCGCGGCGGCTATCCAGCTCAATGCCCTGAAGTACACCGACAGCGCGAAGATGAGCAGCCAGGCAAGCTTTATCGCCTATGACATGATGGACCGCATTCGCGCCAACCCCGATGGCGCCTATGGCTTGACCTCGCTGGATGCGGCGCCGAGCGCGGGCAACCTGAATGCGCCGGTCACCCAGGACCTGGCCGACTTCAAGGTCAACCTGATGACTAATATGAATGCCGTGTCGCCCACCGCCATCATCGTCAAGAACGGCTATGTCTACACCATTACCATTGGTTGGAGTGACAGTCGCGCGGCGGGCGTGTCCAAGGCTGACAAGTCGGTCGACAACAGCGACGCTGCCAACATCCGCTCGTTTGTGCTCACCAGCCGCGTGGCCACTGATGCGGTGACCAAATGAACAAGCGCGCGTGGAGTAAGTCGTCGCGTGGCTTCAGCCTGATCGAACTGATGGTCGCCATGTTGCTAGGGCTGATCGTGCTGCTCGGTGTCACCCAGATCCTGATCTCGGCCAAAAATACCTACCTATCGCAAAACTCCTCTGCCGCCATGCAGGAAGACGCGCGCTATGTGTTGAGCAAAATCACCCAAGAGGTCCGCATGGTCGGCATGTTCGGTTGCCTCTCGTCCGTCACGGATGCAAGTACCGCCGGCGACTTTTCCCCAGCGTTTCTCGCGCCTATTACCTATACCGCCTCCAGCAGCGGGGGCACCACCAGCAACGTGCTGTCCCTGACCACCGCCGATGTGGGCACCGCAGGCAAGGCGCCGACCTGGACCGTGCAAAGCGACTGTGTCACTACAGCCATTGCCTATACCGGTAGCAAAACAGCGGTCACAGGGCTGATCAATTTCCCGGTGCGCAAGGTGGTCTACACCTTCAATGGCACCCAGCTGCTCACTACTATCGGCAGCACGGCCTCGGTGCTGGTCAACAACGTGCAGGCTTTCAACGTCACCTTTGGCATGGCTACAGCCGCCTCGCCCTACGCGATCACCTCATACACGGCAGCACCGTCGTCACCTGACCTGATCCGCAGCGTGCGCATCACCCTGACGCTGACCGACCCCAAAGGGCGGGCCGCCAATCAGACGTTCAACGTGGTCGCTGCACTGCGCAACCGATTGAAATAGGCGACGGAAAATGACAGCCAGACGATTTTGTTACACCGCCCCGGCTCGCGCCCAGCGTGGTATGGCGCTGCTCGTGAGCTTGGTGATGTTGTTGATCTTGACCCTGATCGGGATTTCCTCGATGCAGGATGCCACCCTGCAAGAAAAAATGGGCAGCAGCGTCATGTCGCGCAATCAGACCTTTCAGGTAGCCGAAGCCGCACTGCGCATTGGCGAGAATGCGGTGGCGGCCACCACCTTCAACATGGCGGTGTGCACCTCGCCCGCGACCTGTGCGCCGTTGCCGGACTCCTCGACGGTGGTGGCCGCCGGGCTCAGCAGCAACGGTTTGACCGCTTGGGTCGCAGTGCCCAACACCACCAGCCTCTACGGCATACAGCGCATTGGAGCCACTACCGCAGCGGTCAACACCCCCACGGGCTGCACCAGTAGTTCCCTGACCCTTTATCGAGTGACCTCCGTGGCGTTATTCGGCAGCGGTTACCGGACCGTTCTGGAGAGTATCTATGGCAAGTGCTAAGTATAAGCTGGCACGTCAACGCCCATGGCTGGCTTTGCTCTGGGGTTTTTTGGCGATGCTGTATCTGAGTGCGCCGGTGTATGCCTTTACGCCCTCACCGTCGCCATTGTTGAGTGCAGCGGCCGTGACGCCCAACCTGATGATGATGGTGGACGACTCCGGCAGCATGAACAACCTGATCCGCACCACGGCGTTCGATCAATCGGTCAGTCGCGCGCAGGTCTACAGCTGCAACACCGATAATTTCTGCAGCCGACTCGTTGCACTGGACATGGACAGCGAGAACATTCTCTTGAACGGTCTCGGCAGAGGGGGCTGCAACAACAACTATTACGGCTTTTATCGTTATTCGAACGGTACCGTTTTGTGTTTGAAGCTGCCCGATCCCGTCGGTGGCGAGGCTACCCGTTATTCGAGCAACTACTTGGCCTATCTGATCGGGCTGGTACCAAACTCGGTCAACTCCAAGGACTACACCGACGGTAGTATTCCCAGCGACTACCGCATCAACGTTGCGCGTTCGGTGTCGGCTGCACTGGTAGCTGCCAACCGTGGCTTGCGGATCGGGCTGGCGACCTTCAACCCCCCAGTATCTGGCGG
>LIDZ01015742.1_pt7 | contig 11634 bp, 11 predicted proteins | sample 644651 | NCBI WGS metagenome assembly LIDZ01 (sample SAMN03856242, study PRJNA289617) | food metagenome | isolation source: wine grapes on drying loft during traditional withering process | host: Vitis vinifera cv. Corvina | place: Italy: Gargagnago di S. Ambrogio di Valpolicella | collected 2014-01
GGTCAATTCCGGTCCGCCCACTGTGAAAATAACCTTTTTGGTGATTATGCTTGAGCTCTTGCCCAGACTATTCGTAGCCTTGAATGTAAATACATTCTCGCCCTCTTTTAGCGTCATATTCACATTAAAAGAACCGTAGCTGTTTATCAGCTTATCGTTGATATAAATTTTCGGATAACTATCATTCTTGTCGGTAGCTTTACCGCTCAGAGTCACACTGTCGACATTGCTTGTTTCCGGTATGAAATCCAAAGTCAATTCCGGTCCGCCAAGCGTAACAACAACCTGTTTCTCGATTACGGTCTTCTTATCATGTTCGTTGACAGCAGTCACTACAATTTTGTTTATGCCTTCTGTTAAAGTAAGCTTGGTGCTCCAGTCACCATTATAGGAAACATATACTTCCTTATCATTAACCGTCACTACAGGTGATGTGTCAGTGCTATCCGTAACTTTGCCGCTGATTGTGACATCTGGCTGACTAGCGGATTCAGGAGCCTTTACAGTTAGTTTCGGAGCTGTAGTTTGATAAGTAACTTGTTTGGTTACTGTTCTGGAGCGTCCGTTCGGCAGCACAGCCTTAAACACATATTCATAGACGCGTTCTCCCTGATCCAGGTCATAGGCTTCAGCAAAGGAACCGTTGATGTTCTCCACTTCTTCATCATTGATGTATACTTTGGCATCTGCGCTAACCTTCCCCGTAATCTTAAGCGTACTGTCGGACACCTGTTCTGGAAGTACTACATCCAGTTGTACATCCTTAGTTGCTGTCGTATAGGAGGATTTCAATACCCGATAGAGGAGCGTGGCTACAGAAGCTCTATTAATCGGACTGTTCGGTCCAAAGGTTCCATTCGGAAAACCTTGAATCAGCTTCTTATCTACAGCAACTGCTACCTCTTGTTCAAGCTGTGGCGAAATATCCTCATAATCGCTAAATTTCGAGCTAAGGATACTCTCTGCATTTATACTCTCCGTTTCAAGCCCCATCGCCCTAACCAACGCTACTGCAACATCTTCACGAGTAGCCTTAGCTTGCGGGTCAAAGAAGGGTTTGCCCTTCACAGGAAAGTACCCTGTAAGATATTCTTTGGACGATTCAACATATTTATAGGCCCAGGAAGAGGAATTTACATCCGAGAACGTTTGAACCCCGTCTGAGATAAGATCCAGACCAAAGGTAAGCGTAATCAACTTCGCAAGCTGTTCACGTGTGAGCGCCTCTTCTGGCTTAAAGGAGCCATCCGGGTTGCCGGTAATAATTCCTTGATTAGCCATACTCTCAATCGCTTCATTGGCCCAATAGGTAGATTTAACATCAATAAACACATACGAAGTTGTCTGTTGAACTACTGTCGCTGCATTCGCCACTCCCCCAAACAGCAAACTTAGCAGCATCACCCAAGCTGCAATAACCTTCAATCCTTTTCCGTACATCCCATCGCCCCCAGAAAAATTAGCAGCCACTCTATTCCTTACTCATGAATAAATGATATCAAGAGCAAAAACGCTACTTCTAAGGAATAATTATACAGGACAAGAGGTATAACGAATAGTTCTTTAGTCATATATATCACAGAAGACGAAGTCATGAAACATAACACAGAAATGAGATATTGACACAAAATATTACGAATGATAGCATAAAGCAAATGATCCAAGTAACTTTTCCTGACATATACTAATAAAATAACTCTTGTATAAGCCCATTAATTTGGTTTGGGCGTTTCTACAGGCAACCGTAAATTGCCCCAGGCTACAAGAGGCACTGTCCGACTGAAGGATACCGTGTGGGATTTCGCATTATTAGGTGTGATATCCAGCGGTGCTGCTTCACTCTTTCGTGCCTCTTGTATACTGGGGTTTTTGTGATTTATTCAAGCAATTACTAAACATTGGGAGTGAAGGCTATGCATGCATCCAGCGAGCGGCTCAAGGAGTCCATCCATCAAGCTAAGAATGTGCGGATTTATAAAAATAAGGATACCCCCTATGACTTCAAGCTGTATCCCTTTGGAGAACGTGGTACTTTTATTGCGCCAGAGCTTATCCATGAGATCACCGATAATCTTGCCATGAGCATTACTGGGCAATTTCCCGCTTACGACTATATCGTTTCGCCTGAACCGGGTGGGCATACTTGGGGTATACTAGCTGCCTACAAGCTGATGAAGCCCCTGAACATCCTGAGGCTGAGCACCGAGCTGTACGAGAACTACGAGGTCTGCATCAAACGCGAAACGGCGTATAATGAGAACTATATTTATTTTGACGGCTTCAAGGCTGGGGATCGTGTCCTTCTTCTGGATGATGTAATCAGTTCGGGTGCAACCATTCGTGCGATTGCCCAGCAGCTGAAAGACATGGGTGTCCACCTGGTCGGAGTGCAGGCCATTCTAGCCAAAGGTGAACACTACAAGGCACTTGAAGCGGACTATGAAATACCTGTGCGATTCCTGTCCAAGGTCTAGGGATAGCAAGCTTTATAATAAATTTTAAGGAGTGCTGCAGCATGGCTTTTTATTATGAGCAACCGTCCAGAACATTCAGCGAATTCCTGCTGATCCCTAATTTAACTACTAAGGATTGCACACCGGGAAACGTCGTCTTAAAGACCCCTGTAACCAAGTTTAGAAAAGGAGAACAGCCCGCGCTGACCATGAATCTTCCGGTGACGTCTGCAGTAATGCAGGCTGTCTCCGACCATAAGATGGCGATCGCCTTGGCCAAAAGCGGCGGCATCTCTTTCATCTATGGCTCGCAGTCGGTGGAACAGCAGGTCGAGATGGTGCGGAAAGTGAAGAAATTCAAAGCGGGCTTCGTCATCAGCGACTCCAACCTGCGGCCAGTGGATACTCTAAAGGATGTACTGGCACTCAAAGCCAAAAGCGGGCATTCCACTATCGCCATAACAGAGAATGGTCTCCCCACAGGGAAGCTGATGGGCATTGTCACCAGCCGTGATTACCGTGAGAACCGCCTCACACCGGAAAGCCCTATCACAGCGTTCATGACTCCCCTAAGCTCACTCATCTATGCTGAAGAGGGAATTACTCTGTCAGAAGCAAACGACATGATCTGGGATCATAAGCTCAACTGCCTGCCCATTGTGAACAGCAACGGCAATCTGATGTATCTGGTATTCCGCAAAGACTATGACAGCCATCAGGAATATCCGCTGGAGCTGCATGATGCCAATAAACAATTGATCGTTGGTGCAGGCATCAATTCCAGAGATTATAAGGAACGTGTTCCGGCGCTCGTAGAGGCAGGAGCGGATATTCTCTGCATCGATTCCTCGGATGGTTACTCCGAGTGGCAGGCCGAAACAATCCGTTACATTAAAGAAACCTTTGGCGAAAGCGTGAAGGTCGGCGCGGGTAATGTCGTGGACAAGGAAGGTTTCTTGTATCTAGTTGAAGCAGGCGCGGATTTCATCAAAGTCGGCATCGGTGGCGGTTCTATCTGTATTACGCGCGAGCAAAAGGGTATCGGCAGAGGGCAGGCCTCGTCCGTAATTGAAGTCGCTGCCGCCCGGCAGGAGTATTATGACCAGACTGGAATTTATGTGCCGATCTGTTCAGATGGCGGCATCGTCCATGATTACCATATCGTGTTAGCCTTGGCTATGGGCGCTGACTTCGTGATGCTGGGCCGCTATTTCGCCAGATTTGACGAGAGCCCGGGCCGTAAGCTGCTGGTCGGTGGGAACTTTGTTAAAGAATATTGGGGCGAAGGCTCCAGCCGGGCCCGCAATTGGCAACGGTATGACTTCGGCAACGACGACAAAGAGAGCAAGCTTGAATTCGAGGAAGGCGTGGACTCTTTTATCCCTTATGCCGGCCGCTTAAAGGATAATCTGGATCTTAGCATCAGCAAAATCAAATCTACCATGTGCAATTGTGGTGCATTAACTATCCCGCAGCTGCAGCAGCATGCAAAGATTACCCTCGTATCCTCCACAAGTATTGTCGAAGGTGGCGCACATGATGTTATGCTAAAGGAAAAGGATAGATCATCGTAATCCTTGAAGGAGCTGCAATCATGAAGGGATTGACCAAGATTCTTGTAAGCAAAGCAGAGCTGCAGTACAGGGTTAAGGAACTGGGAGCAGAAATCTCCCGCGACTACCAGGGTCAGGAGCTGGTTCTGATCGGAATCCTCAAAGGTGGGGCCGTGTTCATGGCCGATCTCATGCGCGAGATCACGCTCCCCATTGGAGTTGATTATATGTCCGTGTCCAGCTATGGGAACAGTTCCACCTCCTCTGGCGCCATCGTCATCAAAAAAGATATCGATACCGATATCCGTGGCAAGCATATTCTCATCGTCGAGGATATGATCGACACGGGCTTGACCCTGCAACATCTTCAGGAGCATCTTCTCACCCGCGATGCGCTCAGTGTCAAGATCTGCACCATCCTGAGCAAGCCTTCCCGGCGGCTGGTCGATATCAAGATCGACTACGAAGGCATCGAAATACCCGACGAGTTCGTCGTCGGGTATGGCCTGGATTATGCCGAACAATTCCGGCACCTGCCGGACGTCTGGATTGTGGATACCGTGGAGCTATAGGCTATTCAACTTTCTTGAGAATACCTCTTAGAGGTCTACGACTATGATGACCCACCTTGATCCAATACAGATTCTCATCATCTTTGAAAAATTTGATATGAACCAACTTTAAAGGTGTCCATATTTCCTTGAAATAATAGTTCGGCATGGGTATTATCTCCTATTGATTAATAATTAAGATTATACACTAGGAAGATAGTACTAGTTGTCGGAATTTGTAGAATAGCTAAAAAATATTATTAATTTACACTTATAGGTATTATCTAGAAATCTACCCTATGCACTATTGCTAATAGCGGCCGTCTCCTATAAGGTATTTTATAACTTATTCGGGAGGAGACTGCCACCTCATTATGCAAAATTCAGAAGTATCCTTGCCAGCAGAAGCTAGTAATACGAAGACTAAACGATTAACAGTGATCGATATGGTTCGGGGAATCACCATTTTGTTAGTAGTTATGGGGCATGCTGACTTTACTCCGGTAGTGCTGGGCGATCTGTTCAGAGACTTTAGAATGCCGTTATTCTTTATGGTATCGGGTTATATCTTCAGTGCTTCGAAATACTCCCATAATCTAAAATCGTTGATCAGGACTCGGTTGTTCAGTCTTGTCGTACCGTATTTCTCAGCCGGAATACTAGCCTATCTCATATGGGTCGTCTTACAGACGATTGCCAAAGGCCAAAGCTGGGATATCGTCTGGTACAAGCCACTCCTCGCGATTGTGTATGGAACGAGTCTGGAGGGAAGCCTAATCAATGTGCCGATTTGGTTCCTAACTTGTCTGTTTGTAACACAGATCATCTTCTGCATCGTTATGCGGTATGTAGATCCATTCAGCTGGAAGATCCAACTGGGAATTATACTTTTATTAAGCCTAAGTGGCTTTTTCATTAGTACAGTCCTCTTCCTGCCCTGGAACATCGATGTGGCCCTGGTTGCGCAGTTGTTCGTGTTTGTTGGTTACAAGCTCAAGGAATATAAACTCATAGAGAAGCTGCGCATCTTCAACCTAAGCTCCATGATTCTGCTTCTTCTGTTCCTGCTCACTGCCTATTTTAATTCCTATGTAGATATGAACAATAGAATATACGGGAATGTCTTATTATTTTATGTAGCTGGGATAACCGGAAGTATTCTAGTCATCAAAATGACCAACGCTTTAACCCAATTCAAGTGGTTCGCCCGCTTGCTCACCTATTTAGGTCAAGAATCACTCCCCATCCTGATCTTCCATTATGGAATCTTCATTCTGGTACTCAATTTCCTGGAGCAATATCTCTTCCATCTGCATCTGAACTGGTTGATCACCACCGTTATTGCCGTGAGTGGCTCTCTCTTATTTAATCTAGTGGTTCGGAAGATTCCCATCCTCCACTTTCTCTTGAATGGAAAAAGAACCCCCGTCCGCCCACGGCCGCAGGCTTTGTGGTCGAGGGTGTAGGACGTGTGTTCCCGCCCTGCCTTATGGCAGGGCTTTTTGTTATGTGGGCATGAGTTTAGACAGCTTCTTATAATTCAAGGAAAACAGGACACCTATAAACGCCTCTGAAAGAATGATTAACTGCGCATTAGAAATGACTAGCGGGATAGATACGGTGGCCATGACGATAAGAATCCACAGTAGCAGATGATCAAAATACCGTTCAATGTATCGGTTAAGCCACAGCAGAATTAACATGGCCGCATAAGTACATACAAAGACCAAACCCCACACAAGCACAATGTATAGACCGCTAAGACCTAACCAGTCAAAGGTTAATATGAAGAAGAGATGGGTAAACAAGAATAGAAACGAATGCTTCCCGAAAAAAATAATAGGGCTGCGCGAAGAATAATTTTTCTTCCATCTGAAGACATAAAATGTCCCAAATAAGATCGTTAAGGTAAACAGAAAATATTCAATCGACATATTATATTTAATAAAGGTTCCATCATGGATCCCTCCCATTAGAGAAAGAGCTAGCAGTAATGCGGCAGCCAGAGCTCCAATAAGATTAAAGATGTTGCTGCATTTGTATGCGAAGATACCCGCCAAAAAGGCAAACATCCAAGGGAAATAGGTGAATCCCGTTGTTTCTGTGAACAGAATCGCTTTTAGAGGAAAGTCAGGGAGCTGTTTCCCGATATAGAAATGAATCAGAAACACAACAAACGCCAGAACGAGATAGATATAAATATTGGGTTTCAAATATTTCTCAATCAGAAATATACTCAGAACCCCCAAAGCAATAATCTGAGGAACATCCATTACAGAAAAGGCTTGAAGGCTTGGTCTCCACATCAGGTTATAGGAGAAGCCAATGACAGCGAACAGCACATAGAAACAAAAAAGTGATTTAAAGCTTCTTCTGCGCGCTTGAAAGGTAGTCGTTACTCCAGACACCGCGAAGAAAAGGACAGGCGCTAAACTGGCGAAGACCTGAAACATCCGTTCATTCCCATTAAAATAAAGAGGAACATGGGCAATAATCATCAAGATACAACTAATCCCTTTGATAACGTCTAATGAATAATCATAATTTTTCATCCGCTTTCTCCTTTCTTACTTTCATTAATTACATGATCTTCTAGTAGTATATGGGTTAATTACTAATTTTCCATCACGCAATAGTGTAAGAAAGGCTGCTCGAAACTGTAATATTTCAATTTCTAGGATATTTTTATTGACAAGGGAAAATTTAGTATTTAATATCTACCTAATATATTATCGAATGGGGGGAATCAATGAAATATTTCAATTATAAGTTTATTAGCACCTATCGTACTCAACTTATGGGATTTGCAATTTTATGGGTCGTATTTTATCACTCTACTATTAATTTATCAGTTGTCCCCATTCTTGATCCCATCAAATCTATTGGGTATGGGGGAGTAGATGTATTCCTGCTGCTCTCTGGTTTAGGTCTTTACTACGCCTATCAGAAGTCTACTAATGTACATGTTATAACTTTCTACAAGAGGCGACTGGAACGGATTATCCCAACATATCTACCCGTTGTACTTGCTATTTGTCTCCTTTACTGGTCTTTTGGCGAAATGTCATTGACGGAGATGATATTGAATTTGACCACACTCAGCTTTTGGTTGAATTCCCCCAACCGATTCGATTGGTATGTCCCAGCAATTCTAGTTCTCTATTTAATTACTCCCCTATTCATGCGTTTTTTCACAACCTACAACAAGTATGTTACCGTTACGATTGTCGGTTTAATCGGAGTGATACTTAGCTTGATGATCAGTTCCACAGCATTATCGCACTTACTTATTTTCACGGTAAGAATTCCAATCTTCTTCATCGGTATTCTAATTGGGTATTTTGTGGACAAGAACAAGAAATTCACAAAATTACATTTAATAATACTCATGGCAATGATGATTGTAGGTTTGGCTCTATTAGCGGTGGTCCAGAAATATTTCACTGATTATTTATGGACTTTTGGCCTCTGGTGGTATCCGTTCATCTTCATCACCCTTCCATTATGTATGTTCGCCGCAGCCTTTTTACAGATTCTATCAGGACTTCGGAGTATGAAATTCAGATTCTTATCTTTCTGCGGTACTCATAGTCTGGAGATCTATCTGATCCATGAGAGAATCCTAAAACTAGCCACCACGATCCGTCAAAAGCAAAACATTAATATGAATGACCTAATCCTCAATATCATTTGTTTTATCCTTACTCTGTTATTAGCCATTGCCTTGAAAAAGATAGTAACTGGTTTGATATCATGGTTTACAGTGAAGAGACCAGCAGTAAGAACTGAAGCAAGTTAATGGAGTGACCTGCTGTATCGAAAAAGAACCCCAGTCCGACGACAGCCTATGGCTTCGTGGTCTGGGGTTTGTATTGTACTGGTCTTCGCCTTGCCTTATGGCAGGGCTCTTTGTTAGGTGGGCTAAAAGTTAATGGAACCAACTTTTGATCTGATCGAGAGCATTTTTGGCTTCAGGTCCGTTGTAGCCGAAGGCATTACCGACCATCTTCGTGTATTCGTTGAACGTGGTCTCTCGGCTATACTTGTCACTCCACCAGCGCTTGGCGTTATAGTCAGAGTTGGAACCCACGTAAGTAAGCTCAATTCCCGACTTCTTATACACATGGTCAAAGATGAACTTCACCCGCCGCATGTGAAAATCCGAGGAGACGATGATGGCGGAAGTGAAGCCGTGCTCCTTCATAATGGGCAGCGTGTACTCCGCATTCTGATAGGTGCTTAGCGCCGCGTCTTCGGTAAGAATGGCATCGTGCGGGATACCGAGGGCAAGGGCGGTTTGGAGCATGTCACCGGAGACGCTAACTGACTCTTTGTAGTTCGATAGAATCATATAAGGGGCGAAGCTTGCTTTATATAATTCAGCAGCCTTCTCTACCCTGCCAGAGCCTCCGCTAAGGACGATGATGGCATTAGCTTGTTGAGGAGGTTGGGATAAGGTGAGAAAGCGGCCTGCGGTGAGGAAGAGAATAATTATTAGCAGCACAGATATATATATTAGTAACCTTTGCTTAGTTGATCTGGCTTGTCTTTTCTTATGAATTATTTTCACATTATTTTTCATTTAAGCGCTTCGTTACTTAGGATTTGTTGCCACCACTCTGCATTGTCAATATACCACTGGATAGTCTGGGCAATGCCTGTCTCAAAAGTGTAAGTAGGCTTCCAGCCCAATCGCTCCAATTTAGCAGGATCAATAGCATAACGTTTATCATGTCCCAATCGGTCTGTTACGAATTCAATAAGATCCTCAGATTTACCTAAGGTACTAATAATCGTCTTAACAACCTCTAGGTTCGTCCGTTCATTATGTCCACCTACATTATACACTTCACCACTTACACCCTCATGCAGTACCAGATCTATGGCAGCACAGTGATCCCACACATGCAGCCAGTCACGGATATTCCTGCCGTCTCCGTAGACGGGAACCTTCTGATCATTTAAGACTTTGGATATGGTCAAAGGAATCAGCTTTTCCGGAAAATGATATGGGCCATAATTATTTGAGCAGCGGGTAATATTCATTGGGAACCCATACGTTTCATAATAAGCACGTACTAGCAAATCAGACGCTGCCTTGCTGGCACTGTACGGACTGTTAGGCTGTAATGGGGTATCTTCAGTAAAAAATACAGTTGGATCAAAATCTAACTCTCCATATACTTCATCCGTAGAGACATGAACAAATTTTGTGATCCCACAGGCTTTAGCAGCATCTAGCAGCACTTGTGTACCCATTACATTCGTTCGCACGAAAATGGCAGGATCAGTAATGGAGCGATCGACATGGCTCTCTGCGGCGAAATGGACTACAAAATCGAACTTCTCCTTCTCAAACAGAGACATGATCGTCTCTCTGTCAGCAATATCTGCTTGTACAAAACTATAGTTTTCTTTGGTTTCCAAATGAATGTGCTTCGTCAAGTCACCAGCGTAGGTTAACAAATCTAAATTCACTATATCGTAGTGCGGATATTTATTTACCATATATTGAACGAAGTTGCCTCCGATAAAACCAGCACCACCTGTGATTAGAACTTTATAAGTATTCAAATATACGCACCCCAGTTCAATAAGCTTAATTCTATAACTTTAGTATTAGTTATCGTATGTGAAATTCAAGGAAGCATCCTTCAATATAGGTGCTTTCTCATCTTTGGCAGAAAGAACTGGCGTAACCTCAATTGGCCATATAATCCCAATAGCCGGGTCATTCCACAGAATACCACCGTCACATTCAGGAGCATACAGTTCATCGCATTTATACTGTACTTCTACATCTTCAGTGAGGGTCATGAAGCCGTGGGCGAATCCTTTAGGTATTAGTAGCTGCTTCTTATTCTCAGCACTTAGTTCAATTCCGAACCATTTGCTGTAGGTTGGACTGCCCTTACGAATGTCTACTGCTACATCGTAAATTGTCCCATGTGTGCAGCGTACAAGCTTCGTTTGGGCTTTAGGATTTAATTGATAGTGTAAGCCGCGCAACGTTCCTTTGGTCGCCGAATAGGATTGATTGTCCTGTACAAAATCCATGTCTATTCCTTGCTCTTTAAATTTAGAGTCACTATAAGTTTCCATGAACCATCCCCGATGGTCACCGAAAACAGCAGGTTCAACAATCAATACACCTTGTAAATGCGTTTTTGTTATCTTCATCTCATCCACACTTTCAGTTAGTATTGGATCTTACCGGTAGCGACTTTCATCAGATATTGTCCATAACCATTCTTGCTCAATTTGTTCCCACAATTCCACAGGTGTTCTTTTGTGATCCATCCGTTAATATAGGCGATTTCCTCAGGAGCTGCGATCTTGATCCCTTGATGATCCTCGATAGTTCTAACAAAGTTAGAAGCGTCCGCAAGGCTCTGGTGCGTTCCAGTATCTAACCAGGTGAATCCACGTCCCAAAAGTTCTACATCCAGCTCACCAAGCTTTAAATAAGCCTCATTAATAGAAGTTATCTCTAACTCACCACGTGATGAAGGCTTCACATTCTTAGCAATATCTACAACTCGATTATCGTAAAAATACAGTCCTGTGATTGCATAATTGGATTTAGGATGAGTTGGCTTTTCTTCCACACTTAATACTTTACCGACTTCATTAAACTCAACAACTCCAAAACGTTCCGGATCTTGCACATGATAACCGAATACTGTAGCTCCATGCTCTTTGTTTGAAGCGCTTTGCAGAATTTTACGAATACCGTTTCCATAGTATATGTTATCACCAAGAATCATAGCTACACGATCATCCCCAATAAAGGATTCACCCAAAATAAAAGCCTGAGCTAAACCGTCAGGACTTGGTTGAACTATGTATTGTAAGGAAATGCCGAATTGAGATCCGTCACCTAATAGGCTTTCGAACCTCGGGGTATCTTCAGGTGTGGAGATGATTAAAATATCGTTAATTCCTGCGAGCATTAAAGTTGATAAGGGATAGTAGATCATTGGTTTGTCGTAAATGGGAAGAAGTTGTTTACTTGTTACCATAGTTAATGGGTATAGGCGTGTGCCGCTGCCGCCTGCTAGGATAATGCCTTTCATA
>LIDZ01014357.1_pt1 | contig 11628 bp, 8 predicted proteins | sample 644651 | NCBI WGS metagenome assembly LIDZ01 (sample SAMN03856242, study PRJNA289617) | food metagenome | isolation source: wine grapes on drying loft during traditional withering process | host: Vitis vinifera cv. Corvina | place: Italy: Gargagnago di S. Ambrogio di Valpolicella | collected 2014-01
GTTGCAGGAACGAGTTCCTTAGTCGTACCTTTTTCCATGTGCTTCACAGTTACTGTTTGGGCACTAGCTTCATAGTTAAAAGTGATAGTTACGTCTTTATTAGGCATCTTTCCTGTTACGTGTCCACCTACTGTGGTTAAACCACTGTCTAAGCTAAGTGTCACGTTCTTGAAAAGATATCCCGCAAATTCTTCCTTACTGCTGTAATCTACCGCCTCACCTTGAAGCTTCTTGATTCCTTCAGACTGTTCAAGTACGGTATCGCCGACCTTATACAGTACATCAAGGTTATAAGGGGCTTTTGCATATCCAAACCAGATGGTTGGAGTAGGATCATTAGTAGTCAACTTCTTACTTGTTGGATCATCGCCTACTTTGAGTAGATACCCCTTAACAGCTACTGCATGGACCTTATAGGTTTCATTGATATCAAGCGATGGATTTCCATTTTCAATAAACGGATTGTTGTATAGCTGTTCTGCTAACTCAGATTTCTCTACAACGACTCCGTCTGCATTGATTGGTTCACCCTTCGCATTGACACTATATCCCTTGACGGTAATGGAACCTTTACCGAAGCTCACTTCAGGTACTTTAAAGTCCTTCGATACGGGTTGTTTGTTGACATCGGTATAAGTCAATGTTGTTGTTCCGTTGGTCGGGTATAATACATTTGGATCTGCTTTCTGATCCATTGTGACGATATAGCTCATTGTTGCAGGAGCACCTTCAACAATGTTGCCAATTTCCCACGTGATCGTCTCTTTCTTACTATCCCAAGCTATCGTTCCTTGCGAAACTGTGGGACCCTCAGTCTTATCGAACTTGTCTCCCATCGGGTCAATCACTCGTGCCTTCTCTGCCGCATAGGAAATTTTACCGGACAATTCTGTAAAGACCTTATTCAATTCAGTACTACTAGAGTCGAAATAACCTTTATTTTGACTCTTTTTCAGTACATATTGTGCATCTGTATCACTTTCAACATCGAGCCCTATGGAATAAATGCCAATTTCCTTATCCTTGGCTAGTTTAGCCTCTGATATGGTTGCAATACCATTATTATTTACCTCATGACCGTTTACTGTATAGATTTCAGGGTCCCACCCAAAGAATCCTCCATCATATAATTCATAGTCCTTACCTGAACCAAGGGTACTCCCATAACTAAAATCTGAAAGTGCAAACCCTTTATCTTTGTCTCCCGGCCATGTATAGGCTATCGCTTTACCTGCCTTATAGCTATACGTTGGTGCTCCATCACTTAAGAGGACGATGACCTTGTTCTGTGCTTGGCTTGTCCGCAATAGCGTACTGGCGCGATTAAGACCTGCCTGAATATTTGTACCTTCATTACTAGCGTTAATGTTGTTTATGTCACTCTTTAAAGCGTCTTTTTGTACCGTACCCTTAAAGGGTGATACTTCAGCAGACCCCTTATCAAAAGTAACAACCGCTATTCTTGTTGTCGAATCATTAATTAGCAAGTTGTCGACAAACTTCTGTGCCGCTTTTTTGGCATTGGTCATCCGATTCAAATCCTTCATACTTCCGGACCGGTCGATAACCAATACAACATCTGAACTGCTCTTAATATTCTTACCCTCAGCTGTCAACGTTACTTTCCATTGACCTGGTTTCCCTGTAATAGGCTCAGCTGTCTTGGTCAGATTGACCGCTCCGGGATTGGGCCAGATTAGCTCATTCTGCGCTGCCGCAGAGCTTACTGGCAGGGTTCCTGGTATAAATCCTGCGAATACTGATATTATGATCAACCATGACACTGCAAGTCTTAATCCTCGTTTCATATCTTCCTCCTTATATTGATGGATGTAGCTCCCCGGAACACAAAAAAGTCCGACTGCATTAACGATAACGATGTTAATAGCAGCCGGACGATCATAAGTCAGAGGACCCTTAGATTCCGAGGCTTTGCGAGCTAATCTTTCGATTAGTGTGCCAAAATATATAATTGTCGTTATTGCAGGTACATTTCAGTGATATTCGTCATATTTTCCAGTTCGAAAATAGTATAAAGGAACTACTTATAGTCCAATATATTCCACACGTTGAAAATTGTCAATCATTTAAAAATATAGGTTATTCTTCACGAAGACGACCAATCTAATCCGATTTAATTTTATCACTAAAAATCCCACTTATGTTAAGGATGACCATACTTTCCATAAGGGCATGCGTTCGGATGAGTCATCATTAAACTGAGACCAGCCTTTTTTTGAGGATTATACCGTAAATATTTGTGGAATCATGCAGACAAATAGAGGATTTCAAAGAAGTATGTTGAAACTCCTAAAAGTAAAATAGTTGATCAGGCTCAAAAATGGGAGGGCAATATGCTACGAAGAGTTAAAGACAGGAAGTCCCATGATGGAAAACATCTAAATGAAGTAAGCCCATTGGAGCCGCTAAATAAGCGAACCTTCAGTCCTCTTCGGGCTTCCTTCAGAATTGCCGGAATATACTTTATTGTAGGGTGTTTATGGATTGTGTTAGCCGATAGAGCCGTTTCTGCATTTACACAAAACACTGAATTGATCAAGCTGATTAATATGATCATAAGTTGGTTCTTTGTCTTTATGACAGCTGCATTAATCTTTGGTCTCATACTAGAGACGCTCAAGCGTATTAAAAGAATAGAGAAGAAGCTGAAAATCGCTTACAAGGAACGGGTATACGCCCATGAAAATCTCGAATCTATGTACGAGGAAATCACCGCTACTGAGGAGGAACTCAGAGAGCAATATGATCAACTCGTTATCAATCAGCGCAAGCTTACTGAAAGTGAAGAGAAAATGCATCATCTGGCCTATCATGATTTATTGACTGGCTTACCCAACAAGTTGGCCTTATTCGAGAATGGAAATGCTACAATACTTTCGAAATCCAATAGCACTACAGCCATGATGTTTGTGGACATCGATAACTTTAAATATATTAATGATTCAATGGGCCATGCGTTCGGTGACCGTCTGATTGTTAAGGCGAGCGAGAGGCTGATCTCCATTGTGGAAAAGAGCGGGGAAGTGTATCGATTTGGCGGCGATGAATTCATCATTCTTTTGCATCCAATAGAGAATACAGAGAATATAAACAAGCTTGCAGCCCGTATCCTTACCGGATTGAAGAAACCCATTGAGATGGACAACAGTCTGCTACATATCAGCATCAGTATCGGAATAAGCATTTACCCGGAACACGGCAACGATATCATGGAGTTGGTAAAACGTGCAGACATTGCCATGCACAAGGCGAAAGAAGCAGGGAAGGACAAATTTGTCGTCTTTGATCATCCATTAAATGATCTCTTCGTCGAAAGGATGAACATTGAGAAGCTTTTATATAAGGCTATGGATCAAAATGAGTTCGAACTCTTTTATCAACCTCAGGTGGATCTAACACTGAACAGAGTGATCGGTCTAGAAGCACTATTACGCTGGAATAGTCCCGAACTGGGCGTTGTTTCACCTCTTAAATTCATTAAGGTAGCCGAGGACTCACGTCTCATTATTCCTCTAGGAGCGTGGGTTTTGAGCACAGCCTGTGCTTTCCTGAAGAGTCTTCATGAGCAGGGATTACAGCATTTAATGATGTCTGTCAATATTTCGATGTTACAGCTAATGCAAACCGACTTTAATGAGATGGTTATGAATACACTGAGTACTTGTGGGCTTAAACCAGATTATCTAGAGCTCGAAATAACAGAGAGTGTGCTAGTGCAATCTTTCGACCATGTGATCAGCAAGCTGAATGAACTGAGAGAACAGAACATCAAGATTGCACTGGATGATTTCGGAACTGGTTATTCTTCTTTAAGTTACTTGACCCATTTACCGATCTCCACTTTAAAAATAGATAAGTCCTTTATTGATTTGATTCGAACGGGAACGAATCAAGCCGCTCTGGTAGAGCAAATTATTATGATTGGCAAAAAAATGGACATGTGTGTCATTGCGGAGGGAGTGGAGCGGTCGGTACAACTGAAGTACTTGCAGGAGCAGGGCTGTGATAGAATTCAAGGCTATTTGTATAGCAGACCGCAGTCAGCACAGGCCGTGGAACAGTTATTGAATCGATGGGAGAATACTGGAATCGGTATCCCGATTGAAGAGGACTTCATCACACAGTAAGTGAGATAAGTCGAATGAGGTCATATCCTCGTTCGTCTTTTTCATATACCAACTTAGATACACTTTATTTTGTTGTATTTTTTTTCCTGGAATTATATATTAGAGATTAGATGTAAGACCTTGGACCTACATTGGATTGCTGAATGACTAATATTCTAAATTAAGAAGGTGTACCCCATTGGGTCTTATGGTATGGATTGACTTAATATTATTCATAGCTTTGTTTGCTCTATTCATCTATGTATTTGCTTCTGTTACAATCACTAATCTACATAAAGTCTATTTAGTATTTCACTTTGCCATGATGTTATGGCCGTTCTGTCAGTTCGCCATCAAAACAACAGACAACGCCAAGATTCAATTGTTTCATGTGAAATTTGCATTCATTGACTCGGCTCTATTAACCATTGGATGGCTTCTATTCACAATCCTCCTCACGGGCCAATCGCGTTTTTTACGCAAAAAAATATCGTTACTCCTATTTGTACCTGTAATATTCATAGCCATTGGCATCATCGTCAATCCAAACGGTATGTTTGTCCGCCCTATTAACGGCGGTTATATCGAAAGAACATATGGCCCAATTTTTTGGATGATTATTACGATCATGACCACCTATGTTATCATTTCACTTTATATCATATATTTAGCTCTATCATCAAACAAAACTACCCGTATCAAAAAACAGGTTTCCCAGGTGCTCAAAGGCGTTTGCGTGCTGACTACATTTGTATTGTTAGATATATTCCTCAATGTTGTCTTATCTCACTCTCTACCGGTGGTCATCCCAGGATTAACGTCTCTAGGCATTCTACTATCTGCTATCTTTTTTGTTATTGCTATTCATCGTGATAAAATATTTGATATTGTGACTATCGCTCATCAGGATATTATCGACACGATAGGGCAAGGAATTCTAGTTCTCGACGATAACGAAACGGTTGTAGAGATCAATCAGTCATTGCTTCCCCATGTTAACATACATATAGGTGATCGCTTCGATATGGCGGTGATCCTCCCACCAGATGAGCCTGATAGCAAATTTGATGTGTTACTTCATACTTACCGAGAACAGCCTCTTGAGAGAACAGAAATTGAATTGTTCTATCCTAACATTAATAGATATATCACCATTCATGCTGCGCCTATCATGGTTAGCGATATCATGGTTGGGCGAATTATCACGTTTCAGGATATGACAGAGATTCACCACCTCATCGATGCGACAAACCTTCAATACGAGAGCCTGCAAGAACGTAACCTAGAGTTAATTGGGATACAGAATGAACTATTTCAAACCAATCGAAAACTCAAACAGATGGCCGTAACCGATAGCTTAACAGGTTGTTATAATCGTCATTACTTAACGCAACAGTTAGAGCATGAAGTCATCAAAAACATGAAATACCAAACACCGTTTACGATCCTTATCATAGATATCGACCTTTTCAAATCAATCAATGATAATTACGGCCATCTAGTCGGTGACGTAGTGATATGCAATACGGTAGAAATAATCAAGCAAACGCTGAGACAGACGGACATTTTGGCTCGCTATGGCGGAGAAGAATTTATAGTTTATTTACCAAATACAAGTCAAGCTCATGCCAAATTGTTGGCTGAACGTGTGAAATCAGCCATTGAATCGAATAAAGTACGTATCGACAATGTTGCCCATGCTCTATCGATTACGATAAGTATAGGATTGCTATCCCTTAATAACTTCACGGTTAAACATGCAAACAATCCTAAAATCCATTTAAATGATATGTTTGAAACCGTGGATAAAGCCTTATATCAGGCAAAAAAAGAAGGCCGTAATCGAATTGTTAGTATCGTAAAATAAAAGGCCTCAAACGTTCTAGCTTATATGCTCAGTCGCTTGCAAATCACTATCAATGAAGATTAGAATGATCTGAACCCATTTAACGGCGAGACTGTAAATCGTTAATTCTTCATCTACACCGACAATTGGATAAAATTTAAAAACCTCGTCCGATGCAAGATGCACTCGACGAGGTTTTTTAACCCGTGTAACTTACATTTTCGTGCCAAAACCAGAAGATCTATTCATCATAGAATGAGTCAATTTCCCTCTCAGATTTATTAACCAATCAGGCTCATGATCCCATTGTTCAGCTGCGGATCTTAGAGTACGAGCATACCCATATAAATTAGCAAACCGCTTGCATGCTGGCATGATCGTTGAGAACTCATCTGAAATATGATATTCAGTAAGGTATCCGTCTATAAAGCATTGTTTCTTATGGCTGAAATATTCAGCTGGTATATAGTCTTGTAGACTATCAAGCGCCTGCTCAACATCCATTGCATACCAGTGATACATCGCATCATCGAAATCAATCACGTTACAAGAATTGGTTACTTCATCATAAAAAACATTATCATATTCAAAATCATAATGAATAAGTCCAAAATTACTTTTTGTAATAGGAACCGTAGAGAAATAATCCTGTAATAATTTCGTTTCCATTAAAGCTGCTGTCTCTTGTGGGAAATCGATTAGAATATCCTGAACCCAGGCTAATACATCTCTGTATGACCATCTCTTATGATTAGTAGGTGTAAATTCACTAGATAATTGATGTAGTTTTCCTAAAGCTTTTCCATGGCTGAACACAACGGCATCACTAAAATCGGTCTGATTAATCTGTACACCTGATACACGTTTAAATACGGAGGCAAAGTACTCACCCCATGGTGTGTGTGCTTCTACAAGCTCTTCCCCCTTCTGAGATATAACCAACTCTAGCACTCCATAACCTTTGGTCTTCAAATAAGAGATAAAATCGAGTTCTGCTAACATGTTTTCTTTACATTTCTCTGTTTTGGGCGCGAATCTTAATAACTGATTGTTACCTTTACATTGAAATGGATAAATAGCATTCGAAGATATTCTATAATACTTAAACATTTCAATCGATTCTTTATCAAATTCCCAATTCCCCAAAATCATTTCTGCTAAGTTCTCATTACTGAATAGATATTTCAGCTTCAACATGGACATACATCTCCTCATCATTTTTATATCAGTTCATTTTTAGCGCGCAAAAAGACCGCAAGGCTATGCTTGCGGTCTACGAGATCCTTGTAAGAGAGAAAGAATCCACAACAAACAGACCCTCTCAATTCACAGGAAAAATGAGCAGCAATTCCCTTTAACGTGGCAGACTACTTTTGTCTGCCTGCCATATTCAGTTCATAATCACCTTAAAAGAAACAATAGTCGTTATAGTCCGGCGCTTCATGCCGATCACTCCCTTCAAAATCATATTAATTCCATATTAAACCATGTTAACAATAGAAACAATTCCTAATTTTTAACTCCATAATTCAGGACAAGAGTTCAGCGTGGCCAACCATCCAAGCTTGTTGTATATCTAATACATATCCACTGTAGCACCAAGGGTTGTAGCTTTAATGAACGGGAGGCCTTGCAGCTTCATGAGCTGTTCGCGAGTACCCGTGACCACTACCCCAATAATCATGCCGCTTTTTTCATGGGACTTAACAGCAATGAGCACTAATAGAACCAACCGTACTTTGAACCCCATCTCATTCACTACACGAGCCTACGAATGGACCTGACCTGGACGTTTGGCTCTGGGTACGACTTCTCCAATACCCCCAGCTTCCTTATCCAGTAGCTCATCCGTTCGCAGACATTCAAATCCCTTCATATGAATCTCTTTCAAAACTTCCTTCAGTCCTGTTATCATGTGCCGTGGTGCTTCTTCATCTGCCCCAAGTGTATCTCCGCTATCGTGCAGAACGATGATAGAACCCTGTTTAATCTTTTTCAACAAGGTACGCTTCAAATGTTCCGGATTGACCGACGGTTTCCAATCTCCCACCATAACAGACCACAATACGATCCGATAAGACTTTCTTATCAAGAAGAGATCCCCTATATTGAGAAGCCCCCATGGCGGTCTGTAAAATAGAGGCCACTCACCTGTGATTCGCTCGATAATATCAGCCGTACGATCTACTTGCTCCCGTCTATTCGTCCATGGGGACAAGAGCCAGTTGGACGTGTGAATATAGTTATGAATACCGATTTGGTGCCCTTCCTGATACATTCGCTGAATCAACTCTGGATGTTGTTCAGCCTTGCTACCCAATACAAAGAAAGTGGCCTTTATGCCATAATCTTGTAACAGGTCCAGCACTTCAGGTGTATAGCGTGGATCAGGCCCATCATCGAAAGTAAAAGCAATTCCTTTCGCCCTTTTTCCTTTGGAGAAAATGCCCCACCCACATATTCGGGTAACAATAAAGGGAACTACCATATAGAGGATCATCACATCAATGGATAAAATAATTAACATATGTATCATGAAACCGCCTCTTTCTTCCTTCGATCCTGCAGATCCTAGTAACTATCACGCGGTGATCGTTTCGGATTCATTTTTCCGTCGCATAAAACGTTCTTTCAGAGACTGCTTACTTATCAACAGCATCATGGGAGATAATTTCTGGGTGCTGTGTTGGACTCTTTGTTTCCCTTCCGGATGCACCACACGAAGTAGGAAACGAAGATACGTCGCATAAAATCGTTGTTGCCATTTGGACTCGATGGGATGCTGTTCAAACCCTATTCCGTGGATGATCCCCCGATGAAGCAGTGTGATTCCGGTTAAGGCCTGAACTTTCACCAGTTCCGGATTGTTATCCAGCTCCCGGCTAATTTGTTTCATTGCATCGCGAAACATGCGTGTAGTCCTCAACCCGGCCCGATCTGCACCGTACGTACGTGCAAGCCGCAGCACCTGCCGATTATCCAGATGAAGTTCGCCCACCCAATCTCCGGCAGATATTTGATGCCCATCTTGACAGGTAATACTCTTTCCGTGATGCTGCCTGACCACCAATTTACATATGCCGTATCTCCACACAGACTCGCTTCGAAATCTAGTTATGAAGTCAAACACGTTCTCCCACATCATCCAGAGGGACTGTACAGATGTTTTCATAAGTGACGCTACCATAATCTCTTCCCACTCTCATTTTAGGTTGAATAGAACTATCGTTAGGACCGTACTTCTCCCCATTCCCCTTACTTAGCTAGAATAAGGTGAGAAGGCGTGGTTTTTTGAAGTTGAACTACAATATCGAATGCCGATGAAGATCCACCTCATCTGTTTTTCCATTTCTCTTGACCCACTTCAGCATGGCAAAGGCAATGTCATAAAGGGCAGTGTTCTTTTGTCATCTCTTTATTTACCAGCTAAACTTTCAACCATACGACGCGTATAGCCGCCGATCATCTTTACCAGCCCATTGCCCAGGTAAGAACTGATCCATATAAGTACTGCACCTGCTAGCATGATTCGGAAGCCCTACTAAAGTGAAAGCCATCGAGACCCCCAATGTGATGCCCACCAAATAAAAGCACAAGTAGAACAGCCCTGTCGCAAAAGTAAGCAACAAAAAGCAAAAGTTTCTCATGTGTTTTTGGATTCTTTGATTCATGCCCATCTCTCCCTCTCTAGTTAGAAACTTCTTAATCTGTACAACGCTTATGCTAGTGCTTGCGATGTAAAATTGGCTAGTACCAAAATGTCATATGACAAGATTTTCTCGATAACCATTGCAAGTTAAGGGTTATTCCACACTAAAAACACCCTATCGTCTACTCTGGGAAGGATGTAGAAGATTACGTGCTCTGTTATTCGGTTTTTCTTTTGCAATTGCGTACGGATGTAGCTATTTCCTTATCGCGATTAGATAAGCCCTCGAGGCTTGTGCTTGGAAAGCCTTTATTTTTTTGACTTCACTATTCCTCGTCATTATTAATCTGCTTTATACAATATCGACTCTGTCAATATTTCTAAAAGTAAAATAGGCTACGCATACACCTATCAGACCTAGTGTAAGAGGAATCGCGATAATAGAACTAAGTGTGAAACCACCATTGTTAGAGTTCACCACTCCAATAATCAATAGGGATGACACAATCGTTGTAGGGACTGATTTCTTCCGCATTCCAAAATATAAGGAAATTAGACTCATCCCCGTGGCGGCTATGGCCTGAACGACAATATTGACGAACTCTAGAGAGATCCAATGGCTAGTTAGATCATTTTGAACGAAGTGGGAGTAATCATTAACAATGACAAAAGACCCTGCTACAAACACATTTGAAACTACGATCACGATGAATGTCATCCCCGTAATCAGAATGATCTTAGCGAGAATGATCTTTTTACGTTGAATCGGGTAGGTAAACAGAACGGATATCGTATTATTCTTATATTCATCAATGATTAATTTAGCAAAGAGCACGGATGCAAAAACAACGAATGTTACTCGTACCAATGTTCCTATGACTGATAGTGCTTGTGATAATCCGAGAAAGGCAGAAGTACCCTCTAGCAACATTAACAGAACTATCAATACATTGGTAATAACAACCCCTTTAAAGTACCATCCGAATTTGTTTTTCTTCATCTCAAGTTTCATCAAGTTAACCATTATTTTCAACCCCCTCGATTTGAGTTAAGAAGTATTCCTCTAATGATGCCGTCTTTTTATTGATAGATTCGATGGACACATCATTGAGGATCAATGTTTTGGAAATGACCGATTGCGCTATTTCAGTGTCATAAATACGTATAACCGATTGATCCATCACCTTGAAGTTACTGATATGAAGCTTACTCTCCAGAATAAAAGCTGCCTTCTTATAATCAGAAGTCTTGAGCTCGACATAGTCCGTATTCTGACCTCTCATCGTATTCATGGATACCTCTTGGATCAGCCTTCCGCTCTTAATGATGCCAATCATATCCGCAATCAGTTCAACCTCTCCTAGCAGGTGACTTGAGATTAACAATGTCATGCCATACTCTTTACTCAGCATACTGAATATATTCCTCATATCTTTCATACCACTGGGGTCCAACCCATTGATGGGTTCATCAAGAATCAATAGCTCCGGTTTCGTAATAATCGCTCTAGCAATACCAAGCCGCTGCTTCATACCCAGAGAGAAATCTCGGACAGATTTGTGATCGACGTTAGTTAAATGTACTAATTCAAGTGCTTCTTTGATAGCCTTTTTATTATAAAAACCCATATAAGCACAGTGTATTTCTAGGTTCTCGAGTGCTGTCAATTTGTCATAAAAGATAGGATACTCAATAATGCTACCTATCCGCTTAAGATACTCAATAGACGATTGTGTTAGGGGTTCTCCGAAGATTTCTATGTCACCACAGGTCGGCTTAACCAGATTAAGTAACATCTTCATCACTGTTGTCTTCCCTGACCCGTTCGGACCTAGGAATCCGTAAATCTGTCCTTGGCTGACGCTCATACTTACATCAGATACGGCTTCTTTCCCTTGAAATGATTTGGTTAAATGGCTCGTTCTTATGATAAAACTCATTTATTTGGCTCCTTCAAATGTTCTTATCTATAGATTAGAGCATAACCTTTTCTTTTTTATTTCTTA
>LIDZ01001229.1_pt2 | contig 11591 bp, 15 predicted proteins | sample 644651 | NCBI WGS metagenome assembly LIDZ01 (sample SAMN03856242, study PRJNA289617) | food metagenome | isolation source: wine grapes on drying loft during traditional withering process | host: Vitis vinifera cv. Corvina | place: Italy: Gargagnago di S. Ambrogio di Valpolicella | collected 2014-01
AACTATCCAATGATACACATTAGATTATGGCTGCTCTTGACCATTCTCATGCAACCGCTTAACAGCTTCTTCCCACTTGTCGTGGCACTGGTCACACATCCACATTTCTCTGTCAGGTTGATAGTCGCCACACCTTGCAGTGGTGATACCACCGACCACCTTTCTGCATCCACTCTGTAAACGTAGTTCTGCCTTGCTGTATGAACTGAGATGTCCCATAAGTAACCACCTTTATTATTAGCTATTTAGATAATTTCAGGTATAAATTAAAAAAAGTGATACTGTTTGACGGATGCTTGACACCATGTGATTATTTTTACAGGGCTTCAGCACTGTTACACTCACGCATGACGCCACAGTAGTTATCTGAACAGATCTTTTAAGAGTTATGTTTACAGTCTGGTCACCTAAACAGAATGACTCTTCGCTCCGCTTAACGAGTCTTATCGGTCGCTTGCTCCCTCTCTCTGAACAGACCCACTTTACAGATCACTGATTCTGCATACATTGGGTTCAGTTAATTCTCTGACTCTCTCCCGTTATCAAAAATTACCCTGCAAGTTCAACTTTCGGCATTCTGTTGAGTTGAAATCCACATATTCATGCCCTTGTCAACACTAATTATCTTGACAATTGTTGCATAAATGTTAATATAACTTATACCAGATGAACACCCCGCACTCATCTCATTCCTACCATGTATGAAGCAACCACTTAACAAACTCTTCAATGTCACCTGACAGATTAATTTGATTGTCCCTGCAAGTTGATGCGGGTCGTAAAACCTATGTTAGCTCTCATACATGGCTAACGGTTTCTCGTAGGGACAATTCTTTTTAAGGTGACATTGAAGAGTTTTTTATTGTCTGTTTGACAGTAACTCTACTATCCCGCAATCAACTATCACCCTTGAGGTATTTAATGTATGAAATGATCACATTCACCAAATCTTATCACTATGTAATGCTTGATAAAGATCCCCGCATGACCAAGCCTATGAAAGAGGTGTATTGCTTCTTGCTTAGCTTCCAAGAAACTGAATCAATCAGCCAGATTTTCCCTTCTATTCAGAAAATTGCTGAATTTACGTGTAATTCAGATAGAACGGTTAAACGTGCGACCAAAGCATTACAAGACATCGGCCTGATCCAGAAAACACGTCGCTTCAACTCATCCAGTATTTTTAAGGTCATGCCCTATGCTACGAAAGATGTAGGGGCCACAGTGTCCTCAGTAGGGGCCACACAGTCCCTTACCATTGGGCCACACAGTCCCCAGGCTGGGGCCACAGTGTCCTCTTATAAGATCACTGATAAGATCAGTTTAGAAGAGGAAGGTCAAAACCAGGACGCTTCGCTATCACAGGTAAACAAGGGATTGAATGAAACCAGAATCTATTGTGATAAGAGCGTTAGCGATCTTAATCTTGATAAAGAAACCTCTAAAGAGAACTCTTTAAATACAGAAGAACTGGTGACAAAGACATACGCCAGTATGCCTCCAGTCCAAGAAGACGATGAACCACTCGATCATGACGATGACTATTCAGATGATTCATTTACTGCAACTCAAGATGATGACGATGATTTACTTTACAACGATGATGAAGCAGAACCCATTCAGAATATCTTCTCTGGTGGTAATCGTATCGTAATGGCTCCACATCAGTTAAAGCGTCAGAACCAATTCAACCGCAATAACCCTGCCTAATAATCTCTGCTGCTTAGTCCTGAACTCTGTTAAGGCTGGTCGCTTAGTCACAATGTCAGCACAGACCCATCTATCACAAAAGGTATCCCTCCAATGTACGCTCTCACCCCTACACGAGAAGTGCAACGCTTCTTAGCCTTGCTCCACTCTGGACAGACCCCCTCTCAGGCCGCTAAACAGTCTGGTCTCAACCCTCACGAGGCTATTCTGGTCAGGAAACTGGCAGGTCTTCCGGTTAACAGCCATCAGCATCATATCCCTGAAAAGGTCGTAAATCTTCGATCTCAGGGACTCTCATACGGACAGATCGCTCACCAACTCGGTATCTCAATGAGTTATGTGAACATCTGTCTACAACGCCATCGTAAACAATCCCGGTAAAGCATCAATGCAACAATTCACTATCCATTTCCTATATGACGTCGTCCCGACAGGGTTTTTCACCTTCTTCATCTCAAAACTATTTAACGATCCCTATAAATAGTTAACTTATTGATCTGTAATGATTATTATGAGCATCCTTCTTGATAGTTGTCTGTCCAGATTGTCGCTACAGCTTCCCAGATCTCCACCTCATTTGGAAAAATCGCTAATGAACATCCAACCTGCTGATAACTCAGCTAATGCCCCAGCCTTACTCCGTACCTGTATCAACCCAGCAGACATCGATCTGTTCCAAGCGGCTGTCTTTTACCGTGACCCAACGCTGTTAAAGCTCTTCAGTCTTACACCTGACGATGTACAGCTAAAAGACCAACTGGCTGTGATGGGCAAGTTCACCGCTGACCGTAACGCACAGCGTCGCCATGACCAGTCAAAGGTCAACAAGCATCTTAAGGAACAAGCACAAGCATCTACTGTGACAGGTGCACCTGCTGAACAGACCCCTCAATCATCTCCTGCCAAAGCAGCATTTCACCTGACAGTTCCAAGACCTCTTAAAGCAGTCTGACGTTCACATAGGGTATGCCTTATTAGTTCATGTGATTAAATCACTCATCACATTCATATTGAGTGTGGATATTGACTTATCATGAATTACTCACGTATAGTCAGATAAATTAACTTATCGTGAACTCCGAGGCTGAACATTATGGATACGCTGCTTTACCTAAGAGCCAGTACAGACGAACAAGATGCTAACCGTGCTCGTGAGTCGATGCTTCAGTTTGCTGCTGATCATGGGCTGAATATCATCGCTGAATACGTTGATAACGCTTCTGGAGCATCGCTACAGCGTCCTGAACTGAACAGACTGCTCAAGGATGCCCGTAAGAATGACGTTTTGCTGGTGGAGTCTACAGACCGCTTAACACGCTTATCGGCTGAAGAGTGGGAACAACTGAAGATGCTGCTCACAGAACGTGGACTCAGACTTGTGATTGCTGATGTACCCACCAGCTATATGAACATGCAAACGGGCAATGCTGTTACAGACGGTATCCTTAAGGCTATCAATCAGATGCTGGTCGAGATACTCGCTACGATGGCTCGTGAAGACTACGAGAAACGTAAACAGCGTCAGCTACAGGGAATAGCGAAAGCTAAAGAGGCGGGTCTGTACAAGGGCAGGGCAGCAGATACAGCGCTACGTTCAAAGATCATGGTTAACCGTAAGAAGTTCCCAAACATGTCACAGAAGGAACTCGCACAGCTTTCAGGTTGCTCTGTGGGACTCGTGAATAAAGTCCTTAAAGCCTTGGCCTGATAGCTATCTCTGGTTAGTTCTTCATTTCATTGTGACAGTTCCGACCAGATAGCTATAAAGTTATATAAATATCATGAGGTTAACGATATTTTAACATTTTGACGAGAAATCTGAGCGTAAGTCTGACCCGTCTAAGCACTCAGAGCCTGACTTCAACAAATCCTACAGATATCCCCCCCACCAGCAATCCTCACCAGTTTTATTCCCCCCTCCAAATTTTTGAAAAAAGATCCTGAAAGAGAGGTCACCATGAAGATCCATAGATCTGAAGTTCTCTATAACAGACGACTATCCGAACAGGATCGTCAGAGAGAGATTAAACGCCAACAAGCATTCCGTGATGTGAAGGAAACTGCTGATCGATTTCGTGCGTTACCAACTGAGCCTGAATATTTCTATCAAAACTCAACAGGTGACCCCGACTTGGTCACCAGTTTTCCAGTATCACTTTGCTCAAGGATTGATTATCGCCTTGTTCTTAACAACACAGCCCCAAGTTGAAAACTGTTGCATTGCATCTGTCATTGCTTCGGACATAGATGGCATTTGTTCACCCATGTTTTTACCCATAACGTAACCATAGTCGGAACATTTATTAAGATCACCAACAGGTGCGTTGTGCGCAATAATGCCCTTCAATTCATTTATCTCGTCGCGCGTCATTCCAACTTCTTGTGCCATTACACGCGCAGCCTTTTCTTGCAATTCTGCTGGCCCTTCACCGAAAGCATGTGCAGCACCTGTAAATAAAATTGCTGATGCCAAAACAACTGTAATTTTCTTCACTGCTTCTTCCTTATAGAGAGGTTTTTTCGCAGTTACTGATATCGGCATAGCAACAAAACACATTAGCGCTTTTTCACTCTCGACTAGTTAATGAGCTGTTGACTAATTGTTACAATAGTGTTAAATTAGTTGTATGGACTCGTTGTTTTAGCCATTCCTCAGAAATAACTCCAGCAAAATTCCTTCTGTGCTTTAAATCCTCAATCCTATTCGCAAAGAGTTCTTTATCGGTCTCTTGGTCAAAATCCTGTCAGCTTCCCGTAACTCCAGCGGTATCAGGCGCAGGTGCAAAACTACTCCGTCCTTTGCGGGGTGCGGTTAAGTAGTCTTTGCGAATACGGTAATCCAATCCTGAATATTCGTCGTCGTCCTGATCATCGGGTTGGCGACATTTTTTTTATCTGACAATAAGGCATCCCGCAATGATTCCAGCAATTTACGTATTAACTCTGAGTTTCATCACAGTGGCTCTATGAGGTGACCCGATGAACACAAATATCGTCCAGTGGCGTGACCCGCAAGACCTGAAGAAAGGCTTCGTGATTGACCTTCAGAATGGTTCAGCAGCACAAGTTCTTAGTTGCGTTTACCAGAGGCCAACAGAACTCATAAGTGCCTTCTCTGACTGCTTCTTACTCATGCGTTACACGCCAGTTGAAGCACAGGAAATGGCAGAGGCTCTTTACTCTGAGACACGGTCAAAGATGGATAGCTTGCTGCAAGGCTTCATTTCAACACCCCACGTTCAATTCCCCGCAAACGCTGCTGTGTAGCACTAAGGCAAAAATAATGACTACCCTACAAATCAATCCTACTGTTGCACCTCAGCAGCATGTGCCAGATGTACAGAACTACAATGTCTCAGCACAGACACTAAACGGTGCTACGAAAGTCACGATGAATAACCACCAGCTCAGTGATTCTGACTCTGAACTCGCAGATCGCTTTGAGCATGAAGCCAACCAGCTAAATAGCCAATTAACCAACCAAGCGATTGTTGGTGAAGACGAGAAACAGGTGCTTTTTGAGGATCTTTACCCCTCCCAGAAACGCCAGTATCTCGAGGAATATTGGACACCTATTATCACTAAGCTTGCTAAAGAGCATGAACTTGCTTGTGATAGCGTGGCTGAATTCGAAGACTCAGAGGTGGTCTTTAAGGCTAAAGCTCAGGCTCGGTTTGTTTATGACCTGAAACATCCTGGGATTAAACTGCTTCACGTTTCTTCAGACACGCACTTTAACGAGATGCTTAAAATGGGGCACCTGACCATAGATGGCTACAAACTCGTGGAGAGACGTTCTTTAGGCGGTCAAACCCTCGTGTTTGGTGATAAAGCTGTCACAACGCCTACATCCAGCACCCTCATCTACATTCCCGTAGAGGCTGGCAGTCTCCTTGACTACGCACAGTCACCTGAAGCGAAGGAACACTCTCAACAGCTTTATGATGCGGATCTCCAGCGCCTAATCAGTAAGCGTAAGGCAATCGCTGTTAAGCTTAACAACGCTAAGATTTCCGCAAGAGAACAGCTCGCAAAAATTCCAACGTTTGAGCAGCTTATCGCAGACACGATCAAGCGTTCTGCCAAGAAACAATAATCAAGATCATCTCCAAAGGCTCCCTGATTAGGGGGCTTTTTCTTTTTCTGAAGGAAGTAATATGAATGAGCACATCAAAAGTCACAGTAGAGGAATTTGTTGTCCAAATGTCTTTGCAGGAGACCGTGTTACGTGGTTTGGCAAAGCTTGAGAAACAAATCTTGCCTATAGCTAACCGCATTGAGAAATCACTTAATCGGCCATTTGCAAAAGATCGTTCCTCAGCTCTAAACACCACTTTCAAGAACATTGAGAAGCGTGCTGAAAAGGCTGGTCAGAGTATCAACAGGTCACTTTCGCGTGGGTTTGCTATCGGACAGGCTAATTCTGGTCTCTTTAATCGCTATGAGTCAGAAGGCTTAAACGCTGCACGTAAAGTTGGGGCAGCTATGCGTGCTGCTTATCGTGTGCGTGGATCTGCACCACCATTACCACCGCTACCTCGACCTGCTGGACAACCACGTATAAGTACACGCCAGCGCATTGAGGATACCCACCAGCGCCAACTAACATCAGGTCTCTACGGTCAAATGCAACTACGTGATGCGGAGCGGGCTGCACAGTACCGTTCACGTCTTGAACGTCTCAGAATGGAATCTACCGCTGCTGGTGACTTTCGTGGCTTCCGTCAAAATCTTAGAACTCTTAATTATGAGTTTGCTCAGACTCAACGAGTAGCCTCACAGCAGCGTGCAGCACAGCGTTTACAGGCTCTTGAAGCGTCTAATGCTGGTAGTGGGTTATCACGTCTCGCAGACTCCGCAGGTGGGCTTGTAGCAGGCTTCTTTGCTCTCAATCGAGCTATGGCCTTTCTACAGGAATCAATCACCATCGGTGGTAAGTTCCAGCAGGCTCACACGATGGGGGTGGTGGCTTACGGTTCAGAAACTGAAAATACACGTATGACCCAGAAGTCTGATGACATCTCTCGTGGGTATGGCCTTGACCCTCTTCAGACACGTGAACAGATGGCTCAGATGAGAATGACAATGCCTGAGAACTTCTCGAACGATAAGATTGCTGAACTGTTTGAGAATGAGTCTGTATTTGCGCATACAACGGGTATGGATCCTCAAGCTGTGGGACGTCTTAACTATGCGTTACAACAGATCGCTGTCAGTGCTCATCTGATGGGTCAGGACTTTATGCAGGTGGTAAACGCCAGCCCAGCACTTGTTAAAAAACTTCAGCAACTACACGGTCTCCAGAACAGCTCTCAACTCAAAGAGTATTACAAGACTGTACCAGGTTCTGCATTTGTTTCAGACGCTCTTAAGGTCATGAAACCGACCGATCAGCAAAAGACTATGGCTCAAAACAACATCATCGCTGCTCAGGGTCGTCTTGCTGGTTCTATGCAATTTGCTAAGCGTGATTTCTTCGATCAGATGGAAAAGCCTATCGTCCGTCTGTTCGCTACCCTGACAGATTCCGCTGATAACCTCGGAGTAGTATTAACACCTGCTGCTAAAGGGGTAGGGTTCCTTGCTGATCGTATTAGTGACCTTGCATCTGGTTCAAACAATGCAGCAATGAACATCTCTGGATATGCAGGACTCGCTTCAGAACGCTTTGACAAATTCTATAAGGGTCTCGATAAATCTACTCAGAGCAACCTCCAGAAGCTTTCAGGCGTCTTTAACCAATGGTTTGACGTACTTATTGCTGTAGTGGCGGGTAAGCTTGCATTAGCTGGAATCTCTAAAGTCGGTCAGATGGCTGGCTTAGGTGGAATCGGTGGCGTGATGGGAGCAGCAGGACGAACATTTGCTATTGCAGCCGCCGTTATTTTAGGGAAAGAACTTGGTGACCTGGTCTTCGACAATTGGATTCCAGCCTTCGACAAATATGCTCATGATCGTTGGGGATGGGGTGGTAAGGATGGTACAGAGACTACTCATGGTGGTAACACGATCAAAGACAGTCCTGTAGACAAGGCATGGTCTTGGATGAGTAACTTGGTAGATATGGCAGGTAAAGCGCCTTTAACGGTGACAGGTTATCCTTCTCTCGCTCCGTCGATTGTCTCATACCTTCCACCAGCACAACAGCCAATCACCTTTGCGCCTTTGAAGTTAGAGGTTACGAACACTGGCTCGCTTAACGTGACTATGCCTGACGGTTCAATGCAGAGAGTTGCACTGGATGTTGTCCAGCAACAACACGAGTTCCAGATGATGTCTGCACAAGGTCTGCAAGGTAACTGGCAGGGTGCAGGAAATAATGCTGGATTTAGCCCAAGTTCACTTATGCGATAGTTATCGATTCCCCGTTCGGATGAGGTCTGTTCGGGGTTCGGAATATATCCAGAAAGACATAAAGATTCATTGACGGGTTCGTCAGTCGTAGCTTAAAATTACGTCAAGCGTAAATGCTTATTGATTATTGATGCCTCAACATTACAACTGTTCGTGTTGAACTGAATGATAATGTGTTGAGAACTCCAGTCGCATTGCGAAGGAGACTATATTATGAGAAATGACAACAAAACAAACAGCAACATCCTCCGCGCTCAGGCTTATCTCTCAAAAGGTGACAGCGGCAAAGACTTTGCCATTGAAGGCAAAACGTCTGCTGAGCGTCGAGCAAGCCTCGCAAGGATTCTGAATGCTCAAAAGAGAAGCTATCAGCTCAGTTAAGATCAACCAATTCTTCAATGAGATAAGTGGAGAGTATGGCTATGACACGGCAAAGTACTTTGATGATCTTCTTGCACTCATTGATAAATGGGAAGAGCAAAAGTTTGTCGAAATATATGCCGTAAATGATGACAGGCTTTATGGCAGAGCTAAAGAGAGTGATAATGACGGCCAAAATCGACTAATCCTTGAATATATTGGCATTTATCACGCACGACTGAGGTCGAACTTTAACGATCCGCTGGTTGTCATCAAGTTTAGTGAAGATTCTGATGGCAAAAAGTACGTCTCTGTACGTTTTATCACTGATCACAATAAGTTGTTTGGTGAGTTTGCAATAAAAGGTAACCGGTCATCTTTAAAAGCATTACGAAAATCAGTTGATGAAAACGTTCGTAAAGGTGATGGGCAAGATTAGCTTCTATAAGTCAGATTGATAGCCCCGCAGGAGAGATCTTGCGGGGTTTTTTATTTTATTGATTCTGTGGTCTTCTTGCTGCTTGCTTTTCGTCTGCTAACTTTTTCATCTTGTCAGCCCGCTGATCTCTATCGTGTCTTGCTATGTACCACTCATCTAAAAGCATTTCTATCATTTCAATGAGTAACGTAGCTTCATCGGGACTCACTTCAACAATGGTATTGATGTCTTTCTCCATGTGAGCGCCGATGTTACCAACCTTCCTGACACCATCGATTGCGTCCCAAATATTACTATCTACTTTATCTTCAAGAGCCTTTATTGCTTTGCTTAAATTTTCTTCTTTAATCTGCCAAAAGTCTCTGATCATGCCTTGCAATGCACGTCTTGCTAAAGTTGCTGAGGACTTCGGTGATAATTCGACAATGGAGCACGCTTCTTGGTAGTCCTGCCTGATTCCAGAAGGAATATAGTCAGGATAACTCTTTATATTTGGGACTAAATTAGAAGGGATGAGACCCACAACCATCGGAACTTCATTAGTGAGTCCGATTTTTCCAAAAATATTCTGAACACCCCTGATTACAAGAATTATACTTGCTTTACCGCACGCTGGATTGGGGCATTTAGTGCCTTGTAAACCATAACGTTTAAAGCCATCACTTGTCGAAAAATCAAAATGTGTAGCTATCCTATCGTCTTCTCTGATTACTGATGCATAATTACAGTGTGGACACACCCAAGACATAACTCTCTCCGTAGACCGTCATTGATTAGCATAATTTACGCTACGTCTACAGCAACTAACAATGCCTGTTCGATAAAACCTCCAAAAGAATTTTACCCAAACTCAATAGGTATCGTCCGAATCTTTTACCCAATCAGGTGCATCGGCCATCAACACGTGATTAAGGGTATGCCCCTCGCCATTGGTGAACGTGATCTCTGAATAACCCATTATCGGTAAAAGCTCAAAGTCTCTAGCGCCATCAATAACTTTGTCTAGCGGGTAATCATGAAACACAATGTCGTTATAGAATTCTATCTTGCATACCTTTCTGTCAGTATCGACAAAGATGGTCTTTATCATGCGCTTAATGATGATTTGCGCTTCTATCCTGTCTCTCTTGACCGTAAGATCTAGATGTAAGATCGTCTCAAACTTGCTTGATTGGTTACGCTGGTGGTTTTCTGCAACAGCTTTTTCAGCCTCTCTAATCTGCTTGTTCAACCTGCGCAATTCATCAGCCATTGACTCTGTATCATCAGACATCATAGCAAGCTTTATAAGCCTCTCTCGCTGCTTCTGGAAGCCTTCTAGCTCACTCTGTAGGCCACCTATCAGGTTGTCATTAGCGCCCGTCAGACTGAGTCTGTGAGCGTTATACAGTAGCCCCTGAACCAGTGCTTTATCAGTCTGTAGCCTGGATATCCCCTTAGCGTCACAGCGGCCTTCATATTTCATCGAACAGCGATAATTACCAGATCTCTTCTCAGTTACACCGCTAACTATCATCACGAAGCCACACTTAGCACACCGCATAACCCCTTTAAACAGGTTGGTTAGCAATGGCTTATCCGATGAAGGTTTTCGCCCTGAACCACCAGCTTTGAGTTGCTGAACAGCAAAAAATTGCTCTTGGGTAATAATGGCAGGGTAGTAGTTGGGGATTTCTTCAACACCTCTGACAACCATCGACTTTGAAGGCACCTTGTAGCCGATTACCGCACGATTACTTAACAGTTCAGTTATAGCTGACTGTGACCAGCCACCTTGAGAGGGGCTATACTGGTTGAGCGTCAGAAAACCTTCTTCATTCATCTGTTTAGCAATTTTGGCATGAGATAAACCATCAAGACGAAGCCTGAAGACACGCTGAACAGCTTCAACATTTTCGGGTATCTGTTCAAATCGTTTACCGTCTTCAGAGACCTTCAGCCACGCAACACAGCGACGTGACATTATCTTGCCGTCTGATTCTGCTTCTTTACGCTTGTTAGCCCATGCTGATTGAAGCCGTTTAGATTTCGTCAACGACTCCTCGTGAGCACGTTCCATCACCAGCATAGCTTTGATCATCGACAGACTGTCTCTGAGACTTTCTTCTTTGTACCAGCTACCATCAACCAGCGTGACCACTTCAACGCCTGCTCTGAGTATCTTCCTGAGTTGTTCGCCAGCTTTATCTATATCCTGCCTAGAAACCCTGTCCAGCGACTCCACAAGCAGCACTGATCCCCGTTCGATGAAACCAGACTCAACAGCAGCCAGAAACTCACCAAACGCCCCAGATTTAGCATTAGCGCCAGAGTAACCACTGATCCCCAGATCCTGAAAGCGCATGTGTTCATCCAGAACGTAACCGGGATTCTGTTCCAGCCATGAGTTTATTAGTCTGCTCTGGCGTTTGGTGGAATCACCGGTTGATTGCTGTCGGGTGGAGAACCTGACATAAGAAATGGCTTTTGGCATGGGATAACCCTGAATAGTCTGCTGCTCCAGAGTGTATCATAAGACAGGTTACATCAGGATTACGCGGTTAACGCCGCGCTGATGCAGGCCGCGGTTCAGCGCCTGTTCCGCTTCGCCTTTGGCAAAAAACTGCGCATGGCGCACCTCAATGCCGTAGCTGAAGCAGCCGGGCAACGCGTCGAGAAACGGCCACAGTGCGGAAAGATGCTCCGGGCCAAAGCTGGCCGGCATCTGTAGCCAGTATTGGCCAATGCG
>LIDZ01014636.1_pt3 | contig 11567 bp, 10 predicted proteins | sample 644651 | NCBI WGS metagenome assembly LIDZ01 (sample SAMN03856242, study PRJNA289617) | food metagenome | isolation source: wine grapes on drying loft during traditional withering process | host: Vitis vinifera cv. Corvina | place: Italy: Gargagnago di S. Ambrogio di Valpolicella | collected 2014-01
AATAAAGCGCCTAACGAACTCGCTTGGCTGTTCCACTCCGGCTCTCAATGCTAATGTAAATAGCGAGGTTTCTTTCAAATGGGCACTTCGCACGACTTCCATGTCGCCAAGCACCCGCTCCGGACTGTCATCCGCTAGCTTCACACCGTCTGCGAGTACAATGGTCCGCTCTGCATATTCCAGCATTAAGTGCATATCATGGGTGATCATCATCACCGTCATGCCTTGGCTGACCAGTGTCAGCAGGAACTCCATCATTTCATTATAATGCCGATAATCCTGAGCTGCTGTCGGTTCGTCCAAAATTATAATTTCTGGCTCCAGCACCAAAATCGAAGCAATCGTGACACGTTTCTTCTGACCATAGCTTAGCGCCGAAATCGGCCAGCTGCGAAAAGCATAGAGCCCGCACACCTTAAGAATTGCATGCACCCTGTCACGGATATGTTCCGCTGAAGCCCCCCGCAGTACAAGTCCTAGCGCAACCTCATCATAAAGGAGCGTCTTAGAGATCATATGGTTCGGATTCTGCATCACAAAACCAATCCGGTCCGCGCGCTCCTTAATCGAATCCGGACCAATATCCCGTCCGTTCATCCAGATCGTTCCCGACGTAGGCCGATAAAATCCACAAATGAGCTTGGACAAGGTAGATTTCCCAGCTCCATTCCGCCCCGCGATGCTCAGCATCTCTCCTTTGCCGATGCGCAGCGAGAGCTCCTGAAGCACTGGCTTGTTCTTCTCATAACCGAACGTAACGTTCCGCAATTCAAGCAGTGGAGGGTATTCAGGGCTTGTCGGCTGGACATTGTTGTCCTCATTCCATTGCTTGAGCTTGCCAGTATAGTCATCAAGCCGGATATCATCGATATGCTGCGGATTTATGTCCGAAGTAATGCGGCAGCCCGCATATTTCAGCGCCGTCAGATACAGTGGCTCCCGGATGCCTGCAGTACTAAGCAGATCGGTGCTCAACAACTCGGCAGCCGGCAGATCGGCGACAATACGTCCTTCATCTATTACAATAATGCGGTCAACCGACCGATGCAGAACCTCTTCGAGCCGGTGCTCGATAATAATGACTGTTGTGCCGCTTTCCCTGTGCACTCGGTCAATGAGTTCAATCGCCTTTTTTCCGGTATACGGGTCTAGACTGGCTAGCGGCTCATCGAACAGCAGGATATCAACCTCCCCCACAAGCACTCCGCCTAATGTCGTCTTCTGCTTTTGTCCGCCTGACAATTCCTGCGGGGAAGACAACAGAAATTCAGAAATATCGACAGCTATGGCCGCAGCAGATACCTTCTCCAGCATCTCTGCCTGTGGGATTGCATCATTCTCCAGCCTGAATGCAATATCCTCGCCGACCGTTAAGCCGACAAACTGCCCATCCGGGTCCTGCAGTACAGTTCCAACCCGGTCAGACAGCTCGGCGATGCTCATCTCCTGCTGCTCCTGCCCCATAATCCGCAGCAAGCCCGTCATTTCTCCTGAATAGGCAAAGGGGATTAAGCCGTTGATGCAGTGGGCCAGCGTACTTTTGCCTGAACCGGACGGCCCGACAATAAGCACTTTCTCTCCTTCCATTATCGTTAGAGTAATACCATGGAGAGTAGGCTCCTTCTGAGCCCGGTATTGAAAACTGAAATCCACGAATTCAATGACCGCTTTTTTCATATTTGACCTTCCTCCCCTGATGTTTTATGCCTTATGTGCAAAAGAGAAAAGCCGGTAGTATCTACCGACTTTTCTAGTGATTTGTGGAGGATCTAGAGTGGATTAAATTAAGCTTCCTTACTCAAGCTTCCCTGTTTCGTTCTTGTTTTGGCATAAGCGACCGCCAGCAAGGAGCCAATTATCGCTACAGTCACTATATTCGCTGCTCCAGCAATTAACCCTTGTGTAAACACTTTATTAGCGGGTTCCGCATAGATGAGAATGTCCAGTACCGGCGCTACGATGAACCAGGCCACTGCATTCGCCGCAATTTGAGCTAGGTTAAACCGGATCAGTTCCCGCTTGCCGAACTCTCCATCATGGATGGCTATTCTCGAGGTTAGCAGGCCAATAATCAACCCGACCAACCCTGAAGCAATGACCCAACTGAACCAAGGCGAACCATAAAAAATAGCATCCTTCAGTGTGTGTCCAATCAGACCAATCAGCACCCCCGCAACCGGTCCATATAATAACGCAAACAAGGCAAGTAAAGCGTATGTCGTCTCAATGTTAGTATTGGGAACACCGGACGGAATGGAGCCAAATCTTCCCAGAATAACGAATAACGCAGAACCAATACCAATAGCTACAATCGTCTTGATCGATAACGCTTTTTGTTTCCCCAACGATCCCATCTCCCTTAGTCCATGATTGTATAGCTTCCTAACCGTATTCGCATGCTGCTGTGTATGTAGTTTTTGGAATTATACATCGGATTAGTCGGAATTACTAGAGGGCAACAAATATTATTATCAAAATAGTGATTTTCCCAGAAAAAAAAGAGGTGCCGCCCTTTAAGGACGACACCCGTATACTATAATTTAATTCACAGTTACCGAAACAGTGACTGTTTTGGTATCGAATTTACCTTTAATGGATGCCGTACCTTTGCTCACAGCTGTAATACTGCCAGAGGCATTCACCTTCGCTACGGAAGGCTTAGAGCTTGTCCAGATAACGTTATCTGTAACAATTACCTCTTTGCCCGTGTCGTAAAGTGCTGTCACAACTACGGTTTTGGTATATCCCGAAGCCAGCTTCAGTCTGGTTTCGCTGACTGTCACCTTTGTCAGCTTGGGAACAACCGTAATTTTGACCGTTGCAGCAATGCCTTGATACGATCCTGTTAATGTAGTTGTTCCTTCGGCTACAGCCTTAACGGTGGTACCTGTCACGGTAGCCACCTCCGGATTTGAAGATTCCCACTTCATTCCGCCTGAGAAATTCGCCGTTTTGCCTGTGGAATAAGTGCCAGTCACCTTGATCGGCTTGGAGCCTTTAATGTACATTTCCAAGGTCGCTGGTTCAACTACAAGCTTGACGACCTTTTGCTCAATCGTAACCGGAATGCTGATGGTCATATTCGCATAAGTACCTTTTAAGCTCGCGGAACCTTTCACCAGACCTTTAATGACTTTACCTGTAGTCGTCTGCTTGATAACGGCAGTTGTACCGGTAAGTGTCCATTCGATCGTTCCTGTTACATCTCGTTCCTCACCATTCTCCATAATAGCTTGAATCGTTGGAAGCGACTCTTCTTCACCCGTGACAAGACCCAGGTTATCCTCAGGCCCAATCAGGATAAGCACCTTATCCTTCACCGTTACTTTTATTTCAACACTTTGAGAACGGATAGCCGCTAAAGGTGCAGCGACATCCCCGCCCTTCAGCCTGCCACTAATGCTAGCTGTTCCTGCTGATACTGCGACCAATTTGCCGTCCTTAACCAAAGCAACGTCTACATTACTAGATGTCCACACTATCTCCTGACTGAGATCCAGCTTCGTTCCATCCAGCTTCGTTCCGTTAACCTTCGGCAAGCTTACGGAGTCTGCCTTATATAATTCCTGATCGGTTTTATCTGTCTTCTCATTCTTCTCCGCTTCCAGAGCTGTAATCGTTGGATATACAGTCAGCTTGAAGGTTTTGTTAGTTCCTTTGTATTCCGCTTTAATCGTCGTGGTTCCAACTGCCTTGGCTGTAATAACCTCAGACTTCCCGTCAGCCGCTACTGTTGCAGTTGCCGCCAGTTGATTGTCAGAACTCCACACCGCTTCTTTGGATACAGGCTTTGTTGAATTTGCTGCATCTCTCACATCGGCCTCAACCTCTAAGCTCTCACCCATGAACAAGGAATGATCTCCAGAGGGAGTTAACAACATAGCTTCGAAGGGCGCACGAACATATACATCAACAGAAGCTGAAATGCCCAGGTAAGTAACTGAAATAACCGTCTTACCAGAGGACAGCACTTTAATTAACCCTTCTTTTACAGTAGCCACAGCCACGTTAGAGGAGTTCCATTCAGCCTTCTTTGTAATATCCTCGCTCTGAACATTTATTGCAGAAACTTGGGTTTCAGCACTCAGCTGAAACGGGTTGTCTCCATTCAACATTTCAAGCTCTTTAACAATTGTGCCTTTCACTTTATCCTTAAGCTCAATCGCAGAGTAAGGCAATTGCACCGTAGCTTTGTAGGTAGCCGTCAAGCCTCTGTATTTGGCAGTGATCGTTGCCGTACCTTCGCCTGCAAGCGTAATCTTGCCTGCTGTTATGCTCAATACGTTGGTATTTGAACTGCTCCATTCAGCGTCAGCGGTTACATCATTGTCGGTAGTCTCCGACTTTCCGCCAAGAGCACTGGCTTTAATAAGCAATTGATCTTCATCGTCACCCAATTTATAGTTGCCAGTGGAGCTAGGCACCAGTTTCAATTCCTTATAGGGATAGGTAACAGAAACCTCAATGGAGGTGAGTGCATCTTTATACGTAGCTGTAATGATAGCAGTACCGCTGACCAATGGCGTTAGCTGACCATTGACCACCTGCACAACGTTGCTTTTGGAGGAGCTCCATGTTGTCGAGGCAGTCACATCCTTTTTGGAGGAGGACCCTTCCACGCTGGCATATACCTTCAGTTGTTTTGGCGTTTGGCCCACAATAAGCTCCACTTTCGCCGAACTATCAAATTCAATTGAGTTGACGTCGCCCGTAGCTGCCAAGACGCTTACCGGAAAAACAGCAGTAGCAAGTAGTATCATAATAAAGAGCAATTTCGTCATTTTCCTGTACACAGTCATTAGTTCTCTCCTTAGGCTATAATGTTATTTTCCACTCTCTTCCACTTATATCGACATCTAGACCCCAAGTGTTTACCTTATTCTCATATTCCTTCGGGTTTCAACTAAATTCGGGACTTTATAACTAGAGCACCTTAATTCCCAGCAGAGTGAGTGCCTTGCGTAGAATATGGATATTATTGGAGTAAGAATTGCTAGTTCCTCTCGCCCAGGCGTTAAGCGGCTCATGCCATTCCACAGCACTAATCTCCGCAAGTTGTGCCTCAGTTACACCACCCGTAGCTTCCACCAAAAAATAATGAACTTCTTTATCCACCTTACCGTGCACCGGATGGTGGTACGTATATTTAATGATATCCACGGGTGCTTTAACTACCCCGATGGTACCTGTCTCTTCAAGAATCTCACGCAGGGCTGTCTCCTCAACCGTTTCTCCGAGTTCCATCTTCCCTTTAGGAAGTGCTACTTTGCCGTAACGGTCCACAATCAGCTGGATTTCCAAGCCTGAGTTAACCTTGCGATATACAACACCACCAGCCGAAATTTCCTTGTACACCATACAAGTTCCCCCTTCCTCACAAATAAACTTCATAGATAACAATAAGGACTCCATCTCCAAAAAGGAAATGAAATCCTTGGTGTGTTGCTTAAGCTACATCCCTTAACCAGCAGATGTCTGCAAACTATCATGACTTATGCCAACCAGCTCGCCCCGGCATTCGTTAACACCGGCTTCAGTTACTTTAATCTGGCAAAGCTCTCCTTGCAGAGAATCATCACCGTTAAAAAGAATCTGCAGATAGTTGTCACTGAAGCCATGCTGTACAGCCCGGCCCGGTGCGCCTTTCGCCGATCTTTCCGCAATGACGCTCAGCGTCTGCCCCACAAATGTACGTGCATAGGCTAGCTGCATTTCCTCGGAGAGATCAATCAGCTGCTGGACGCGGTCATTCTTGATCTCCTCATCAACCTGGTGATCCATTCGTGCCGCCGGTGTACCCGTCCGCTTGGAATACGGGAATACATGCATTTCCGAGAAGCCTACCGCCTTCATGAAATCATATCCGGCACGGAACATCTCGTCGGTTTCACCTGGAAACCCAACAATCACGTCGGTTGTAATCCCGACATCCGGCATGGCCTGGCGGATCAGCCCGATTTTGGCATAATACTCTTCGGTCGTATATTTACGGTGCATCGCTTTCAGCACATCGTTATGTCCAGCCTGTAAAGGTATGTGGAGATGACGGCACATTTTGGTGGAACGGTTCAGCACTTCAAGCAGCTTCTCATCAATCTGACTGGCCTCAATCGAGCTGATACGCACCCGTTCCAGCCCCTCTACTTGATCCAGCTCCCACAGCAAATCGGACAGCCGGTAATTCTCAAGATCATCACCATAACCTCCGGTGTGAATACCTGTCAGTACGAATTCTTTATATCCGGCTGCCACCAGCTGACGGGCCTGAGTGATAATGCTCTTGGGATCACGGCTGCGGGATAGACCACGCGACCAGGGAATGATGCAAAACGTACAGAAGTTGTTGCAGCCATCCTGGATCTTCATGAAAGCCCGTGTCCGATCAGCAAAGCCAGGTACATCCATTTCCTCAAATTCACGCGTCTTCATAATGTTGCGGACGGCGTTGACCGGCTGGCGTGTTGCCTGAATATTCTTCACATGGGTCATAATCTGATCGCGGTCCTGGTTGCCAATGACGAGATCAACACCGGGAATGTCCAGAATCTCGCCGGGAGAGGTCTGCGCGTAGCAGCCCGTAACAGCCACAATGGCCTCTGGATTACGGCGAACGGCCCGTCGAATCATTTGGCGACTTTTTTTATCTCCAGTATTGGTTACAGTACAAGTATTAATCAGATAGACATCGGCAGGCCCTTCAAAATCAACCTGTTCGTAGCCTTCATTTTTGAACAGCTGCCAAATGGCTTCAGTATCATAGAAATTAACTTTACAACCTAAAGTATAAAATGCTACGGATGACATAACTCAAGCTCCCCCCATTTCTCCCGATTCATACAGAATGCAGGCCGCAGCAACCATTCCCGCTGTCTCGCAGCGCAGAATACGCCGTCCCAGACCTACGGAAAGCGCCCCTGCCTCCTCGGCTCCCAGACATTCCTCTGGGCTGAAGCCACCTTCAGGACCCACTACAATCATCACCTTGCCTGAAGACTGTGGCGTTAGCGCAGATACCCATGGTGCTGCCGCACTGCGCAGCTGTAAGCCCTCTTCCTTCTCATAGCAAAAATACACAGCATCATATTCCCCGAAGGACTGTAATAGCTTCTTCCATGTCAAGGGTGAGCTTACCTCAGGCACGATGTTCCGGTGTGCTTGCTCCGCTGCTTCCTTGCAGATTTTGCGCCAGCGTTCCAGCCGTTTGCTCTCCTTGCGCTCGTCGTATTGCACAATTGTGCGTTCTGACAGAAACGGAACAAACGACACGGCGCCAATCTCCGTGCATTTCTGAATAACTGTCTCCATCTTATCCGCCTTAGGCAAGCTTTGGGCTACCGTAATCTTGACCCTTGGCTCATGAGTCATCTCCAGCGCTTCCAATATATTCACGGTTACTTCACCAATTTCGATAATGGCAATTTCCACTAACGCTTCGCGAGAAATGCCATCGCTGACAATCAGCTTGTCCCCTGCTTTGCCGCGCATTACCTTGGCAATATGACGGGCATCCTCACCGTCGATTCTTACTGTGCTATCGTTGAACTGCTCTGGTGTAACGAAATATCGTTGCATGTCATCATCATCCTGTTCCTTGATTTACTTCTTTAGCTGCCAAATATTTTAAGGAAAAAGTTCACAAATCCACTCGTCATTTGCGTAGCTGCATTATCGAGTGGTGTTATGGTGTACGTCCGCAATCCCGGGAGAAAGACGATCAGCAAAAAGAGAAAGGAAGCCCACTGCTCGTATTGCTGCAATTTACCGCGAATCGGGCGTGGAGCGATATCTTCTACAATCCGGTAACCATCCAGTGGCGGCAGGGGAATGAGATTGAACAGGAATAAAAAGAAATTGAGTTGAATGAAAATACCAAAGAACCAATATATAGCTTGCAGCAAACGATCATTGGAAATGGCATCTAAAGATCCGCTCGCCGCAAGTGCTGCATAGATTAGCGCACCCAGAATCCCTAATAGTAAATTGCTTATGGGGCCGACAACGGACACAATGACGCCCATCAGACGGGGACGACTGAAGTTCTCGCGGTTTACCGGAACTGGACGCGCCCAGCCGAAGCCTGCGATGACCATCAGGATAATCCCAAAGAAATCAAAATGAACGGCTGGATTAAGCGTCATGCGCCCCAGCAGTCGGGCTGTTGGGTCACCAAACTTATTTGCAAAATAAGCATGGCTGAACTCATGCACCGTAAAGGCGATAAGCAAAGTAATCAGAAAGAATGGAAGCTGTTCCAGCGGCATACGTATAAAGCTCTGTAATAAATCCATTTTTACCTCTTTCCGGCTGTAAAGGCCACCCAATCTTCTTCATGGGATACTTCAATAATGTCAAAACCGGAGGCTGTCAGCGCCTGTGCTACCAGTCCTTCTTTATCCTTATAAATACCGGAGGTAATATATATTCCACCCGGTTTAAGCGCACGGTAGACATCCTCTGTAAACAGCACAATGATTTCCGCCAAAATATTTGCTACTACAATTTGCACCGGCAGCGTAACTCCGAGGCTGCCTACAGCTTCTTGCTCAGCATCAGCAGGCAAGGCATTCTCGCCCAAGGTATGGCCAGGTCTGGCAGATGGCCACATATCTCCTGCCGCCGTATCTGATACACCCGCACCGCCGAGCAGTGTCAGTAGGTCGCTTTCTTTTACCGTAATGGCATGCTGGAGTTTGTTCAACGCTACATTCTCCTGAGCACTAGCAACTGCCACCGGGTCCAGATCGAGCGCCAGCACGGACTTCGCCCCCAGCAGCATTGCGCCTACCGCCAGAATACCTGAACCCGTACCCACGTCGATCACTTCCTCACCGCCGCTAATATTCTTCTCCAGGGCACGCAAGCACAGCGCCGTAGTAGGATGGGTACCAGTGCCGAATGCCATACCTGGGTCCAGCTCTATAATCTTCTCCTCTGGACTTTCAGGCGTATATTCCTCCCAAGTCGGTTTGATCGTAAGGCGCTCGGAAACACGCAGTGGCTTAAAATATTGCTTCCAGGCATGTGCCCATTCATCTTCGTCGACGGTTGTCCAGGAGATCAGCGCTTTGCCGGGATCAATACCGAACTCACGCAGTTCTTCAACTCTTGGGGCCAGCTCTTCTATAATGGCTTCCATGGAGACGGTATCGGAATAATAGCCTTTAATGACTGCTTCCCCTTCGGGAATGTCATTCAGCGGCTGATCGTATAATTCACCGTAACGTGTATCACGTACTTTGTTCAGCGTACCGGATTCCTCAATAGAAACACCGCCCGCGCCTGCTTCGTACAGCAGATTGGAGATCATTTCCTGTGCTTCTTCTGTTGTATGTATCGTTAGTTCATGCCATAACATTGTTTTAAATCCTCCTGAAATTTTTGTAAGCATCTGCTTCTTGGATTATCTTCGTTCAAAAATGGCTTCGTAAGCATTCGCTTAGTTTTGTGGAGCATCTGCTTAGATCTGTGGAGCATCTGCTGCTCTGGACAGTATAACATTTCTTGCTGGTCCAGCGCCAAACTGTGGATCAGCGCAACAGGTCGAGAGCGTTATTACGGCAAAAACAGTTCAAGGTATGGTCATTCACCATGCCGGATGATTGCATGAAGGCATAACAGATGGTCGAGCCGACAAATTTCATACCTTTCTTCTTCAAGGCCTTGCTCATTGCATCGGACTGTGGAGTGGTAGCTGGTACTTCAGCTCTGTGCTCCCAATGGTTATTTAGCGGTGCTCCACCTGCAAAACTCCAGAGATAATCTGCAAAGCTGCTCTCTTCGCGGCAAATCTGCAAATACACCCCTGCATTCCGGACAATAGAGCCTATCTTTAAACGGTTTCTAATAATGCCGCTGTCATTCATGAGTGCCTCAATTTTCACATCATCATAATGCACAATTATTTCCGGATCAAACCCGTCGAATGCTATTCTAAAGCGATCTCGTTTCTTTAGTATGGTATACCAGCTCAGTCCGGCCTGCATGCCCTCCAGCATCAGCAATTCAAAGAGCTTTCTGTCTTCATAAAGAGGTTTGCCCCACTCCTCATCATGATAAGCTATATATAGAGGATCTTCATTGACCCAGCCACAACGGGTTACTTCCAAGGCTCTTCTCTCCTTTGCTGTACACATGATTTCTGTGAACCCCACAGGGTGCATCTACTAACTGTATATCAACAAAAGGGGGGAACACAAGACTAAAAAAGAAGCACATCCCCCGAAAGGTACGCGCTTCTTTTGCGATCTCACAATGATCTAGATCGAATTTAACACTTCGCGTGCTTGATTATCAAGATCCTGAGCAGAGGTTGCAATGGTTGTAAAATCATTCAGGGCCACTTCAATTTGCTGCTGGCTGTTCTCTACATTTTCTTGTACACGGTTGGTGCCATTGGAGATTTTCGCAACTTCTATGGTTATGGCTTCCACACTATCCCGCACCTCAATGATCGTATTCTCGACCATCGACGACAATTTCCTTACTTCTTTGGCCACTACATCAAACCCTCGACCAAACTCTCCGGCGTGAGCGGCCTCAATCGCCGCATTAAGGGCTAATAGGTGGGTCTGTGAAGCGATATTACGAATCGTTTGAACCATCCCATGGATCGTTACCGCTTCCTTCTGCAGTTCGGTCAGGATCAAGGTATTGTCCAGGGATACTTCCGCAATCTTGTTGATACTCACTAATAATTCCTGACTTCGTGCAATGCCTGTCTCGGCACGTTGATTCAGGCTGTCTGCCATTTCCTGCATGCGGGCGACAACACTGCTAATGTTATTTTGTCTATCTGTAATATCCGTTGCTACCTTGGATATACTGAGCACTTTTTCATTCTGCTCGTCGAACACAGGCATATAGGTAGCTTCGAGCCAAATGGTATTGCCTTGCGAATCCATTCGCTCAATTTTATCTTGAAAGCTTTTTCCTGACAGCAGATCCTGCCAGAATTCCTCATAATCCGGACTATTCACAAATTGGGGGAAACATAATTCCTTATGGTGCATTCCATACATGTTCTCTTTTATATAACCCATAGAACGGGCAAAAATATCATTAACATAGGTCACACGACGATCCAGACCAAAAAGTATGATCGCCAGGTTTTGTTCCATAGATTTGACAATAAGCTGATCGGTAACCTCCGTAAGGTCTGAGATTTCCATAATAATTCCCCCATAATGTTGAATTCATATCTCTGTTATTTATCGGAAACAAGCAGATATTCTGTTAATGTTCGCAAACACAAAAAAAAGTGACCCCACCAACGTTCGGCGGGGTCAAAGTATATTATAGGGGGGTCATGTGATTACTATAAGCCCCTTAGCTTAAAGCCACATGAAGCCTTTATAAAGATTTGCTTAATTTGAGGCGTGCTACTCCTCCTACAAATTCTTCAGCTTGTAGAACTCGCCATTCATCGCCAGCAGCTCATCGTAGGTTCCTATTTCAACAATCCGCCCTTTCTTCATCACAACAATACGATCAGCATTGCGGACGGTGGACAAACGGTGGGCGACTATAAAGGTGGTGCGGCCTGTCATCAGCGTCTCTATAGCATTCTG